>Ga0302314_10014726_pt1 | contig 13352 bp, 9 predicted proteins | sample III_Palsa_N2_3_FD_200533 | JGI IMG/M metagenome (GOLD analysis project Ga0302314, IMG submission 200533) | Peat permafrost microbial communities from Stordalen Mire near Abisko, Sweden - III_Palsa_N2_3 | ecosystem: Environmental > Terrestrial > Soil > Palsa > Peat permafrost | place: Sweden...
TTTTCGATGGCTGTCCATTCTGTGCTTCTTCTGCGTGGGTCTTGTGTGGCTGCTTAAGAAGGTGAAACCTGGCAAGCCTCCGGCAGGTGCGCATTGATTCAAGGCAGAGGCGGTGTGCGGTTACACTTCCAGCATGAGATTGATCTTCGGTTTGCTGCTTGCGTGTTTTGGGGGTGCTGCGGCGTCGGGCCAATTCGAGATTCTGGATGGGAAGACTACCGCTAGTCTGCGTGGGATCGATGCGGTGAGCCCGCAGGTGGCTTGGGCCAGCGGGTCGGGTGGGACAGTGCTGCTTACTACGGATGGCGGGGCGAACTGGAAGCATTGCGCTGTGCCGCCGGTGGGCGAGAAGCTGGATTTTCGCGGGGTGCAGGGGTTTGATGCCACGACTGCACTTGTTATGTCGAGCGGGACCGGCGATGCGAGTCGAATCTACAAGACCACGGACGGCTGTGCGACCTGGACACTTGTCCTCACCAATCCGGACGCGCCGAAGGATGGCTTTTTTGATGCCTTGATCTTCGTTGATCGCAACCATGGATTGGTCTTTGGTGATCCGGCACATGGCGGCATGAGCAATCCGGTTGAGGGGGGTTATTTTGCCTTTCGTTTTCGGCTGACGGATGACGGCGGCAAGACGTGGGGACCGGTTTCCGACCCAGAGATGGAGCAGGCAGGGAGGAATCTGATGCCTCTGGCCGGCGAAGGTGGATTCGCTGCAAGTAACAGCGCTGTCGCGGTGCGTGACGGCTGGCTCTGGTTTGCCACCAGCGCGGCCCGCGTCGCGCGGCGACGGCTGTATCAGGACGGTGCACCGATGGACTATGTATTTGCGCCGGGCCGATGCGGCGGTGCAATCGACCCAGTCTCGATGCGCTGCGGAATTCCGTGGGTCGACTTTCAGAGTTCCATCGCTCCTATGGTCTCGGGGCCGGCGGCAGGAATATTCTCGCTTCACTTTCGCGACGCAGAGGTGGGCGTGGCTGTCGGCGGTGACTATACCAAGCCTGCTGTCCCGACTGGAAGCGCGGCCTACACACGAGACGGCGGTTTGAGGTGGAATAAACCTGCTACGTTGCCTTCGGGCTATAGGTCGGCGGTAGCGTATGACGCGGGGTCTGGAGTCTGGATTTCGTTAGGCCCCAACGGCACGGATATCTCGAAAGACGACGGGAATAATTGGGCTCCGCTCAAACCGTCTAAGAAGGATGCTCCTGATGCCGACAAGAACTGGAACGCGATTTCGCTGCCCTTTGTAGTGGGTTCGAAGGGGAAGATTGGCAAGCTGAAGGCAGGCATCCTCGCTAAGTAGCGCGTTACCAATCGGCATCTGCCCCAGTCTATTGCGTCGGAGGGGTTAACAAGAGCTAGACTGAATCGTGATGGCGACGAAACGTAAAACTCGCGGGGGCTATATGATCTCGGTTGTCGCCGAGATGTATGAGATTCATCCGCAGACGCTTCGCATGTATGAGCGCGAGGGGTTGCTGCGGCCTAGCCGTTCGGACGGCAATACTCGGCTGTATACCGATGAGGACTTGGAACGTCTGGAGTTCATCCTGAATTTGGCGCGCGATCTGGGTGTCAACATCGCCGGCATTGCGATTGTGCTGCAGATGCGCGAGCGCATGGAGGAGATGAACCGGCAGATGCAGGGGTTCGTCGATTATGTGCGCGAGGAGATGTTGACGCGGATGGCGCAACAGCAGAATCCAGGGACTGGCCTGGTTCCTCTCAAGCGGGTGACCCTCGTTCAGCCGATCAAGGCGGTACGGCCGGCGAAGAAGAAATAGGTCCGGACTCCGGTAAACTTATTGTTGAGGGTTTTGCTGCGATGAACGTAGTTGTGCGCTTGCTGTTCTATATAGCGCTGGTCGGGTCTGCGACGTCATCCATCTACTGCCTGATGGTTCTGGCTGCCGCAGTGCGCTTTGGGTTGCGCAAGCGCCGCGACGCCCTCGCGACGGCCGACTTTCTCCCTCCGATCAGCGTTCTGAAGCCTCTGCACGGCACGGAGGACGGGCTGGAGCGCAACCTTGAGACATTTTTTGAGCAGCAATACCCCGCGCAATTTGAGCTGCTCTTTTGCGCCCGACACGAGAGCGATTTGGGGTTGCAACTGGCTCGGCGCATCGGCGAGCGGTACCCCCACGTGGACGCCCAGTACGTGACGTGCGGGGAGCCGATCCCGAAATTCCACAACGCCAAGGTTTATAGCTTCGAGAAGCTCGACTCGGTTGCTCAGAACGACATTCTGATCACCTCTGATGCCGATGTCCGCGTGGCGCCCGACTACCTATTGCGGATGGTGCAGAATCTGCGCGACCCCAACATGGGCATCGCATCGTGCGTTTACCTTGGGACGGCTTATGCCGGCGGCGACGCAACCTTCTCGACGCGGCTGGATGCGGTGGGGAAGTCGGTGGAGATGACCTCCGGGGTGCTGGTTGCGGACATGCTGGAAGGCACGAAGTTCGCGCTGGGTGCGACGATGGCGACTCGCAAGCGGAGCTTTCGCGAGGTCGGAGGGTTCGGCGAACTCGGGCAGTTTTATGCCGATGATTTTGAGCTTGGCAACCGCCTTGCGAAACAGGGCAGGGGCGTAAAGATGGCGACGCACGTCATCCAGTTGATGGTGCAGGACCAGCCGTTCTGGCTCTCGTTTCGCAACCAACTGCGCTGGATGCAGTCGACTCGAAGGTCGCGTCCGTGGGGGCATCTTGGCTCGGGCCTTACGTTTGCGACGCCGTTTGGGCTGCTGGGATTGCTGTGGGGGCTGGTTGCGGGACACCCGCTGGCTGGCGTCCTGTGGTTGTTGGCAATGGTCGCGAACCGCTGGTTGCAGGCGGCGGCGATTTTGATCGTGATGCAGGATCCCCACTGGTTTGCGAACGTCGGCATCTATCCGTTGCGCGATCTTCTGGGCAGCATTCTGTGGGCGATGAGCTATGTGGGCGATCGGTTCTACTATCGCGGCAAGATTTATGTTCTGAAATCCGGGGGCAGAGTCGAGGAGCATCGAGCCAGCGGATGAGCAAAGTACGTGTCGGTATACAGAGGAAGACAAAAGCAGATCTCTACGGGATGACAAAATGGGAGACAGAAGCATGGACTCCAATCTCAGGCCTTTTCACAGTTTCAAGAACCTTCGGGTAGCAGGCTCAAGCAAGTGAGGCGGCAGTGTTCGTAATTGTGTTGGCTGAACGGGGATTGCTGGCGCTGGGTCTCTTCGGGTTGGTTACTTCGACGGTCTTTCTCGTGCTCGTCCTGCTGGGCGCGGTGCGGTTCCGCAAGTCGGCCTGCGAGGAGGAGTTGGCGCTGGCGCGGGCACCTGCTTTCCTGCCTCCGGTCACCCTGTTCAAGCCGCTGCATGGCGCTGAGGTTGGGCTTGAGGATAACCTCCGCAGTTTCTTCGAGCAGGATTACTTCGAGCATCTTGCGGCGGCCGGAATTCCGAGCCACGCGGGCGGCTGCTCGCGGGTGGAGTTTCTCTTTTGTGCAAGACATCTGGACGACGCCGGTCTGCTGATTGCGCGCCGCGTTGCAGCCGAGTTCCCGCAGATCACGAGCCGCTTCGTCACCAGCGGCGAACCCTGGGCGCCGAATGCGAAGGTCTGCTCGCTCGCCGCGATGGCGGAGGCTGCGACCCACGATATCTGGGTGGTGTCGGACTCTGACGTCCGGGTTGGGCCGGAATATCTGCGCCGGATTATGCTGCCGTTTGCGGATCCCAATGTCGGCTGCGCGACGTGCCTGTACCGCGGCAAGGTTGCCGAGGGCGGCCTGTGGTCGCGACTGGAAGCGGTCGGGATGACGGTCGAGATGAGCTCCGGTGTGTCGGTGGTGAATCTGCTGGAGCCGATGCGGTTTGCGCTGGGGCCGACCATGATCGCTCGCCGCAACTGCGTCGCCGAGATTGGCGGATTTGCGGCGATGGCCGACTACTGCGCCGACGATTTCGTGCTCGGCAACTGGATCGAAGCGAAGGGACACAAGGTTGTGCTGTCCACCTACGCGATCGACCACATGGTGTTGTACGCGGGGTTCATGGACTCGATCAAGCATCAGGTGCGATGGATGAAGAGCACCCGATTTTCGCGGCCTAAAGGACATTTCGGGACCTGTATGACGTTTGCGGTGCCGTTCGGAATCATGGCCTGGGCTGGAGCAATGATGCTTGGACGGCCGATACTGGCTTGGTCGGCGCTGGCGTTCAGCATTCTGGGCAGGAGTTTGCAGGCGTGGGTGATGTCCAAGTTTGTCGTGCGGAAGCGCCGTAGCTGGCCGACGATGATCCTGTTTCCGATCCGCGATCTGATGGGGATGTTGTTCTGGGCGCTGAGCTATACGGGGAATCGCATACTGTGGCGCGGGGAACTGTACGACCTGCTGGAGGGAGGCCGGATGGTGAAGTCGCCGGAGAAGCTGCCGAAGATGAAGCGGTCGCAGGCGTAGAACCCGATCTAGCGGTTCGCCAGCACTGTCTTTCCGCCTTCGGATGCGACTACCTTGACTGTTCCAAACGGCGTCAGGTCCGTTGTGCGGCTGGCGGCGGTTGGGGTCATCAGGAAGACGCGTCGCGGTCCGGCCCATGCCTTGCGCAGGCTGGATTCGGTCTCGAAGATTGGCGGAGCATCGGGCCAGAAGCTGCCGAACCAGAGCGTATTCAGGCGGCCGTTTACGACTCCGACCGTCTCGTGGGTGTAGAAGACCAGCGTCGAGCCCGACGTGAACTCGCCATCAATCAGGATGAGGTCGTTGGGCTCCGGCTTCGCTTGCTGCGCGGCTACGATCGCTTCGGCGAGTCCCTTGGAGCCGAGGATGGGATTGAAGCGGACGAGGCCTTCATGCGCCGCCAGCAGAGCGAGGGTCATTCCTGCGGCTATCGTGAGGTTTGCAGCGTAGGTTCGGCCGGCGCGGCGCAGGCCGTAGCTAACGGGGCCCAGAGCTGCCATGCCGATAGCGACTGCGGTGAGCGGCCCGCGGAATAGGCCCATCGCCTCGCCGGTGAGGTCGAACAGGTGGCCCAGCGAGAGGTTGTAGAGCGCCGGGTTGTTGTTCAGCACGGACGACAGGTCGGTGCCTTGCTCTGGGATAGGAGCCGTGATTGCGAAGTAGGCGCATGTGACTCCGACGAGGCTTGCCAGGGGCAGCAGAAGCCACCGATGGCAGCCGATCGACCAGCGATTGGCCTTGTCGTTGAGGAGGCCGCGGGAGGTGCATTCGGCCTGCGCAAGAAATCCGCCGGCCATTAGTGCGAACGCTGGTAGCGCGGGGACGGAATAGTATTCCTGACGGTTGGAGATGGTGAAGAAGAGCATTACGAGTCCGGCCCAGATGGTGACGGTGAGGGCAGCTTCGTGCTGGTGGGGATCATCCCCCTGGCGCAGGGTTCGCCAGACATTCCTCACTGCTCCGGGCAGAAAGACCGCCCAGGGCATGATCCAGATGATCGCGTAGGTCCAGAAGAGCCATATTTGCGTGTTTCCGTAGTCCTGGGGAATGCGCTTGCCCAGGAAGCGGGCGAAGTGTTCGTTGTAGAGATAGAACCATGCCCACCCGGCCTTCGCCGGCAGGCCTGCTCCGGCGGGCATGGCGATGGCTGGATTTCGCAGCCAGGCGAGCAGATGCCACGGCAGCGCGATGATGAGAAAGACCAGAGTCGAGAAGGCGAGGTGGAACTTCGAGATCAGGCGCAATTGCCGCGTGAACGCTAGGTAGACGAGGACGAAACCTATCGGGAAGACGATTCCGATCAGGCCCTTGGTGAGCAGGTTTAGAGCCAGGGTTGCTGCAAAGCCGACGGATGGCCAGAGGGCGCTCCGTGACTCGTTCGCTCGCTCCATGGCTATCAGGAAGAGATGCACCGAGAGGGTCATCCACAGTGCCACGACGATGTCCGGGATGTAAAAGCGGGTGTAGAGATAGGGGCCGATCGCTGTGGCCATCGCGAGGGCGGAGTAGAGCGCGCCGCGATCCGGATTGCTGGCTGGTGAGACGGATTTGTAGAGCCGCAGGCCGAGTGCATAGACGCTGAGGAGCAGCGCCAGTACCGCGAGAGCGAGCGGGAGACGGGCGGCCCAGTCGAATTCGCCGAAGATCTTCATTGAGCCGGCGGCCATCCAGAACATCAGGGGCGGCTTATCGAAGAAGCGGAGGCCGTCGATGTAGGGGGTCACGAAGTCGTGACGGTGTAGCATCTCGCGGGCAATCTCGATATAGATGGAGTCGACGTCGTCGAGCAGGCCGGGCGAGAAGAGACCGCCGATCTGCAGGATGAACCACGCCATGACGATCATTGCTAGAGACTGGGGATTTGGCTTGGTGCGGAGACTCATCGCGCTTCCACCAAATTCAACGGCCGGTCTAAGGGGCGGTCGGTGAAGAGCGCTTTGCCGCCCAACTCTGCCACGACAATCTGGTTGCGGCCCATTAGAGCTTCAAATTCGGTGCGCGTCTCGAATGGTACAAAGACGAGCTTGCGCGGGCCTGTGCCCCAGCCGACGAGGAGCTGCGGGCCGCTGAGGAAGACCGGCGGGCAATCTGGAAAGGTCGAACCGAAGAGCATGGAGCTGGAACGTGCGTTCACCAGGTACACCTTGCGACCCAGATAGAAGGGAATCGACGAGCCGTAAGCCTGATCGCCGAAGAGCATGATTTGAGAGTCTGGGGCTATCTTACCCTGCGACTCGAACGCCTGTATTTTTTCGGCGAGGGTCTCGCTGGACATCATCGGTGCGAAGCGGACGAAGGCAATGTGCGCTGCGAAGAGGAATGCCGCGGAGGTGATGGCGATCGCCGTGGTTGCGGCCAGATGGCGGCGTTGCACGCGCAGCATCCATGCGATTGCAGGGCCGAAGGCAAACGCGAGGCCGGCCAGCAGCGCGGGTGTGCGAAGCGCGGCGAAGGACGGGCCGGTGAGATCGAAGAAGGCGGACATGGAGAGCGTATACGAGCCGACGCCACGATGAGCGAGAGCTGTGCCTATATCGGGGAGATAGGGCAGCTTGCGCGAACACCAGAGGCCGACGAAGAGAGTCACCGCAGCCGCCGCGAGGAGGACAGTGAGCGTGGCGTGGGCGAAGGTGATCCAGCGCCGGACGCCGGGGTCGGACGAGAAGGTCTGCTCGGCTCGGGTGATGGTGGCGGCGATGAGCAGGAGGATGGGAAGGTAGGCCGGGAAGGTGTAGTACTCCTGGTTGGTAGAGATCGAGAAGAACAGGAGCACGATGGCCGAGAAGATGGAGACGAGCAGAATTGTCCGCTGCTGCGGGTCGATGCGATGGAACGGGGAGACTGAGAGGCCGGCCTTGTGGCGGAGTCGCCCGACCTCGATTGCGATCCACGATGCCACGAGCAGAACGCCAAACTCGAAGTTGTTGTTTGTCCCGACGATGATCCGGATTGCGCCGGCCAGTAGCGCGAGCCATAGGAAGCTGCGGAACGTCATGGCCTTGCTGACGTTGGCTGCAAGGACGCTTGTCTGGTGGTTGATGCGGCGGTTTACGGCGGCGATCCCGAGGGGCAGGAATAGAGCCCATGGAAAGAGCCACACACCATGCAGACTCCAGTAGAGATAGCCGGGCAGCTTGTTGTAGTCGGCTGGGATACGCTTGCCGAGGAAGCGCAGGAAGTGTTCGTTGACGAAGTAGAACCACCAGAAGCCATGGCCGCCGATGCCGCCTTGCGCGCCACCGGGATTTCTTAGCCCGGCGAGTATGTGCCAGGGCGCGGCGATGGCTAGAAATAGCAGAAGACCGCTGAATGGGCGAAGCTTTCGCCAGCTCTTGAGGTCGTCGGTCAGCCACAGGAAGAGGAATGCAGTTGCGAAGAAGAAAACGAGCGCGACGAGTCCCTTAGCGAGGACTGCGAGGGCCAGCGACGCCCACATGACGTAGGGGTAGAAGAGCGGGCCGGCGTACCAGGCGATGGCGGGGCGTTCGATCCCATGTCGCAACAGCGAAACAGGGGGCGAGACATGGGGCACCCAGTCTTCGGACTGGACTGCTATGGGACCCAGCGATTTCAGGAAGGCGAAGAGGCTGGCGCACAGGAGCAGCGATAGCAATGCTTCCGGGATCAAGACGCGGGTGAAGAGGAAGACTCCGACTGAGGTGAGGACTGCCAGCGCCGTGTAGTAGCCCGTGCGGGCTCCGAAGGCCTGATTGGCCCAGCGATGGCCGAGCAGCATTAGCAGCAGCACGGCGAGCGCCTGCGGGAGGTGTGCCGCGAACGCGTTGAAGCCGAAGATTTTGAAGCAGATCGCCGCCAGCCAGTAGGGCAGAGGCGCTTTTTCGAGGTAGCGCACGCCATCGACCCGCAGCGTTACCCAGTCGCCGGTGGTCAGGATTGCGCGTGCGGCGTTGGCGTGGGTGGCGTCGGCGTCGTCCAGCAGAGGCGGCGAAAAGAGCGCGCCGAAGAAGAGCACAAGCCACAATCCAAAGAGGATGATCGCCGTATTGCGAGGTCGCGGGCCGCCTGCGAACGACGTCGCAAGGAGAGAGAAATGAGGTTTTGTACTCATGGAACAACTACCAGCATATCGGACCAGGGATTTCTGCCCACATTTGCATTGATCTCGGCGATGTATCTTGCATATGACGCTTCTTTTTGCGATCGGGAGACTAAGCCCAAGCCATGCCCACATTTGCCGCTATCGATATCGGGTCGAACTCCTCCCGGCTGAAGATCGCTTCGGTTGTTCAGCATCGACTTAAGACGCTGCACGAGGATCGCGAGGTTACGCGGCTTGGAGAGAGTGTCTTCCAGACGGGCATGATCTCGCCGGATGCTATGGCCAACACCATCAAGGCGTTGCGTCGATTCCATAAAGCGGTTCAGCTGCATGTGGTTGATAAGGTGCGGGTTGTAGCCACGTCTGCGATGCGCGACGCTCGCAATGCGGCCGCCTTTATCGAGTGGGTCAAGTCTTCGACGGGCTGGGATGTTGAAGTGATCTCGGGGCTGGAGGAGGGTCGGCTGATTCACCTCGGGGTCGTCACGCATGAGCCTGGCGCGAAGGGGCGATGCCTGCTGATCGACCTCGGCGGCGGAAGCTGCGAGGTTACGCTGTCGGACGCAGGGCTGGTGAAGGAGATGGTCTCGCTGCCGCTGGGCGCGGTTCGTTTGCAGCAGGAGTTTCTGCAGCATGACCCGCCGATGAAGGAAGATATCGGCCGCCTGAAGCAGTACATCGACCGTGAATTGCTGCGGGCTGAAAAGAAGCTGGGCCGACCGCATGTGCCGCTGGTGATTGCTACATCCGGAACGGCCGCGGCGCTGGCCGAGGCTGCGGTTGCGATGAGAGCCAAGCTGCCGGTTCGCAAGACGCTGCCGAAGACCGTTGCGAAGACGGGCGCTCGAACATTTGTGCGTTTCAAGCCGCAAATCGCCACTACTGCCGATGTCCGCCGACTGACTGACAAGCTGGTGAAGATGACCAATGCTGAGCGCGAAGCGGTGCCGGGGATTGGGCCGAAGCGCTCGGAGATCATTATCGGTGGCGCGCAGGTTTATGCGACTCTGCTGGAGCGATTCGGGCTGAAGGGCTTCCGTTATTCGCCGCTGGGGCTGCGCGACGGGATGCTGGCGCAGATGTTGGGTGAAGTCGATTTGCGGGCAGAGGTGCATCGCAAGATCGAGAGTGAACGGTGGGCCGGCGTACTGGCCGTCTGCAAGCGGTACGGGATCGACCAGAAGAAGGCCGAGCCGGTGCGCCTGCACGCGACACAGCTGTTCGATGCGCTGGTGAAGGTCCACGAACTGCCTATCGACTATCGGCTGTGGATACAGTCTGCGGCGATGATGTACGAGGTGGGCAAGTTTATGAACCACCAGGGGCATCACCGGCATACACAGTACATCATTGCGAATTCGGAGATCTTTGGCTTCTCGCCGGAGCAGCGCCAGATCGTCGCGGCGCTGGCTCGCTACCTTGGCAAGACCAGGCCGAATGCGGAAGATCGCCCGATGCGCGGTATCCCCATCGATCAGCATCGGTTTGTCGAACGGGCGGTTGTGCTGCTGAGGATTGCGGTTGCGCTGAACCAGGATCGGGCGAGCGCCGTGGTTGGGCTGAAGACAACCGTTTACCCCAAAAATGTGACTCTGGATATCATTCCAGGGCGTGGTGGCGCGAAGCTCGAACTGTGGGCTGTTACCAAGGAAGCTGGCTACTTCCGCGAGGTCTTTGGTCGCGATTTGGTGGTCGAGGTCGCGTAGAGCGTGCGGACGACGCGCGGGTCGAGCAGGCTGGTCAGCGTAGCGGGACCGCGATCGAGCGAAACCCTGGCGATGGAACCCTTGCGCAGGCGAATCTGCAGCGCGCCCTTGGTTCCCTTTTCTTCACGCTGTGGCCACACGAGCAATGAGCCGAGGAAGTTTTGCAGGTTCGGGTTGTGCCCGACTACGAGCACATTTTCGAAGTCATTGGCGTGATGCACCAGTTGCAGGAAGTCGGCGAACCGGGCCTCTGGCGAGAGAGCGGGCGAAGCCATGATCTGGGCCTCGTAACCGGTCTCCGTTGCGACTAATTGGGCTGTCTGCAGCGACCGCTTGAGTGGGCTGGAGTAGACGGCGTCGAAGCTGATCTTCATCGCGTTGAGGACGTGGGCCAGCCGGAGGCACTGTTCTTTGCCTTCCTTATCCAGCGGACGTTTGAGATCAAGCACGGGGTTTGCTCGACGAGTTCCTGCGCTGGCATGTCGAAGAATGTGTAAATTCATAGTCCTGTAACAATTGTACAGGGGGGACAAGGCCAGGTCTTGCGTTGCCGCGTGAAGAAACGGCGACCTTACCAATAATATCGTCGATGATAGATCGGACTCTTGGCCCTAAGGCAGGTCGACCGGGAGCGCTCCTATTCCTGCCACCATGGGACCGGACCTGTCTTCTCCGGTTTGGTTTCTGGCTCACGCTCGGGAGCGGGCGGGGGTGCGGGTTCGTGATGGAACACGGCCGGATCTGGCGCTTCGAGCGATGGTACTGCCGGCTCGGGATCGGACTGAGCATCGCCGGGAAAATGTTCGGGAAGTTCTTCGGCTGGCTGCGGTTCCTCAACCGGCTTCTCGACGACTTCTTCCGGGGATTTCAACGGGTAATCGTTGGCGATGATGGTCTCTGCGCCGCGCTGCCAGAATCTGGTTGCCATCATGCCGAGCAGGCCGGCCTGGGCGAGCAGAAACGTCGGCCAAACCCGCGGCTGGGCGAGCATCTGCATGGCTGCGTATCCGGTCGCTGCAACTGCGGCAAAGCCGAGAAGCGTCAGAAACAGAAAGCTGAAGTATGCCCGCGGCAGGTTGTGCCAGAGGGCTCTCAAGGCAGGCAGGAGAACCCGCCGGACGCGGCGATCCTGCTTGCCGTTGTCGCGATACTGGTCGCCTAGCTGGACTGTGTAGACCTCGACGAGGTCAAAGTACAGGCGGAGCAGCGCGGCTGCGAGAACGATGATCACTTGTCCAGGCAAATTGCGAAGGAGCGCCGCGACGTCGACAAAACTCTCGTTGACCTGCGCCGACCAGTTGCTTTGCAGCAGCATCAGGGGCACCAGGACGAGCAGCGAGACGATTGCTGTGAGCAGCGTGATGCGCACGAATCGCCAGAAGTAGGAGAGGCCGGAGCCGACGAGAATCGACAGTCGCGGCGGCGTCTCCGAGCGATAGCAAAACAGGGCACCCGGGACCAGGATGAAGTATCCGAGCAGATAGAGCGGCAGGCCGATATACGACGTATTTCCGGTGGATGGCGCCATGTAGCCGAGCCGGTGAGCCACCCCGAGCAGCGTGCCGAGATCGAAGGCGGAGTTGAGCCGCTCGGCCGCCATGGAGTGATCGAGGATCGAAGAGAGCTGGGCATTAAGCCGCAGCGAAAAGACCAGGGCTACCCCGAGGTTCAGCGCGAAGGTCCACAGCAGCGCGCCGGGTAGCCGCACTACAAGCTTCAACCCGTTCCATAACATCGATCGACGGCGCGCCATTAGACCAACCATCCTGCGAACTGCGAAGTGAGTTGCAGGCAACTCATCCAGAGGTTTGTTAGTTTGCGTGCCGGGACCGGATTTGCGGTGGCCGTGCGGCTGTTGTTGAAGCGGTTTACGTCCAGGATTACGATGTGGTCGGGGTCGATTTCGGCAGATACGATCTTTGCATCTCGCTGGTAGGTGAAGGTCTTCCAGCGGTCATTGGTGCTGCTGGACGGGTCCCAGTACTCTCGTGTCCGAGTGCCGTCGGAGAAGACGACTTCGAGGGTGACGGGCAGGATGAAATCGCCGATGCGATGGATCGTGACGGTGTCTCGCAACGTCTTGTCTTTCGCGTCTGGGAGCCACCACTGTGCGGGACCGGAATCGATCGCTTCGACGGAGTAGTCCAGTACGCTGGTCCCGTAGACGGCTTGATTGAAGTAGGGGCGCAGCGACGACGAGACCAGAATCTGGGGAGCTGGCGGCACCGGGAACGGGCCGGGGAAGCTGAACGGTTTCATCTGCGACGGGGACTGCTTGCCGAGGATGCCCGTGGCTCGGCCGCGCTTGATGGCGACCTCCTCGATGGTGTGGAGAAAGTCTTCGGCCGTGGGGTGCTGGAATCGATAGCGCGTGAAGTAGGTCTGCATCGCCTCGTCCATCGTGTCCTTGCCGATGATTCCTTCGAGGGTTTCGAGCAGCACGGCCGTCTTGCCGTAGGTTATTTCGCCGTAGGATGCCGCGTTCCTGAACTGCCACGCATTACGCGTCACAGGATCATAGTCGGCCATGTCGATATACTCGAGGTAGTGCCCGGCCGCATCCGAGAGGTTCGCCCAGGGTCGGTCGAAGCCGCTGGTCTCGCGGCCCAGAATCGCTCCTGTCACCTCGGCCTCGGTGTAGGAGTTGATGCCCTCGTCGAGCCAGGCGTCTTCGAACTCGTTGGTCGCCACCATTCCATACCAGTACTGATGGCCGAATTCGTGCTCCGCGGTGATCTCGGTCTCGTACGTTGGGTCGAACCACGACGTACCGGCGGTGATCAATGTCGGATACTCCATGCCTTCCATCTCGGAGCCGGGTTCCGGGTCGATTATGGTGATGATTTTGTACGGATACGGCCCGTAGCGGACATCGAACTGTTTTAGCGAGGCCCGGATGATGTTGAGGTATCGGTCGCCGGCTTTGGGGTGCGATTCAAGCGCCAGGACGTGGATCTGGACGGGGCCCATCGATGAGAGGTAGGTGCCGTTGGTGACGGTGAAGTGGGGGCTGGCGGCCCAGGCGAAGTCGTGGATGTCCTCGCCGTAGTAGGAGAGTGTGCGAGTGCCGTTGGCGTTCAGGTGATCGCCGGTGGGAACTCCTGAGGCTCCGACGGTGTAGTTCTTCGGCA
>Ga0302314_10014728_pt1 | contig 13351 bp, 13 predicted proteins | sample III_Palsa_N2_3_FD_200533 | JGI IMG/M metagenome (GOLD analysis project Ga0302314, IMG submission 200533) | Peat permafrost microbial communities from Stordalen Mire near Abisko, Sweden - III_Palsa_N2_3 | ecosystem: Environmental > Terrestrial > Soil > Palsa > Peat permafrost | place: Sweden...
CGAGACGGTCACGGACCTGGTCCGCGCGTGCGGCGCGGTGCCGATGCGCACCGATCCGGCCACCCATGACCGCTGGGTGGCGCTCATCTCACACGCTCCGCATCTGGTGGCCGCGGCCATGGCAGCCCGCCTTGAGGGGGCTCCAGCCGGTGCGCTCGAACTGGCCGGGCCGGGACTGCGCGATGTGACCAGGATCGCGGCCGGGGACACCGTCCTGTGGACGCAGATCCTGGCCGCCAACGCCGCTCCGGTGGCCGGGGTGCTGGCCGAGGTGGCCGCTGACCTGGCCGAGGCCGCTCGGGCCCTGACCCATGGGCCCGAGGGGTCGCAGCGGTCCAAGTCGGTGGCCGCACTGCTCGACCGTGGCCAGGCCGGGGTGACCAGGATTCCGGGCAAGCACGGCGGTCAGGCCCCCGAGTTCACCGCCTTGCAGGTCGTCATCCGCGATCAGCCGGGCGAGCTGGCCCGGCTGTTCGACGCGGCCGGAGCGGCCGGCGTCAACATCGAGGACGTCAGGATCGAGCACTCGCCCGGCCTCCCGGTCGGCGTCGCGGAACTGTCCGTCCGCCCGGCCCAGGCCGGCCCGCTCCTGAATGCCCTGGAGGCGGAGGGCTGGCCGGTCCGCAGATAGCCTTCCCCTTGGGCAGTTATGGCCTCCCTCCGCCGGTAGCATCGCACGGGTGAAGACTTCAGCGAGCCTGGAGAGCGATACGGGCGAGGAGAGCGATACGGGCACCAGGCTTGTCGTCGCCGTGGACGGGCCGTCGGGCGCCGGTAAATCGAGCGCGTCCCGCGGCGCGGCGACCGCGCTCGGCCTGCGATACCTCGATACCGGAGCCATGTACCGGGCGCTGACCTGGTGGCTGCTCGACCGGGGCGCTGATGTCAGCGACGCCGGCGTGGTCGCCGGGCTGGCCGCCGAGCCGGTCATCGAGGTGAGCACTGACCCGCGAGCGCCGTGGACCAAGGTCGACGGCACGGACGTGTCCGCGGCGATCAGGACCCGCGAGGTCACCGGCGCAGTCAGCGCCGTCGCGGCGGTCCCGCAGGTGCGCGCCCACCTGATCGCCCTGCAACGGCAGATCATCGCGAACACCTCCGGTATCGTGGCCGAGGGTCGCGATATTGGCACGGTGGTCGCGCCGGACGCGTCGGTCAAGGTGTTCCTGACCGCCGACAGCGCCGCCCGGGCCAGGCGCCGCGCCGCCGAGGTCAGCTCGTCGGCGGCCGCGACCCGGGCTGACCAGGAGCGGCGTGACCGCCTCGACGCGGCCCAGAGCGAGAAGGCCGCGGACGCGGTCGTGATAGATTCCACCGGGCTTGGCCTTGACGAAGTGGTCGACACCATCGTCCGCCTGGCCCGCGAGCGCGCGGGGGTCTGTCTCCCGCGGCAGAAGAGCAGGTAATGGTAATGATGCCGAACGAGGCCGACTCAAATCCGGTTCCCGTGGTCGCCGTGGTCGGGCGGCCGAACGTGGGCAAGTCCACTTTGGTGAACAGGATCCTGGGCAGCAGGCAGGCGGTGGTGGAGGACGTCCCCGGCGTGACCAGGGACCGGGTCACCTACGACGCGATCTGGAACGGCCGGGCCTTCACGCTGGTGGATACCGGTGGCTGGGAACCGGCGGTGGAGGGCAGCGGCAGCCTGGCCGCGCGGGTCGCCGCCCAGGCCCGGGTCGCGGTGGACGCCGCGGACGCGGTGCTGTTCGTGGTGGACGCCACGGTGGGGGTTACCGACGCGGACGCCGCGGTGGCCAACGTGCTGCGCCGGTCGGGCAAGCCCGTCGTGGTCGCGGCCAACAAGGTCGATGACACCAAGGCCGAATCAGAGGTCGCGGCGCTGTGGTCGCTGGGGCTCGGCGAGCCCGCGCCAGTCAGCGCGCTGCACGGGCGCGGCAGCGGCGACCTGCTCGACCTGGTGCTCGACGCGCTGCCCGATGCGCCGAAGGACACCGAGGAGACCGAACGCGGACCGCGCCGGGTAGCCCTGATCGGCCGCCCGAACGTCGGCAAGTCCAGCCTGCTGAACAAGCTGGCCGGGCAAGAGCGGGCATTGGTCGACTCGGTGGCGGGCACGACCAGGGACCCGGTCGACGAGCTCATCGAGCTGGGCGGGGTCACCTGGCGATTCGTGGACACGGCGGGCATCAGGCGGCGGTTCCGCGAGAACCAGGGCGCGGACTACTATGCGGCGGTGCGCACCGCCGGCGCGCTTGACCGGGCCGAGGTCGCCGTGGTGCTGGTGGACGCGAGCGAACCGCTCACCGAGCAGGACCTGCGGATCATCTCGATGGTCATCGAGGCCGGCCGGGCCCTGGTCATCGCCTACAACAAGTGGGACATGGTCGATTCCGACCGGCAGCGCTTCCTAGAGCGCGAGATCGAAAGGCAGCTGTACACGGCCCGCTGGGCGCCGCGGGTCAACATCTCCGCGGCCACCGGGCGGCACACCGACCGGCTCGTGCCCGCGCTGGAGACGGCGCTGGCGGGCTGGGAGACCCGGGTGCCGACCGGGCAGCTCAACGCGTGGCTCACCGGGCTGGTCGCGGCCACCCCGCCCCCAGTGCGCGGCGGCAAGCAGCCGAAGATCCTGTTCGCCACCCAGGCCGGGGTCCGCCCGCCGCACTTCGTGCTGTTCTCCTCGGGCTTCCTCGAGGCGGCTTACCGCCGGTTCATCGAGCGGCGGCTGCGGGAGGACTTCGGCTTCGAGGGCAGCCCGGTCCAGGTGTCCGTGCGGGTCAGGGCCAAGCGCGAGTCCCGGGGCGGCCGGCGACACCAAAACCCCGCAAAAACCACCGCCGCCCGGACCGACCGCCGCCGCTGAAAACGCGCTCGCCCAGGTCCAGGCCAGGTAACGACGCGAACGCACCCGGAGGCGGGGCGGGAGAAGGCCGGGCGGTCGCGTCGGTGACCAGTTTCGCGCCCGAGGCGAAGCGCGCCAGGTCCTGACCGTGCACCACGCGCCCCGGCATCGGATCCGAGGCCGCCCGCCGGGTCAGCGCATCGGCCGGCAGCTCAACGGGGCTCGCCGCCAGCACCAGGTTGCCGAACCTCCGGCCGCGCAGGACCGCGGCGTCCGCTATCAGGTAGGCGTGCGGGAAGACCGCCCGCGCCGTCGCGACCTGCGCGCGGGCGTGCGCCAACGGCGCCCCGTCGGCCACGTTGGCGGCGAAGACCCCGCTGTCGCGGAGCGCGCGCCGGGCGGCGGCCGCGAACTCCACCGAGGTCAGGTGGGCCGGCGTGCGACCTCCGGCGAAGACATCCGCGACGATGATGTCGAAGGAGCCGGCCGGCACCCGGTCAAGGACGGCCCGGGCATCGCCGATGTGAACCCGGATCCGCCCGCCGGGCCCCCCGCCGGTCCGCAGCGGCAGCCTGAGCTTGACGAACCGCCAGAGGGCCTCGTCGACCTCGACGGCCACCTGCCGGGAGCCCGGCCGGGTCGCCGCCACGTAGCGGACCAGCGTCAGGGCCCCGGCGCCCAGGTGCAGCACGCGCAGCGGCTGACCCTCCGGCGCCGTCACGTCGATTATGTGCCCCAGCCGCCTGACGTACTCGAACTCCAGGTACCCGGGATCGTCGAGATCGACATGCGACTGGGGGATGCCATCGAGAAGCAGCATCCACGCCGCCCGCCGGTCAGCGTCCCGTAGCAGCTCGGCGCGGCCGTGACCGGTATCCATCTGGTCCTCGTCGCTCGCCTGTCTCCTCCGGGTCATAGCTGCCATTATCGGCGGTCCCGGTCCGGACGGCGGGCGTCATCCGGGTGGCGGCTCGAAGAATGCGACCCGGGTGTGCGAGGCTGTCTTAGGTACTTCCTTAAGCCTAGGAGGCCGCATGGCTGTCGACAAAACCAGGCCCGCCGGTGCCCCGGCGGACGACGCGCCGGCTGAGCCCGTTCCCTCCGGTGAGCACGAGGCTGATGAGCATGGGGCTGAGCGCGGGGCTGGCGTGGGTCCCGATCTCGATGAGATGAAGCGCAAGTTCCGTGCCGCGCTCGACCGTAAGCGGGGCACGCACGCCAGCGCGAACGCGGACGGGGCGCAGGACACCGGCAAGGTGCACGGCTCGCATGGTCCCGCGGCCAGCCGTCGTTCGTTCCGCCGCAAGAGTGGCGGCTAACCTGCCGGCACCACGCGGAGCCACGCGTGGTCCTCGGTCAGGTAACCGTCTAGCCGGAGTCCGGCGTCGGCGAGCACGGCCGCCAGCTCGGCCTCGTCCAGGCGCGTCGCGGTGAACGTCTGCGTCCAGCGCTGGTCGCCGTCCACGTACTCCACCGTGGCCGCAACGAGGTTCGGCGCGGGGCGGGACACGTCCCGCATCCGCAGGATGATCCCGTCCCGCGTGCTCTCCGCGTCGGCTGCGGCCGAGAACCACTCAGGCGCGAACTGCTGGACGATGACGCAGCCGTCGTCGGCGACGTGACGGCGGCAGGTGGCCAGGAACGCGGCCCGCGTCGCGGTATCCGCGTTTATCAGGTGCGACGCGAGCAAGACCGCGTCGAAACGCCGGCCGAGACTGAGATCCTCGATCCGCGAGCACACCGTTTCCGCGTCGCGCACGTACGCCAGCATGTCCGGTGATTCATCGACGGCGACGACCGGATGGCCGAGTGCGGCCAGCGGCCGGGTGATCCGGCCCGTGCCGGAGCCCAGCTCGAGAATGGAAGCACCAGGCCGGACCGCGTCGTGCACGATGGCAGGTTCGCCCATGGCGGTCATCCGCGCGTAGAACTCGACGGAGCAGCCGTCTGGGGTGATCACCCCTGGTCCGGTTCCATGCGATGCCTGGTTCACACGGCCCATTCTGCCCCGATACATGTGACCCGGGGAACCGGCCGTACGGGCCGGTCGGCGCACGAGGCCGGCGGGCCTGCTTGCTCCGGGGCCTGCTGGGGTTCATCATCCGCCGCCAGGTGGAACCAGACGGTGGTTCCGGCCGGGTCCCTGAGATATCCCCACTGAGCGGCGAGGCTCTGGACCAGGAACAGCCCGTGTCCCTCGGCCGCGTACAGATCGCTCTTGACGGTGGGCGTGCCCGCCGAACCGCCGTCGACGATCTCGACCAGGACGCCGCGCGGTATCCCGACCACGACGATCGCCACGGTCCCACCCTCGACACCCGATTTGGTGTGCATGATGGCGTTGGTGACAAGTTCTGAGGTCAGTAAGGTCGCCGCATCGGCGTCGGTGCCGGGCCGGTGAGCGCTGAGCGTCCGCGCGACGAAGGCACGGGCCGCGGAGACCTGTTCCGGGTGACCAGGGATGGTGAGCGAGCCGAGAACCGTGGCACGCGCGCCGCCGACCCTCCCTCGGGGCCCCACCCACCTCCCCATTCCCTCTTCACTGCGCCGCGGATCAGGCCACGATCGTCGGGAATTGCCTTCGGGCGTTGCCATGTTAAGTCCCTCCCATTGTGCCGAGACCGGGCTCTCGCCTGTCCTCGACCTTGAGCCGTCACGTTGCCTGTGGTCCTGGTGCGGCACTTGCTGCACCGGTCACTATGGCTTGTTTGGTCCGCATATACCCCTAAAACATCTCGGCCATCACGTGCCCCGCTGCCGCAATTACTTCAGGCAATGCCAGGTATCCGGATATCCGCATAGCGTCCAGATATCGCGAACTGTGTATACGATCCCGTCCTGATGTTGCATACTATGTCCTAATTTGCACGTTTATCATTGACGACGCGGACTAGCATTCAAAACGATGATGGTGCCGGTGTGCGCCTTCACGCAAGTGCGTAGGGGAAATTTTCCACCTGAAATCCCGGATGGGATTTCATCCCCGGCGTGAGTGCTGTATCGTACTGCGTGTCAGGGACGATGCGGAGTGTTTCAGTTACACTCTGCTACGCAAATGAGGTCTCGTGGCTGTGGGTCCTGGTTCCCCGCATCACCCTGAGTACCAACCCCTCTGCTCCACAAGAAGGCGAGTTTCTCGTGCCTCTTGGTCCTACCGTTCGTAGGCGCAGGCTCGGTGCCGAGCTCCGGCGCCTGCGCGAAGCACATTCATTCAAGCTGGAAGAAGTGGCCGAGAAACTCGGCTTGGCCGCTTCGACGCTCTCGCGCATCGAGACGGGCAAGGCGCCGTGCAAGTCGGCGTACCTGACCGCCATGCTGAATTTGTACGAGGTCGACGACTCGGGCGCGCGGAAGGTTCTTGTCGACATGGCCCGCGAGGGCCATCGCAAGGGCTGGTGGTCGATCTACGACGATGTGCTGCCGAGCGGATTCGACATCTACGTGGGCCTGGAGGCAGAGGCTTCCGGCCTGCGGAGTTACGAATCTGACTTGGTACACGGGCTGCTGCAGACCACCGACTACGCCCTGACGGTGCTGCGCGAACTGCGGCCGAGGGATAGTGAGGAACTCCTCGAGCGCGTGGTGGAACTGCGCATGCAGCGGCAGCGGGCGCTCGACCAGGATCCGCCGCTCGACGCCTGGATCATCCTGGACGAGAGCGCGATCAGGCGGAAAATCGGCGGATCAGCGATCATGGAGCGCCAGCTCGAGCGCCTTGTGGCGGCCAGCCGATGGCCGAATGTGACTTTGCAGGTCCTTTCCTTCGACTCGGGCGCGCACGCCGGGCTGACCGGCCCGTTCGCCATCCTGGAGTTTCCCGAGCGGACCGATTCTGACGTTGCTTACACCGAAGCCCTGGGCGGCATGATCTACCTGGAAAAGGACCGGGAAGTTCGTGCCTGCGCCGAGGCCTTCGACCGGATGCGGGCCACGGCGCTTTCCCCAGCCGCGTCGGTCGAGCTGATCCAGCAGGTGGCACGCGAGCTCACCTGATCAAGGCTTACCTGAAAAAATCAACCGCACAACAAAAAGAAAGGAGAGGTCAGTGGATACCGACCTCACCGGGCTGTACTGGTTTAAAAGCAGCGCGAGCAGCGCTGCGGGTTGCGTCGAAATAGCGCACGTCCCCGATGGGGGAGTGGCGGTTCGTGATTCAAAGGATCGCAGCAAGAAGGCCCACATCTTCAATAGCCACGAATGGGAATGCTTCCTTATCGGGGCGAAGAATGGGGAATTCGACCTTCCTGTCACCTAGGCCTTCCCTTCGCCGCGGCGCCGGTGGAGGAGGACGGGCGGGGCTCACCCGCTCCAGCCCCGCCCGTCCTAGGCGCAGCAGGCGAAGGGTTGGGGGGGAGAAAGCGAGGGCGGTGGACCTCCAGGGATCCACCGCCCTCCGCTGAGGTTGTCACCCTTGCTGCGCCACGTCTTCCCGGGCAGCCGGAGCGAGCATCGGAGTTACGGATGCTCATCGAGCTCTTTGTCTAGCTGGCTGATGATCGTGGTGAGTATATGAGGTGTCTCGCTCGGCTTCGCGCTTACGATGCTCAGCCGTTCAATGGCCAGCAAATAGCGGTCGACATCGGATTTCTTGTCAAAGTAGAGAGCGCTGGTGAGGTGCTCCAGGTACGCCATGTCGGGCAGGTCTGCGTCGCTGAACCGCAGGATGGCGAACCCGCTGGGTACGGCGTGACCGCCCATGTCGGCCGGGATGATCTGCAGGGTAAGGTTCGGCCTGCTGCTGAGGCTGAGCAGGTAGCGCAGCTGGTCGCGCAGGATCTCCTTGCCTCCGATCGGCCGTCGCAGCGCCGTCTCCTCGACGATCGCCCAGAGTCTGAGCCGTCCCTCGGTGAACCGGCGCTGCCGTTCCTTGCGCAGGATGACGTGCCGTTCCGCTTCGCCGATCGGGATGTCGCAGAACGCGAGAACGGCGGCGGTGTATTGCGGTGTCTGCAGCAGGCCGGGTATGAGCTGCGCCTCGTAAACGCGGATCGAGGTCGCGGCCTCCTCCATCCCGACATAGGACTGGAACCAGTCGGGCAGGATGTCGTTGTACCTATGCCACCAGCCGGGGCGGTTGGCCTGCTCGGCCAGGGTCAGCAGCTGCTCTCGCTCGACCGCGCCGACGCCGTAGTAGGTGAGCAGGTCGAGCACGTCGATCTCGCGGATCGCGTTCCGGCCGAGCTCGATGCGGCTGATCTTGGACTCCGACCCGCGGATCGCCCGGGCCGCTGCCTGCGCAGTGATCCCGCGGCTCTCCCGGAGCCGCCGCAGCTGGGTGCCGAGCAGGATGCGCAGTACGGTTGGACCCTCTGTCGGCTCTGGCATGCCGCCCTCCGAATGTCCGCTTCACTACGGAATTGTCTCGCACAATTGCGTGGCAAACCGTTGCCATCCCCCCTTCGCGATCGTAATGATATCCCATATGGGATTGCATGTCACCTCCCAGTATTGGTTGCTCCGCCCTCCTGCAGTAGACACCTCCGTCTCGGACACTTCTGTCCGGCTGGAACAATAATGGCCGTTGAGTTTGTGTCTACTTGTGACGGATCTTGGGTCTTGCGGCCTCGGCGCCGGACCCGGCGGATGGCGGCCGCAGCCCCGTGGTGGGCGGTTCAGCGTCAGGGGCGCCCGAGGTTCCGGGCTCGGACCGTGGCGGCGGTGCACCGGGTCAGGCCGGATCCGCGGCCGGTGCGGGTGCGCGCACGCAGCGAAAGGAAGTCCGGCGTTGCGGAGCGGTGAGGATCCCAAGGGCGCCGGTGACTGGCGGACGACATTCCGGCCCGATATTCCAAGTCCGGCCCGCATTTACGACTACCTGCTGGGTGGGAAGGACAATTACCCTGCTGACCGGCAGGCGGGAGATCAAATAGCGGCACGTCTGCCGAACATTCGCGAGGCGTTTAGGTCGAACCGGAGCTTTTTGCGTCGTGCGGTGAATTTTCTGGCCGCCGATGCCGGTATTCGCCAGTTTATCGATATCGGTACCGGTCTGCCGGCCCCGGGCAGCGTGCACGACGTGGCGAGGCAGGCTGACCTGGCGACTCGGATCGTCCACGTCGACAACGATCCGGTGGTGCTCGCGCACGGCCGGGATATGCTGCACGGCGTCCCGAATACCGTCATCCTCTCCCACGACCTGCGCGCGCCCGCCGAGATCCTGGCCGATCTTGAGCTACGGCGGCTCATCGATTTTTCCGAACCCGTCGCCATCCTGCTCGTCGCGATAGTGCACTTCATCTCCGACGCCGACGACCCAGCGGGCATCATCAAAGAGCTGCTGGCGCCATTTCCCTCCGGCAGCTATCTGGCTCTTTCGCACGCCACCGCGGATGGAACTCCCGCGGTAAATGACGCGGCGAAAGTGTACGACGAGGCGACGGCTCAGGCCCATGTCCGTAGGCATGATGGCGTGCGGGCGCTGGTGGACGGCCTGGATCTCGTCCCGCCTGGCCTGGTGTGGACACCGCAGTGGCGCCCGGAGCCGGAAGCGGAAATGCCGTCCCGCCCAGCGGACTCTGTTTCCTACGCCCTGGTCGCCCGCAAACCCTAGATCGCCCTAGCCGCGGCCACTTCTGTCCGACGCGGATCCGTAGGATGGTGGTCATGCGCTACAGGTCGCTCGGAGAATCGGGACTGCAGGTATCGGTCGTCGGGCTCGGCTGCAACAACTTTGGCGGCCGTCTCGACGTGGACGGGACGCGCGCGGTGGTGGACGCGGCCATCGACGCCGGGATCACGCTGTTGGACACCTCGGACACTTATGGCGGAGGCGGAGGTTCGGAAAGCGCGCTCGGCGAGGTTCTCGCCCGACGCCGGGATCAGGTCGTGCTGGCCACGAAGTTCGGCAACCAGAACGCGGACATGGGGTACGGGCCCGCGGTCGGGGCCAAAGGCGGCCGCGCCTACATCAGGCGCGCGGTGGCCGAGTCGCTGCGCCGGCTGCGTACCGACCACATCGACCTGTACCAGCTGCACACCCCGGACCCGGTGACCCCGGTCGAGGAAACGATTGCCGCGCTGCACGAACTGGTGGCGGAGGGCAAGGTCCGGTACCTGGGTCATTCGAACTTCTCCGGCTGGCAGCTGGCCGACGCGGCGCACCTCGCGGCGCACAACTCTCGCACCCCGTTCATTTCGGCCCAGAATCAGTGGTCGCTGCTCGATCGGGAGGCCGAAGCGGACGTCGTCCCGGCGGCCAGGCACTTCGGTGTCGGGGTGCTGCCGTTTTTCCCGCTCGCCAACGGCCTGCTGACCGGCAAGGTCAGGCGAGGCCAGGCGATACCGGCGGGGACCCGGCTAGCCGGGCGCGAGAGCTACGTCACCTCCGAAAAGCTGGCCAAGGTCGAGGCGCTGATCAGCTGGGCGCAGGCCCACGGCGTCACGGTCTTGGACGTGGCGATCGGCGCTCTCGCGGCGCAGCCGGGCTGTTCCTCGGTGATCGCGGGTGCGACAACCCCCGAACAGGTCAAGGCAAATGCGGCCACGGCCGAGTGGATTCCGTCCGCGGACGAGCTAGCCGAGATCGACCGAATCGTTCCGCCGCCAGCCTCGACCCGATAAGCCGGATAAACCGGACCTGGCTCAGCCTCCGGCCACCGCCGTCTTGAATAGGGCCGCGACGCCTCCGCCAAGCACCGCCGAGTACGAGACCTGGGGAGTATAGCCGCCCTGCTCGTACCCGCCGATGACCCCGATCACCGCGCCCTGGCCGGTCGCCGGGTCGACCTCGGCGAGGAACGGGCCGCCGCTCGTCCCGTCGGTATAGCTGCCGCAGTCGAACTCGAGTTGATCGGTCATCGGCTCCTTGAGCCAGTTCTGGCAGGTAATCGGCTGGTTAGAGGAGTCTGGGTAGCCGATCACCTGTACCAGCTGATGGTTGTACGGCGTGCCGGTAATGAGCCTCTCCGCTCCGGTCACGTCCTCGATCGGCACCGTCGAGCCCCGCTGGCTGACCCGGAGAATGGCGACGTCGTCGTCGGGGTTTTCCGATGACTGCCACGCCTGGTCAACGTAGACCTTGGTGACGGTCCACACACCGTACGGCCTGGTGCCGTTGTTGTAGCCAGGGACGAACGCCACCGTGCCGGAGGCGTGGGTGACGCAATGCGCGGCGGTGATCACAAGGTCGCCGCGCGGGCTGTCGATCACGCTCGCCGAGCAGAAGTGCTGGCTGAGTTTGCCAGCGGATGTGGTGAACAAGGCCCCGACCGCCGGAACGCCGGAGAACGCCTGTCCGTTCCGCGACGCCGACCCCAGATGCCGCATCGCCTGGACAAAGCCGGTCGCGATGTCGCCTGCGGCGCCGCTGGCCGGGGTTACCATGAGGGCGGTAACGGACCCGAGCACCGTGATCAGGGCCGCCCTGGCGGGTGTCCGTGACAGCCATCGCGACCGCCACCATGGGCGGCTCGGCGGAACGGACGTGGTCTCCTCCGGGGCGCCTGGGTCGTAGCCGTGACCGCCTCGCCGGCCTGCTCGCGACAGCACCGCGTCGGTCACCCGCCTTGGATCGTCCATAATTGTGTAACGTCGAGGTTACTTTGATACCCAATTGTGATGGAAAGGCCTCATCTGCACTAGAGGGAAATGCTGCAAAATTGGTCAGAAGTTGCCGATGCGAGCTGTGAACTCGCTGTGACCCAGCTGCGCTCGGGCGCAACGGCTCTCACCAACTAACTTCCCTCACTGTGACCTGGCCGTACTCTACTCCCTGTGATCACTTCATGCTCATGAGTAGCCGAATTCCCGCGCATGTCGCCGCTCGCCAGGTCACCAAAATCACACCGAGGGTTTGCTCCAGTTCACCAGCGATCGTGCACCTTCGCCCGGAAGTACTTGTCGTATAGGCCCTCGATCGCCTCCAGCTCAGCCTGCGAGAGCGGCGGCAGGGCCGCGGCCTCGGCGTTCTGCCGCGCCTGGCCGGTGCTGCGCGCACCAGGAATCACCGTGGTCACTCCCGGCTGCTGGATCACCCAGCGCAGTGCCCACTGGGCGGGGGTCCCCTGGGAAGGGGAGCCAGGGCCGCTCGTGATGGCCGCGAACTCCCCGGCGGCCTCGACTCCGGCCTCGAAGTCGACTCCGGAGAACGTCTCCCCGACGTCGAACGCCTCGCCGCGGGCGTTGTAGTTGCGATGATCATCGACGGCGAACGTGGTGTCCCTGGTGTACCTGCCCGACAGCAGCCCGGACGCGAGCGGGACCCTGGCGATGATCCCGGCGCCCGCCGCGGCCGCCGCGGGTAGTACCTGGTCAAGCGGCTTGCGCCGGAAGGCATTAAGGATGATCTGCACGGTCGCCAGGCCCGGGCGCGCGATCGCGGCCAGCGCCTGGCCGGTCGTTTCGACGCTCACCCCGTACGCGGCAATCCGCTCCTCGGCGACCAGCGTGTCGAGCGCGTCGAAAACGGCGTCGGAAGAAAAGACCGACGTCGGCGGGCAGTGCAGCTGCACCAGGTCGAGCCGGTCGGTGCCGAGATTGACCCGCGACCTGTCGGTCCAGGCCCGGAAGTTCTCCAGCGTGTAGTTCTCTTCCTTCTGATCTACCCGGCGGCCCATCTTGGTCGCGACGGTGACGCCCTGCCCGGCGTTGTCGGCCAGGAACCGGCCGATGATCCGCTCGCTGCGCCCATCGCCGTAAACGTCAGCCGTGTCAAAGAACGTGACCCCGGACTCGACGGCAGCCCGCAGCACCTCCATCGCGTCGGCCTCGGACACGTTCCCCCAGTCCGCCCCGAGCTGCCACGTGCCGAGCCCGATGACCGAAACCGGCCTGCCTGTCCTGCCGAGAATCCGCTGCTCCATGGTTGGCGATCCTACTAAGGACGTATCCCTGCCTGGGGACACAAGGCGGCACGGTAGGCCCCTGGGGTAACCCCGTGGTAACGCCCCGCCGCAGAACTGCGGTTCGCTGGGCTCGCGCTGCACGGGCCGCGCAGCGCCGTGGACAAGATATTCAAGGGCGCTACGCTGCATCCATGAAGGCATGCGTGTACAGGAGCACAGGCGCTGCGGCCGAGGTGCTGTCTGTCGAGGAGGTCGGCAGGCCTGAGCCCGGTCCGGGCGAGGTCCTGGTCCGGGTGCACACCTCGGGGGTCAACCCGACGGACTACAAGGCCCGTTCGGGGGCGACACCCCGTTCCATCGACGGCTTCCAGATTCCGCACCAAGATGGCGCGGGAGTCATCGAGGCGGTCGGTCCCGGGGTGGATCCCGGACGTGTCGGCGAGCGGGTCTGGCTATGGCTCGCCGCGGCCGGCCGGCGGTGGGGAACCGCCGCTGAGTGGAGCGTCCTGCCCGGACGGCAGGCGACAGCGCTGCCGGATGGCGCCTCGTTCGAACTCGGGGCCTCGCTTGGCGTTCCGGCCATGACCGCCCACTACTGCCTGTTCGCAGACGGCCCGGTGAACGGCCAGACCGTGCTGGTGGCCGGGGGCGCGGGGGCGGTAGGGCACTTCGCTATTGAATTGGCCAAACGGGCAGGGGCGCGTGTCGTCGCCACCGTGAGCGGCGCTGAGAAGGCGGGGCTGGCCGAGAAGGCAGGAGCGGACCT
>Ga0302314_10014730_pt1 | contig 13350 bp, 10 predicted proteins | sample III_Palsa_N2_3_FD_200533 | JGI IMG/M metagenome (GOLD analysis project Ga0302314, IMG submission 200533) | Peat permafrost microbial communities from Stordalen Mire near Abisko, Sweden - III_Palsa_N2_3 | ecosystem: Environmental > Terrestrial > Soil > Palsa > Peat permafrost | place: Sweden...
CCCGCCGCTCCCATCACCTTGATCCACGTCCCCAACGGCGTGGGCGGCTATGAGAACGTGACCACCTCCAACGCCTACGTCTTCGTCGCCGTCACCATCACCGTCCCGGCCGGCGCGCCTGCCTTCACCTTCGCTACCGGGGACGCCTACGAGACCCTCACCGGCCAGGTCCAGGTGCACCCCGCCGCGGGGATCACCACCAGCCCCGGCGCCGGCCTGGCCATCGCCCTGAGCACTCGGTAGGCCGCCCCGCCCTGCAGCCAGAGGCCGGGCCCCGCAGCAATGCGGGGCCCGGCCTTTCCCGTGCCCGCTCGCGTGGCCGAAGACCGGCAAGCGGTCCCAGAAGGACGTTATGCCCGGATCAGCCCACTGGTCGGCATGAGCAGGACTGACGAGACTGGGTGCCGTGGGCGCGCGCATCCGGATACCGCTGCCTTGCCCTCCCGTTACTGGAAGCCAGCGACGGTGTGCGGGACGTAGGACTCTTCCAGGTAGGCGACCTCGTCGGCGTCGAGATCGACGTCCACCGCCGCGATAGCGTCGGACAGGTGCGACGGCTTCGTGACGCCGACGATGGGAGAGGTCACCGACGGGTTGCGTAGCAGCCACGCCAGCGCGACCTGGGCGGGGGGCAGGTCCCGCTTGGCCGCGACTTCCAGGACCCGCTCAACAACCGAGCGGTCCTCGTCACGGTACAGAATCCGGCCGAAGTCGTCGGTCTCCTTTCGCGTGGTCGCCTCGTCCCAGCGGCGGGTCAGCTTGCCGCGGGCGAGCGGGGACCACGGGATGACGCCAATGCCCTGGTCGGCGCACAACGGAAGCATTTCCCGCTCCTCCTCACGGTAGATCAGGTTGTAGTGGTTCTGCATGGAGACGAACCGGGTCCATCCATGCAGGTCCGCGAGGTATAGCGCCTTGGTGAACTGCCAGGCGTGCATCGAGGACGCGCCGATGTACCGGACCTTGCCGGACTTCACGGCATCATGGAGCGCCTCCAGCGTCTCCTCAATCGGCGTGCCGTAGTCCCACCGGTGGATCTGGTACAGGTCGACGTAGTCGGTCTGCAGCCGGCTCAGGCTCGCGTCCAGCTCCGCGAAGATCGCCTTACGGGACAGCCCCCCGCCGTTCGGCCCGGGGTGCATCGGCATGAAGACCTTGGTCGCCAGGACGACCTCGTCCCGCGGGACGAAATCCTTCAGCGCCTGCCCGGTGATCTCCTCGCTGCGGCCGGCCGAGTACGCATTCGCCGTGTCGAAGAAGTTGATCCCGGCGTCGAGCGCCTGCCGGACGATGTCCCGGCAGGCCGCTTCGTCCAGCGTCCACGGCCGCCCGCGCCCGCCCGACTCGCCGAAGCTCATGCACCCCAGCGTGATCACGGAAACCTCAAGCCCGGTCTTTCCTAGCTTCTTATATCGCATCGAGTCCTCCTATAGGGCAATCGCGCACCCAGATCTCCTGCCGATCCTAAGCAGAGGCTCGCTGGTACCCGGGCTGACAACGCCCCAGAAGGTTAGCGGCCGGTACGGGCTGCTCCCGACGCGGCCTGCGCCTGGAGGCCCGGCACAGGCGTCAGCCTGCCGCTGCCCCGAGCGCGGCGGGAGCAGGAGAGCACCACGGTCAGCGGCCATACGGCCTGGGCCATGCCCGCGACCCGCTCGGCCAGCCCGGTCTGGCCGGATCCGGTAACCAGTTCCACGGCGAACCACGCGATCAAGGCGAGCAGCGCCGCGACGGCGGCGGCGGCCACGGCAGGCCGAAGGGCCCAGGGCACCGCATGCCCGCGCCGCCAGGCCCCGGCAGGCCAGGTCGCCACCCCCGCGAGCCCGATCGACGCGCAGATAATGTGCGGCCACGGATAGGGATCTCCGGGGTGCTCCGGGTTCACCGCCACCAGCATGCCCGCCACGGCGCCCGCGGTCAGGATCAGCCGCCCGACGGTCCTGGCCGGCCGCAGCGCCAGCGCCGTGACGACGTAACACAGGCCTACCACCACGAACGTCAGCGTCATCACCCAACGGTCGGTCGCGCCCGGCGCGGCGAGGGAGCTGACCGTCTCGGACATCGGATCGAAGCGCGGCTGCAGGTCCGCGGCCGCCGTCCACCCGCCGACCATCAGGACCGGAGCCGCGGCCGAGGAGACCACACCCCACCAAGGCACGCCCTGCATGCCACCACCGTAAACGAACCCATCCGCGTGTGCGCCCCGGTCTCCAGGCGCCGACGTCGGAACGAGGTGATCCAGTATGCACGTCTGCCAGAAGGTACCGTGTCTGACCCCGCTGACGACAAACATCGTGCTCGCGTCAGGCAAAAGGCCGACAAGCTCCGCCCGCCAGGTGACGCCAAGCGGTTGGGCGCGCTGACGAAGCCAGAGCTTATGCCGTCAAGGAGCGTCGCCGAGCCGCGGAGTACAGCAAAGCGCGCCGAAGATGACGACCGCGCCGATGAGCGCTAGGTTCGCATCGCCGTTTTGACGCTACGGCGCGCGGGCCGCGCCGCCATCGCACCGATGGACCAGCGGGCCGCATAGCACCGGCCCAATGGTCCATCGGTGCGGCCCGATCGCGGGTGCCGGTACCAGGTGCGTCCCTTTTGCGGGTATTAAGGATGGTTGGCTGGCCGCCCAGGTGAAGCCGGCCGGGCGGTACGGGGCAAGGCGGCCAGCTGAGGCTGGAACGTTATCTCGGCGGTGAAACCGTGCCGGGCTGTGCTTCGTCTGATGCGCGTGAAGAATGAACTGCGGGCCGCCGCCGGGGTCGTCGCGGCGGCGTTGCTGATAGCAGGGTGCGGGTCGGGCGCGGTCGCGCCGCCGGTCGTGGCCCATGGTGTGGCGCTCAGGGAGCCTCTCGCCGACCCGCGCCCCTTCGGGGCGGGGGATACCGCATTCGGGCTTGACGTGCTGACCGCCTGGTGCCGGGCGGATCCGCGGGCGAACCTGGTGCTGTCGCCCTCCAGCCTGGCCAGCGGCCTGGGCATGGCGTATCTCGGGGCGCGCGGCGGCACCGCCCAGGCCATGGCCCGGGTGCTGGATCTGCCCGCGACCAGCGGGCAGGGGTTCGAGGCCGGCCTGCAGGCGCGGTCGGCGGCCCTGCGCGGCCTGGACGGCCCCGGGGTGATGCTGGAAGCAAGTGATCAGGTGTGGGCCGACCCGACGCTGCAGACCCGGCGCAGTTACCTGAACGCCGTGGCGACGGGCTATGACGCCGGCGTGGCGCAGGCGCCGTTGCTCAGCAGCCCTGATCGCGCCGCCCAGGAGATTAACCAGGCGATCGCGGCCGCGACCCGGGGACAGATCCCGCAGCTGCTGTCGCCCGGATCGCTGAACAACATCGGCTGGGTGCTGACTGATGCGCTCTACCTGCGGGCGGCGTGGGCCACGCCGTTTCAGGCCAGCCAGACCGTCCCGGGTCCGTTCACCACCGCCGCCGGTCAGCAGGCCACGGCGTCCTTCATGAACGGCGGTCAGTATCGCACCGTCAGCGCGGCAGGCTGGACCGCGGTCCAGCTTCCCTACCGTGGCGGCAAGCTGGCGATGGTCGCGCTGCTGCCGCCCTCTGGCGCTGGAGGCTGCGAAACGCCGACCGCGTCGGCGCTCGGCGCGATGACGGCCAGGCTGGCGGCAGGAGGAGCGGCAGGAGGAGCGGCAGGAAGCACCGCGGGCCCGGTTCAAACCCGGAGTGTCTCGTTGCCGCGGGTGAGCCTCGGCGGCCAGGTCAGCATGAAGGGCCTGCTGAGCGAGCTCGGCATGGGGGTCGCGTTCACCACGTCCGCGGACTTCACCGGGCTGTCCCCGCAGGCGTGCTGCATCGGCCTGGTGAAGCAGGCCGCCACCCTGCAGGTCGGCGAGCAGGGCACGGTGGCGAGCGCCGCGACCGCCGTCGGCATGCAGCCGACCGCGGAGCGGCTGCAACTCCCTCAGGTCGTGTTCGACCGTCCCTACCTGATGCTGGTGACCGCGACCGCGACCGGGGAACCACTGCTGGCTGCCAGGGTCGCCAACCCCTCAGCTCACTGACCGATGATCTAAACCGTCACGCAGTCCAGGTAGGCAGGAAGGCCGCGTCCTTCGCCGAGATATCCGAACGGAACATGGGATGCAGCTCCATCGAAGGTGAGTACTTGCCCGCCGGGACCTCGCGGCCCAGCGCCTCGGCCATGGCCCGGACATGATGCGGGCCCGCGCCGCAGCAGATCCCCACGTAATCCACCCCGAGCTCCCGGGCCGCCAGCGCGAACGAAGCCATCTCGAACCGCGTGCAGCCGAACGGCTCGAGGGCGACGGGGAAGGCCCGTTGTCCCTCCGCCGAGCGCAGCGTCTCCATCGTCGGCGCGGCCGCGTCGGTCCGGTACGGCACCGGCTGGATGGCGACCGCGCAGTCCACCGCCTCCCGGATACCGGCGATCAGCGGCAGCATCGTGGCCGGGCCGCGGTCGCAGTTCAGGCCGACGATCTGCGCCCCCGCCTCGGACAGGATGCGGCACGCCTCCGCGTACTCGTAGCCGTCGCGCGTCCGGTCGGGCTGCGTCGGCGCCAGCGTCATCATCGCGGGCAGGCCAAGCGCCTGAGTGACCTCCAGCGCGATCAGCGCCTCGCCCAGGTAGTCATTGGTTTCTGAGATGACGAAGTCGATGCCTTCTTCGGCCGCCCAGCCCAGCTGCTCGGCATACATGGCCCGGACGGTCGCCTTGGTGGCCGGGTCATCCGGGTCGTACGCCCAGGTGTTGCAGACGTTGCCCGCCACCAGGGCATCGCCTTCGCGCGCGACCTCGCGGGCGATCCGCACCGCCTGGCGGTTCATCGCCTCCAGGTCGCCTTCGCGGCCGACGTCCCGCAGTTTCTCCCGGTGCGCGTAGTAGGTGAGCGCGACCATGACTTCTGCGCCCGCGCGCAGGAATTCGCGGTGCAGCTCGCGTACCGCGTCGGGGAAGTCCAGGACGACCTCGGGGACGAACGGGCCTGCCTTGATGTAGCCACGCCGTTCCAGCTCGAAGACGTAACCCTCGGCCCCGAGCACGGTCCCGTTCCGCAGCCGGTCCACAATCGACGAGCTCACGCTCTGCCTCCCACTCAAGAGGGCACTCCTTCCACAGCGAATCTGGCGGGCGTGAAGCGCCCGATGTCATAGACGGTGCCCTGCTGCAGGGCGAGCTGAGCGAGCACCCGTCCCACCCATGGCGCGAACTTGTATCCGGTGCCGCGCCACCCGACGCCGGTAAACAGGCCCGGTGCGCCGGGAACCGCACCCAGGATGAACTCGTCGTCGGCCACCAGGTCGTACCAGCAGGTATCGACACCGCTGGCGGTGGCCACATCGACGACCTCGGCGTCGCGCAGCCCGGGTATGCACTCGGCCACGAACTCCTCCACGCTCCGGATCCGGCTCGGCGTCCGGGTCACGTCCGGCGGGTTGTAGAAACCGATCTTGACCCCGGGGGTCTTCCCGTCATAGACGGGATGGCCGTAGATCCCGATATCGAGGTACGCGAACACCGGCATCACGTCCTGCGTGAACATGGCTCGCGACCCGGCCGGGGGAATGAAGTACACCGATTGCGTCGGGCGGTCGGGGCTGAGCGGGAAGCGGACCCGGCAGCCGGGTACCAGCCCGAGCACGTCGTTGGTCCCCAGGCCCGCGGTCACCACCAGCACATCGGATTCCACCGGCCCGGAATCGGTGGCCACGATCCAGTTCTGGCCGGACCGGGTGATCCCGCGCGGCTCGCAGGTCTCCACCACCCGGACGCCGCGGGCCCGCAGTCCCTCGCGCAGGGCCACGGTCACCGCGGTCAGGTCGGCGAACCCGGCGTCCACGTCCAGCCATCCGCCGTCGGCGTCGAACTGCGGGAACCGCTGCCGCAGCTGCGCGCCTGACAGGGCCTCGCGGCGCAGCCGCAGCTGCTCGAGCACGGCGTAGCTCTCCACCGCGTAGGTGCTGTCGAGGTCCGGCGTGACGCTGGCTTTCACCAGGTTCAGGCAGCCGCAGTCGACCAGCAGCTGCCGGCCGAAGTCCCGCTCGAGCTCCCGCCACAGCCGCCGGGCCTCGAACGCGAGCCTGGCGTATTCGAGATCCCGGTAGTCGTTACGGACCGATCTGGTCAGGCCGAAGGACGCGGTAGCGGGGTCGCCCACCCGGGACCGGTCAAGCACGGTCACGGTCTCCGCTAGCGGCGCGGCATAGTACGCCGTCATCAGCCCCATCACGCCGCCACCGATGATCGTCAGCCGCCCGGCCAAGGTCACGCTCCTCATTCCGCCACTACGTTCGTGCCAGGCATCACTGCTGGTGCCAGACATCGTACCTACCTGTGCCTTTGACCCGGAAATCTGTCAGGAGCGTGCTGGTCATGACACCATGGGACTGTGGTTCACAGTCGTGACGTCGCCGCCTTCGATGAGCGCGCCCCCAGTTACGAAACCGGGTGGCGCGGCCGGCTGCATCACGACATCGCGGACCGGGCCGTGGACCTCGCCTTGGCGAGCGCTCCCGGGCCGGCCCGCGTCCTTGACGTGGGGTGCGGAACCGGCTACCTGCTACGCCGGCTGGCCGGCCGGGTCCCGCAGGCGCTGGAACTGGCCGGCATCGATGCGGCGCCCGCGATGATCGAAACGGCCCGGGCGATGGCCGCCGACAGCCGGATGCGCTTCGCCACGGGGACGGCCGAGGAGCTTCCCTATCCGGAGCAAATGTTCGATCTCGTTGTCAGTACCACCTCGTTCGATCACTGGGCGGATCAGCGGGCCGGCCTCGCCGAGTGCGCCCGGGTGCTGGTGCCGGGCGGGCATCTGGTCCTGATCGACCAGTTCTCGGCCTGGCTGGCGCCCACGCTCCTGGGCGGGCGCCGGAGCAAGGCGCGCACGAAGCGGCGAGCCGCCCGGCTGCTGGCCCAGGCGGGGTTCTCTTCGCCGCAGTGGCATGACCTGTATGCCGTCATCATCCGGGCCGCGGTCGCCACGACGGGTTCTTGCTGATGCACGTCGTCGGCCTGGTGCTGCACCCGAGGCGCGACTGCGGCGGGGCGGTGGGCGCGATTCTGGACTGGGCGGACCGCAGGGGAATCCAGGTCGTCGGCATCGATACCGAGATGAGCAGGCTGAAATGCACCGCCGAACCGGTGACGACCGAGGAGTTCCGCCGCCGCGCCGACCTGGTCGTCAGCCTGGGCGGCGACGGTACGATGTTGCGCGCGATGAGGCTCGCGGACCGGCTGAGCGCCCCGGTCCTGGGCGTGAACCTCGGCAAGCTGGGATTCCTGGCTGAGGTCGACGTGCCCGATTTGGCCAGCGCCCTGTCAGCCATCGACGCCCACGAATTCATCACCGAGCCGCGGCTGGCCGTCGACGCCGTTCTGGCCGGCCAGGTCGTCACGGCGTTCAACGACATCGCGTTCGTCCGGTTTCCCGGCCAGAAAACCGCCGCCATCGCGGTGCACGCCGGGGGCGACAGATTCGTCAGTTATGCCGCCGATGCGGTCGTGGTAGCGACTCCGACCGGTTCGACCGCGTACAGCTTCTCCGCCGGCGGCCCGATCGTAAGCCCGGGACTAGAAGCCCTCCTGCTTACGCCGGTCGCGCCTCACTCCGCCTACAACCGGGGCCTGGTCATCTCGGTCAGCGACCAGCTGACCTTGGATGTCCTGTCCGCCAGCGGCCGGCTCGCGGTGGAGGCGGACGGCAACGTCGCCGGGTACGTAGAACCGGGCGACCGGATCGACCTGCTGCCGCGTCCCGGCGCCGCCCACGTGGTCCGCCTCGGCCGCACCACCTTCTACCAGCGCGCCCGGCGCAAGCTCCGCCTGACCGACTCCGCGGAAATTCCGGCAGGCTGGCCGTGACACCCGATGGCGGGCAGCTCGAGGCAGCGTCCGTTAGGTTCAAAGGCACTTTTACCGAACGGGCCGTGCTGTCACGGTCCGGCATGACGTTACAGCGACTCGGGGGGAGCCAGGTAGGGTCGCTGCGCCGTTTTCGCCGTCTCGTACTCCGCCCGGGCCCGGCGGGTCGAGTCCAGTTCAGAAACCTCGGCCACCGGCACGTCCCACCACGCCTGGCTGTCCGGCGACCGAACCGTCGGGTCGGTCTCGATGTGCACGAGCACCGGGCCGCCGGTCCACCGCCTCGCCTCCGCCAGCGCGTCGGCGAACTCGGTCATGGTCGCCGCCCGCAGCACCCGGACGCCCAGGCTCTGTGCGTTAGCGGCCAGGTCAACCGGAAGCACGTCTCCGTCAAGCCGTCCGCTCGCCGGGTCACGGTACCGGTAACTGGTGCCGAACCGCTGCGCGCCGACCGTTTCCGACAGCGCCCCGATGGAGGCGAAGCCGTGGTTGTCCACCAGCACCACGATGAGCTTGATGTGCTCCTGCACCGCGGTGACCAGTTCGGCGGCCATCATCAGGTAGGACCCGTCGCCCACCATGACGAACACTTCGCGATCGGGGTCGGCCAGCTTGGCCCCTAGGCCGCCGGCGATCTCATACCCCATGCAGGAGTAGCCGTACTCGACGTGGTAGCCCTTCGGGTCCCTGGCGCGCCACAGCTTATGCAGGTCACCCGGCATGGACCCGGCGGCGCAGACCACCACGTCAGTCGGCTCGGCGGCCTCGTTGACCGCTCCGATGACCTCGGAGGCGGCCGGAAGCGGCTGGTGGCCGAGCGCATAGGACCGCCCGACGACATCGTCCCAGGCCGCTGCTAGCTGGCGGGCTTCGGCCCGGTAGGCGTCCGAGGTGGACCAGCTGCCCAGCGCGCGCTCCAGGTCGCGCAGGGCCACTTGCGCGTCCGCGACGAGCGGGCAGCCCGCCAGCTTCACCGCGTCCGGGGCCGCGACGTTGATGTTGACGAAGCGCACCTTCGGGTGCCCGAACACCGTCCGCGATGCGGTGGTGAAGTCGCTGTACCTGGTGCCGATGCCGATGACGACGTCGGCCTGCCTGGCCATCTGGTTGGCGGCGGCCGTGCCGGTGCTGCCGATGGCACCGAGCGCGAGCGGGTGGTCATAGGGGAGTGACCCCTTGCCGGCCTGGGTCTCGGCCACCGGGATGCCCGCGTGTTCGGCCAGGAACCGCAGCTCCTCGCAGGCTTCGGAATAGATGACCCCGCCGCCCGCCACGATGAGCGGCCGGGAGGCGGCGCGGATGAACTGGACCGCGCGGATCAGCGCGACGGTCTCGGGCACCGGCCTTGGGATATGCCAGACGCGCTCGGCGAACAGCTCGACGGGCCAGTCCCAGGCCTCCGCCTGGACATCGGCGGGCAGCGCCAGTGTCACCGCGCCGGTCTGCGCCGGATCGGTCAGGACCCGGGTCGCGGCCAGTAGCGCGGAGGGGAGCTGCTCCGGGCGCCAGATCCGGTCGAAGAACACCGAGACGGGCCGGAACACGTCGTTAACCGACACGTCGAGAGCACCGGGGTACTCCAGCTCCTGCAGCACCGGGGAGGCCGGCCTGGTCGCGAACATGTCACCGGGCAGCAGCAGCACGGGCAGCCGGCTGATGGTGGCCAGCGCCGCGCCGGTGACCATGTTGGTGGCGCCAGGACCGATCGAGGAGGTGCACGCCCACGCCGAGAGCCGATTCCGCATCCGGGCGAACCCGACCGCGGTGTGTACCATGGCCTGCTCATTGCGGGCCTGGTAGTAGCGCAGCCCTGGCCCGTCCCCGAGTAGTTCCGCCTCGAGTAGGGCCTGGCCGATTCCGGCCACGTTCCCGTGGCCGAAGATGCCAGAACAGCCCGCGAAGAGCCGGTGCTCGGTACCGTCGCGCTCGCTGCGCTGCGCGGCCAGGAACCGCACCACCGCCTGGCCTACCGTCAGCCGCACCGTGGTCCCGGCGGTCATCTGAGTTGCGGCGAGACCCCGGCCTTCAGGCCGGGGAAGAAACGCCGCTCCCTCCCTCCGGTGTGTCGCGCGGCATCCCCACACAGATTACCGTTAACATATTCGATATGGGGAAAGTGGTGAAGAGGGCATACAAATACCGCTTCTACCCGACACCGGAGCAGGCCGCCGAACTGTCCCGGACCTTCGGCTGCGCCCGCAAGGTATGGAACCTCGCACTGGAGGCCCGGACTACGGCGTGGCACCAGCGGCAGGAACGTGTGACCTACCTTCAGTCTTCCGCACTGCTGACCCAGTGGAAACGCAGCGAGGATCTCGCGTTCCTGAACGGGGTGTCCTCGGTCCCGCTCCAGCAGGCCCTGCGGCACCTCCAGTCTGCATTTGACAGGTTCTGGCACAAGCAGGCCCGCTACCCCAGGTTCAAGTCGCGGAAGAAGTCCCGCGCCTCGGTGGAGTACACCCGGTCGGCGTTCCGGTACCGCGACGGCCAGCTGCACCTCGCGAAGATGACCGCACCGCTGGCCGTCGTGTGGTCGCGTCCGCTGCCGGACGGCGCGGCGCCGTCCACGGTGACGGTCAGCCGCGACCCGGCCGGGCGGTGGTTCGTGTCCCTGCTGTGCCAGTGCGCGGTCGAACCCCACCCGGCCAGCGATTCCGTCGTCGGGATCGACGCGGGAATCACCTCCCTGGTCACCCTGTCGACCGGGGAGAAGGTCGCCAACCCCCGGCACGAAAGAGGCGATCGGGGGCGGCTGGCCAGTGCTCAGCGGCGGCTGGCCCGCACCCAGAAGGGCTCCGCGAACCGGGACAAGGCCCGGCTTAAGGTCGCGCGGGTCCATGCCCGGATCTGTGACCGCCGAAAAGACTTCCTGCACAAGCTCACAACCCGGCTCGTCCGCGACAACCAAGCGGTCGTGATCGAGGACCTGAGCCTCCGGAACATGGTCCGCAACCACCACCTGGCCCGCGCGATCTCGGACGCGGCGTGGCGGGAAATGCGGGCCATGCTGGAGTACAAGTGCGACTGGTACGGCCGCGACCTGATCGTGACCGACCGCTGGTACCCCTCGTCCAAGACCTGCTCGGCGTGCGGGCGGACGGCATCGAGCCTGCCGCTCGCCGCCCGTGAGTGGGAATGCGTGAACTGCGGTGCCCGGCATGACCGGGATATCAACGCCGCGGTCAACATCAGAGCCGCCGGGCTGGCGGTGCTTGCCTGCAGAGCTGGCGTCAGACCCGCCCGGGAGTCTTCCCGGGCGGGCAGCCGGCGGTGAAACAGGAACCCCGGCGGGTGACCGCCGGAATCCTCGTCCTACAGGCCGGGGAGAAGTCAAGAGGGGCCTCCGGCCGCTGAGCCGGAGGCGCCGGACGCGTTGAACGCGCGGATATGAGAGCTCACAGGCACCGGACTCTACCCGGACCCGGTCGCTTAGCGGCGGAAGACATCGATCGCGTTGGTCCCGTCGTTCACAACGAAAATGCCGTTGCCGGTCTGGGTGGCGATCACGCCGAACAGGTCACCTGCGCCGTTCTTCACTAGCGTCCTGGTCGTGAGCTGCTGGCCGGCCGGGGTGATCTCGACGGCGTTGCCGTTGTTGCCGTTCACGACGACGAGATCGCCGTTGGGCGCCAGGGTCATGCCCAGCGGAGCGTCCAGGGCGCCTCCCGCGGACAAAGTCACGGCCGTGGCCGCGATGGGGGTGGTCCGGTTGAGCGCCTGGGGGATGGCGGAGACCGTATTGGTCAGCGTGTCCGCCACGTACAGCGTTCCGTTGCGCCCGAGGGCCAGGCCGGTGGGAGCGAGAATGAGCGCGGCCTTGTTCGCACGCCACGGATAGCCGCTGCCAACGACGGTGGAGCTGGTGAGCACCGGCGGTGCCGTGGCGGACAGATGGAGGTCGAGGCGGACCACGGTGCAGTCGCCCGTCACGGGCACCCCGTGGTCGGTGGTGGTGTTGCCGCCCAGGGCATTGGACACGAACAGCTGGGCGGACGTCGCGCTCGACTTCACCGTGAGGTCCCAGGGGCCGACGATGTCCTTGCTGGTGATGGTCTCGACCGGGGTGCCCCGGTCGTTCAGCACGATCAGGCACCCGGCGGGGTCCAGGCCGGGCAGCGCGCCACCAGACGTCGTCGGCAGGCTCCCCACCACGACCCAGCCGCCGGCCAAGATGCCGAGCGCGGTGGTCAGGCCGATGCCTCCCGGACAGCTCTGGCCGGCCGGCAGCGCGGAGACGTCGGCGAAGAGCGTGGTTTTTCCGGCCGGGCTGACCTGCACGATGGTGGTGCCGGTGCCCTGGACGTTGGCCTTGTCGTTGAAGTTGCTGACCAGGATGTCACCGGCCGTCAGCCGGCCGGCGGAGGTCGGTACGGCGGCGACACCATAGGGGTTCACGTCCCCGTCGGCCGGAACCGTCGAGGCGACCTGTGACCGCGAGCCCAGCTGCCCGAGGAACGAGGTGGCCGTCCGCAGTGCCGCGGCCGGTTTCGCCGGTGCGGTACTCGAGGTGGCGGTACTTGACGTTGCTGTGCTTGAGCCGGATGCGCAGGCCGTGGTCAGCAGACCAAGGCTCAGCGTGGCGGTCAGAATGGCAGCGCAAGGCCCAGGCCTCATCGTGCTCCCCTTTCCCGGAGGGTTCCTGCCCTCCGGCGATTCGCTGCATAGCGATGCGGGCCGCTGTCACCTGCTCCACGCCGGCGGCAGCCTGCCCAACGGTCTCCCGACCTAAGACACGTCCGGAGGAGTGGCGCGGTTCACTCTCGGCGATGAAGTCTCATCTCACGGCCGGAACCATCACGGCTCACGCCGGACGCATAACGGCTCACGGCCGGATGTAACACGGCCCACGGCCGGATGTATCACGGCGCCACCCCCGCTGCTCCGGCTCTATAAGGTGTCCTCGCGGCCGGTTACCCCGAGAGGCATCTAGCCTGCCGGGCGGACATACCAGCAGCCGTCCGGGCAGCGCTCCAGTCGGAAACGGGGGTTACCGGTGGATAGCAGTGTGGTGTTTGTTGATTGCCCGGCCTACAGGGATAAGTACGGCACGATCCGATGCGGGCTGCCCGCCGAGGTCGAGGACCGGTACACAATGACGTCAACCGACGGGCCGCTGGAGAGCGCCAGGATCCGGTGCCCGCGCGGTCACTTCTTCAACGGCCCGATCGAGGCGTTCTACTGGGAAAGCCAGCCGGCGGGTGAGCTGCCAGCGCGCTCAGCGTCCCCGGGCGGGGCCACGTCCCGGGAGAGAAACGGGCAGTAACCTGCAGAAACTGGCGCGTCAAACCGGAAGCTACGGGCGTTTAACTGCTAGTATACGTCCAGTAACATTTCGTAGTCGCCTATATGTCCGGCAGCGGGAATACCTGGAGCGCTACCGTGCTGTAGTGGTGTCGCTCAGGGGAGGGCCAGCTGCGCTATGCATGAGAACTACTGCTTCGAATGCGGGTCGTACACCCGCGTTGATGACGCGACGAAGCTTTGCGTCGTCTGTTACGACTGCTGGCCCGGGGCCAA
>Ga0302314_10014732_pt1 | contig 13349 bp, 10 predicted proteins | sample III_Palsa_N2_3_FD_200533 | JGI IMG/M metagenome (GOLD analysis project Ga0302314, IMG submission 200533) | Peat permafrost microbial communities from Stordalen Mire near Abisko, Sweden - III_Palsa_N2_3 | ecosystem: Environmental > Terrestrial > Soil > Palsa > Peat permafrost | place: Sweden...
GGATTTTTCCGCGAGGTCGAGACCCGGTTCCACGGCTGCTCGGGCAATGCCTGCAAATTCACCGCGGCCTATATCATCGCCCATGAAGCCGGCCATCACATCCAGAACCTGCTCGGCATCCTGCCGCGCGTGACGCGGCTGCAGCAGCAGGCCGGCAGCAAGGCCGAATCCAACGCGCTGCAGGTGAAGGTCGAGTTGCAGGCGGATTGCCTGTCGGGCGTCTGGGTCAACCGCGAGGAGAAGAAGCGTCCGGGCTTCCTCGAAGCGGGCGACATCGACGCGGCGCTGACCACGGCATCGGCGATCGGTGACGATACGCTGCAGCGGCAGGCTACCGGGCGGGTGGTGCCGGATTCCTTCACCCACGGCTCGGCCGCGCAACGCAAGCAATGGTTCATGACCGGCTATCAACAAGGCACAGTGCAGGCCTGCAACACGTTCGGCGCGGGCGGGTAGTAGTTGCTCGCGTGTGGATGCCCGGCACAAGGCCGAGCATGACGAGAGAGTATGGTCATGTCCTCCATCGACGAATCCCGGAATTTCATGCCGCTCAACATCGCGGTGCTGACGATCTCCGACACCCGCTCGCTGGAAGATGACAAATCCGGATCGACACTTTCGGATCGGTTGACCGCCGCCGGCCACAAGCTCGCGGCGCGCCAGATCGTCACCGACGACGTCGATGCGATTCGCATCATCATCAAGCGCTGGATCGCCGACGCTGATGTCGATGCCATCATTACCACCGGCGGCACCGGTTTTACCGGCCGCGACGTGACGCCGGAAGCGATCGAGCCGTTGTTCGAAAAGCGAATGGACGGTTTTTCGATCGCCTTCCACATGCTGAGCCACGCCAAGATCGGAACCTCGACGATCCAGAGCCGCGCCACCGCGGGTGTCGCGGGTGCGACGTTCATCTTCTGCCTGCCGGGATCGCCGGGCGCCTGTCGCGACGGCTGGGACGGCATCCTGGCGGCCCAGCTCGACTATCGCACCCGGCCCTGCAATTTCGTCGAGATCATGCCGCGGCTGGATGAGCATCTGCGGCGGCCGAAGGCCAAGGGCGCTTCGGCGTGACTTACAACTTCACCTCCCAGACAATTTCATTTCCCCAACTTCATGTCCCACGTCTCGCCGACCAGATCGACACCGAAACTGCGATGCTTCTCTTGCTTGACGCACTGAAATCCGGCGCGCTGATAGATGCCGCGCGCGGCAACCAGGATGCTCTGGGTCCACAGCGTGATCGAGCTGTAGCCGGCGTCCTTGGCGAACCGGATGCATTGCTCGACCAGCGCGCGTCCGACGCCGAGCCCGCGGGCTTTTTTCTCCACCAGCAACAGGCGGATCTTGGCGACGTCGTCGGATGCCCTGACCAAAAAGATCGAGCCGACCGGCTCGCCGCCGACCTCGGCGATCCAGCATTGCTCGCGCCGAGGATCCCAGGACCGCAGGAACTGCGCGGTGATCTCGGCGGCGAGCGCCTCGAAGCTGATGTCCCAGCTATACTCCTGCGCGTAGATCGCGCCGTGCCGCGACACGATCCAGCCGATATCACCGGGGCGATGGCTCCGCAGCATGAAGCCGGCGGGCTTTTGCGCCGGGGGCTCCAGCACCTGCTCGACAACAGCCATGGCGTTGACGATCGCGGAGCGTTCGCGATCGTCCAGCCCGGCCAGCAACGCCCCGACCTCGTCGCGCGAGCGTTGATCGAGTTCGGCAAAGGCGGCGCGGCCCTTGGCGGTCAGCGCCAGTTCATTGGCGCGGCGGTCGGTCTTGGAGGGCTTGCGCGCCACGATCTGGCGGCGCTGCAGGGCCTGCAAGGTGCGGCTGAGGAAGCCTGCATCGAGACCGAGGGTGCGAACCAGGTCGGTCGCGGTGCAGCTGTCGTGTTGCGCGATCTCGTAAATGATCCGCGCTTCCTGCAACGTCCAGGGGCTCGCCAGCAGCTTCGGTTCGATGATGCCGAGCTTGCGGGTATAGAACCGGCTGAAGCCCCTGATCGCGGCAATCTGGCTTTCGAGCGCCGGGCTGAAAGATATATTTGACTTCATCAATCTATTATTTGACGAAATCAATCATATTGCAAGCGTAGCGTTTTGCAAACGCGCTGCCTCTCCCGAACCGTGCAGAGCGCGGGGGGACCGGTTAAAGGCGCTTCAGGCGACCATGATCCGGCTGCGCAACAGCGTGCGCGAGGAGCGGCCGAGTTGCCGGAGCAGCCGGGCCTCGGAACGGCGGGAATCCGGCGCATAGCCGCCGAGCCGGTCATAATGATCGCGCGCGATCAATAGTCCTTGTTCCGCCGAGGGGCCCGCAATCATCCGTGCGATAAATTTGAAGCCATCGCGCAGCCGCGGATCGGCGTAGGGCGAGCGGGCGTAGCGAAAGATTCCGGCACGCGGCCGGTCGCTGCTCGAAACGCGCTGGATGAATTGCGTCGTCTCCTCGATCCAGCCGCTGTCGAGCACCGCACCCGCATGCAGGAACATCAGCCACGGCGAGCGGGCTTGCCGGGCGCCGGCCGCCAGCGCCGCGGCGCGCGTGCCTTCGAACGCCAGGAAGTGGCAGCCCGCAACGTCGGCGACGCGTTCGATGGTGTCGGTACCGGCGCGATCGACCAGCAGTACTTCGCGCACCACGCCGGCGGCGGCGCCGGGCACAAGCGCTGCGAGTGTAGCTACGGCGGGCTGCTCGAGGCCGTCGGTCGGAATGATGACGCTCAGCATGAACGAGGCTTCGTTGGCTCAAACATTTAAAAACGTTGCACTGTTATCACCTTGTCATACTCAAAACAGCCGTCCGGTTGCAGCTTTTTGAAGCAAATGCAGGCGATCCGCGCCGATATAAAAATCCTGCTCTCCGTTGTGGACGATCGGCGGTAATGTTCTTGATTTGTTCTCAATGCGTGCTATGTTCTGGCCATGAGCCGAGCATCCTCACATGCCCTCAAGCACCCGCCGGTCACGGCGCCCTCCGAGCCGGCGGGTGCATCTTCCCCTTTTCCGGAATTGGCGGTGGCAATCGAGCGCGACCGGCGGCGTGGCCGCGGCGCGCAGTCTAACGCCAGCGGCCGATTTGAGGCCGAAGCGCGCGTTGCCTTCGACGACGGCTGGCAGAGTCTCGACGAATTGCCGCCATTCAAGACCACGGTTGCGCTCGACACCGCGCGCAAGGTCATCACCCGCAACGACTCGCCCGACATCGGCTTTGACCGGTCGATCAATCCCTATCGGGGCTGCGAGCACGGCTGCGTCTACTGCTTCGCGCGGCCGACCCACGCTTTCCTTGGCCTGTCGCCGGGGCTCGACTTCGAATCCATGCTGTTCGCCAAGCCCGACGCGCCGGCGCTGCTGGAAAAGGAACTGGCGGCACAGGATTACGAACCGCGCATGATAGCGATCGGCACCAACACCGATCCCTATCAGCCGATCGAGCGCGAGCGGAAGATCATGCGCGGGATTCTCGAAGTGCTCGAGCGTGCCGGGCATCCGGTCGGCATCGTTACCAAATCGGTGCTGGTGACCCGCGACATCGACATCCTGGCTCGGATGGCGAAACGCAATCTCGCCAAGGTGGCGCTTTCGGTTACGACGCTCGATCCGAAACTGGCCCGCACCATGGAGCCGCGGGCGTCGACGCCGTCGAAGCGGCTGGAGGCGCTCAAGCAATTGTCGGACGCGGGAATTCCGACCACGGTGATGGTCGCGCCGGTGATTCCGGCACTGAACGATTCGGAGATCGAGCGGATCCTGGACGCCGCGGCCCATGCCGGCGTCAAGGAAGCAAGCTATGTGCTGCTGCGGTTGCCGCTCGAAGTGCGCGATTTGTTCCGCGAATGGCTGATGGCGAATTATCCGGACCGCTACCGGCACATCTTCACGCTGATCCGCGACATGCGCGGCGGCAAGGATTACGATTCCCAGTGGGGCACGCGGATGAAGGGCACCGGGCCGATGGCCTGGATGATCGGCCGCCGCTTCGAGATCGCCTGCGAAAAACTAGGCCTCAACAAGCGCCGCTCGAAATTGACCACCGATCATTTCGTGCGTCCGGAACGAAGCGGGCAGCAATTGAGCTTGTTTTAGGCCTCCGAGGTCGTTCCTGCGAACGCAGGGACCCCGGCGTGAGCGCAAGTTGCGCTCATCGCCACCCCCTGCCGTTTCGTTTTTGCATCGTGGTAGACGCGTTCCTGCAACGGGAAGCTCCAGGGGTTATGGGTCCCGGGTTTCGCCGGAACGACGGTGCCATTTCTGGATAACGGGAATTGCGCGCGGTTCCCGGTTGCGCCGACGGGGGCGCTTGCGCACCATCCCGGCATGATTCGCAAAGTATCTGAAGAAAAGCCGGCCAAGTTGCCAAAAGGCGTGATCGCGGTGGCGGCGCCGAGCTTTCGGCGCGAACGCGCCCTGATCAAGCGCGGCGTCTGGCCGGTGGCCGGGTGCGACGAGGCCGGGCGCGGTCCGCTGGCCGGTCCGGTGGTGGCCGCGGCCGTGGTGCTCGATCCCAAACGGATTCCCAAGGGCATCGACGATTCCAAGCGGCTGTCGGCCGAGCGCCGCGAGGAATTGTTTGAGGAAATCTGCACCACCGCATCGTTTGCGGTCGCCTTTGCCTCGCCGGCGCGAATCGATCGCGACAATATCCTGCGCGCATCGCTGTGGGCGCTGGCGCGCGCGGTTCATGCGCTGCCGGAAATGCCGAAACATGTGTTCGTCGACGGCCGCGACAAGCTCGACACGCCATGCGAGTGCGACGCGGTGATCGGCGGCGACGCCCTGGTGCTCTCGATCGCCGCGGCATCGATCGTCGCCAAAGTGTCACGCGACCGCCTGATGTGCGCGCTGGCGCAGGATTGTCCGGGCTACGGCTTCGAGCAGCATAAGGGCTATGGCGTGCCGGAGCATCTCGCGGCGCTGAACCGGCTCGGCCCGACGGTGCATCACCGGCGCTTTTTCGCACCCGTCGCCGCCGCCCGGGAAAGGCATCAGGCGATGACGACCGCCAGCGGCGCGCCTGCGATCGAAACCAAGGCCGAGGTCGAGATTTCAGCCGCCATCTGACGCCATTGCCTCGGCGGCTGACGCGCTCTATCAAACGTTCGAGATCGAACGGCGCGGCCTACAGCTTCGACTCACCAAGTTCGATTGGGGCATTCCGGGCGTTTCATGCGTTTCACCTCGCTGATTGTCGAACTGATCCGCGCCCGGCCGCGGCTGGTGGTCTGGATTGTGGTGCTGGCGCAGGCGGCGTTGTGGCTCGTCCTGCCGCTATTGCTGTACCGAAGCCCGCCGGGCGATCTCGCGACCGTGCTGGCTTATGGCCGCGAATACCAGGTCGGTACCGATCTCGGTCCGCCATTGGCGTTCTGGCTCGCCGACATCGCGTTTCGCGCCGCGGGCAATCACATGTTCGGCGTCTATCTGCTGGCGCAGCTTTGTTCGGTCGCGGCGTTCTGGTCGCTATATCTGTTGGCCCGCGCGGTGGTCGGTGGACAACAGGCGGTGCTCGCGATCCTGCTGACCATGACGGTCGCGGTCTACAGCTCGCCCGGGGTCGAGTTCGGCCCGTTGGTGCTGGCGCGCCCGCTCTGGGCGCTGTTGCTGCTGCATTCCTGGCAATTGATTGGGCAGGGCCGCCGCAATGCGTGGTTCGCTTGGTCAATCGAAGCCGGGCTGTTGCTGCTGACGACGTCGGCTGCGATCGGTCTGTTACTGCTGGTCGCGGCATTTGCACTTGCCACCGAACGCGGCCGGCGCACGCTGAAATCGTTCGATCCGCTGTTTGCGCTATTGGTGATCGTCGTGCTGGCGCTACCCTATCTGGTCTGGCTGATCCGCGCCGACACCCTGGTGTTGCCGCATTGGCCGGCGTTATCGGATTGGCATGAAAGAACGATGCACTGGGCTCGACTGCTCGGCGGCTTGCTGCTCGCGATGTCCGGCATCGCGCTATTGGCTGTGTTCGACGCCGGCTGGTTCGGTCGCAGCGCCGAAGACGCCCCGATCATCTTTCGGCCGCCGGTCGATCCCCTGGCCCGCAACTTTGTTTATTGCTTTGCGATCGGTCCCTCGCTGGCCGGCAGTCTGATATCAGGCCTGTTCGGTTTCGATCGCGTTGTCGGCGGGGCCGGCATCGCGCTGTTGATGTCGGGACTGGCGGTGATCGTCGCGGCCGGCGATCTGATTCAATTGCGGCGGCAGCGTGTGCTGCGTTCGGTCTGGGCCGCAGCGGTCGCTGCACCCGCGCTCGCCGTCTTCGTGACCACGATTTTTCTGCCCTGGACCGGCGGCGGCGAGGTCGCCACGGCATTGCCCGCTACAGCGATCGCGCGGTTCTTTGGCGACAGTTTTGAGCGGCGCACCAACCAGCGGCTATCGGCGGTGACCGGCGATCCGCAGCTTGCGAGCCTGGTTGCGCTGGATAACGGGCGGCCGCATCTGTTTCTCGACAAGACGCCGGAACGGACGCCGTGGCTGACGCTCGAGAAGTTCAACCGGACCGGCGGAGTCGTGGTCTGGCGCGCCTCCGATACCGACGGGACCCCGCCGGCCGATATCGCGCAGCATTTTCCAGGCCTGGTGCCGGAAGTGCCGCATGCCTTCGAGCGGCTGGTGAACGGCCGCCAGCCCCTGCTGCGGATCGGCTGGGCCATCGTGCGTCCGAAGGGGCCGTAGACGCCAGCAGACCCTCATGGTGAGGGGGCGCGCAAGCCGCCGTCTCGAACCATAAAGCCCGTGGCCCATCCTTCGAGACGCACGCCAGCGCGTGCTCCTCAGGATGAGGGAGAGACTTCCCGCTCCAGCGCCTTCGCGATCGAACGCAGATCCTGCCAGGACATTCGCTTGTAGGACGGCGAGCGCAGCAGATAGGCCGGATGGAAGGTGGCTATGGCGCGGATGGTGCGTGTGCCGGTGTCGTAGTCGAACCATTTGCCGCGGGTCCGCATGATGCCCTCGCGGGTCGAGAGCAAGGTCTGCGTCGAGGGATTGCCGAGCGTGACCAGCACGTCCGGGTTCACCAGTTCAATCTGGCGCTGGATAAACGGCAGGCAGATTTGCGTTTCCTGCGGCGTCGGGGTGCGATTGCCGGGCGGCCGCCACGGAATGACATTGGCGATATAGGCCTTGCTGCGGTCGAGCCCGATCGCCGCGATCATGCGGTCGAGCAACTTGCCGGAACGTCCGATGAATGGCAGGCCCTCGATGTCCTCGTCACGCCCGGGCGCCTCACCGACGAACATGACGCGCGCCTGCGGATTGCCGTCGGCGAACACCAGCCGCGTGGCGGTATATTTCAGCGCGCAGCCGTCGAATTGTTCCAGCAGCGCCCGCAGCACGTCCAGCGAAGGCGCGGTTCGCGCCGCTTCCCGCGCCGAGGCGATCGCCGCTTCCGGCGCCGGTGTGGCCTCGCCGCGCGCGGCCGGAACGGCTGATGGTGCCTGGCGAAAGGGGGTGGGCGGCGCCGGTTCGCTTATCCCAGGGACAGTGACCGCGGGGGCTGCGGCTGGATCGGACAGCCGGTTGACCGGCTCGTCGGTCAGCGCGCAATCGACCCCGGCCTCCAGATAAAAGGCGAGCAATTGCTTGAGGGTAGGGGCGGGCTCGGGCGTCATGGGCACAGGCTTTGCGACATCAGCCCAACTTAGGATGCATTGCGCCATGACGAAACACCCCAAGAGGTATTTCCATGGTTGTTCTCTGCCGAAAAATCGGAAACAACGAACCCTTAGAAGCGTTCTCAACCCGGGCTGAGACCAGATCATGAGCACTGAAGAACTTCCGCCGCGCGAATCCATGGAATTCGACGTTGTCATCGTCGGAGCCGGGCCGGCCGGCCTGTCGGCGGCGATCCGGCTGAAGCAGCTCAATGCCGAACTCAGCATCGTCGTGGTGGAAAAAGGTTCCGAGGTCGGCGCGCATATCCTGTCCGGCGCCGTGATCGATCCGGTATCGCTCGACAAGCTCGTTCCGGACTGGCGCGCGGACGCCGACTGTCCGCTGAAGACCCAGGTCAAGGTCGACAAATTCTACTGGATGACATCAGGCAGTGCTATCCCGCTGCCCGCCATCGCGATGCCGCCGCTGATGAACAATCATCACTGCTATATCGGCTCGCTCGGCAATGTGTGCCGCTGGCTGGCGCCGAAGGCCGAAGCATTGGGCGTCGAGATTTATCCGGGTTTTGCCGCCACCGAGGTGCTGTACGACGACAAGGGCGCGGTGCGTGGTATCGCGACCGGCGACATGGGCATCGCCAAGGACGGCTCGCACAAGGATTCGTTCACGCGCGGCATGGAGCTGCTCGGCAAATATACGCTGTTCGCCGAAGGGGCGCGCGGCAGCCTGACCAAGCAGTTGATCGCGAAATTCTCGCTCGATGCCAAGTCCGAGCCGCCGAAATTCGGCATCGGGTTGAAGGAAGTCTGGGAGATCGATCCCGCCAAGCACCAGAAGGGTCTGATCCAGCATTCATTCGGCTGGCCGCTGAACAACTCGACCGGCGGCGGCTCATTCCTGTATCACTACGATGACAACAAGGTCGCGGTCGGTTTTGTCGTGCATCTCAATTACGACGATCCGTATCTGTCGCCGTTCGATGAATTCCAGCGCTTCAAGACCCATCCTGCGATCCGCACCTTGTTCGAGGGTGGCAAGCGGCTCGCCTATGGCGCGCGCGCCATCACCGAGGGCGGCTACCAGTCGGTGCCGCGCTTGAGCTTTGCCGGCGGCGCGCTGATCGGCTGCGCAGCCGGCTTCGTCAACGTGCCGCGGATCAAGGGCGTGCATAACGCGATGGGCAGCGGCATGCTGGCTGCCGAACAGGTCGCAGCCGCGCTCGGCGCCGGCCGCGCCAATGACGAACTGGTCGAGTACGAGAACGCGTGGCGCTCGTCTGCGGTCGGCCAGGATCTGTACCGGGTCCGCAACGTCAAACCGTTGTGGTCGAAATTCGGCACCGTGATCGGCGTGGCGCTCGGCGGCATCGACATGTGGTGCAACACGCTGGGTTTCTCGCTGTTCGGAACCCAGTCGCACGCCAAGCCTGACCGCAAGACGCTGGATCCGGCGAAAACCCATGCGCCGATCGCGCCGCCGAAGCCGGACGGCAAGCTCACCTTCGACAAACTATCGTCAGTGTTCCTGTCCAATACCAATCATGAAGAGGACCAGCCGGTCCATCTGAAGGTCGCCGACATGAACCTGCAGAAGACCTCCGAGCACGATGTCTATGCCGGGCCGTCCAATCGCTATTGCCCGGCCGGCGTTTACGAGTGGGTCGAGGAGACCGCGGGCCCCCGTTTCCAGATCAACGCCCAGAATTGCGTCCATTGCAAAACCTGCGACGTCAAGGACCCCAACGGCAACATCACCTGGGTTCCGCCGGAGGGCGGCGGCGGCCCAAATTACGAGGCGATGTGACCACGTTTGCGTGAGCGGCTCAGGCGAATGGCGTTTTCGAGCGACATGGATACCGGTTCGCGTCAGGAAAACGCGTCAAAAAACAGCAGACCGCCGTCCGGCCTATCGGGCCGGACGGCGCCTGCTGCGGCCAACGGCCACGATACTGCCACACTGAAAGCGCCTTGAGGCACCACTGGTTGAATCTACTGGTGAAATCGGCGGTCATCGAGGGCCTCAATGCCAATCGGTTGACCGGACCTATCCTTGCGGTTGAACGTCAAACGCGGCATTGTCGCAGGCCTTGGTCGAAAGGTCTTGGTCGAAGGGCTTGATGCCGACGATGAAGGTTCGCGTTCAAGACTGCCCGTACCATCCCGCCACAAAATCCTGGAGCTAGGCGAACCGTGATGCTTTCCATACGTTTCAATCGCTGGACCTTTGCCGCGCTCTCCGTTGCCATGCTCGCGATGCCTGGCTTGCTCTCGGCGCAGACACCGGATCATCCCGCCGACAACTCGGCGCAGTTTCCCTCCAACCACGATTTGAAGGCGTTGACGACATCGGGCAGCTATCTGGCCGCCCGCCACGCCAGCGTCGAGCGCGACGCCACTTCGGCGGCCGCCTTCTACCGCTCGGCGCTTCGCACCGATCCGAAGAACAACGAACTGCTCGATCGCGCGTTCATTTCGTCGGTCGCCGATGGCGATATCGATGAGGCCGTCAAACTCGCCGACCGCATCCTGACGATTGACAAATCCAATCGGGTTGCGCGCCTCGTGGTCGGCGTGCGCGACCTCAAACTGAAGAAATACGCCAGCGCGCAGCTCAACATCAATCAGTCGATTCGCGGGCCGATCACGGATCTGGTCGCGACGCTGTTATCGGGCTGGGCCAGCTACGGCGCCGGCGACGTCAAGACCGCGGTGGCCAATATCGACAAGCTGACCGGGCCGGAATGGTATCCGCTGTTCAAGGACCTGCACGCCGCCATGATCCTGGAACTCGCCGGCAAGGACAAGGACGCCGGGGTGCGGCTGGAGCGGGCCTACAAGCTCGACGATTCCATGCTGCGCGTGGCCGACGATTATGCGCGCTGGTTGTCGCGCAACAAGGATGAGGCGGCGGCGACCGCGATCTATGATGCCTTCGACAAGAAGCTGCCGCGCCATCCGTTGGTGCTGGAGGGTTTGCGCGACACCAAGGCCGGCAAGAAACTGCCGCCGCTGGTCGACTCGGCGCAGGCTGGTGCTGCCGAAGCGCTGTACGGCATCGGTGCGACCCTGACGCGCCGTGGTGGCGAAGATCTCGCGCTGGTCTATCTGCAACTCGCGCTCTACCTCCAGCCCAACCATCCGCTGGCGCTGTTGTCGCTGGCCGATCTCTATGAGTCGGTGAAGAAGCCGGCGATGGCGATCAAGATTTACGAGCGGGTGCCGGCAAATTCGCCGCTGAAGCGCAATGCGCAAATCCAGCTCGCGACCGATCTCGACGCTGCCGACCGCAGCGATGAGGCGATCAAGATCCTGAAGAGCGTCACAGCGGAAGATCCCAAGGATCTCGAGGCCATCATGGCGCTCGGCAATGTCGAGCGCGGCCGCAAGAAGTTTGCCGACTGCACCGAAACCTACACCAAGGGCATCGATGCCCTGCCGGATCCGACTGACAAGGCCAACACCGTTTATTATTACTACCGCGGCATCTGCGAGGAACGCTCCCATCAGTGGAGCAAGGCGGAAGCCGATATGCGCAAGGCGCTCGAGCTGCAGCCCGATCAACCCCATGTGCTCAACTATCTCGGCTATTCGTGGATCGATCAGGGTATCAATCTCGACGAGGGCATGAAGATGATCAAGCGTGCCGTCGATCAGCGCCCGGACGACGGCTACATCGTGGACTCGCTCGGCTGGGCCTATTTCCGCATCGGCAATTACGAAGAAGCGGTGAAAAATCTCGAGCGCGCGATCGACCTCAAGCCCGAAGACCCGACCATCAACGATCATCTCGGTGACGCGTACTGGCGCGTCGGCCGGACGCTGGAAGCGAAATTCCAGTGGGCGCATGCCCGCGACCTGAAACCCGAGCCGGACGACCTGCCGAAGATCGAGGCCAAGATCCAGAACGGCCTGCCCGAGGATACTTCGTCGGCGGCCTCTGCCGACAAGATCCCGGCGGACAAGAAAAAAGAAGACGGCAAGGAAGACGGCAAGGGCGGCTGATCGGAACGCTGTTAGGGGCGGATCGCCGATGCCGGCGCTGATTGAGGACGGGCGTGCCAAGGTCAACCTGACCCTGCGGGTAATTGGGCGCCGGACCGACGGCTATCACGACATCGAAAGCGTGGTGGCGTTTGCCGATTGCGCCGATCATCTGACGCTGACGCCCGGCCCTGATCTGATGCTGTCGATGTCGGGGCCGCTGGCTGATGCCTGCGGCGAAACCTCGGACAATCTCGTGCTCAAGGCCGCGCGCCTGCTCGGCGAGCGGGTGAAAGATCTCAAGGCCGGTCATTTCATGCTTGAAAAAGTGCTACCGGTGGCGGCCGGCGTCGGCGGCGGATCGGCCGATGCCGCAGCCGCGCTGCGGTTGCTGGCGCAGTTGAATGGTCTGGCGCTCGACGACGAACGCATGCTCGCGATCGCGCTCGAGACCGGCGCCGATGTACCGGTCTGCCTCGCCTCGCGCGCCTGCGACATGACCGGTGTCGGCGAGGGACTGCTGCCGCTCAGCTTGCCGATCATGCCATGCGTGCTGGTCAATCCGCGCGTCCCGGTCGCGACCAAAGATGTGTTCAATGCGCTCGGTTTGCGCAACGGCGAGCTTCTGGTCGGTGCCACCGACGTGTTCCGCGGCACCGCCTGGCCGGAAGCCGGTGCCTCGGTCGAGGATTGGGTCGAGGTTCTCGCGGCTAGTTCCAACGATCTGGAAGAGCCCGCCACCCGCATCCAGCCGGTGATCGGCAACGTGCTCGCGGCGCTCAACGCCACCAACGGTGCGTGGCTGGCGCGGATGTCGGGTTCGGGTGCTACCTGTTTTGCGATCTATGAAAACACCGCCGACGCCGGCCGCGCCGCGGAGCAACTCCGGCGCGATCACCCGGTGTGGTGGGTGCATGCGGGGACGCTGAGCTGAAAATCTCTTCGCGGAGATCGCTTTCGTAGGTCCTCATGGGGAGGTGCCGCGTCAGCGGCGTCTCGAACCATGATACCGCGATCGTCCTTCGAGACGCCCGCCGGAGCGGCTCCTCAGGATGAGGCCTTGTATTCGATCAATGCGATCGCGCCAGGCAGAACGCCACCACCTGTTCGAGCGCGGTCTTCATCGGCGATGCCGGGAACAGCGCCAGCGCGTCGACCGCCATCGCGCCGTAATGCTGGGCGCGGCTGATGGTGTCTTCGAGCGCGCGGTGCTTGGTCATCAGGCCGATGGCGTGATCGAGGTCGGCATCGCCGATCTCGCCGCGCTCCAGCGCCTTGATCCAGAAGGCGCGCTCGCTGTCATTGCCGCGACGGAACGCCAGCACCACCGGCAAGGTGATTTTGCCCTCGCGGAAATCGTCGCCGATGTTCTTGCCGAGCTTGGCGGCCTTGCCGCCATAGTCCAGCACATCGTCCACCAGCTGGAACGCAATACCGAGATTCATGCCGACCGAGCGGCATGCGGTCTGCTCCGCCTTGGGGCGGTTGGCCAGAACAGGGCCGACCTCGCAGGCCGCGGCAAACAGCTCGGCGGTCTTGCCGCGGATCACGGCGAGATATTCGTCCTCGGTGGTGGCGGTGTTTTTGGCCGCGGCGAGCTGCATCACTTCGCCCTCGGCGATCGTGGCCGCCGCGGACGACAGGATGTCGAGCGCGCGCAGCGAGCCGACCTCGACCATCATGCGAAAGGCCTGGCCAAGCAGGAAATCGCCGACCAGCACGCTGGCCTCGTTGCCCCACAGCATCCGCG
>Ga0302314_10014734_pt1 | contig 13347 bp, 11 predicted proteins | sample III_Palsa_N2_3_FD_200533 | JGI IMG/M metagenome (GOLD analysis project Ga0302314, IMG submission 200533) | Peat permafrost microbial communities from Stordalen Mire near Abisko, Sweden - III_Palsa_N2_3 | ecosystem: Environmental > Terrestrial > Soil > Palsa > Peat permafrost | place: Sweden...
CTTTCTGGCTACGTTCGATGGCCCGGCACGCGCGGTGCGTTGCGCAGCCGGCATCATCGCCGCCGCCGATCCCCTGGGGTTGACCGTCCGCACCGGCCTGCATACCGGCGAGTGCGAGCTGATCGGCGACGACGTCGGCGGGCTCGCGGTGCACATCAGTGCCCGTGTGATGGCCAAAGCGAGAGGTGGAGAGGTGCTCGCGTCGAGCACGGTCAAGGATCTGGTCGTCGGGTCCGGGCTCCGGTTCGACGATCGCGGCGTCCACACGCTGCGCGGGGTTCCCGAGCAGTGGCGCCTCTACGCGCTCGAGCTCTGAGCGCCGCCCGGCCCCTGACCGTCGCGCTCGGCGACGGTGCGGGCCAGCCAGGCCGGCGGATCGCGCAGCTCGGTCAGCGTCGGCAGCGCCTCGGGCGAGCTGAACACGTGCCGGAGGGCCTCGGTCCCACCCTGCTCGACCACTGCATCGCAGAAGGTCTTGCCCTGCTCGTACTGGCGCAGCTTGAGATCGAGGCCGATCAGGCGGGCGACGATCCGCGACAGCGGCGACTGCGATCGACGGCGGCGATTGAGCGATTCGCGCAGTCGTGGCAGCGACGGCAGCAGGTCCGGCGCGACCGCGTCCATCACATGCTCGGCGTGGCCCTCGATCACGGCCATCACCACCTGAACCCGATCAAGCACCGACCGCTCGGCCGGGCTCGCTACGAGCGCGATGAAGTCGCCGCGGCGCAGCGCATCCCCGATCCGGTTGATCTCGGCTCGGCTCGGCCAGTGCAGCTTCCGGGATGAGTCGAGCCGCAGCTCGGCGCCGTGCAGGAGCTCGCGAACGAGCCCCGAGAGGTGACCCTGAAGCCAAGGCACGCCGGAGAACTGGACCGCATGCGTGACCTCGTGCAGCGTCACCCAGGTCACGAACTCGCGCTCCTCGGCGCCGAATGCACGGACCGCCTCGCCCAGGTTCGGAAGGACGAACAGCAGCCGCGGGGGCCGGTCGTGAGCCGACTCGTCAAGCAGCACGAGCTCGTACTGACCGAGGACCCGCTGCGCCAGGTAGCCGATCACAACGCCGACCTCGGTCGTGAGTACCACGCCGACCGCGATCTGAACGGCCGGGCGGAGCGGCCCGAGTCCGCTCCCGGCGCGCTCGAGCACCGGGTCGAGCAGCGCTCGCATCGAGATGATGTTGCTCGACACCCAGTCGCGGCGGGAGATGCCCTCCGGCGGTGGAAGAGCGCCGGACGGCGTCAGGCCGGTGTATGCGGTCACCCTGCGCTCGCTCTCCGCCGCCAGCGCGTTCAGGTCGGTGCTGGGTGGCAGCGCGTCGCTGGTTCCGGCGACATATCCGGCGAGGCGCTCAGCGAGGATCCAGTCGATCACGTCGGTACCCCCTCCAGCTGGCGCAGGGTCTCGAGCGACCTGGCCGCGATCACAGGCGTGCTCGCCGAGGTGTCCAGGGGCGCGCCGAGAGGACTGGAGAAATGCGGAAAGCTCACGTACCCGCCGGCCTCGCGCACGATCAGTTGACCCGCCGCGGCGTCGACGCCACGGCCGTTGCGTAGCGTGAGCATCGCGTCGAAACGCGCGGCGGCGACCTGACACAGCGACGAGGCGATCGTGCCGAGCGCCCGCAGGCGGTGCGCCGACCCGACCAGCCGATCGATCGAGGCCGCCACCCACCGCGGATCGGCGGACTCGATCCCGAGCACTTCGAGCCGGCCGTCACGACCGCGGACCTCGCTCGCGTCACGATCGAGCTGCACGTCGTTGCACCAGGCGCCCCGGCCGCGGGTCGCCCGCCACTCCTCGGCAGGTCCGAAGTCGTACACGAACGCAAACACCACGTCGGCCATCGTGTCACCATCGGCGACCGCGATCGAGAGTGCGTGGTGAGGAATCCCCCGCTTGGCGTTCAGCGAACCATCGATCGGATCGATGATGACGCGCACACCGGCGTCGCCGTAGTCGACCTCGCCGCGCTCTTCGGAGATCGCATGGAAGCGGTGCCCGGCTGCGCTCAGCGCGTCGAGCTCGGCGAACACGACGTCCTCGGCGGCCGCGTCGATCACGAGCGTGCGGTCACCGCCACTACCGCGCTCACCGGTCTCCGCGGCCCGATCGGCGGTGCTCGGAGCGGTGGCGAGCATCAGCTCGAGTCCGGTGACGGCGCGCCGGCACACGCCCAGCCAGTCGGCGTCGAGGGCGGAGCCGGAAACGTTCATCACGTGCCTATGCTGTCAGAGTGAGCGCGCAGCGCGAACGGTCTAGCGAGGCCGGAGGCCTCGCGTCGCGGCCAAACCCCGGGGCGAGAGGGCTCACGAGCGGGTGCGACCCCCTCCAGGGGCTGCTTCCTGCGCAGATCGAGGCGGTGACGCATCGCGGTGGGCCGCTGGTCGTTTGCGGGCCGGCGGGCAGCGGGAAGACTTGCGTGATCGAAGCACGTTTCGGGTGGCTCGTCGACCAGGGAGTCGCGCCCGAGCGGATCCTCGTGCTGGCGGCATCATCGGCGGCTGCGGATGCGATGCGGGCGCGGCTCGTCGACCGGCTCGACCGGGCCTACGAGGAGCTGATCGTCGGCACCTCCGCGGATCTCGCCGCGCGGCTGCTCCACGACGCGGGCTTCGATCCGTTCGCGGCCGTCGTCGCTCCCGCCGACCGTCTCGCGATTCTGCTCGAGCGGATCGACGAGCTGCCGCTCCGCCGCCACGATTTCGGCGGTAGCCCCAGCGCGCTCCTGGGTGGCTTCGTCCGCCGGATCGACCGGCTCAAGGCCGAGCTGATCGAGGCCGACGACTACGCGGCCTGGGCAGCCGACCTCGGTGATGGCGAGGAGGCGGCGCTCGAGCGCGAGTTCGCGGAGGTCTACCGGGCGCACGAGCGGATGCTGAGCGACGCCGGAGCGCTCGACGCCGGCGACCTGATCCGCGAGGCGCTCCGGCTCGCACGCGAACGATCCGCGGTCAGCGGGCGGTTCGAGCACGTGCTCGTCGACGATGCTCAGGAGCTCGACCTGGCGCCCGCGAGCCTGGTCCGCGCGGTCGCCGGCACGGGCCTGGCGGCCGCTGGGGACAGGTACTCGGCGGTGCGGCGCTTCCGCGGGGCCGGGGCCGGCCGCCTCGACGATCTGAGCGAGGGCGCACGGGTCGTGATGCTCGAGCGCAGCGTCCGCTGTCCCGAACGCGTGTTGCAGGCCGCGTTCGCGGCGCTCCCCGGCGTCGAGCCGCCGGCGGCAGTGCCAGGGGGCGAGGTTGTGTTCTGGCGATGCGCGAACGAGCGCGCCCAGGCGCAGTCGGTGGCCGCCGACGTCGAGCGACTGATCGCCCGTGAGGGCGTCGAGCCTGGCCGGATCGCCGTCCTCGTCCCGGCGATCGCGCACGAGGGCCAGGCGGTGGCTGTGGCGCTCGAGGAACGGGCCGTGCCGCACCGCCTGGTGGGGGAAGCGGCCTTCTTCCACCGCGCCGAGGTCCGCGACCTGCTCGCGTGGCTGAGGCTGCTGGCCGACCCGTCGGACGCGACGGCGGTGGTGCGCGCGCTGGCGCGGCCGCCGATCGAGCTGCGGTCGGTCGACATCGCACGCTGTACGCAGATCGCCCGCCGGCGCAAGCTCGACATGGTCGCTGCACTCGCCGCGGCCACTGAGTCTCCGCAGGTCCCGCCCGAGGCGCGCGAGCGGATCCGCGTGTTCCTGAAGCTCTACCGGTCGGCCATGGCCGCGCTCGACACGACCCGCCCCGATCTCTACGTACACCGGCTGATCGAGCGCCTCGGGCTCCGCCGTCAGCAGCTGTTCGCCGCCCAGGCAGACGTCGTCCAGCGGCTTCGAGCGCTCGCGCGGTTCGGCGAGCTGGCCACCGCCTACGTGCAGCGCGCGCCCCAGGCGACGCCACGCGAGTTCGCCCGCTCGATCGCGGCAGTCGCTGATGCCGCACTGCCCGAGGAGGAGCAGCCGGACCTGATCGGCACGCGCGACGTGCAGGTGATGACCTTGCAGGCCGCTGCGGCGATCGAGGCGGACCACGTCTACGTGCTCGGTATGCATGCGGGGCTGACCCCGGCGCTGCCGGAGCCGATTCCCGATGCGCTGCTCCACGAGCCGATGCCGGCCGACACCCCTTCCGGCCGCGACCGGTCGCTGCGGCAGCTGCTGTACGTGGCGATGACGCGGGCTCGCACCCGCGTCGTGCTCTCGCATGCGGGATCGAGCGATCGCGGAGCATCCCTCGGGCCTTCGCCAGTGGCGGAGCAGGCGCGCGCCGCGCTCGGGCTGGAATGGGAGGACCGCGCGGAGGAGCTCTTCGGTCCCGCGGAGACGCTCCACTCGACCTACCGAATGCTGCGCGACGAGCTGCTCGAAGGGATGGCGCGGACCGGCGGCCGCCTCGGTGAGCTGCGCTTCGACACCGATCTCGACATCTCGCATGCGGTCGTGCGCTACCTCGAGCTGCTGAAGCTCTCGGCGCTGATCGCGCGGCCGGAGGGGCAGGGGGGAGCCGAGGCGATCCGGGATGTCAACGCCCGGATCCTCCAGGCGGTCACCGCCGAGCAGCGCGAGATCTTCACCTCCTCGCCGCTGGACGACTATCTGCTTGACGCCGAGCGCGACGACCGCCGCCGGGCCCAGGCGACAGTCGCGCGGGATGAGCCGTCGCTCGAGCCGTTCCTACCCAAGCGCGGGGACGGCCTGGCGCTTTCGGCCACCGATATCGACACTTACCGTACGTGCCCGCTGAAGTACAAGTTCGCCCGCGTGTACCGGATTCCGCAGGAGCCGACGATCCATCAGCGGTTCGGGATCCTCGTGCATCAGGTGCTCGAGCGCTTCCATGCCGCGCAGTCCGGCGGATCGGAGTCAGAGCTGCTCGGGCTGCTCGACGCCGGCTGGCGCCGGGGCGGTTTCGGCGACTCCGAGGAGGAGCGCCAGCTTCACGGTAAGGCGGCCTCGTCGCTCGTGCGCTACCACGCACGCTTCCAATCCGAGGAGTCCGAGCCGCTCTGGTTCGAGAAGTCGTTCGCGTTCAAGGTCGGACCGCACCTGCTGCGCGGCCGCGTCGACCGGGTCGATCGCCTGCCGAGCGGCGAGTATGAGCTGATCGACTACAAGACCGGTCGTCCCAAGAGCCCGGCTCAGCTTGCCGAGGACGTCCAGCTCTCGCTGTACGCCGTCGGTGCCGCGGAGGCGTGGAAGCTCGATGCCTCGCGGCAGGCGTACTACTACCTGCGGCGTCGGTGACCGCAACTGGATCCTCGAAGTGACCAACGAGGTCGCCGAGGGAATCCTCTCCCAGGGGTTCGAGCCGACGCCGTCGTTCGCGGCCTGCTCGATCTGCGACTACCGGCTGGTGTGCCCGGCAGCGGAACGGTAGGGCTCTCTAACCCGCCGGTGGCTCGCCGTCTGACCCGCGCTGGCGGAGGAAGCGCTGCAGGTCCTTGGCGATGGAGTCCCCGGACGGGAGCGATCCCGTCTCACCGGTCGGTCCGAGGCCGGCGGCCTGCTCGAGCTGCTCGACGAAAGCCTGCACCTCCGGGTCGCCCTGCACGGCGATGTTGACCTGGCGCTCGTAGTCCGCGGCGGCGGCCTCGAGCTCGGATGCGTCGACGGCGACTCCGACGAGTCCCTCGAGCCTGCGGACGAGCGCCAGCGCCGCCTTCGGGTTCGGTGCTGCGGCGACGTAGTGCGGCACCGCGGCCCATAGGCTCGCGGACGGAATGCCGGCCTGCTGGCAGGCGGTGTGCAGGACTCCCGTGATTCCGGTCGGACCCTCGTATGACGAGGACTCGAGCCCAAGCCGTGCGACCAGAGCGGGGTCCGACGCAAGTCCCGTGATTGTGACGGCCCGGGTGTGCGGCACGTCCGCCAGCAGCGCTCCGAGCGTGACCACGAGCTGCGTACCCAGCACCTCGGCGAGGTCGACCACCAGCTTGCTGAAGGTCCGCCACCGGAACGAGGGCTCGGCGCCTGCGAGCAGGACCAGGTCGCGCGGCGCGCGGGGCACGCGAGCCTCGTAGATCTCGACGGCCGGCCAGACGATCTCGCGCGTCTGGCCCTCGATCAGCTTGATCCGCGGGCGCGTCGCCTGGAAGTCATAGAAGTCCTCCGGATCGATCGTCGCGAACTGCCGCGCCGACAGCGCCTTGCCGACGAACGTGAGCGCGGTCGAGGCGGCGTCGGCAGCGTCGTTCCACCCTGTGAAGGCGCACACCAGAGCGGGAGCGCGGAGACCGTCCGGACGATGGTCCCATTGCAACGGCTGCATCCGGTCCACCGTACATGATGAGGGAATGCGATCGGAAACAACGACCGTCAGCGCGCTCCGTCCAGGACAGGAGGTCGCGGCCGTTTTCGCCTGCACGCGCAAGGACCGGCTGATGACGCGCAGCGGCTCGCCCTACCTCGCGCTCGAGCTGCGTGACCGCACCGGGACCCTGCCGGCGCGGGCGTTTCGCGATGCCGACGCGCTTGCGGGGGGCTTCGACCGCGGCGACCTGGTCCGCGTCACAGGCCGCGTTGAGCGGTTCCGCGACGAGCTGGTGCTCGAGCTTGCGAGCGTCGCTCGCGCCGCAGCCGACACGGCTGATCCGGCGGCCTTCCTCCCCCGCGCCTATCGCGACCTCGACGAGCTGGACGGCTTCCTCGAGCACCTGGCGGGGGAGGTGCGCGACGCGCGCTTTCGCTCGCTGCTCGACGGCTTGCTCGCTGACGCCTCCCTGCGCGAGGAGTGGCGTCGCGCCCCGTGCACCCGAGCGGGTCACCACGCCTATCTCGGGGGCCTGCTCGAGCACACCGTCGGCGTGGCGACGCTGGCGCACGAGCTCTGCCAGCTGCACCCGAGGCTGAGCGCTGACCTGCTGCTGACCGCGGCGCTCGTGCACGACCTCGGCAAGACGCGGGAGTTCACATACGGTGCCGAGTTCGGTCTGACCGATGAGGGGCGCCTGCTGGGCCACGTCGCGATCGGCCAGCGGATGCTGTCGGACCGGTCCGCGGCGCTCGACGACGAGCGCCGGTTGGCGCTGCTTCATTGCGTGCTGTGCCATCACGGGGCGGACGGTGCCCCGGGGCGGCGCTTCGGGTCAGTCGAGGCGCTCGCGCTCTACCGGCTGAATGCGCTCGAGGCGGGCGTCAAGGCCGCGATCGATCACGGCTTGGCCGGCGCCGCGGGTTCGGCGGCGGCTCAGTAAGGCTCACTCGGATAGCCGGGGCCGCGCCGGGCGTTCGCGTTCGTGGCGAGCTCGAGCGCGTATGCAGGGAACCAGTGACCATTCGGCGGGTCGCCGGGGTGGCACTCACCGCCGGAGCGCCCAGGGATGCCGATCCACATGAACGCGTCCGCCAGCTCGTCGCCCGTGTCGGTGGTCGGAGGGGGGCCGAGCCCGCGTCCGGGCGGGTTGCAGAGGACCTCGTTGCCGTTCTTGCGGCGGTCCGGGGGATGGAGCGGCCCGCGTCCGTTCTCCGAGGTGGAGACGACGAAGTGAGTGTGCAGGATCCGCGCTACCCTGTTGCCGTACTGGAGCTCGTGGCTCGTCCAGTCGAAGTGGGTGCAGTTCAGGAAGAAGCCGCGGATGTTGGCCACCCCGGCGAGGCCCAGCAGGTGCGCGATCCGGCGCGGCGACGGGTCGCCGTCGGCGGCGCCAGCGTCGAGGTAGGTGACGGTATGGGGGAGGTCGCCGAGCACCTGCGTCGCATAGGCGAGCTCCGACATTCGCACCGCGAGCCCGGCGTGGCTCAGGCACCCGATGGTGATCAGCGCGTCCTCCTCGAGGAAGACGACTGCGCGATGGCGGCCGATCGCCCCCGCGAACGCGTGGATCCAGCCGCGGAAGGCGAGGCTCTGCGCCGGGGTGTCGCTCTTGTGCGTGCAACCCAGGTGCGGCAGGTCGTAGGTCGCGAGGATCGGCACCGTCCCACGCCGGACCGAGCGGAGGTAGGCCCTGACGTCGACGCCGACGTTGGCGGTGAAGGAGCCGAAGTGCGCGGTCTGGGGCTCGTCGGCGAGCGTGGCGATGATGCCCGCCCAGTCCGCGTGTCCGGTCCGGCGCCAGTAGCGCATCTGGCGCTGAGCGTCGTCGCTGTGGTCGACGAACCAGCGAGCGCCGACGAGGGGATTACCGGCGGGCGGAGCGGGAGTCAGCTCGAGTGGATTCGTGCTCGCGGCGAGCGCTGAGGGAACCCCGAACGTCAGCGCCGCGATTACCGTGGCGGCGAGCTTCAGCTTACGGCCCGATGCCATGAGTAGGCATACTAGAGCCGTGCCGTCTGCGCTCCTGCCACAGGCGCTAGCACCGCTCCGTGCTGACCCTGCAAGTGCCGCCATCTTGCTCGACATCGACGGTACGCTGGCCCCCATCGTCGACCACGCCGGTGACGCGAACGTGCCCGAGGGGACCCGTCACCTGCTGATCGCAGTCGCGAGGCGATTCGGCCTCGTCGCGTGCGTGAGCGGCCGCCGGGCATCCGAGGCGCGCGCGATGGTCTCGATCGGGACGATCTCCTACATCGGCTCTCACGGCGCAGAGCTGCTCCGAGCCGGCTGGACCGAGCCGGTGCTCGATCCCGTGGTTGAGGACTGGGCGCGGCGGATCCAGGATTTCGGCCGTGAGTCGAACACGCCCGACCTCCGCAGAAGCAGGGTGCGGATGGAGGACAAAGGCGCGATCGTCGGCTTCCATTGGCGCGGTGCGCCCGACGAGGAGGCCGCGCGCGCGGCGATCGACGCGATCGCGGCGCGCGCCGAGAAGGCGGGGCTGCGGACCCACTGGGGACGCAAGGTGCTGGAAGTCCGCCCGCCGGTTCGGATCGACAAGGGCGCCGGCGTCACCGCATTCCTCGGCGGCGCGAAGCTGAACGCCGTCCTCTACGTTGGCGACGATGTGACCGACGTGGACGCGTTCCGCGCGCTCGACCAGCTCGCAGAGGAGGGTCAGATCGAGCACGTGATCAGGGTCGGCGTGGTTTCGGAGGACGGCCCCGCCGAGATCATTGACGAGGCCGACGTGACCGTCGAAGGCACGGAGGGCGTCCGTGAGCTGCTGGCGATGCTGATCGCTGATTGACGACGTGCGCTTCACCGACTTCCTGAGGACCACCGTTCTGCTCAGTGCCGGCGCCGCCACCGCGCTTGCGGCCGTCACCGTCGCCGGCGGGGCGGGGACGTCCGGCAGCCTGCTCGTCCCGGTGGCGGGCGGCTGGTGGCTGATTGCGGCGACGATCGGCGGCTGGCTCGGTCACCGCGCGAACACGTCGGCCCCGATCGCCACGCTGCTGGCGAGCGCGCGCACGCAGCCGACGCTACCCGAGCTCAACCCCGGCCGGACGTTGCTGAACCGGCTCTGGCCGCTTCTGCTCTCGACGCTCGGTGCAGGCGCGGTCGCGCTCGTCGTCCCTCAGGTACCGGCGGTCGCCGCCGGGTTCGCGATGATCTGGGCGCTCGCGTGGAGACGGCAGGCTTCCGCGGTGACTGCGATCGAGGAACGCGACGGAGTCCGCTTCTACGTCGAGCCGACGTCGCTGGTGAAGCCGATCCGCCTCGTGCGCACGCCCGGGTTCCGCTCGAACCTGGCGGAGCTGAACGGCTCGAGCCGCCGCTCCCGTCCCGCCAGCCCACGCGCCTAGTGGACCACTGACCGTTGCGTAAGCCGGGCGCGCGCACTGACATCCTCGTCGTCTCTCTCGGCACCACCAGCGGGTTGAGGGCCGCCGCCGACGAGCTCGTCGGCGCGATCGTCAGGGCCGGCGCAAATGTGACTTCGGTCACCGCCAGGCCCGTGCCGAGAGTGCGGACGTTCGCGCTGACCGACCTCGCCGAGGCACTGAGCGCGCGGCGGGCGGCGGCGGGCGGAATCTCGGCGCATCAGCCGACGGCGATCATCTACTGCTCGATTACCGCGGCGCTGCTGTGGCCGGCGCCCGGGGCGATCTGGCTGGATTCGACGGCCAGGGAGAACCGTCCCGGCCGTCACGGCGCCTGGCAGCGCACCGTGGAGCGCCGCCGGCTATCGCAGTCGCGCCTGGTGATGCCGATGAGCCCGGGCACGCTGGCGCCCTTGCGCGACCGCTGCGCCAACCCGGTGGTCGTGCCGGTCCCGGTCGAGCCGTCCGGACCGCTGCTGAGCGGAGCGGAGCGCGACGTCGCCGCCCTCGCCTATGCGGGCGATCCCGTCAAGCGGCGCCTCGACCTGATCCTCGCGGCGTGGGCGAAGGCGCGGCGCCCTGGCGAGACGCTCGTCGTCACCGGCACCGACACGCTTGCCTCCAGCGACGGCGTCGAGGTTGCCGGGCGGCTCGCCCCCGCCGAGTACCGGGCACTGCTACGGCGCGCGCGTGTGTTCGTCGCCGCGCCTCGCCGCGAGGACTTCGGGATCGCCGCGCTCGAGGCGCTGGTCGACGGTTGCATGCTCGTGACCGCGCCGTCGCCGGGGCCATACGCTGCGCTCGCGCTCGCTCGGACGCTCGACCGCCGGCTCGTGACCGACGATCTCTCAGGCGCGATCCGGACCGCGCTCGACGATCCCGTGGCCGGCTATCCGACGCGGGCTGCCGAGCTGCTGGCGCCGTTCCGCCGCGCCGCGGTCGATCGCACAATCGCCCGCGACGTGTTGCCGCGGCTCATGCAACGATGAGCTCCTTGGTCGCCTTCATCCCCAGTCCGTCCACGAACGGGATCCGGATCGGGCCGTTCTTCCTGCACGCCTACGGGTTGATGTACGTGATCGGCGTGACCGCGGCGATCCTGATCTGCCGCCGCCGGTGGGAGGCGGAGGGGGGGTCGCGTGAGCTTGTCTACGAAGTTGCGATGTGGGGGTTCCCGGCGGGCCTGATCGGCGGCCGCCTCTACTTTGACATCACCAGCTACAGCCTGATGCGACAGGAGAGCAATGGCCACTGGTGGGGGTGGATCGCGATCTGGGACGGCGGACTCGGGATCTGGGGCGGCATCGCGCTCGGGTCGCTCGTCGGCATCTGGGTGCTGCGCAGGCGTGGCGTGGACGTCCCCCGCTTCATGGACGCCGCCGTGCCGGGGATCCTCGCCGCGCAGGCGATCGGCCGGATCGGCAATTACTTCAATCAGGAGCTGTTCGGGAAACCGACGACGCTTCCATGGGGACTCGAGATATCGCTTGCGCACCGGCCGGCGGGGTACACCCATTTGGCGACCTTCAACCCGACGTTCCTGTACGAGCTGATCTTCGACCTCGCGCTTGCCGGCATGCTGATCTGGCTCGGCCATCACCGCAAGATCCGTCACCCCGGCCTGTTCGCCCTCTACGTCTTCGGCTACTCGGGGTTCCGCATCTTCGAGGAGTCGATCCGCATCGATCCCTCGCACCGCTACTTGGGGCTGCGGCTGAACTTCTACGTGGCCTCGCTGCTGTGCCTGGCCGGACTGGTGTGGTTCGTACGGATTCAGCGCGGCGGCGGGTGGCCCGGACGACGTGTCAAGACGCGAGAAAAGCGCGCTTCGGCGCCAGGCTAGCCCCAAAGTTCCCTCTGGGCTAGCGCCTGCCTTCGCCGCGGCTCGGGGTGCTGGCTGCGCGCTTGCGGAGCGCCGCGAGCTCAGGCCAGGGGCGCGTGTTGGCGACGTCCGGCGCGGTCAGCCAGGCCCTTCTGGCGGTTGCGATGCCGTAGCGCATGACGTCGAAACCTCCGGTCCGGTGCGAGTCGGAGTTGATCACGATCGGGATGCCGGCCTGCGCAGCGGCCCGGGCGTGCACTTCGTTCAGGTCACGCCGGTCGGGGCTCGAGTTGATCTCCAGGATCGTGCCCGTGCGAGCGGCAGCCTCGAGCACGCGTTCGACGTCGAGTGCGTAAGGGGGACGGCGCTCGATCTTGCGTCCGGTGAGGTGGCCGATCGCGTCGAGCAGCGGATGCTCGATCGCGTGGACGATCCGTTCCGTCATCGCGGCCTCGTCCATCTGAAACGAGGAGTGCACGCTGGCGATCACCCAGTCGAGCTCGGCAAGGAGCCCGTCGTCGTAGTCGAGTGAGCCATCGGGCAGGATGTTCACCTCGCTGCCCGCGAGCAGCTCGATCCCGTCGACGTGCGCCGCGCGGATCCGTTCGACGTGGTCCCGCAGGCGGTCGGGGGAGACGGCGTTACCGAACCCGAAGCTCGCGGAGTGATCGGTGATCGCCAAGTACTCGAAGCCGCGTTCGCGGGCGGCGAGTGCCATCTCCTCGATCGAGGCGGTGCCGTCGGAGGCAGTCGTGTGACAGTGCAGGTCGCCGCGCAGGTCGCCGGTCTGGATCAGGTCAGGAAGCGTGCCGGCGGCTGCGGCCTCGAGCTCGCCGCGGTTTTCGCGAAGCTCGGGTTCGATATACGCGAGGCCGAGCAGCGCGTAGACCTCCGTCTCGGTGGCGCACCGGTGCGTCTCGCCGGTCCCGTCGTCGAGCACGCCGTACTCCGAGATGTGCAGGCCCCTGCGGACGGCGGCGTCGCGGAGCGCGACGTTGTGCTCCTTCGAGCCGGTGAAGTGCTGCAGGAGGTTGCCGAACTGATCGGGCGCCACGATCCGCAAGTCGACCTGGATGCCCGTGTGCGTGCGGGCGCGGACGCCCGCCTCCCCTGGCGTGCCCGCCGACTCGATCAGCTCGTGCTCGGCGAACGCGCGAGCGAGTGCCGACGGGTCGTGAGCGGTTGCGACCAGATCGAGATCCTTGACGCTGTCGGTCATCCGCCGGGCGGAACCGGCGAGCTCGACGCGGTCGGCCGCCGGATGCTCTCTGAGCGCGGCGACGAGTCGCTCGCCGATCGCAAGCGCGCGATCGAGCACGACCCGCTCGCGGGCGGTGCCGGCCCCGGCGGCGTTAGCGCGTTCGAGCAGCATCTCCTCGGCCTTTGGTCCGAACCCCTTGAGCTCGCGGATCTTGTGCTGCTCGGCCGCGGCTCGCAGAGCATCGAGCGAGTCGATCCCGAGCTCCTCGAACAGCCTGCGCGCGCGCTTGGGGCCAAGGCCCGGCAGGTGCGTCATCTCGATCAACCCGGGCGGGAACTTCGAGCGCAGCTTCAGTGCGGCCGGAATCTCGCCCTGATCGGCCAGGGCGAGCACCTTCTCCTGGATCGTCTGCCCGATCCCCGGCAGCTCAACGGCGCGGCCCTGACGAGCGAGTGCCGTAACCGATACCGGCGCATCGCGGACCGCCTTGGCCGCGCTGCGGTATGCGACCACGCGGTGAACAATTGCTCCGTCGAGCTCGTACAGGTCGCCGAGTTCGTCTAGGGCTTTGGCGATTTCGGTGTTTGTGGGTTCGGGCATCGGCGGGCGGGCGGGCGGGCGGGCGGGGGGGGGGGCCGCACACCCGGCACCCCCCACCCGCGGGGGGGGGGGCGGGGCCGGGGGGGGGGTCAAGCCAAC
>Ga0302314_10014738_pt1 | contig 13344 bp, 11 predicted proteins | sample III_Palsa_N2_3_FD_200533 | JGI IMG/M metagenome (GOLD analysis project Ga0302314, IMG submission 200533) | Peat permafrost microbial communities from Stordalen Mire near Abisko, Sweden - III_Palsa_N2_3 | ecosystem: Environmental > Terrestrial > Soil > Palsa > Peat permafrost | place: Sweden...
TCTCGCCAGCTTCCAGCCGCTCGATAACCTTCAGCTTGAACTCTCCGCTGAAGCGACGTCGTTCCATCTTGGGCATCCGTTCTCCTCGTCGAGAACTGTCCCCAATTATCCTGTCTCACTCCAGGGGTTCACTCCAAAGGTTGGACTGCGCGAGAAAGTGGCGCTTGTCCCCATTTTTGCCACGATCCGCCTCAACCCCGCCCTGCCTTCCACGTCGCCAGGAGCGCCGCCTCCCGCTCGGCCGACAGTCCCGACTTCAGCTTGGCCTGGCGCTCCGCCGGCTGCGCCTTGAACCAGGCCAGCGTGTCCGCGGCCGTCGTCCCCAGCGGGCGAAAGACCAGCCCGGCTCTCAGGGCTCGGCCGATGTCCCGACGGGCGAAGCCGGCGCTGTCGCCCTGGCCCGGAATCCAGACCGGCAGGTCGCTCCAGGGCGAGACCTTTTGCGCTTCCAGGAATTTCGTGGGCGCCCAGGTCAGCCGCGCCTGCGCGCCTGTTCCCGCGGCGATCCCCGCCAGCATATCGCGCATGGAGAGCGGATGTGCCGGGCCCGTTGCGTTGAACACCCCCAGGCTCCGCGCCTCGGCCACGCGGATCGTCCATTCGGCCAGGTCCCGGGCGTCGATGAACTGCACCGGATCGGACCCATCGCCCGGCGCCAGCACCTCGCCCCCGCGCGCCAGACGCACCGGCCAATAGGTGAACCGGTCGGTCTCGTCGCCCGGCCCGACGATCAGTCCGGGCCGGATGATCGTCGCTTGGCCGGCGAACTGGGTTTGCGCTTCATGTTCGCTGACGGCCTTCAGCGGTCCATAGAGTCCGCCGGCGCTGGCCTTCAGCGTCTCGGCCGTCTCCGCCATGGCGTCCTGGCCGGCATAGGGCAGCACGGCGGCGGTCTCGTCGGCCGGCTTGTCGTTCGCCGCATAGACCGAGATGGTCGAGATGAAGATGTACTGCCCGACCTTGCCGGCCAATACGCGGCCGGCGTCGCGGATCCAGAAGGGCAGGGTCGTCGGATTGTCGATGCACGCGTCCCATTCGCGGCCGGCCAGGGCCTTCAGATCGCCGGTATTGCGGTCGCCGATCAGCTCCTCGACCTCGCCCGGCCATTCGCGAGGCTGCTTGCCCCGGTTGAACAGGGTCACCTTATGACCGCGCGCCAGGGCGTAGCGCACCTGGTGCGGTCCGATAAAACCCGTGCCGCCCAGGATCAGGATGCGCAGCGGCTTCACGGGCGGCGCCGCGAACGCCAGACCCCGCGACAGCGCAAGTCCAGGCGCGGCGAGCGCGGCGGCTTTGACAAAATCTCGGCGAGTGCTTGGCATGGCGGCTTCCTGGACGACGACCCGGCGGTGGGCCGAGCAACGGGGCGGACGATGAAATGAAGAATCTAGATGGCCAGGGGCGAAAGGAGAACGCCATTGTCTTCTACTGGATAAAAATCGGCGATGGCCCGATGGTCAGCCGCTGCGGGGGCGCGAAAGAAAGAACCGGCCGGGCCGAGCCCATCAGCGTCGAGGCGCTGGTGTCGCGCGGCAGCCACGGTGCGTCGACCACGACGGGCTCGGCGTCGTCACCGAGCCTCGCGGGTCTGCGCCAGGCGATCCACAGCGGCTTGCCGCGCGCTCGGCTCACCCGGAAGACGAAGACATCGGGGCGCTGGGCGTCCTCCACTCGCGTTATGGCGCGCGCCTCGTTCAGGAAACCGGCCAGGCGCGAGAACGCCATGGCCAGCGGCAGTTGTCGGTTCAAGGTTCCGTCCTGGCGATCCAGCAGCTTGAACGATCCGAACATGATGCTGTTCGCCGGGCCGCCCTCGGCCGGATCGTGCCACAGGTCGAAAAAGGCGGTCCTTTGAACGCCGCTGGCGAGCGCCAGCACGTTGCGGATCACCAGGTCGTCCGCGGCCAGCGCCTGAAAACGCTGGACGTCGTCCGCCTTCGCGTTGGGCAGGAACATTCGCGTTTCCACGGGCAGACTGTCCGCCGAGGCGGCGAGTTCGCGCACGGTGTCGGCGGCGCTCGCGGGATTCATCAGCGTCCGCGCCCATCGCCGGTTGGTGGGAAACTCGAAAAAGCCGGGACCGTTATATTCGCTGGCGATGACGGGCTTGACGCCCCCGGCCTTGGCCATGGCGTCACGAACGAAGTCCAGCCGCGCGGCGATGTTGTAAGCGTCGCCATAGAGCCTCAGGTCAAAGACGTCATAGGCCCCGGCCGAATGGCCGATGACCGTGGAAAAGAACGCCATGTCGGCCGCCTGCCCCGGCAACGGATGCTGTCCGGTCGGATCGAACAGGCCGTCGCACCCGCCCAGCACCACGATGGCGCTGGGGTCGGCGTCTTTCACGGCCTTGTAGAACAGTCGATGCTGCGCGGCGTATTCCTCCGCCGATCCGCCCCAGAAGAAGGGGTTGTTCGGTTCCTGATCGCTCTGGAAATAGCGGATGCGGCCTTTGGCGTGCTTCACCACCGAATAGACGAAGTTGTAATAGTCGGCGGCGACCTTCGCCGGCGACGATGGAAACACCCATGCGGCGTTGCGGGTAGCCCAGGGCGAGGCGGACGACAGTGTCAAGAACCCCTCTTCGGGTCCCGCTATCTGGCTGAGATAGGAGTCCAGATCGGTCCACCTGTACGCGCCCCGCTTCGGCTCAAGCTGGCTCCAATACAGGGTCAGCCGCGTGAAACTGGCGCCGAGCGCTCGCGCCTGAGGCGCGAAGACCTCGTCCTTGTGCGGTGGAAATCCGTATGCCGATCCCCATGACACCCCTAGAGGCGCGCCCATGCGCAAGGGTTCCCCGCATACCTGGCCGCTGGCCAGGAAAGCGACCGCCGAGGCGAGCGCGAATTTTTGAAGCGCCACCTGAGACTCCCATATGTCGATGTATAGAAGATCTAATATTAGACAATATGCGAAAATCAAGCTCATATCGTCGTAAGGTCCACCGGGCGAGGGAGGCGGTTCATTGAGTCAGGGCGCGGAAGGCAAACTCGAGGAGGTCCGCGGCGCCCTTTCCCGGCGCATCGGTTTTTTACTGCAACGCGCGCACAACCGGTTGCGAGAGGCGATCCTCTCGGCCCTCGACGGATCCGGCCTCAATCCGGGCCAGCTCGCCATTCTTGGCGCTCTGGCGGTGGCCAATGACGTGACCCAGCGCGAGCTCATCGCGGCGACCGGCATCGAGAAATCCTCGATGGTGATCTTCCTCGATCGCCTGGAGGCGGATGGCTGGGTCGAGCGACGTCCCCACCCGAACGATCGTCGCGCGCGCGCGATCCACCTCACCGAGCAGGGTCGGGCGCGCCTAGCCGTGGTTGGACCAGGGCTGGAGGCCGCGGAGGCCCAATTCGTGGCCTTGCTGTCCAATGACGAGAAAGAGCGGCTGATCGACATGCTGCGGCGACTGAATCGGATTCCCGACGGGAACGACCCGACCGACCCTGCGCGCGGCGGTGCTTGAGACGCACGACGATCGCCGGCGACGCACACCTCGGCGGTCGCCGCAGCGAGCGAAAGCTTGGCGGCGGCGCGCGCATTTGGAGTAGCCTCCACCCAATCCCGCCAGTGGGACCAAGGGGGAGCCATGACCAAATTCAAAATGATCCTGCTGGCGAGCGTCGTGGCCGCGACATCCGCCGTTTCAGCTAGCGGCGGCCGGGCGGCGGGATCCGAATTCCAGTTCACCCCGGTTCCGCGGTGGCAGGAGGAGCCCGAGACCTCCGATCTGTGCACGGCGATCCGCAAGGAATGCCCGACCCTGGCGGGCAAATCCGACATCGACGTCGATATCGGCCTCGACGAACTTTACGACGCCTCGGGCAAGCTGGTCGGCATGCGCCTGACCAAGTCGTCCGGCTGCGCGCCGATCGACGAGAGCACGCTCTTGGGACAGCGCCACTTCAAGCTCGCCTTCCATCACGAGGGCAAGCCCGACCTGGACGACATCCACGCCGAACTGGCGCCGGGGGTGAGCCCCGATAGCGTGCGCATCGTCAAGCGCGGGGGAACCTCGTTGAATCTTGGGTGCAACTAGCCCGTCCGGGGACTAGCCGCCGCTCCGCACAATCTGGCGATCGCGCGCGAATACATGACGCCCGGTGACAGGTATTGCCGGTACAACCGCCTCCATCACCACCGAGGAAGCCTTCATGACCGAGACCCGCCTATCGCAAACTCGCCGCGGCGCGATCGCCGCCGCCCTCGTCACCGTCGCCGGCGCCGCTTCGATCGCCGCGAGCGCCCGCGCCGCCGCCCCCGACATGACCGAGCTCAGCGGCGACGTGCATGACTTCGACTACTATACCGGCGACTGGACGGTGACGAACCGGCGGCTGAAGAAGCGTTGGACCGCGAACCCCGAATGGGAGGAATTCCTCGGCAAGACCAGTTTCACGCCGTATCTGGGCGGTGTCGCGAACGTCAGCGAATCTGTGTTTCCCACCAAGGGTTTCGCCGGGCTGACGGTGCGGGTGTTCGACCCCGAACATCATCTTTGGTCGATCTATTGGATCAATGGGTCCAACGCTACCGACCTGGGCCCCCCGATGATCGGCGGATTCCGCGGTAATGTCGGCGAGTTTCGCGGCGACGACACCGACGACGGCAAGCCGATAAAGGTGCGCGTGATCAGGACCAAGCTGCCGCCCGGCAAGGAACGATGGGAACAGGCCTTCTCGCAAGATGGCGGGACGACCTGGGAGACCAACTGGACCGCTGATTTCACCCGCGCGACAGGGCGGTGAGTCGCGCTGAATCCGCCCGCTCCGCGAAGAAGATGCGGCGGGGCGCCGATGCCCGCCGCCGTCTGGATCGTGCGGGCCCGCAACGGCTGAGCGAGAGATCGCGCTGATCCATCGTCACGACGGACTGGCGCCCACCCTTCGGCTGGGTGAATACTGCTGATCGAGATCGAGGACCGATGCAGAGGCGCCGCCATGACCTTCGCCGACTATGCCGACTTCGACGGGCTGGGACTGGCCGAGCTGGTCAAAACGCGCGAGACCACGCCCGCCGAACTGGTCGAGGCCGCCATCGAGCGGATCGAGCGCCACAACGGCGTGCTGAACGCGGTGGTCTACAAGGCCTATGACGAGGCGCGAAAGACGGCGGCGGGCGATCTGCCGAATGGCCCGTTCAAAGGCGCGCCCTTCCTGATCAAGGACCTGGGCGCCCAGGTGAAGGGCTGGCCGCGCACCTCCGGCTCCAACTACGCCCAGGTGGCCGCCGACGAGCAGGACAGCGAACTGATCCGCCGCTATCGCGCCAGCGGCGTGGTCCTGATCGGCAAGACCAACACGCCCGAGTTCGGCATCCCTGGCGTGACCCATTCCGAGCGCCTGGGCCCGTGCGGCAATCCCTGGAACCCGGAGCACATCTCCGGCGGCTCCTCCGGCGGCGCGGCGGCGGCCACGGCGGCGGGCATGGTTCCGCTGGCCCACGCCAGCGACGGGCTGGGTTCGATCCGCATCCCCGCGGCCAATTGCGGCCTGGTCGGCATGAAGATCACCCGCGACCGCACGCCGATCTGCGAAGTCAGCGACGGCGCCCTCGGCTTCAGCGTGCACCATGTGGTCAGCCGCACCGTCCGCGACAGCGCCGCCATGCTGGACGCCACCGGCTACGCCCAGCCGGGCGATCCGTTCCAGGCGCCGGCCAAGGACGGGCCTTATCTGGACGAGGTGTCGAGGAGCCCCGGCAAGCTCAAGATCGCCTGGTCGGCCGAGACACCCAGCGGTCGCCCGATCGGCGCCGAGGTGGAAGCCGCGCTACACCGGACGGCCCAGCTGCTCAAGGGCCTCGGCCATGAGGTGTTCGAACAGGGGCTGGGGATCGACTACCGGCTACTCTACCGGGCGCAGGGCCTGGTCAGCGCCTCCAACTTCGCCGCCAACATCCAGCGCTGGATCGAGCGGCTGGGCCGCGAGCCGGGGGAGGTCGAGCTTGGCCCCCTGGCCCGCCGCGCCTACCAGTCCGGCCAGCGCCTGACCGGCCAGCAGGCCTTCTGGGGCTGGCAGCAGCTGCGGCTGATGAACCGCCAGATCCTATCAGCGTTCGAAGGCTTCGACGTCTATCTGACGCCGACCATGTCCCAGACCTCGCCGCGCATCGACTGGCTGAACCCGCTGACCGTCGAGCTGAAAGACTTCGACCGGCGCCAGGCCGACACCTACGCCACCACCCCGCCGTTCAACTTCACCGGCCAGCCCTCGCTGTCCCTGCCGCTGTGGCAATCCCAGGCGGGCCTGCCGATCGGCATGATGTTCACCGGCCGCTTCGCCGACGAAGCCACGCTCTACCGGCTGGCGGGCCAGCTGGAAAAGGAACAGCCCTGGAAGGATCGCCGCCCGCCGATCTGGAACTGACCGAACGGCTGATCGATCCGTTTATATAGTGTCACCGAAATTCGACCGCTGAAACCTCAGCTCCCGGTGATCGCTCAGCTTGGTGTCGGATCAGCGTCGGCAGCCGGATCCAATTGGCCAGCCAACAGCGCCGATCCCGCGGGCGTGATGTCCCAACCTTCCCGACTTCGCTGCGCCAGACCCAGATCGGTCAGAGCCCGCGCGTCCGATATATTGACAAACCGCACCGCGACGCCGGCTTTTTTGCGGGCGAGCTCGCTCAGAGCTTCGAGCTGACCACTCGTCAGACCATCCATCCGAGGATCATACACCCAACGGCGAGGCCATGAAATCGGCGGGCCGCGCGGTTCGGCCTTGTATTCCTCGGCGGCGGCGCGCATCACTACCGCGCGGTTGGCACTCCATATGATCGACTGCCAAGCTTGCTGCAAGCGCGCAAGCTCCCGCCCAACCAGGAGAGTTGAATATGGCGTTTCGTCCGTTGGGCGATCGCGTTGTCATCAAACGCGTCGAGGAAGAAACCAAGACCAAAGGCGGGATTATCATCCCCGACACCGCCAAGGAAAAGCCCCAGGAAGGCGAAGTCATCGCCGTGGGCCCGGGCGCTCGTGATGATAACGGCAAGGTCCAACCCCTCGACGTAAAGAAGGGCGACCGCATCCTGTTCGGCAAATGGTCCGGCAGCGAAGTGAAGATCGATGGCGAGGAGCTTCTGATCATGAAGGAGTCCGACATTCTCGGGATTCTCGAGCCCGTCGCCGCCCAGGCGAAGGCCGCTTAAGGCCGCGCGGATTCTTTTCATTCCCCATTTTTCGAAAGAGCAGGCACATGGCCGCTAAACACGTTTACTTCTCATCCGACGCGCGCGATCGCATGCTGCGCGGCGTCAACACCTTGGCCAACGCGGTCAAGGTCACCTTGGGTCCCAAGGGCCGCAACGTGGTGATCGAAAAGTCCTACGGCGCGCCGCGCTCGACCAAGGACGGCGTCACGGTCGCCAAAGAGATCGAGCTCGAGGACAAGTTCGAAAACCTGGGCGCCCAAATGATCCGCGAAGTCGCCTCCAAGACCAGCGACAAGGCTGGCGACGGCACCACCACCGCCACGGTGCTGGCTCAGGCGATCGTGGTCGAAGGTCTCAAATACGTCGCCGCCGGCATGAACCCCATGGACCTGAAGCGTGGCGTCGAAAAGGCCGTGGTCGCGGTGGTGGAGAGCATCAAGGTCTCCTCGCGCAAGGTCACCACCAACGCCGAAATCGCCCAGGTCGGAGCCATCTCCGCCAATGGCGACAAGGAAGTCGGCGACATGATCGCCAAGGCGATGGAAAAGGTCGGCAACGAAGGCGTTATCACGGTGGAAGAGGCCAAGACCCTCGAGACCGAACTCGAGGTGGTCGAAGGCATGCAGTTCGACCGAGGCTATCTCTCGCCCTACTTCATCACCAACGCCGAGAAGATGGAGGTCGAGCTGGAGGACGCGCTGGTCCTGCTGTCGGAGAAGAAGCTTTCCTCGCTGCAACCGCTGCTTCCCCTTTTGGAAGCGGTGGTCCAGTCCGCCCGTCCGCTGGTGATCGTCGCCGAAGACATCGACGGCGAGGCCCTGGCCACCTTGGTGGTCAACAAGCTGCGCGGCGGCCTTCGGGTCGCGGCGGTCAAGGCGCCGGGCTTCGGGGATCGCCGCAAGGCCATGCTCGAGGACCTCGCCGTCGTCACCGGCGGCCAGGTCATTTCCGAGGATCTCGGCATCAAGCTGGAAAACGTCACCATCGATATGCTCGGCAAGGCCAAGAAGGTCACCATCACCAAGGACGCCACCACCGTCGTTGACGGCGCGGGCGACAAGACGGCGATCGAGAGCCGCATCACCCAGCTCAAGGCGCAGATCGAAGACACCACGTCGGACTATGACAAGGAAAAGCTGCAGGAACGTCTGGCCAAGCTGGCCGGCGGTGTCGCCATCATCAAGGTCGGCGGCTCGACCGAGGTCGAGGTGAAGGAGCGCAAGGACCGCGTCGATGACGCGCTGAACGCCACCCGCGCGGCGGTCGAGGAAGGTATCGTGCCCGGCGGCGGCGTAGCCTTGCTGAAAGCCGCCAAGGCCCTGGATGGCCTCAAGGGCCTTAACCCCGATCAGGATGCGGGCATCGCCATCGTGCGCCGCGCGCTGCAAGCCCCGATCCGTCAGATCGCCGAAAACGCCGGCGTCGAGGGCTCGATCGTCGTCGGCAGGGTGATGGAGAACGCCTCGGCCACCTTCGGCTTCAACGCCCAGACCGAGGAATATGTGGACATGGTCCAAGCCGGCGTCATCGACCCGACCAAGGTGGTCCGCACCGCCTTGCAGGACGCCGCCTCGGTCGCGGGCCTTTTGATCACCACCGAAGCCGCCGTGGCCGAAGCCCCGAAGAAGGACGCCGGCGCTCCGCAGATGGGCGGCGGGGGCATGGGCGGCATGGATTTTTAAAGGCCAGCCGTTCGATCACGAACCGAGGGTGAGTTGCGGTGACGCTGTCAAGGCGATGGCGTCGCCGCATCCCCATCGAACGCATGGCGGGCCGGCCCCTTCAGGAGCGGACGCGGGTGAAGTCCGTTGTCCAGTTGGTCTCCCAGGTCGCTCCGCCGTCTCTGGAGAAAGCCTGTTCCCATCGGTCCTTGTCGGGGGGCTGCTTAGTCCTGATGAAGCGCACCTTCACCGGCTGTCCGTCATCGACATCGTCGCCGTAGAACAGGCCCTGATTGCCGCGATACCCGCCGACCATCGGGGGCGCCAGCGGGGTCCCGGTGGTGGTGCTGTTGATCCAGTACTCCGACCAGCAGCGCCGCGCGGGGTCGAATACGCGCACGGATAGTCCGGAGAACCCCTTGGTGGGAAATACCGCCTCGTCGACATTGATGACGCCGCCCAGGTACTTCACGTACCGGTCCGTACCGGGAAACTCGTCCCACTGGGGGTCCGCGGTCCACCGCTTCTTCAGCCGCCGGTTCATCATCGTCCAATCGCCGATGTGATAGTCGAAGTCGTGCACGTCGCCGGTGTACCCCGCCGCCTCAGCCGCGGGGGTCGCCGCCTGGGATTCGGCCTCCGCGCTGGCGGCTATCGAGGCGATGCCGCCCGCGGCGGCCAGGGCCCAGGCGAGCGCGCCGCGGCGGGTTTGCAATTGATGGTTCTCGGTCACGGATACCTCCACTGTGGCGACGGAGGCGGTTTAAGGGGTTATGCCTGACACCCAGCGTCAGGTATTTTCGCCCGGGTCGAAAAATCCGGGCGCGACCGGCTCACCCTTCCATCAATTCCCCCACCGCCCGATGCGCCTGGTCGATGGCGCAGTCGGTGTAGGCCGCGCGGCCGGCGTCCGAATTGGCGATGACGATCCGGCCGAACCTAGCGCGGCCGATCACGTTCGGCTGCTGGTCGGCGGGCAGTTCGGGCTGCCACAGGGCGTTGAATTCGGGGGCATAGCCGTGCGGCCAGCGATTGACGGTGATGGCTGTGATGTCGCGGGCGGGGTCGAAGCCGCCCTCGCTCAAGGTGCGGCCCAGCTGGTCGCGGATATTGCGCTCGAAGGTCTCGAACGGGGTGGCCAGCAGCTCGAACCGTCCGGCGCGGTTCTGGTCAAACTCCGACAGGCCCGGCTTGCAGGGCGTGCGCACCATGTGGACCAGGATCGGCTTTTGCGGGTCCGGCTCCGAGGCGTAGTCGCCGATGTCGACCTGCGGATTGAGCCGCACCGAGGTGTGGAAGCTTCCCGGCGCCGTCACCCCGCTGATCCCCAGCTTCTGGAAGGCCGTCCAATTGCTGAGCGCCACCGAGGTATAGACCAGCGGCGTCTTGACCAGGTCATGCAGCGCCGCCTTTTGCGGCTCCGGCAGCTCGGGGCAGAGGTAAGGGATCATCATGTTCCAGCTGGCCAGCACGCAGGCCTTGGCCTGGACCGCGAACACCTGGTCGCCGCGCGCATAGGCGACCTCGACCCCGCGCGACGACGCCGGATCGCCCAGGTTCCTGGCCCGCACCACGATGCTGGAAAGCCGGATCCGCACCGGATTGTCCGCCCGGTCCAGGCGGCTGTAGTCGATCTGGGCGGTGACGATATCCTTTGCGTCGTGGCCGGGAACCGCGGCCGGGATCAGGTCTCGCACCAAGAGCCGCGCGATAGAGGCGTTACCGTCCGGAAAATGGAAGGTGTCCGAGCCGCCCTCGACATAGCCGGCTGGCGTATAGCCCATGCGCGAGGTGGCCCCCGGGGCCAGCTTCAGGCCCTGGAACCCCGGCATGCCGATGCCCCAGCAGTCCAGCGCCGTGATCGCGTCGATGCCGACGCCCCACTCGCCGTGGGTGTGGCTCTGATAGAAGGTGATGACGCTGGGATCGACCTTGGCCAGGGTCAGCAGGAAATCGGCGTAGCTGACCCGCGACAGCTTGTCCTTCTTCTGGTCCGAGGTCAGGCCTGGCAAATAGTCGACATCGCCGGTCTCGACCCGGAGGATGTCGGCCCGCGCCGTGGGCGACATCGGGATCTGGGCCAGGAATTCGCTCCACGACCCGCCGATCCGCTCGTAACGATTGGGGGCGCCGGCGACCAGCTTGTCGACACCGAAGGTCTCTTTGTCGAAGAACACCCCGTGCTTCAGGCCAAGCTCGCCATAGCGCGGCTTGTCGCAATCCTTGGTCAGCGCCACCGGATCGACGCCGAGGCTGGTCAGAAGGCCGCCGGCGACGGCGCTGTAGGGCCGGGGACTGTCGATTTCCAGCGTGCCGCCGTTCATCAGGTGCAGCCGGCCGTCCAGATGGAACTCGTTGCGCTTGGCGTGGCCGCCGAAATCGTCGTGATTGTCCAGGATCAGGATGCGCGCGTTCGGGTTGGCGGCGCGATAGAAGTGCGCGGCCGAAAGCCCGCTGATGCCGCCGCCGACGATCACCAGGTCATAACGCTCGCCGCTGTCCTGGGGTTGGCCGTGCGAGGACCAGAAGTCGCCGTCGCGGACCTTGTGGGCGTTCTCGTAGGAACCGGGATGGCTGCCGCGCAGGCCGGTCCTGGTCGGCGGATAGTAGCCGGCCTCGTCCTGCGGCCAGGCGGCGGCCGCCACGGCCCGCGATACGCCCAGCGCGCCGCTCCCCAGCACGCCCACCCCCACGGCCACGCCGTTCAGGAAGTCGCGCCGCCCGATCCGGCAATGCATGCCCAGGGCTTTGTCGGACGGGGTGCGGTCGTTGGGCATGTCAGGTCCTCGAAGAGTTGAGAACCCCTTCCCCCTTGCGGGGAAGGGGCAGGGGATGGGGGTGTGGACTCGAAAGAATGTGACGTGCGTTGGGCGGATCGTCGGCCGACACCGCGTCGACACCCCCGCCCCAACCCCTCCCCGCAAGGGGGAGGGGCTCTGGGCGCTTTATCATCGCCCCCCTCACGGCAGCCGGTCCCGCAGGGCGTACCAGAGCATGCCCAGGACGTGCAGCGGGCCGCGCAGGCGGGTCCCGCCGGGGAAGGCCGGCGGCTCCAGGGCGGCGAACAGGTCGAAGCGGCCGGTCTCGCCGGCGACGGCCTCGGCCAGCAGTTTGCCGGCCAGGGTCGACAGGATCACGCCCATGCCGGAATAACCGTGGGCGAACAGCACCTCGCCCTGGCGTCCGACATGCGGCAGGCGGGTGGCGGTGATCGAGACCAGCCCGCCCCAGGCATGGTCGATCGGCCGGCCGCGCAGCTGGGGAAACACCCGCTCCATGCGCGGCCGCACGAAGGCGGCGATATCGCCCGGCGGATCGCGGGTATACCGCTCGCCCCCGCCGAACAGCAGCCGCCCGTCGGCGCTCAGCCGGTAATAATTGACCACGAAACGGGTGTCCGACACCGCCGCGTCGTGCGCGATCAGCCGATGCGCCAGCGCGCCCAGCGGCTCTGTGGCGACGATGTAATTGGCCACCGGCATGATGCGGTTGTTGACCCTGGGCTCCAGTCCGCTCAGCAGAGCGTCGCCGGCCAGGACCGCGTGGCGCGCCCGCACCGCGCCCTGCGCCGTGGCTACGCGAACTCCGCCTGGCCCGTTCTCAAGAGCCGTGGCCAGCGACTGTTCGTGGATGATCACCCCGGCCGCCCGCGCCGCCTCGGCCAGACCCAGCGTATAGTTCAGCGGATGCATGTGCCCGCCCATCCGGTCCAGCAAGCCGCCATGATAGGGCGCGTCCACCTGATCGCGGGTCTGGGCCGCGCTCAAAACCTCCGTGTGCGGATAGGCCATAACGGTGGCCAGGCACTTGGCCTCTTCGTCCATGCCGCGCAGATCCGACGACTTGACCGCGGCCAGCAGGTGGCCGGTGGTCTTCAGATCGCAGTCGATGACGTGGCGGGCGATCAGCTCCAGCACCAGCCCGCGCGCCTCCAGGGCAAGGTCGAACAGGGCGCGGGCCCGCTCGGCGCCATAGGCCTTGACCAGTTCCGCCGCGCCCTTGCGCAGACCGGGGATCATCTGCCCGCCATTGCGCCCAGACGCGCCCCAGCCGACCCGCCCGCCTTCCAGCAAGACCACCGACAGTCCGGCTTCAGCCGCGTGCAGCGCCGCCGACAGGCCCGTACAGCCGCCCCCGACCACCACCAGATCAGCCGAGACCTCGCCCTTCAACGTTGGGTGCGCCGGCGCCGGATGGGCGGTCGCCACATAGTAGGAGGCCGCCATGCCGAGATCGTCGTTGAAGGCCACGGGCTAGGCCCTCCGCACGAAAGAACCCTTCCCCCTCGATGGGGGAAGGGCAGGGTTGGGGGTGAACACGCCGAGGATGGGGTGAAAAACGCGGAAGACGTCGAACGCGACCTTTTCGTCACCGATGGCGGCCGCACCCCCACTCCAACCTCTCCCCCATCGAGGGGGAGAGGCTTTTACGGGCGCACCGATTTGAACAGACCCACCGCCCGCCATCGCCTCAAACCTTCAACAGCAGGTGGTCGCGCTCCCACGAACTGATCACGCCCTGGAACGCCTCCAGCTCC
>Ga0302314_10014743_pt1 | contig 13341 bp, 14 predicted proteins | sample III_Palsa_N2_3_FD_200533 | JGI IMG/M metagenome (GOLD analysis project Ga0302314, IMG submission 200533) | Peat permafrost microbial communities from Stordalen Mire near Abisko, Sweden - III_Palsa_N2_3 | ecosystem: Environmental > Terrestrial > Soil > Palsa > Peat permafrost | place: Sweden...
AGCGCGCCATTCGCGACGACAATTCCTCCGGTTGATCGACTGCGACGCAGGACACGAGTTTCACCTTTTCGGCTCCATCGAAACCCGACGCGTCGCAAGCGAGCAGGATTTCCTTCTTCGTCGCATTTGCGTCCTTCACTGATATTGAGGTCGATCTCGACTGACGTTGCGCCTGGAGCGTCGTCAGAAATTTCGCGGTGTCGTCCGCGAGCTGGCTCAGCCTGTTGAGGAATCCGTCCGAGCCGACTTCGAACTTCCGAGACTTCTTGGTCACCGTGTCGATTTCGAAGAACCAATAGCCGGGCTCGTCCACCGGATACTGGTTATGATAGTCGTTTTCGAGGGGTTGGATTACGACTTTCCTGACCGCCAGGACACTGTTGCCGACGGACCAGCGCCCCTGCAGTTTTGCCTGTTCTCGAAAGGAATTGACCTCCTCGCCGCAATATTTCGGTGAGTTCAGATACCCAGGCGAGACGATCGGCACCAGGACGGCCGAAGCGCAAACGATTTGACGCAATGCGGGAGCGAGCTCTGAGCCGCCGTCGAGTTGCGGGTCAAGGAAGACTGCAGACGGTTGTCCAAGACATTGGTTTAATGTCGCCTCGAACGCCTTATAAAACCGAGTAACCCAGCCGTGGCCCTGTATGCCGTCGAGGCCAATGTCATCGAGATGCCGGTAGCTGATGAAGCAGTCGTGTTCAAAGCCTTGTAGGAAACTCATCGCGATCTCCGATGTTCTCCAATTCCAGCTGACAGTCTCGCCTTCCGATCGCGATTGCCGCGCCTGCGAATGCCGCGCGATAGCGACGTTCGAAATCCGACCCAGCGTGGGTTTGCCCGCATTGCCCTGGCGCCAAACGCTGACACACCCCAACCCTCGGTCAGGCTCTCCATATTAGCTTTGGCGTAAGCCAGATTCCGGTCCTCGGCAACGAAAGCGATGGCGGAATTGACGAGGCTCCTTGTCACTCCGCACTTTTTCCAGCGGATACTGGCCGTCCAAAGGCGGCCGCTTTTGTTTTTGCACCACCACGTTCCAGCTGCTGGCCGAGCACGGAGTTCCCCATCACCGACATCGCGCTGGCGGTCGGCTATCGGACCCCTCGTCGTTCGCCGCCAGCTTTGGAAAGACCGTCCGCGTCACGCCCTCGGAGCGCCGTCGAGGCCTGTGAAGCGCGGCGGATTCCCTAGAACTCCCGCTTGTGGCGAAGAGCAAGGATTCAGGGTGGGTTTCGCAATCGATCTCAGTGTCGTCTATTGTTCATAATGGGACGCTAATCGAAGATGAGCAGGGAGCGCCCATGTCGGATATTTCAGCGGACCTTCAGCAGGAACTGAACGAATTGCAGGCCGCCTACAAGGCTGCGGTCGACGCGTGGGTGAAAGGGATCCGCGAGGAGGAGGATCTCGCCTCAGGCAACCACAATGTCGCCGAGCTTGATCAATGGGAGGCAGCCCATTTTCGCGAGCATAAGCTGCACAAAGAAGCCGACTTCCGGAAGCGCCTTTACGAGGACGCTCTGCGCCGCGAATTCTTCGGCTTCTGATCCCGGAGCCGGCTCGCCTTCAGTCCAGCCAACTTGCAGATTTCGCAGCGACTTAAATCGAAGCGCGTCCTCGCATCTTCTGTTCGGCCGGCGACGTTGAAGAGCGAAGTCTGAAAAACGCCGTGGCGCGACGGCGCGCGCTTGACGGGGGCGGCGGTTTACCGGTCAGGCCGCGCCGGCGCGTCCCGAGATTCAACTGATCTTGACAGGGCGTCGGAGTTGACGCCAATTCGGATCGACGGACTCGGAGGGCCGAGGCGTGGCATCGGCGCGGGCAGGCCGTCCCCAGTGGCCTTGTGGAGCGTCCGACTTTCGGATGAACAAAAACGTTGCCGATCCTGCTCAAGCCTATCGTGGCCTGATCGCTGGATACACCGATGCAATCCGGGCCAGCGATTTCAAGGCCAACATCGCGATCCTGTTTGTCGCCTTCATGATGGGTCCGGTGCTGGGCAATTACACGAACTTTCCCAAATACCTGCCCATTCCCTTCGTCATGCTGCCGTTCCTGATCGTGTACCTGTGCCTGTTTGCGGTGCTCATCCCGCGCTATCCCAAGCGCGGCGCTAAACATTTCATCGTCTCGCGCAACGCCGCGGTCAGCGATTTCGCCAACGTCGTGGAGGCCGAGGACGAGATCGAGCAGTTAAAACTGCGCTGCTCGGTCCTGTCAGAACTGCTGTGGTGGAAAACCCAATACATCAGAATCAGTTTCATTGTGTCGATGGTGAGTATTGTTTTCACCATATTCCTGCTGATGTACGTGTGGTATGCTTGAGCGAAGGTCCGAGGCCATGATCCATTCGCTTCCCGGGCGCGCTCGGCCGCTTCAGTCGCGGGGCCGCTGATGGCCAGGGACCGCAACGCCCAACTGCGCAATCTGATCGTCGGCTACGGCGATTCCATTCGCCTCAGCGACATCAAGGCGAACATCGCGGTGCTCTTTGTCGCGATCATGATGGGCACGGTTTTGGGGTTCCGCGCCAACTACCCATGGTATCTCAAAGTGCCGGTGCTGCTGGCGCCGTTCATCGTTATTTTTTTCTGTCTCCTCCTATCCGTCTATCCACGCTTTCCCCGCGAGGGCCGTAGGCGCTTCCCGATCTGGCGCAATTCGACGCCGGAGGATTTCGAGTTCATCGCCGATCCGGTGCTTGAAGTCGAGGACCTGCCGGCTCGCTGCGCGCTCCTGTCCAGGCTGCTCTATTGGAAGACCGTCACGCTTCAGGCCGCCTACCTCGTTTCGATGGCGACGATCGTCGGAGCGGGGGTGCTGATGTTCGTGGCCTGGAAATGACCCCGCCCGGATCGGCGCAAAGATTCGGCGACCGCCAGGGGATCGCGCTCGGGGCTTGAGATAGCCCCGCGCCGGGCAAAGAATTGCGGCGCTCGAAGCGGCCGCGATCGATTTCATTTCCGGCAAGCTGCGCGCCGCCATCACCGGCCGTCGTGTGGCCCCCGCCTGACGGGCAAGGTAGAACCTCGTCGATCGGCAGCAGGGAGTCGACATGCTCGAGGATCAATCGGCCGAGGATGAGACCGCCGCGCGCCGGCGCGCGATGGGGTTGCTGGCCCGCGCGCTGGCGAGCGAACTGACGGGGCCGCTCACGCGGCGCTTCGCCGATCATGGGGCGAAGGATCTGAAGCCGGTCGAAACCGGCCTCGTCATGCTGCGCGGCCGGGCCGGGGGCGACGGCGCGCCGTTCAACCTCGGCGAGGCGACGGTCACGCGCGCGATCGTCGAGCTGCCGGGCGGCGAGCGCGGGTACGCCCACATTCTGGGCCGCGACGCCGAGCTGGCGCGGCTGGCGGCGATCTTCGACGCGCTGTGGCAAAAGCCGGATCAGCGCCGGACGGTGGAGACCTGCGTGCTCGAGCCGATCGCATCGCGGCTCGAAGCCGCGCGCGCCAGGAGAAGCGCCGAGATCGCCGCCACCCGGGTCGATTTCTTCACGCTCAAGCGCGGCGAGGACGAGCCATGAGCGCGATGGCGTTCGCCGATCCGGCGTTCGAATCCCAGGCGGCGTTTCGAGCGATCCTGAGGGCGATCGCTTCGCCTGGCGCGATCGAACCCTGCGGGCGAGGCCTCAAGCCGCCCTCGCCCCTTTCGCCGGCCGCCGCGGCGGCGATCCTGACGCTGGCCGATTTCGAGACCCCGCTGTGGATCGCGCCCTCGCTGGCGGAGTGGGGCGAGGCGGCCGCCTATCTCAAGTTCCATACCGGCGCTCCCCTCGCCGCTTCGCCTCGCGACGCGGCTTTCGCCCTCCTCGACCTTGAGCGGGACAGCCTCGATCTCAAGAGCTTCGCCCAAGGTGCGCCGGACTATCCGGACCGCTCGACTACCGTCGTCGCTGAGACACGCTCGCTCGCGCGCCGGCCGATGATGAGGATTAGCGGTCCCGGCGTGCGCGGGATGGCGGAAATCGAATTCGGGCCGACGCCCGGCGACTTTCTCTCCCAGTGGGAGGCGAACCGCTCGACCTTTCCGCTCGGGGTCGATCTGATCCTGGCTCATGGCGCCGAGGTTGCGGTTCTGCCGCGCTCGGTCCGCGTCACCGGAGGCGAATGATGTATGTCGCGGTCAAAGGCGGCGAGCGGGCGATCCGCAATGCCCATGCGCTGCTCGCCGACCGGCGGCGCGGCAATCGCGATACGCCGGAACTGACGACCGCGCAGATCGACGAGCAGCTTGCGCTCGCCGTCGATCGGGTGATGAGCGAGGGTTCCCTTTACGATCGCGGCATAGCGGCGCTGGCGATCAAGCAGGCGCGCGGCGACCTGATCGAGGCGATCTTTCTCGTCCGCGCCTATCGCACTACGCTGCCGCGCTTCGGCTTCGCCGAGCCGATCGACACCGCCGCAATGACGCTGAGCCGCCGCGTTTCTGCGACCTACAAGGATTTGCCCGGCGGGCAGGTGCTGGGGCCGACGTTCGACTATTCCCATCGCCTGATCGACTTCGGTCTCGAGACTGAGGACGCGCCGGCGCCGACCGCGCCCGCGGCTACGGCCGCGTCGGACGCGCAAGGCCCCTCGCCGCGGGTCACCGATCTCATCGCCCGCGACGACCTGATCGAGCGCGAGCTCGCGCCAAGGCCAGGCGCGCCGGTCTCCGACATCACCCGCGACGCGCTCGCCTTTCCCGCCGCGCGCGACGCCCGGCTGCAGAATCTGGCGCGCGGCGACGAGGGCTTCCTCCTCTCACTCGCCTACTCGACCCAGCGCGGCTATGGCCGCACCCATCCGTTCGTCGGCGAGATCCGATTCGGCGAGGCGGCGGTCGAGATGTTCATCGACGATCTCGGCTTCGCCGTTTCGATCGGCGACATTGCGCTCACCGAATGTCAGATGGTCAACCAGTTCACCGGCGGCGACGGGCGCCCGGCGCGCTTCACCCGCGGCTATGGCCTCGCCTTCGGGCAAAGCGAACGCAAGGCGATGTCGATGGCGCTCGTCGACCGCGCCTTGCGCGCCGACGAATTCGGCGAAGAGCATAAAGGTCCGGCGCAGGACGAGGAGTTCGTCCTCTCGCACTCCGACAACGTGCAGGCGACCGGCTTCGTCGAGCACCTCAAGCTACCCCATTATGTCGACTTCCAGGCGGAGCTCGCTCTGCTGCGCCAGCTCCGGCGGGACGGCGGCGCCGTCGCGGAGGCCGCCGAGTGAGCACACGCGCGTACAACTTCGCCTATCTCGACGAGCAGACCAAGCGCATGATCCGCCGCGCAATCCTGAAGGCGATCGCCATTCCGGGCTATCAGGTCCCGTTCGCATCGCGCGAGATGCCGATGCCTTATGGCTGGGGAACCGGTGGCGTCCAGGTCACCGCCTCGATCCTTGGACCGGACGATGTGCTCAAGGTCATCGACCAGGGCGCCGACGACACGACCAACGCGGTCTCGATTCGCGCCTTCTTCGTCAGGACCGCGGGAGTGAGGACGACGACAGACACCAGCGAGGCGACAATCATCCAGACGCGCCACCGGGTTCCCGAAACGCCGCTGAGCGAAGGTCAGATCCTCGTCTATCAGGTGCCGATCCCCGAGCCGCTTCGATACCTCGAGCCGCGCGAGACGGAGACGCGCACCATGCACGCGCTCGGCGAATATGGCGTCGTGCATGTGAAGCTGTACGAGGACATCTCGCGCCACGGGCATATTGCGACCACTTACGCCTATCCGGCGCGCGTCGCCGGCCGCTACATCATGGACCCGTCGCCGATCCCGAAATTCGACAACCCGAAGCTCGACGATTGTCCGGCGCTGCAACTCTTCGGCGCCGGGCGCGAGAAGCGCATCTACGCGATCCCGCCCCATACGCGCGTGGTCCCGCTCGATTTCGAGGATCATCCATTCGAGCGCACCAAGTTCGATTCGGCCTGCGCGCTGTGCGGCGCGACCGACTCGTATCTCGACGAGGTGGTGACGGACGATGCCGGCGGGCGGCTGTTCGTCTGCTCGGACACCGACTATTGCGAGAAGCGCCAGGCCGCCAAGCGGAAGGACGCCGCCGAATGAGCGCCGCCCTGCTCGTCGCTGAAGGCATCTGCAAGCGCTATGGCGCGATTCAAGCCTGCCGCGACATATCGTTCGAGATCGAGGAGGGCGAGGCGCTGGCGATCGTCGGCGAATCCGGGTCGGGCAAGACGACGCTGCTCAACCTGATCGCGGGCCTTACGGCGCCGGACGCCGGCGAAGTCCGTTATCGCCTGCGCGACGGCGCCGTGCGCGACCTTCCCTCGCTGTCGGAAGCCGAGCGGCGGGCCCTGATGCGGACCGATTGGGGCTTCGTGCACCAGGACGCCGCGCGGGGCCTGCGCATGAACGTGTCCGCCGGCGGCAACATCGGCGAGCGCCTGATGGCGCTCGGCGACCGCCACTACGGGCGCATTCGCGCCGCCGCCGCCCGATGGCTGGAACGGGTCGAGATCCCCCTCGACCGGCTCGACGACGCACCCTGGACCTATTCCGGCGGCATGCGCCAGCGATTGCAGATCGCCCGCAATCTCGTGACCTCGCCGCGCCTCGTGTTCATGGACGAGCCGACCGGAGGCCTCGACGTTTCGGTCCAGGCGAGGCTGCTCGATCTCATCCGCGGCCTCATCGCCGAAATGGGGCTCGCGGTCGTGCTGGTCACCCACGATCTCGCCGTCGCCCGTTTGCTCTCAAACCGGATTCTGGTCATGAAGGGCGGCGAGGTGATCGAGAGCGGATTGACCGACCGGGTGCTCGACGACCCCCAAACACCCTATGCGCAATTGCTCGTATCCTCGGTGCTCGCGGTATGATGAAGCCGTGGTCAAACGACCTGCTTGTCGTCGAGGACCTCGACAAGACGTTCACGCTTCATCTGCATGGGGGGCTAAGGCTGCCGGTGGTCCATGGGGTCGGATTCGCCGTGCGGCGGGGGGAGTGCGTGGTGCTTGGCGGCCCGTCGGGAGTGGGCAAATCTTCGATTCTTAAAATCGTCTTCGGCGCCTATCGGCCCGACGCCGGACGCATCTTCTTGGCCGACGGCGACGGCTTTCTCGATATCGCCGCCGCGAGCCCGCGCGAGGTGATCCGCGCCCGGCGGCATATCATGGGCTACGTCAGCCAATTTCTGCGCGTCATCCCGCGCGTCGCCGCGCTCGACATCGTCGCCGCCGCGGCGCGGGAGGCCGGTCTTGAGGCCGAGGCGGCGCGCGGCCGCGCGGTTTCTCTGCTGACCCGTCTCAATCTGCCCGAACGCCTTTGGCCGCTGCCGCCGGCGACGTTCTCCGGCGGCGAGCAGCAACGGGTCAACCTCGCGCGCGGCTTCGCCGGCGACCATGCGCTGCTCATCCTCGACGAGCCGACCGCCTCTCTGGACGCTGAGAACCGCAACGCAGTGGTCGAATTGATCGCCGAACGGCGGGCCGGCGGGGCCGGTTTCCTCGCCATCTTTCATGACGAGGACGTTCGCGCCCGCCTGGCGGACCGGCTGATCGACGTCACGGCGTTTTCCGCCCATGAGGCCGCATGAGCGCCGCGCCGGCCCCTCGCCTCGCTTCGAGCCGCTTAAGCGAGGCGCCGCTCGTGCATCCGACCGCCGAGGTCGTCGGGGGCTGGCTCGGGCGCTTCACCGAGATCGCGGAGCGGTGCGTCGCGCTGGAGACGACGCTCGGCGATTATTCCTACTTGATGCAGGATGCGCAGACTTGGGCCGCCCGGATCGGCAAGTTCGTCAACGTCGCCTCCTACACCCGCATCAATGCGCCCAATCATCCGGTTTGGCGCCCGACGCTGCATCATTTCACCTATCGCGCCAACGACGATTGGCCGGACGCGAATCGCGACGAAAGCATCTTCGACTGGCGGCGGGAAAACCTGGTCGTCATCGGCCATGACGTCTGGATCGGCCACGGGGCGACGATCCTGCCGGGCGTGACCGTCGGCAACGGCGCCGCGGTCGGCGCGGGCGCACTGGTGACTCGCGACGTCGAACCTTACGCCATTGTCGGCGGCGTTCCTGCACAGCCGATCAAGCGGCGGTTTTCGCCGGAAATCGGCCAACGCATGGACGCGCTCGCCTGGTGGGACTGGAGCCACGCGGCGTTGCGGGCGGCGCCGGAGGATTTTCGCATCCTCTCCGTCGAGGCGTTCCTCGAGAAATACGGAGCTTAGGCGATGGAATTCCTCGATGGCGCGGCGACATGGTTCAGGAACGCGCGGATCGTCACCGCCGATCGCGTGTTCATCGGCTGCCTCAAGGTTGACGACGGCCGCATCGACGAGATCGGCGAGCACGACTCGCGGGGCGCGGGAATCGATTTTCAGGGAGACTACCTGCTTCCCGGCCTCATCGAACTGCACACCGACCATCTCGAATCGCACTACTTTCCGCGGCGCGCAGTGACATGGCACGCCGGCAGCGCGGTCCTGGCTTACGACGCGCAGATCGCCGCGGCGGGAATCACCACCGTTTTCGATTCATTTCGGGTCGGGGTTGATGAATTTGACGTCGGCGCGCAGCTCGGCGACGAGGCCGCGCTGCTCGCGGAGGCGATCCGCAGGGCGGCCGACGCAGATCTTTTGCGCGCCGACCATCTCACCCATCTGCGCTGCGAAGTCGCGGCGCCGAACGTCGTCGACTCCCTCCATGCTGTCCTCGCTTCCCACTCGGCGCAGCTCATCTCGCTCATGGATCATTCACCCGGACAGCGGCAGTACCGGGATCTCGAGAAATACTTCATCTATTACTCCGGCAAGTCGGGACGGTCCCGAGCCGATCTCGCAGAGGTGGCCGGAGAGCGACAGAGGATCGGCGGCATTCGGGCGCTCGAAAACCGGCCGCGCATCGTCGAGATCGCCAAAGCGCGCGGCATCGTGCTGGCCAGCCACGACGACACGACGGCGGAGGAGGTCGCCCTGGCCCGCTGCGACGGGGTGACGATCGCCGAGTTCCCGACCACGCTTGAAGCGGCGTCGGCGTCGCGCGCCGCCGGCATGGCGACGGTGATGGGCGCGCCGAACGTCGTGCGCGGCGGCTCACATTCCGGCAACGCCTCGGCGCGGGAGCTTGCCGAAGCGGGCCAGCTCGACATCCTCTCATCCGACTATGTGCCGGCGGCGCTGTTGATGGCCGCATTCCGCCTCGCCGATGCGCCCGCGGTGGGCGGCCTCGCCGGAGCGATGCGCCTGGTGAGCAAGGCGCCGGCCGAGGCGACCGGGCTCAAGGATCGAGGCGAGATTGCAGTCGGCCGCCGCGCCGATCTCTTGCGCGTCGCGATGCACGACGGCGAGCCGGTCGTGCGCGCGGTTTGGCGGGAGGGCCGCCGCGTCGCGTGAGCGGGAAAGTCAGTTCGCCCGACCGAGGCGGGTCCAATGCATGCTTTGACACATCATGCCGCCCAATATGCATCCATCGGTGGTCATGCGCCCGCCGGCGACCTGAACTCGCATCGTGTAGTGTCGATCACGCCTTCGATCGAAAGCAGAGCCTGACCAACGCTCAGCCCCCACTGGCTTCAGATCGGCGACAAGCGTGTCGCCAACCTTTTCGCCGGTGTGGCCTGGCTTGACCCAGGTGTTGACCCCGCAAAACTCCGCGCCGCAGGGTTCGACCCGGATATGGGTCTTGCCGTCGCCGCGCGCCCAATTGCCGAGAAAAGCCGGACCGGCGAGCGCCGTGTTTCCGGCCCCCAGCGCCGCCAGCGCCGCCGCCAAAACCGCAGCCCTACGAATCGCGCCCGCCGCCTGCCGGATCGCTCTTCGCAGATTTCGCGCGACTGGGCGCGCTGGCGTGCTCGACGCAATAGAGGCCGACATCCGTTACCCTCTCCAGAAAGCCTGCGGAGCAGTAGCACAGGTAATAGTCCCATAGACGCCGGAAGCGATCATCAAATTGCAGCGAGGCGATCTCGGGCCAGCCAGTGTGGAATCGGCGCCGCCATTCCGCAAGCGTACGCGCGTAGGAAAGACCGAACGATTCCTGGCTCACGAGCCGCAGCCCGGCAGCCTCGAGCTGCTGATGGAGAGCGGTTTTCGACGGCAGGCAGCCGCCGGGAAATATGTAGCGCTGGATGAAATCAACGGTGCGGCGGTAATCGTCGAAATGCTCTTCGGCGATGGTGATCACCTGAAGGACCGCCCGTCCGCCCGGCTCGAGGCAGCCCGCGATCTTGCCGAAGTAGGTCGGCCACCAGGCTTCGCCGACCGCCTCGGCCATCTCGATCGAGACGATGCGATCGTAACGGCCGTCGATGTCCCGGTAATCCTGCAGCCGAAAATCGACCTGCGACGCCGAGTCGTTAGCAGCGGCGAGGTCGCGGGCGAAATCGAGCTGGGCGGGCGAGAGCGTCAATCCGGTGACGCGAGCAGCGCCGGCCTCCACCAGGCGGACGGCCAAGGTCCCCCAGCCACTACCAATCTCCAGGATCCGCTCGCCGCCTTTGACATCGAGCAGGTCGAGGACGCGCCCGATCTTCCGCGATTGGGCGGCTTCGAGGGTCGGCGTCGAGCCGTCCCAGAGAGCGGAGGAGTAGACCATCGCTTCGTCTAGCCAGACCCGGAAAAAGTCGTTGCCGAGATCGTAATGGGCGATGATGTTGCGGGCGCTTCCGCGCCTGGTGTTGTCGTTCAAGAGATGCCGAAGGCGGAACGCCAACCGGGAGAAAGACGATCCCTTGGCCCCGCGGAGCCCATGGAGGTTGCGCGCCGCAAGCCGGATGAGCGCGGTCAAGTCCAGGCTCGAGCAGTCGCCGTCGATCCACGCCTGGGCAAAGCCGATGTCGCCGCCGGTGAACAGGCGCCGGAGAGCCCGCCACCGGTGCAGGACGACGCTCGCTTCGGGGCCGGGTTCGCCGCCGACCCGAACGAATTTTTGCCCGGACGGCAAGGTCACGCTGAGCGAGCCGTAGCGTAGGCCCTCGAGAAGGCGCGCCAATATCCGCACCCGCGGGTCCCAGCCCCGGCTCAACATCGGCGCCCTCTCGCCGGCGCCGGCAAGGCGCGAATTCTCGACCTGAGTCATAATGGCCAGACCTTAGTGATTCGCCGCTCGCCGATAAAGCACGAGCGCTGAACTCGCCTGCCTATACGCCGCCGCGACCGTTTTGGTTCTGTGCAAACCGCCGTCCGCCCGCGCCCCCAATGTCGCCGGGGCCCCGGCTCCCGGCGATCCGCAGCCGGGGCGCGGTCGTATGTCTTCGGCGGAGAGAATGCATCCCGCCGTAGGAGAACGCCTTATGGACTCGTCAGCCGCGGTCATTGGCGGCGTGGAACCGGCCGCGGACGGACGGCGGTCGGCGTGACGAAAGGGCTCGACTCCGTAAGGCGTCCTATTGCGGCGCGACCCGACCCGCTCGCCTCCGCGAGCGCTGCCGTGGCCTGGGTGATTGTGGCCAACAAGCCACTATACCCCGTCACTATCTGGTGGTTCGTCGGCGGAGGATTCGAGCCTTCGCTGGCGACTCTCATTGCTGCCCCACTCTATGCCGCCGTCCCCTTTCTTGCCCGGCGCGCGCCGCTGATGGCGCGTGTGGCGACGCCGGCGGTCGGATTGGCCGACACCCTCCTCGCGACCAAGGTGTTCGGACCGGGTTCGGGAACGGAGCTCTTCCTCTTCGCCTGCGGCTTGCTGGCCGCACTCTCCTTCCGGCCGCATGAGGTCTGGTGGAGCCGCGGCCTCATCGGGTTGATTTTTGTCGCCTTCGTCGCCATGCGCCTCGGCGGCGGCGCGGCTCTCTACGCGCTGCCTCCCGATCAGCTCGGACGGTTGCTCGGCCTCAACATCTTTTCGAGCGCGTCGTTGTTCGCCTTCATCGGCCTGCGTTTCGCCGGCGCGGATCGAGAGTGACGGAGGCGCCTTTCAACCCGGCGGGACCTTGACGGGGCGCCGGCTGGGCGCTCGCCGAATGGCGGTCGATGGACTTGTCGTCGCCGGCCGGACCGTTGAGGTAGCGGGTGCCCTTCGCCCACAGCCGCAGCGCCTCCCAGTGGATCGCTGCTGTCACTTTCCCGGTTTCGAACGGCGCGCGGACGAAAGCCGCGAGCAACGCCCGATCGCTCAGCGGGCAGCGAACCGCGGTCATCGCCGCCGACATCAACAGCCCGTCCCGGTCGTGATCGGCGATGCCAATGGTCAACCTGTCGCCGCGGCGAACGACGCGGAAATGATAGTCGATCTCCATCCCGATGAACGGCGAAACATGAAGCTCTTTCCGGCAACGCTGCCGCAGCACCGTCGCGTCAGGATCATCGACGCCGATCACATATGAATGGCGCCCGCCGAACGTGTTCGACACCTCCCACACGATCGCCGTCAGCCGATCGCGCGCGTCGTGACAGAAAAAGACGCTGATCGGGTTGAACACATAGCCCATGACCCGCGGCATCGTCATAAGCAGCATCGGCCCGTCGGCAGCGAACCCGGCCGCTGTCGCCAGCGACGCGATCTTGTCGCGCAGCGACCCGTCGCGGCCGTCCGCGTGGTCGCGGGCGTAGAAGCTGAGGAGGTTGAAGCGTTCCAGCGACATGAGCTTGAGCGCGCTCGCCGTCTCGCCCAGCCGATCGAGATCGAGGATGAGCCAGAAGACCCGATACTCGAACCGGCGTCGTACCGGCCGGGAGCGGCGGTGCATCACCGAGCCGACGTAAAGTCCTGGCTCGATCATAGCGCGGTCGCCAGGCTCACAGCGGCGCGGCGGGCGGCGCCGAACTGAAGACGGTCGTTTTCGCCTTCGACCGACCATGGTCGGCGCACGCCGCCGATCTCCTCGGCGACCGCGAGGCCGGCCTGCAGCCCGTCTTCATGGAAGCCGAAGCCGAAATAGGCGCCGCAAAACCAGATGTCGCCGACGCCCTGAAGCGACCACAGCCGCTTCTGGGCCGCGAGCGTCGCGTCGGTGAACATCGGATGTTCGAATCGCATCCGGCGAAGGACCCGCGAATCGGGAATCTCGAACAACGGATTGAGCGAGAGGAATATGGGCGGGCGGCCCGGCAGGCTTTGCAGACGGTTCATCCAGTAGGTGACCGACAAGGATCGTCCCTTCGCCTGTCCCTTCGCCATGTAGTTCCAGCTTGACCAGGCCGCGCGCCGGCGTGGCATCGCCCGGCAATCGGTGTGAAGCGTCGCATCGTTGCGGATATAGTGGAATGCGCCCAAAAGCTCGCGTTCCGACCGGGTCGGCCGGTCGATCAGCCGCAACGCCTCATCGGCATGGGTGGCCAGGACAAGCCTGTCATAGCGCCGCGTCTCGCCGGCGCCATCGGTGACGTCGACGCCATCCTCGGTCCGCTTCACCCGGAGGGCGGCGCGCCCGGTGAGC
>Ga0302314_10014744_pt1 | contig 13340 bp, 11 predicted proteins | sample III_Palsa_N2_3_FD_200533 | JGI IMG/M metagenome (GOLD analysis project Ga0302314, IMG submission 200533) | Peat permafrost microbial communities from Stordalen Mire near Abisko, Sweden - III_Palsa_N2_3 | ecosystem: Environmental > Terrestrial > Soil > Palsa > Peat permafrost | place: Sweden...
TCCGTGGACTATGCCGTCATGGAGAAGGCCTCGAAGGTCCTGACGGTCATCGCCGCCTTTGACTGGGACGACGTCGGCTCATGGTCGGCACTCCCCACCCACCTCAAGCCCGACGGCGACGGCAACGTCTCCAAGGGCAACGTGGTCGTCGTGGGCTCCAGCGGCACGATCGCCGTCAGCACGGGCCGGGTCATCGCCCTGTGCGGGCTGAAGGACATCGTCGTCGTGGAGACGGAGGACGCCGTCCTCGTGTGCCACAGGGATTCCGTGCAGGACATCAAGAAGCTGCTGGCGCACGTCCCCGTTCACACCCTCTAGGCCCATGCTCCAGTCGCTGCATATCCGCAACCTGGCGCTCCTTGAAGAGGTGTCGGTGGAGTTCGACGCGGGATTTGCGGCGGTGACGGGCGAGACGGGGGCCGGGAAGAGCATCCTTATCGGCGCCCTGTCGCTCCTTGCGGGCGAGCGGGCCGACAAGACGGTGATCCGCCAGGGCGCACCGGCCTGCGAGGTCGAGGCCTCCCTGTTTTTCGGCGACCCGAAGCGGATCGACACCCTGCTGGCCGAGCTGGATCTGCCGGCGTGCGAGGAGGGCCTGCTGGTCCTCAAGCGCAGCGTGCCGCGTGAGCGGGCCCCGCGCATCTCGGTCAATGGAAGCATGGCCACCCTGGCGGCCCTGCAGAGGATCGGCGAACTGTGGGTCGACTTCCACGGCCCAAGCGAGCCGCGGCGCCTGCTGAAGGATTCCTGCCAGCTCGAGCTCCTGGACCTCTATGGCAAGGCGGGACCCGCGCTCCTGGCCTACCAGACGGAGTACCGCGCCTGGTGCGAACTCCAGAAGGAGAGCGAGCGGCTGTCCTCGGAGGCGAGGCTCTCGCCGGACGAGCTCGCCTTCATGGAGACCCAGCTGGGCAAGCTCGACCGCCTTGAGCTCACCGAGGAGGCCGTGGCGGACCTCGAGCGGGATTTCCAGCGGATGAGCAGGGCCCAGGAGATCGCGGCCCTGGCCTCGGGGCTGGAAGCCGGCCTGGCCGGCGACGAGGGCGTGGCGACGCAGGTGGCCGCGCTCGTGCGCGAGGCGCGCAAGCTCGAGTCCATCGACCCGGCGAGCAAGGAGCTTTCGGAGCGGCTCGCGGCGGCGTCCTCGGAGCTCGTCGAGCTCGCCGGCGAGTTCGGATCGCTGGGGCGCGAGCTCCAGGCCGACCCCGAGGGCCTCGGGCCGCTCGAGGAGCGGATGAACGCGTGGCTTGAGGCCAGGCGCCGCCACGGCCCCGACGTCGCGTCCGTCGCATCGGCCCGCGAGGCCATGCGCCGCAGGGTCGCATCGCAGGGCGACATCGAGGGCACGCTGGCGCGCCTCGACGCCCAGATCGAGGCCGGGGCGAGGGAGGCGCGCAAGGCGGCGGGGGTCCTGCGCGCCGCGCGGGAGAAGGCGGCCAAGAGCCTCGCCCGCGTGGCCTCGTCCGGCATAGCCGAGCTCGGGTTTGCCAAGTCGGAATTTCGGATCTCGATCACGGACGCCCCGGGACTCGGGCCGACGGGGGACTGCGGCTGCGAGTTCCTCTTCTCGCCGAACGTCGGTGAGGCGCCGCTGCCGCTCAGCCGCATCGCGTCCAGCGGCGAGCTCGCCCGCGTGATGCTGGCCCTGAAGGCGGTGCTCGCGGACCTCGACGCGGTGCCCGTCCTCGTCTTCGACGAGGTGGACGCCAACGTCGGCGGCGAGATCGGCAGCGTCGTCGGCGAGCGGATGGCGGCGATCGCCCAGCGCCACCAGGTCCTCTGCGTGACCCACTTGCCGCAGGTCGCCGCCCAGGCCTCAAGCCACTTCGTCGTCCTGAAGGACCAGACGGGCGACCGGGCCGTCGTCACGATCGAGCCCATCCATGGCGACCGCAAGGCGAGGATCGCCGAGCTCGCGCGGATGCTGGGTGACCGCAACGCAAAGAGCGCGCTCGCGCACGCCGAGAAGCTGCTGAGGGCAGGATAGTACCGCGCCATGAAACTGGAGCCCCTAGGCGATTCGGCGGTGGTCGCCACGCTGGGCTCGGGCATTGACGAGGCCACGATGGCGGCCGTCCTCGACTTTTCGGAGGCGGTCCTGACCGCAAACCGCAGGGGCATCTCCGACGTGGTGCCCGCGTACGCCACGGTCACCGTGTTCTACGACCCCGCGCAGTTTGCCGAGGGCGCGGCGGATCCCTATGACGGGGTCTGCAAGTTCATCGAGTCCTGCGTCGGCAGGCCGAGCCGGGCCCCTTTCCGCTGGCAGGCCAAGCTTGCGGAAATCCCCGTCTACTATGGCGGCGACTTCGCTCCCGACATGCCCCACGTGGCCGAGCACTGCAAGATGTCGGTCGACGACGTGATCTCGATCCACTCCTCCGCGGAATACCTGGTCCACGCCATCGGCTTCACGCCCGGGTTCCCGTACCTGGGAGGGCTGCCCGAGGTGCTGCGCACGCCCCGGCGCGACACGCCCCGGGCGCATGTTCCCGCGGGATCGGTCGCCATCGGCGGAAGCCAGACGGGCGTCTATCCGGTGGATTCGCCCGGCGGCTGGCAGATCATCGGGCGCACGCCGCTCCACCTGTTCCGGCCATTCAACCGGCAAGCGGCCTTCCTGCGGCCCGGCGACCGCGTCCGTTTCAAGCCCCTCACCCGGCAGGAGTTCGTGTCATGGAGATAAGCGTCATCCGCTCGGGCATGCTGAGCACGGTCCAGGACCTGGGCCGCAGGGGGCACTTGGCCGAGGGGGTTCCCTTCGGGGGGGCCGCCGATCCCTTTGCGCTCCGTGTTGCCAACCTTCTCGTCGGCAACGCGGAGAACGCGCCCGGCCTCGAGGTCACGCTGACCGGCCCCGAGCTCGAATTCTCCAAGGCGGTGTGGGTGGCCGTCTGCGGCGCCCAGTTTGAGAACATCCCCTCGTGGCGGCCATTCCGCGTCGAGGCGGGCGCGCGGCTCATCTTCGGCAAGCGCCTGCAGGGATGCCGGGCCTACCTCGCTTTCGCCGGGGGCTTTGACATCGAGCCCGTCATGGGGGGCCGGGGGACATTCCTTGCTGCGACCATGGGTGGATTCAAGGGGCGCCCGGTCCGGGATGGCGATGTCATCAAGGCGCTCGACGGGGAGCGCCATCTCGTAGGGCGCTGGAGCCTCGACGAGCGGGTCCTTCCTCCCTACTCGCGCGAGCCGAACGTGCACGTGATGCCCGGCGCGCAGTCCGGGGAGTTCGGCGACGCGCTCTTTTCCGGCCGGTTCCTTGTGACGGCGCGCTCGAACCGCATGGGAATACGCCTCGACGGGGCGATGCTCGCGCGCTCGGAGACCGACGAGCTCGTCTCCACCGCCGTTGCCCCGGGAACCATCCAGGTGCCTCCAGACGGCAATCCCATCGTGCTGATGACGGACGCCCAGACGCTGGGAGGCTACCCCCGGGTCGGCCATGTCGCGACAGTCGACATGCCGCTCCTCGCCCAGCTTGCGCCGGGCGACGGGGTGCGGTTCACGAGGACGACCGTCAAGGAGGCGCATGCGATGGCGCACGCGAGCGAGCATGCGCTCGCGCTCCTGCGCCAGGGTATTGCGGAGAAGGTCAAGCCGGCATGACCCGGTCGTCGATCGATCTGAACGCCGACGTCGGCGAGGGCTTCGCCTCGGACGCCGAGCTTATCCCGCTGGTCTCGTCGGTGAACATAGCCTGCGGCGGCCACGCCGGCGACGACGCGACCATGCGCGCCACGATTGCGCTCGCGATGAGGCACGGCGTGGCGATCGGTGCCCATCCGGGATTCGAGGATAGGGCGAACTTCGGAAGGAAGGAGATCCCGATCGCGCCCGCGGACGCCGCGACTTTGGTCACCGCTCAGACAAGGCTGCTGATGGCCCTCGCCCGGGAGCTGGGCGCACGCGTGGGGCACATCAAGCTTCACGGGGCGCTCTACAACATGGCGGCCAGCGACGGGGCGCTCGCCGGCGCGATCGCCGAGGCAGCGGCAAAGATGGCTGCCATCGAGGGCGGCCCGTCAGTGTTGTACGCACTTGCCGGAGGTGAATTGGTCGGGGCCGGCCGGCGGGCGAGCCTGCGGGTGATCGGTGAGGCGTTTGCGGATCGGACCTACAGGCCCGATGGGTCGCTGACTCCCCGGTCGGAGCCCGGGGCCATGGTCGCCGATTCGGGTGCTGCCGCTGCCCAGGCCCTGGACATCGCGCGCCTGGGCACCGTCCGCGCTGGCGATGGATCGATGGTAATCTTGGATGCGGGCACCCTGTGTGTACACGGCGACAGTCCGGACGCCGTTGCTGCCGCCAAGAAGATCCGCGACACGTTAACGCAGAATGGTATCGTAGTCGGTGCGGCCTATTCCATATAGGGCGAAGTACTACGTCTTTTTACGCGAAATGATCGGCGTCGTGCAGCTCACTCGCATTGACCGATGTTTTTGGGCACCGTGGTCTTTCAGGAGTGTTGCGTCCAGCTGCCCGCCTCGCCTTGGCTTTGCTGTTTCCCATTGCCTTGGCGCGGGCTGCGACGCCGCCCGAGGTGGCCATCGCCGACTTGGAATTCTGTTAAACAGACCCTAACCCAAAGTGGTATTTCAGAAGACCAAGTAATTCAGGCGCTCCTACCCATTGCTCAAGATTTTGGTGTAAATGCTACTATTAGGGAAATTGGTACGGCCGAGAGTGCGGAAGCGACACAAGGGAACCTCAATAACCAATTTGATCGGGCGATTGAAAACAGCCCGGCCACGATGGTTGTTGTGCCGGGGGGCGGCGATCCGTTGGGAGCCGTGGAGGGAATCGGCCACGTCGTAGTGGAGCAATATTCGCCCAATACCAAGACAGTGACATACGTGGATCCTGCAACGCCGGCGCCAGTACCTCTAGCGCTCCCGACGATGTCGGTCGCAGACGCACAGAATCAATATATGAGCTGGGGTATCTCCGGCGGAGGTTATGTCGTGGTCGTCAAGCATCACTAATTTATGAAAAGAACATTGGCTCTTTTGCTCACGTTTCTCATCGGCACTAGCTTAGATGCCCAGAATCTCCAAACGAGAGACGAAACGAGCCGTCTAGCCTTCATAAAGAGAGGACGACTCTTCACGCAATATTTTGTTCCTCCTGGCAACCCATTCGAGGATTTGATAACCACACATTACAATGACGGGAGCGGGCGTATCGTCATAATTACAGGATCCCTTGAGGGCCTTCAGGAAATGGTGAGAAACGAGCTGCCAGGTGGCATAGACCAAAGTTTTGTCGAGGACACGCTTGTTAAGCTACTTGCCGTTTGTTTGAGTGCGGACTCAAGCGACGTTCCTGTGCTCGAAAAGTCGTTTAAGATGTTAGAAGCTCAGGTAAAGGAAGGTACCTTCGACAAACATGATTTGGACCTACTGACTCCTCCGAGGACTTCGGTAGCGAAGAATGACTGGAAGGTGCTTTTTATGTGCGATAATCGAGAAGGCACATTCACCGCAAAAATCTATGAGGGTAAGCTCGCTCCGTTTCAGATCATTTCGGGCTCAGTTCTCACAATTCGAGACCGAGCAATGATCGATTCTGATCGGACGGAATCGAAACGGCGAATTAGGGAGGCATTTTCGCTATTTGAACGGGAGCCATAAGGTTGATGTAATTGACAGCTTGGAAAGTTGCCCGCTACTACGAACCTACCAGCGGGAGATTCCTGAGCGCTGATCCGATGGGGCAGGCGGCGAGTCCGTCCCTGTATGACTTTGCCGGCGGAGATCCGGTCAACCTCTTCGACCCTACGGGGCGAGCAGATCAACCGGCTGATTCATCGAGCAATAGCCCCCCTGTTTCTAATCGAAATGCAGTTACACAGAACGCGACGACACCGGTAAACGGAGGGCAAAATCCTTCTGCTCCAACTGTTGGCGGCTCGGGGAACAGTACCTCAGTTAATGTAAAGGTGTATGTATTTACCGATACGCCTCATGGGAACGATTATGAGTCCACAATGCTTAATCTATCACTGTCTGGCATCGCAAATTTCGATCCAAAGGGCCGGCTCGGGCAACGGAGCTGCCCCGTCGAAAGACGAAGGACGCATAGGAGACCACGCCTACGATGCTACCTGCCGGCAAAGGAAAATTCGCGATCGAATGCTTAGTTCGGGAATATTCATTGCTTCGGTTCAACGAACGTCAGTGAACGGCGGCGTCAGCTTTCACTCTAGTCGCTCCTAGCAATGGCACTTGTTAATTGCAATTATTGCAGCCGGCACTCCGTCGAGATCGCTAAGAAAGTCATCACTCGTGGCAAATAGATGCGCATTTTGTGTCACGGCATTTGAGATATAATCGCGACGGCCAACAAGTGGATCTTGAGCGCGCCTACTTCAGCACGTACGCGTAGGCCTTGGGGATCGGAAGCGCCTTCCCGTCAAAGTGGGCCGTGCACTCGATCGTGGCCTGTACCAGCTTGTCGGTCGAGACGGGCGTGATCGCCAGGATGTACCTGCGGCCGCCCTCGAGCTTCTCCACGCGGACCTTCACCCCCGGATCGTTGGCGAGGGCGTCCAGCGACGAGATCACCTGGTCGCTCTTGGCGGTGACCTCGATCGTCTTCTCCGTCCCGCCCTCTCCGACTTTCCAGAATACGGAGTCCGAACTGAGCGCGGCGACGTCCTTGATGTCGATATCGAGGACGAGATCGGTCGAGGCGTCGGGTTTGTCGTCCGTGACGACGGAGATGGTCTTTCGCTCCTGGCCCCGCCGGTTGCCGATGAAGAATGTGGCCGTCAGCTGGCCCTCCTCGCCGGGCGCAAACGCCCGGGAGGGAAAATCAACGCTGGTGCAGTGGCAGCTCGGCGCTGCTGCGACGATGGAGACGGACGCCGTGCCTGTGTTCCTGAACTTGTAGACGGTGACGATCGTGTCGTCGCCGGCCCATCCGCTGACATGCGCCTCGAGCTTGTCCCATTGCAGTCCCGCGAAACCCGTGCAGGGGGCGAGCGCCAGGGCGAGCAGGGCGAGCCTCGTCGGGACCGTCTTCACGTGTTGAACCGGAACAGCGCGACGTCCCCGTCCTGGAAGACGTATTCCTTGCCCTCGAGGCGGTACTTGCCGGCGTCGCGCGCGGCGGCGACGCTGCCGAGCTTCGAGAGGTCCGCGTAGGAGACGACCTCCGCCTTGATGAAGCCCTTCTCAAAGTCGGTGTGGATGACGCCGGCCGCCTGGGGCGCCTTCCAGCCCTTCTTCACCGTCCAGGCCCGGACCTCCTTCTCGCCCGCCGTGAAATACGTCTGCAGGCCGAGGAGGGCGTACGTCGCGCGGATGAGGGAGGAGACACCGGAGTCGTCGACGCCGAGGTCCTTCAGGAACGCCTTCGCCTCGTCGGGCGCCAGGTCGATGAGCTCGGACTCGATGCGCGCGCTGATCGGCACGTAGGCCGCGTCATGGTGCGCCCGCACGAACTCGGCGACCTTCTGGACAAAGGGGTTCTGCTCGGCGACCGCGAGCTCGGACTCGGCGACATTGCAGGCGTAGATGACCGGCTTCGCCGTCAGGAGCTGGAAGAGGCGCATCAGCTTCACCTCGTCCTCCGTGGCCGCGATGGTGTTCGCAGGCTTGTTCTCGTTCAGGTGCGGGACGAGGCGCTCCAGGAGCACGAGTTCGGCCTGGGCCTCCTTGTCGCCGCTCTTTGCCTTCTTGGCATTCTTGTCGATCCGCTTCTGGACGGCGTCCAGGTCCGAGAGCACGAGCTCGGTCGTCACGACCTCGATGTCGCGGACGGGATCGACAGAGCCCATCGTGTGGATGACGTCGCCGTCCTCGAAGCAGCGCACGACATGGACAATGGCGTCCACCTCGCGGATGGTGGCGAGGAACTGGTTGCCCAGGCCCTCGCCCTTGCTGGCGCCGGCGACGAGGCCCGCGATGTCGACGAATTCGATCGCGGCGGGGATGACGACGCCCGTCTTGGCGATCTTCTGGAGGACGGCCAGGCGGTCGTCCGGCACGGTCACGACGCCGACATTCGGGTCGATCGTGCAGAATGGGTAGTTGGCCGCCTCGGCCTTGCGCGAGCGGGTGAGCGCGTTGAAGAGGGTGGACTTGCCCACGTTCGGCAGCCCGACGATGCCAGCTTTCAGCATAAGGGGAGCACGTTCCTATCCGGAGCGCCCGCGGTCAATGGCAAAGGCCTCCGGGCGCCCTCACGCGGAGTCGGGCCACACGAGCGCCAGGAAGGCGTCGCTCCCGACGGGAAGGGGGTCCTTCAGGCCGGCCTCCAGCGCCTTCCAGGCGGCGGGGATGGGCAGCCGGTCCTCGGGCAGGTCCGTGCCGTCGCCGCCCATGATCGCCCCGGAGATCGTGAGGATGACGGGGCCCTCCTTGACCTCGAGCGGAGTCACGGCCGCGAGCAGCTTGCGCAGGGGTTCCAGGTCGGGGGCGCCGGGCGGCCGCGCCGAGGAGACGAACCAGATCCGCGCCTGCCTGCCAGGCTTCACCACCATGACGATGTGCAGCGTCTCGGGCATCGCGTCGCCGACAAAGAAGTTGTGGGCGACCTCAAGGATGCGGTCGAGGTACACGTCGGCGTCGACCTTCGGCGGCAGGCGCCGCAGGAGGACCTGGTTGTCCTGGTAGACAACGAGGCGCGTCATGAGGAATCCCCCCGAGACCCCGACCGGGCCGAAGTTGAACTCCTGCGCCGCGGTCGTCGCGACCGGGGTGCCGTTGACCGCGCCCGGCTTGAACCGCCAGCCCGCCATGGCGTCCATCGCCGCCTTGGCCAGGCGTGCGTCGCTCGAGCGCACGACCACGGGATCCTGGACGAGGCCCTGCTCGCTCACGATGTAGACCGCGAGGACGTAGCCGACGATCTGCTGGCCCGTCGGGTCGCGCGCCTCCCGGGGCAGCACGCCCGCCGTCGGGCTGGGCTCGACGTAGCCGTCGGAAGGCCGCGTGTCCCGGATCGTGTAGCGCTTGCCATAGGCGTCCTTGATCTGCCGGTCGAGGTCGACGCCGCCGTCGCCGCTCAGGTCGTTGTAGACGACCGGACGCGGGTCGGATTGCGCCCGCGACCGAAGCGGCACCAGGAGCGCGGTCACGGCGCACGCGAGGACGGCCGCGCGGTGGGGCGTCAGGGCCACGTTACTTGTTCCAGATCGCCATCATGTCCGTCGATCCCTGGCTGCGGACTCCGTTGTCATTCAGGATGTCGTCCGTGGCGGCGATCATCGCCTTCCTTGGGAACACGAGGGTCTCGGACTCGCGCTCCGCGAACTCGATGACGACGAACTCGTCCTTGGAGTCGTGCAGGACCTGGACGAGATGGGCCAGGTTCTTGATGGCGATGCCGTTGACCGCCTTGACGGTTTCGAGCACCGGGTTGCTGTAGCCGATCGCGAGGTTGTGCGGGAAGAACGGGGACGCGATGAAGACCAGCTCCTCGCCGGGGAAGGCGGGGTGGTCGGTCCTGCGGGTCGCGAGCGGGCTTCCGCGGTAGCAGAGCGCGGCCTCAAGCTCGGGCGAGCCCGCCAGGAGCGCCATCAGGTGGCTCGACGCCGCCGAGAACACCACGGGCCCCAGGATGAAGTACGAGGGGCTCGTCCCGTCGGGCTCGGGTATCAGGGTCGGCCTGCTGGGCTCGAGGACCAGGTCCACGTTGACCGGCTTGCCGGCCCGCAAGAGGGAGACGGGGATCGACGTGGTGAGGCCCGGGGACTGGTAGAGGTACCGGAACCCGACCCGTCCGTTGCCGGGCAGCGGGACCTGCCCCTGGTCGTCGACCTTCTCATTTGCCGCCTCGGTGATGACATCCCACTTGTCGAGCTGCGTCGCGCCGTGGGTCACGGGCAGGTCCGCGGTGCTCGGCACCACCACGCCGTGCACCGACGGGTCCAGGCCGAGGAACGCGCGCAACCCGGCGTTTTCCAGGTGCTGCGTCTCGACATACGAGCCGTGCTTGCGGGGGTAGAGGCCCGCCGCAGGGCTGTTGATGAAGGGCAGGATCTCCTCCGTCGGAATCCCGAAGCTGAAGGCGTTGTTGCCGCTCCCGTGGCGGCACGCGACCCCGATCAGGTGGTCCCCGGAGACGATCGCCCCGCCGCTGACGCCCGCGGCGACCTCGGAGTTGAGGCGGATGCGCAGGCCCGACGCGCCGCCGCCATAGGGCGCGAAGTCGATGTGCGTGACCGTGATCTTGACGGCGGACAGGTTCGTCGCGTCCGCGGGATAGCCGATGATGGAGACCATCTCCCGCGTGTGGGGCAGCTCGCCCCAGAGCCTCACCGGCGGGTGGGTCTGGAAGAAGGTGTCGTCGTCGAGCTTCAGGATCGCCAGGTCGAGGCCCGGCGAGAAGGCGACGACGGTCGCCGACAGCTTGTCGTCGCCCTCGCCGGCCTTCACGAGGACCTGCTTGGAGTAGAGGACGTCGTGCGCGTTGGTGAGGATGCGGTGGCCCTCGATCACGACGCCCGACTCGACCTCGTCCTGGGGCGGCAGCGAGGCCCAGGGCTTGCTGACGTCGGGCCGCGTCACGGTTGAGTAGATCTTGACCACGGAATTGCTGATGGCGTCCATGGCCGGCGACGAGGCGTCGGCCGTGTCCGCCGGCGGCGCGGCGGCCCCGGTGTCGGCGGCCCCTGCGGCCGCGAGGGCGAGCGCCGGGGCAAGGAGCGCGGCCAGGAGCAGGCGGGGGGGCACGGAGCTCATGGCGTCGTCGCCCTCCACTCGGCGAGGGCGTCGGGCGAGCCCTGGTTGCGGATGCCGTTGTCCGTCAGGACGGCGTCCGTCGCGGCGGCCATGTCGGCGCGCGGGAAGACAAGCCTCTCCGCGTGCCGGTCCGCGAACTCGATGATGACGTACTTGTCCGTCGAGGTCCGCAGCACGTGCACCAGGTGGATCAGGTTCCTGATCTCGATCCCGTTCACGGACTTCACGACCTTGAGCTCGGGGTCCCCGTAGCCCTTCGAGAGCTTGTCGGGGAAGAAGGGGGCCGTGACGCAGACGATGCCCTCGCCGTCAAAGGCCTGCTTGTCGGAGCGCCGCGTCATGAGGGGGCTCGAGCGGCCCGACAGCATCGGCGCCTTGCCGCTCGCATCCACCGCGCCGAGGAGCTGGGCCGTGGCCGTCGAGAAGGCGAGGGGCCCGAAGATGAAGTAGGAGGGGTACTCGCCCTTCAGCACCGGGAACACTGTCGGGTAGTCCGTCTTCAGCGGCAGGTCGATCGGCACGATCTTCCCGTCCCGCGCCACCTTCAGGGGCGCCGTTCCCGTCGCCTTCAGCTTCTGGATCATGTAGGCCAGGCCGACCCGCAGGTCGGGGCCGAGGTTGATCATGCCCTGGTCGTCGACGGGAGCGTCGCCGATCTGCGTGATGACGTCCCAACGCCTCAGGGGATAGGCCGGGTCGCTGCTGTCCGGCCTCGAGACCACGATCCCGTGCACGGACGGGTCGAGCTTCAGGAACTTGCGCAGCGCGGGGTTCTCGAGGGTCTGCAGCGAGTCGAACATCGACAGCTTTCCCCGGTACGGCCCCGCGGCCACCGCCTTGAGCATGAGGTCGATCTCCTCCGTGGGGATGATGTAGCCGATGTTCTGCGCGTTGTTGAGGAAGCTGAACGCAAGGCCGACCACCTTGCCCCCGACGAGCGCCGGGCCGCCGCTGTTGCCATGGTTGATCGCCGCGTCGATCTGCACGCGCAGGCCCGAAGTATAGTAATTGTAGGCCGTGTACTCGATGCGCGAGACGATGCCCTTCGTGATGGAGAGGCTGGTGCCGCCCGCCGGGTAGCCGTAGACAAGGACGGAGTCCTTGATCTGGGGCATCGTGGCATCGCGCTTCAACGGCGCGTGCGTGGCAAAGAAGGACTCGTCGTCGAGCTTAAGGACCGCCAGGTCGATCCCGGGCGCCACGCCCTCGACCGTCGCGGAGATCCTGTCCCCGGACTGGTTTCCCTGGATCTGGATCTCGCTCGAATAAAGGACCATGTGGGCGTTGGTCAGGATTCGGTTGCCCTCGATCACCATGCCCGAGCCGCTGATCTCCTGGGGTGCCTGCTTGGTCCAGGGCTTGAAGACGTCCGGGTTGCGCACGGTGGCGAAGATCTTCACGACCGAGTTGCCGATGATGTCCGACGGGGCGTCTGGGGGAACCGCGTCCGCCTGCGCCCGGGCCTCCCGGGGCCCGAGGACGAGCGCACAGGCGGCAACGAGTGTAATTGTGGACCGGAAGGGGGCGGCGACCATACTCCTCACGCGCTGATAGGCGGGCGCCGCAGGGGATGCAACTGCCGATTGAGCAAAGACTATCAGGGCTCTTGCATCGCCGGCCGGGCCTGGTTTCCCCGGCCCAGAAACCCGGGTCGTAGGCCCTTGACATCGGCTGGCGGCCCAGTCCAAGATCAGCCTCTTTTCAGAAACGAACACCGTCCTATTTCCCAGACCATGGCACTCAAAATCCGCCTCTCCCGCATCGGCGCCACGCACCAGCCCCACTACCGCATCGTCGTGGCCGAGACCCGTTCGCGCCGCGATGGCGACGCCGTTGAGACGGTCGGCACCTACGACCCGCGCACCAAGGGCCAGCAGGTCCACCTGAGGCTCGACCGCGTCGACTACTGGATCTCCAAGGGCGCGAAGCCGACGGACACGCTTCACTCCATCATCAAGCGCGCCCGCCGCGGCGCGACGTCGGCTCCCTCGGCCCCTGCCGCGGCTGCCGCCCCGGCCGGCAGCTGAGGCGCCCGGCCCTGAGGAAAGGTGGGGCACGATGCCCCGCATCGACGTACTGACCCTGTTCCCGCGGATGCTCGACGGCTTCCTGGCCGAGAGCATCCTGGGCAAGGGCATCGACGCAGGGCTCCTCTCCGTGACGGTCTACGACGTGCGCGCGTGGACGACCGACAGGCACCGGACGACGGACGACCGGCCCTTTGGCGGCGGCGCCGGGATGGTCATGAAGCCCGAGCCGGTCTTTGCCGCGATCGAGCAGCTGCAGAGCCCAGGCTGCAAGAGGATCTACCTGACGCCCGACGGCGTGCCGCTGACCCCGGCCATCGCCCAGGCGCTGTCCCATGAGACCCACCTGGTCCTCCTGAGCGGGCACTACGAGGGGATCGACCAGCGGATCCGCGACGGGGCGATCGATCTGGAACTCAGCATCGGCGACTATGTGCTTACAAACGGGACCCTTGCGGCCGCGGTCGTCATCGACGCCCTCAGCCGCTTCATCCCGGGCGTCCTCGGCGAGGAAAAGTCGTTGACGCACGAATCGTTCACAGGCAAGTTGCTCGACTTTCCCCAATACACGCGTCCCGCCGAATTTCGGGGCATGTCCGTGCCGGAAGTCCTCCTTTCCGGCAAC
>Ga0302314_10014746_pt1 | contig 13338 bp, 7 predicted proteins | sample III_Palsa_N2_3_FD_200533 | JGI IMG/M metagenome (GOLD analysis project Ga0302314, IMG submission 200533) | Peat permafrost microbial communities from Stordalen Mire near Abisko, Sweden - III_Palsa_N2_3 | ecosystem: Environmental > Terrestrial > Soil > Palsa > Peat permafrost | place: Sweden...
GAGGGAGGCCGAAGCCGACCGCCCACGAACCCCACCACCCTGCTACCGCAACACGCCCGACCAGGCCCAATCCCCTCGGAGCCCGGCCCGCCGGAGGCCTGCAGTTCGCAGTAGGCTGTTACCTGACCACCTGACCGCCACCACAGCAACCGCCTCACCCAGAAACAGCCACCACCGGCGGAAGCGCGATCTGCAACGCGACCGGATCGGCGTTATGCGTCAGCAGCGCTGCACGGCCAGGCAAGTGCCCAACTGGCCGCACGCCAACCGGCAGTTCACGCGGATAGTGCTCTGGCAATTGGCGCAAAAAGAGCCGCTGGGCGGCACCCTCGAACAAGGTGGACAGTTCACCCCCGACATAGTCGACCCGGCTGAGCGTGATCGCGACGTGGATGCCGACCTGCGGGCCCTGTGACAGTACCGCCAGGAACATGCCGAGCGTGCTGGGCTTGCCGAGGGAGTTCACGGGGCCGGTCAGCGCGGTCCAGCTCTTCCAGCCATCGAGCAACACCACAACGACGGGGCCCGGCGTGCCACCGGAACCAGCGCCAGAGCCAGAGCCAGATCCAAAGCCAGATCCAAAGCCGGAGCCGGAGCCGGACCCCACGCTGCGCTCGGCGAGCGTCGCCGCGAGCGACTCGACCAGTTTCTGCGCGCCCTCGGTGTCCGCGGGCCCGACCAGGCTGCGCAGGTTGGGCACGTCTCGCGCGTAGTCGCCCAGCCGTCCGCCGCCGCAGTCGACCACGTGCATCTCTAGGTCGGCGACGGGGAAGTCAGCCGCTGCGGCAATCAGGGTACGCATGAGAGTCGAACGGCCAGTCTGTGCCAGACCGGTGACCACCAGGTGTCCGGAGCCCTCTCCGCCCAGCGCCCATGCGGCCGGGGGCTGCGCCTCATTCCGCTCGGGGCGTTCCGGGCGGTCTTCGAGGCCGTATATCAGCCGCATTGGGGCGCCGGACGTGCCCAGCCCGGCGGGGCGAGCAGGCATGCCAGGCCGCTGTGCCCTGCGGCGGCCGGGGCCAGAGCCCGAGCCCGCGGCCATGCCGTCCTCGTTTCTCCCATCCGTTTCAAGGTCCTGCTTGCGTACCAGGTCGACGAGTGCGTCCCAGGTGAGCAGGTCCGGCAGGTCGTCGGGCCACGGGCGCCAGCGCGACTGCTCAGGCCGCCAGTCCTGGCCCGCGCTCGCCTCGGCCACCAGGCGGATGACGCGCTCGATCTGCGGCGTGGCGGTCCAGCCGGCCGGGCCGGTCCAGGCTGAGCGTAGTTCGACTCCGTCGGCCGGCGGCGGCAACGTCGCCGCGCGAAGGTGAGCGGCCTGTAAATGCGCTGCGGGGTTCGCTGCGGTCTTGATGCAGGCCCGGCCGGGCTGGGTCAGTTGCGCCATGTCGTGGACGGTGAACGGGGTCTCGGCGACGTCGTCCGCGTGGAGGAAGAAGGTCACCGCGGTCGCGGCTTCGCTGCGGGTGGCGCGGGCGATGTGGTTCGGCAGCTGCGCGCCGATGACGAGGTACATGCCGAACTTGCGGCCCTGTCGGGCGATGCGCTCCAGTGCTGCGGCCGCTTCGCCCGCTTCCTCGACTACCTGCTTCCACTCGTCAACGACAAAGTACAGGCGCGGCAGTGGCGGCGCGGGCCGGCGACCGGGCCTGGTGCGGCCGCGTCCAAGGTAGACCTCGTGGTAGTCGGCGATGACTTCGCATTCGAATTCGCGGAACAGTCGGCTGCGGCGCTCGAACTCGGCGGACAGTGAGCGGCTCAGCCGTAGCGCGGTGCGCGGCCGGGTTGCGTCGTCGTCGTTGGCGACCACGACTGCGTTCGGCAGGCCGGCGAAGGGCTGGAAGCCGAGGCCGCCGGCGAAGTCGATGAGGACGAAGGCGGCCAAGTCGGGCCGGTTGGCCAGGGCCAGGGCCGCGGTGAGCGCGCGGAGGAACTCGGATTTTCCGTAGCCGGGCAGGCCGGTGACGATGATGTTGGGCGCCACGGCGAAGTCGACACGCACTTCGCCGTCGGCGTTGCGGCCTACCGGTACGGCGGTAGCGGCTGGCTGCCGGGCCCAGGCGGTCCGGAGGTCCGCGGCGCTCTCGGCGTGCAGGCCGGCCAAGCCCAGCACTGGGACGTCCTCGGGCAGCGCCGCGCCCTGGCCGAGCGTGTTGTCGCGCAGCCGGGCGAGCGCCCGAGCGGTTCGCGAGGCGACGGACTCGTCGACTTGGTCGACCATCAGTACTCGTGAACCCCGGGCGTCGCGAAGGGTGGCGGACGGAGAGGAGGCTAGTGTGGCAGTCGCGCCTACTGTGCCCACTGTGCCCACGCCCACTGCGGCCGATACGCTCGTTGCGCCTGCGGATATCTCGACGCGTAGTTGTGCGTGCTCGACCATCGGGTCTCCGGACCGGCGCAGGATGATGGCGTGGACGCCGGCTTGCGGGCCTGCGGCGAGCAGTTCGGCCAGTCGGCGCGGCTCGCGGTGGCTGAAGCCGTCGACGACCAGCAGCCAGGTGGCGGCCGGTCCGGGGCGTCGGCCGCCGCCGCCGGTCTGGCCAATACCGATGCCGCTGCCGCCAGCGCCGCCGAACGCTCCGTATACGGATCCGTGGATGCGCTCCAGCAGAGTGCTGAGTTGTGCGTGATCCCCCACACGGGTCAGCCGCGGGACGCCGTCGGCGGTCTGGGCGTGGGGTAGCCAGCGCGCCCACTGCCAATCTTGCACCGCCGCCGGATCGTCCGGGTCGGCCAGGATCGCGATCGACAGGTCAGCCGGACCGCTCTGCACCGCGGCCTGCATGACCAGCCAGCGGGCTAGCGCGCGAGCGGGGCCTGCGGGGCCGCTCAAGCCCACGGCGCCTGCGGTGGGTAGAGCCACAGTGACCGGAACGCCCTGGTGGACAAAGGGGTCTGTTACGCCGTCGCCGGGTCCTGAGGGCAGCTGGCTCCACTGCTCGCCGATGCCGAGGCGCAGGCTGAGGTACGTCGGATCGGGGACTCCCTGCGGCAGCATGGGGCGGCGTTCCCACAACGTGGCCGCCGCCGTCTCGGCCGTGTGGGCGACCTGGTCAGGGGGCGGGGCGAGTTCGCCGAGGCGGGCGATCTCCCAGGCTCGGTACTCGCTCGTCTGGCGGTTGTACCTGTCGAGTTCCCGGCGGTGGTTCGCCTGGGGGCCGGCCATCGACTGCGTGATGAACATGCTGGCGACCGAGGCGATCACGGGTACGACGCCGATGAGCAGCGCCGTAACGCTGTGTTCGACGACGCCGATGACCGCGACCGAGGCACCGCCGGTCAGGCCCGCCCGGATCACCCAGCGCATCATGCCGCCCTGGGTATGCGAGATCTGCGGAGGCCGGGGAAATGGCGGCGGCTCGGCAGCAACTTGGCGCACGCCGCGGTGGAACTGTGAGCGGCCGGCCGTGACCGGCCGATGGGTCGTCGAGAGCGCGCCGCTGGGGTACGGCTGCGACTGGTCTGTCACCATGATTGCCAAGCAGGTGTGAGGACCCAGCCAGACCAGGTCTCCTGCGCGCAGTTGGACGGTCTGGCCCGGCACCACCCGAGTGTCGCCGACCCGGGTGCCGTTCTTGGTGTCACGGGCGGAGATCGCGGCACCGTGCTCGGTGCGCCAGAAGTTCGCGTGTCTGCGGCTGATCAGTTCGTCCGTCATCTTCAGACCGTTGTCCGGGAGGGTGCCGACAGTCAGCTCTCCGGAGACCGGGATCCACTCCCGCCGCCCGCTGTCCTTTCCGGCGACGACCTGGAGATAGAAGGCACCGCGCTCGTTCGGACGCATCGGCCGCCCCGCCTCGGCAGCCGGCAGGACACGCACGGTGTCGCCCGCCACGAGGCCGCATTCGTCGAGCGGCGCGCCGGGGTCGAGCCGGCCGGCCGGGTGCCACAGCTCGACGGGTCGGCCGTGCCGTTGCGCCAGTGCCGCCGCCAGCGCGCCGACTCTTGCGGCTGGCCCCGCCACCACGCGTACGTCGGCGATGTCCCCACCGTACTCGACGGTTATCTCGAAACCTGCTGCAGGAACTCCCTCCACAATGCGCGAGCTTAGCGGCATGGACTCGCTTTGTCAGATGTATGAAAACCTGGTTTGCGACCGCTCGGCGGGCCGGAAAGCGGCGGCGTGTGCACGGGTCGGCCGCCCGTGCCAGACCGGCTCGCAACGCCAGTGGCGCGCAGCGAGGAGGCCGTTGCCTGGTGCGCAAGCGCTAATGCCGCGCGCAATAGACTCTGGTCAGACATCATCTGCTGTCGGCACCAGAGGAGTACGATCATGCGTTTCGCCTTCAAGACCGCACCGCAGCACACCGCCTGGGCGGACATGCTGTCCGTCTGGAAGGAGGCCGACCAGATCGAGTTGTTCGAATCCGGCTGGCTCTTCGACCACTTCTACCCGATCCAGGGCGACTCCTCCGGCCCGTGCCTGGAGGGCTGGACCCTGCTGGCCGCGCTGGCGCAGGCCACCGAGCGGCTACGGCTGGGCGTCCTGGTGTCCGGCATCCACTACCGCCACCCGGCGGTGCTCGCCAACATGGCAGCCACCCTCGACATCGTCTCCGCCGGAAGGCTCGAACTGGGTATCGGCGCCGGCTGGAATGAGCAGGAGTCGGGCGCCTACGGCATGGAGCTCGGCGGCCCGCGCGAACGCAGTGACCGTTTCGAGGAAGCCTGCCAGGTCCTGATCGGGCTGCTTTCGCAGGAATCCACGGACTTCGACGGCAAGTACTACCAGCTGGCGGACGCGCGCTGCGAGCCGAAGGGTCCGCAGACGCCACACCCGCCGATCTGCATCGGCGGCAGCGGCGAGAAGCGCACCCTGCGTACCGTGGCCAAGTACGCCCAGCACTGGAACTTCGTCGGCGGGACGCCTGCGGAATTCGCGCAGAAGCGGGATGTGCTGTTCGCACACTGCCAGGACGTCGGCCGCGACCCGGCGGAGATCACGCTGTCGAGCCACGTCCGCTTCCACCCGGACCAAGGGGTCGGACCCCTCGTGGAGTCGGTGGCCGGACTGGCCGAGGAAGGGCTCGGCCTGGCGATCGTCTACTTGCCGCCGCCGCACAGCCCCGCAGTGCTCGCCCCGCTGGCCGAGGCGCTGGCGCCGTTGCGCTGAATCGTTGCGGGTCCTTGTGTCGCGTGTGACGGAGTGTCACGCGCGACGGAGCGTTAAGCGTGGCGGAAGCACAAGGACCCCCATTGGTATCCGGCGCCGATGGCGGACACGACGTACGTGTCGCCCGGCCGCACCAACCCGCGCTCGAAGGACCGGTGCAGGGCGGTGAACACGCCTGCGGATCCGGTGTTGCCGAGCCGGTCGACGGTGATCGGCGCCGAGTCGGCCGGGATGCCGAGTTTCTCCCGTACCGCCGTGATCAGGTGCAGGTTGGCCTGGTGTAGAAAGAAGTGCTTGATTTCGCCGATCGCCAGTCCGGCGCTATCGACCGCGGCCAGGATGCTGTCCGGCAGGCACCTGGTCGCGGTGTCCCACACCTCCCGGCCGTTCATCTTCAGGTAGTGCTGCCGTTCGGCGAGCGTCGCGGAACCGGTCGGCAGGCGTGAACCGCCGGCGGGGATCTGCACCCCGTAGGACAGTTGGGATCCGAAGTCCCAGCCGAGCAGTCCGGCGCCCTCGGTCGACGCCTTGGTCAGGACGAACGCGGCGGCCGCATCTCCGAAGATCACCCGAGTGGTGCGCTCCTCGGGGTCGGTCAGCCGCGACGCGCAGTCCGCAGCGATGACCAGTACAACGCCGGCCGCAGGGGTCTGCAACAGGGTCGCCGCCAACAGCATCGCCTGCACTCCGTTGGCGCACGCCGCCTGGGTGACATCGAGAGTGAGCGCGCGATGTGCGCCGAGCGCGTCCTGGACGATCAACGCCGTCGACGGCAGAGGCTGGTCGGCGGTGTAGGTCGCGACCATGAGCACATCGACGTCTTGGGCGGTCAGCCCGGCGTCGGCCAGCGCGCCGCGCGCCGCCGACAGGCACATGTCCGAAGTGGCAAGTTCGGGCGGCAGCCAGCGCCGCTCACGGATGCCGAGTCGGTCCACGATCCACTCGTCGGAGGTGTCAAGCGTCTGAACGAGTTCATGGTTGGTCACCGTCATCTCCGGCAGGCAGACCGCGGTACCGGCCACGGCCACCGGCACCGCCAAACCCACGCCGCTCACCTGCACAGCGGGTGGCTCGAACCCACGGTGAAGAACGGGGTTGTGGCCGAGATATCCAGCCCGGCGGCCGGGTCCTGCTCCGCCCACGAGTCGGATGAACGCAGAGCGCTGGTAGGCGTTATGGGGAGGCCGAGTTCCTCGCGATCGGTGGCCAGGGCGCCGACCGGGCCGGCGACAAGGCCGGAGATCACGTCGCGTTCCGGGCGCAATTGCAGGTCCAGGTCGGAGTAGAAGCGCCCTGACCCGCAGGGTCGGCCGAGCAGGATGCGCCGGGCCGCCTCGCCGGTCAGCGCGCCGCCGAGGGCGACGCCCGAGGCGAGCTGCGGCCAACTGCTGAGGGTGCGGCCGATCTGGCCGAAGGACGCGGCCAGTTCCGGGCTGATCCGGTCCGCGTCGACCATGGCCAGGATCAGCTGGGCCCTGGCCGGCCGACTCAGTTCACGTACGTCCACTGACTTCAGGTCGCCGATCAGCCCGTGCAGCAGAGGCCGATCCGGCTCGACATCGAACCGTTCGATGTCGAGCATGCCCCGGTCGTTGCAGTCCATGACTACCGGGATACGCAGGTCACGTGCGAATTCCCGGGCTGCGATCTTCGCCCACGGTGTGTCGCATTCCTCGACCAGCAGGTCGATCCGTCCGCCGCCACCGGTGAAGAACTCTTCGATGTTGTCCTCGGTCAGCCCGTCGCGGTAGACCTCGATCTGCAGGTACGGATCGATCTCGAACATCTGCCGGGCGGTGATCACCGCCTTGTTCACGCCCAGATGGTGCACTCCGGCGCGCAGCCGGTTGAGGTTCGACAGGCCGAAGTCGTCGTAGTCGGCCAGCTTGTACGCGCCGCCGATCCCTTCGAGCGCGAAGGTCAGTGCGGCGCTGTTGCCCACCGAGAGTCCGATGACGCCGATCCGCTTTCCGAGTAGGCGCCGCTGCTCGGGCCGTTCGATCTTGCCCCGGTTTCGGTCGGTGCGCACCAGCCGGAACTCCTCGCGCGGCAGTACGTGCACCAGCTGCCCGGACCACGGGTACCAGACCCAGGTGCCGTACTGCCATGGCGCGAGCCCGGCCAGTTGCTCCTGCTTCCTGCGCCCGATCTCCTGCGGGTCGGTGCACGACGGGTCGCGGCTGCAGACCAGTTCGGTCAACTGCTCCTCGATCAGGTCGTGGACCTCGCGCACGTTACCGCTGGCCAACAGTGCACTGAGAGAGTCGAGATCGGTCTGGCGACAGGGATCGAACAACACTGGTTGCCAGACGTCCCGATCCACCGGACCGGCAGTCGCGAGGCCACGAGGTGCACCGTTGCCCTGTCGGGGCATGACGGCGGCGTCGGCCGGCTGCTGGGCATCCGTGGAGACGAGGGACCTGACCTGTTCGCCCAGCCGGCCGATCAGATCGGCATACTCCCCCGCCCCGTCGTCGGCGCGGTACAGCATGATGACCACGTCCTCGGTGTACTGCTCGACGTAGCTGCGTGTGCCGGGCACTGGCCGGAACCCGAAGCGCTCGTGGAAGCGGTCCTGACCGTCCTTGGTACCCGAGGTGCCGATCATCGCCTTTGCCCCGAGATGCTGCGCGGCCGCGATCGCCACCGCGTTCAGGTGCAGGCCCAGGCCCAGTTTGCGGGCCCGGTGCTCGACGACCAGCCTGCTGTGCTCGAACACGTCCGTGGCCGCGAGCCCTTGCGCTGTCAGCAGCTCCTCGTATCGTTCGGTGCCCAGGTAAGCGCGGGACTGGAACTGGCCGCCGAGCGCGGGCGGGCAGAGCCGGACGTAGCCCAGCGCCGGTCCGTCCGGCTCCCCGTCCAGCTCACGGCGAGCGATGAAGTGCCAGGCGCCGTAGTCGAGGTCCTGGTCATCGACCGGTACGCCGTCCGCGTCCAGGAACGCCGGCCGGCGGCCCCGGTCGAACAGGATCCGGGCCCGCAGCTCTCGCATCGAGTCGATCCGGGCCTGGTCGCCGAGCCGGTCCCGCGGCGCGAGAAACGCGGTCACGTACCAGTGCTCTGCCGGAGCCGGAAGCAGCTGGGCCGGGAAAACGCGGCATGAATGAGTGTCCGTCACGTCAGGCCTTCCTCACTGCGAATAAGTGCCATTCGATCAATGGGGAGACTCTAACCAGATGCGCCGGGAAGGGCACCATTCATCCCGTTATGTGTGAATATACGGTAGACCGTCACCTTGGGGGCCAAAAATTCTAGGACACGAACCTTACAGGTTATCAGGTGTGTACAGAGCTATTGACGATGTAGTGCAAATCGTTATGTGAAAGACACTCAGTAGTCACTTCGCTGAGGTCTTCTGCATAGTGGGGCCCGTCGCCTGAAGCAGGGCACCACGAGCCCCGCCCGCAACTCCCGCCCGGAGCATAACCCACGCCCCTTTCGAGGAGAGCAATGCGATCAGTCCCCTTCCGCCGGCGCGCGCTCACAACTTCCATAGCCGCCGTCACCGCCTTCGCCGCAGCCCTCGCCGTCGCCCCGGCACAGGCCGCGATCCACCCCGACGCCAGCAGTGCGGACCCGTACTCGGCGTTCGCCTTCAACCTCGGCTCCACCGAGCCGGTCATCTACAGCTTCATCAATTCAGCGACCACGACGCTCGACATGACCATGTACGAGCTCAACGACACCACCGCGATCAACGACCTGATCGCCCGCGAGAAGGCCGGAGTCAAGGTCCGCGTCATCCTCGACAACGCGAACCAGAGCACGAACCAGACCGCGTACACCGACCTGACGAACGCCGGCGTCGGCGTCGTCTGGTCCTCGACCGCGTTCACTTACACGCACCAGAAGACCATTACGGTCAACGACAACGAGTCGCTGATCCTGTCCGGCAACCTGACCTCGGAGTACTACGCGACCAGCCGCGACTACGGGGTCTTCGACTCGGACGCGAACGACGTCGCCGCGATCGAGGCCACCTTCGCCGCGGACTACGCGCACACCTCGATCACCCCCAGCGACGGCGACAACCTGCTGTGGTACCCCACCACCGCGCAGACGCAGCTGCTCTCGGTGATCAACGGCGCGACCAAGACCCTCGACGTCCAGGAAGAAGAGTTCAGCGACACCGCGATCGTCAACGCGATCGTCGCCGACGCCAAGCGCGGCGTGACCGTCCGCCTGGTCATCGAGAACGAGTCCTCCGACTATTCGACGGAGATCAACGAGGTCACGGCGGCCGGCGGCACGGCCACCACGTACACCTCCTCGACCGGCTACTACATCCACGCCAAGGCGATCGTCGCGGACTACGGCCTGTCCACCGCCAAGGTCGAGGTCGGCTCCATGAACGACACCAGCAACTCGCTGGGCGACAACCGGGAACTCGGCATCATCCTGACCGACCCGGGCGTGGAGAAGGTCATCGAGACGGCGTTCGTCAACGACTTCAACGGCACGACGGCCAACATCGTGTCGGTGCCGAGCCCCGGGGACCAGACGAGTTCGACCGGCACGGCGGCCAGCCTGCAGATCTCCGCCAGCGACTCGGTCTCCGGCCAGACCTTCACCTACACCGCGAACAACCTCCCCACCGGTCTGTCGATCAACTCCTCGACCGGCCTGATCTCCGGCACCCCCACCACCGCGGGTTCGTACACGACGGTGGTCACCGCGACCGACACCACCGGTGAGGCCGCGAGCGCCGCGTTCAACTGGGCCGTGAGCGGATCCACCACCGGCAACACGGTGACGGTGACGAACCCGGGCAGCCAGACCACGACCGCCGGCTCCGCGGCCAGCCTGCAGATCTCCGCCAGCGACTCAGCCTCCGGACAAACCCTCACCTACACCGCCACCGGACTCCCCACAGGCCTGTCCATCAACGCCTCCACCGGCCTGATCTCCGGCACACCGACCACCGCAGGCACCTACTCGGTCACGGTCACCGCGAAGGACACCACCGGTGCGAGCGGCAGCGCCTCCTTCACCTGGACCGTCAACTCGGCCACCACCGGCAACACGGTCACGGTGACGAACCCGGGGAGCCAGACCACCACGGCCGGCACCGCAGCCAGCCTGCAGATCTCCGCCAGCGACTCAGCCTCCGGACAAACCCTCACCTACACCGCCACCGGACTCCCCACAGGCCTGTCCATCAACGCCTCCACCGGCCTGATCTCCGGCACACCCACCACCGCAGGCAGCTACTCGGTCACGGTGACGGCGAAGGACACCACCGGCGCCGCCGGTAGCGCTTCCTTCACCTGGACCGTCAATGCCGCGTCGAGCTGCACCGCGGCGCAACTGATCGGCAACCCCAGCTTCTCGACCGGCACCGCGGCCCCGTGGACCGCTACCTCGGGAGTCATCGCCGACAACAGCAAGGAGCCGCCGTACGTCGGCAAGTACGACGCCTGGCTTGACGGCTACGACTACGCCGTCACCGACACCCTCTCCCAGTCCATCGCCATCCCGTCCGGCTGCACCAACTACGTGCTGACGTACTGGTTGCACATCGACACGAGCCACACGTCGACCACGAAGGTCTACGACACGCTGACCGTGCAGTTCACCAACAGCTCGGGCACCGTGCTGGACAATCTGGCCAGCTTCACCAACCTCAACAAGAACACCGGCTACGCCGAATACACGTACAACGTGTCCGCGTATGCTGGTCAGACTGTGACGTTGCTGTACACCGGCGTCCAGACCTCCTCGACGCAGACCTCGTTCGTCGTCGGCGAAGCGGACCTCAACGTCAGCTGACCCCGAAGTAGGCCTTTCCGGTATGAGTGACGAGTAACGAGTGACGGGTAATGCCCGGGTCCGGCCCACACTGGACCCGGGCATTACTCATATGCTGGCGAATCCCGAATCGTCAGGCCCGGCGCCGGCGGCGCTGGGAGGCGTCGGTCAGTTCCGGCGGAACGTATCCGGAATCGGGGCGGGAGAAGGTGACGCCGGGCGGGACGATCTCGTCGATCCGGTCCAGCACGTCCTTGGACAGGGTCACGTCCACGGCGCCGAGCTGCGATTCGAGCTGTTCCATGGTGCGCGGGCCGATGATCGGGGCGGTGATGGCGGGGTGCTCCAGCACGAACGCGATCGCCAGGTGGACCAGGCTGATGCCCGCCTGCTCGGCCAGCAGGGCGAGTTCCTCGGCGGCGTCCAGTTTGAGCTGATTGCCGGGCAGGGTCAGGTCGTAGCGGGCGGGGATGCGCTCGGCGCGGTGCGAGGTCGGTACTTCCTGGCCCTTGCGGTAGCGGCCGGTCAGCCAGCCGCCGGCCAGCGGGCTCCAGGGCAGCACGCCCATGCCGTACTTCTGCGCCGTCGGCAGCACGTCGGCCTCGATCCCGCGGACCAGGATCGAGTACGGGGGCTGCTCGGTGACGAACCGGCCCAGGGCGCGGTTCTGCGACACCCACTGGGCCTCGACGATCCGGTGCGCCGGGAAGGTGGACGAGCCGAAGGCGCGGATCTTGCCCTGGCGCTGCAGGTCGGTCAGCGCGGAGAGGGTCTCCTCGACGTCCGTGCCCGGCTCCGGGCGGTGCACCTGGTACAGGTCGATCCAGTCGGTGCCCAGCCGGCGCAGGCTGTTGTCGACCTCCTGGACGATCCAGCGGCGCGAGTTGCCCCGGCGGTTCGGGTCGGTGCCCGGCTTGTCCGGCGCGGAGTCCATCGGCATGTGGAACTTGGTGGCCAGGATCACCTGGTCCCGGCGGCCGTTCGCCAGCGCCTTGCCGACGATCACCTCCGACTCACCCTGAGAGTAGACGTCTGCTGTGTCGATGAAATTGATGCCCGCGTCCAGGGCCCGGTGGATGATCCGGACCGACTCGTCGTGGTCGGTCTCACCCCACGCGCCGAACATCATCGCGCCCAAGCAGAGCGGGCTGACTTGCATACCTGTGCGTCCCAGACCTCTATATTCCATGCCATCGATCTTAATCCGCGCACCGGCGCGTATGGAACAACCCGGCCCCGCGCCGCGATCGGCGTACGCCTCGTCCGGCGCGCATCACGTCCCGTTCCCCAAGAAGGTCCGGCCGATTGTCTAGACGCTGCCGATGCACCCTGCTAATGTCCTGCGGCTAAGGGAGTGCTTTCGCAATTTTCGATCATGTGTCACCCGTGTCATCACCGTGCTCTGCGGCGCTTGACGCGAGTTGAAGGGGGCCCGCACATCGCGGGAACTCGCTGTGCCGTTTCACTTTTCCGCCACGCTCAGCACGTTCACCATCTCCAAAACTCAAGCAAGCCGCCTCTATCTAAGGACCCGCGGTTACCGTGAGCAATCCTCCGAACGTTGCCGGCAACGCACCACTTGCCTTCACCACCTCGCTCGGCGAGCAGTTGTCGGTCCCCCTCTCGGCGTTCAGCCTGAGCGGTTCGACCATCACGTTCAGCGACGCCTGGGCGAACCAGTTCCTCGCGGCGGACCAGGCCATCCTGCTCGCCCTGGCCAAGAACAGGCTGGCCACCGGGGACCTGGCCGCGGCGCCCGCCGCGCCGCCGGTGCCGGCGCTCAGCTTCACCGCCGCGGCCGCGGGCCCCACCGGCAATAACATCACCGTGACCATCGGCAGCGTGACCGGCACCTCGGCCGTGGACGGCAAGCTGACCCTGGACGTCGCGGAGACGGACACGTTCTCCGCGCTGGCCTCGGCCTCCGCCGCCGCCCTCGCGATCGGCACCGACGTCGCGCCGGCCTCGCCCACCGACCCGCCGCTCGGCACCGGGGTGGTGGTGGTCAAGTCCGGCAGCGCGACCGGGACCGGGCTGCCCAAGACCGGGCAGTCCTGGCCGGTGACCGCGGAGAAGGACGTGCTGGCAGCCGACGGCACCACCACCTTGTTCGTGCTCCAGCCCCGCGCCGGAGCGCCCGCCGCCGGGATCAACACGGTGACCGTGGACGTGGACCCGGGCGGCACCACCTTCACCGTGACCGCGCAATACGACTCCGGGGCCAGCGCCCCGATCGCCGTGACCGAACTGCCCGTCCTGACCGACCTGCCCGCCGCGGTCACGTTCCTGGTCCACCCCTCGGCGCCGCCGGCCGGACTGGCCCTGCCGGCCGCCGGCGGCGTGACCCTGAGCGGCGGAGCCACCGGGCTGCCGGCCACCGCCACCGCTTACACCAGCTGATCCGCCCGGGCCCGGTGGCAGGTCGGCCGCCGCCGGACCCGACGGACCCGGTCCGGCGCGCCGCGGCGCCGCCGACCCGG
>Ga0302314_10014748_pt1 | contig 13337 bp, 8 predicted proteins | sample III_Palsa_N2_3_FD_200533 | JGI IMG/M metagenome (GOLD analysis project Ga0302314, IMG submission 200533) | Peat permafrost microbial communities from Stordalen Mire near Abisko, Sweden - III_Palsa_N2_3 | ecosystem: Environmental > Terrestrial > Soil > Palsa > Peat permafrost | place: Sweden...
CGCGCCGTTCCTGCCCAACCACCAGAGCACCGGCTATGTGCGCGGCGAACAAGGCATCCACGCCGTTTCCGCCGCGCCTTACGGTTCGGCTGCGATCCTGCCGATCTCGTGGATGTATATCGCGATGATGGGCGCGAGCGGCCTCACCGCCGCGACCGAAAACGCGATTCTCTCGGCCAACTACGTCGCCAAACGCTTGAGTTCGCATTTCCCGATGCTCTACACAGGCCCCGGTGGATTGGTCGCGCACGAGTGCATACTCGACTTGCGCCCGATCAAGGACAGTAGCGGCATCAGCGTGGACGACGTCGCGAAACGCCTGATGGACTATGGCTTTCACGCACCGACCATGAGTTTTCCGGTGCCGGGCACGTTGATGGTGGAGCCGACCGAATCGGAATCGAAAGCCGAACTCGATCGCTTTATCGACGCGATGATTGCGATACGCGAAGAAATCCGCGCAGTGGAAAACGGGCAGGCCGACCGCGAAGACAACCCGCTGAAGCACGCACCGCACACGGCGGTGGTCGTCACTGCCGATCAATGGCCGCATGCCTATAGTCGCGAAAGCGCAGCCTATCCGCTCGCCACGCTGGCTAACCGCAAGTACTGGCCGCCGGTCGGGCGCGCGGACAACGTCTATGGCGACCGCAACTTGTTCTGCTCATGCATTCCGATGAGCGACTACGCATAACGCGCAGTGAAGTCGCGCGCAGTGGCGTGGCATGCAGTTAAGTAGCACGCGCTTTTGGGTAACACGCGCTGATGTAGCATGCGTTGATGTAGCAGTAGCAGTTTTGCAGCAATGACGACGGGGAGGCGATCGATAACCTTCGCCTACCCCATCGGAAAGCGTCTCCCGATTTATGGCGTTGGGATTCGCTGATCTGATAATACGGAATCCTTAAGGAATCGATATGGCTGTCAGTGTATTCGACCTCTTCAAAATCGGCATTGGTCCTTCGAGCTCGCACACGGTCGGGCCTATGCGCGCCGCGCTGATGTTTGCGCAAAGCCTGGAGCGCGACGCTTTGATCGACCGTACTGCGCGCGTGCGCGTCGAACTGTACGGATCCTTGGGTGCCACCGGCAAGGGACACGGCACCGATCGCGGCGTACTACTCGGCCTCATGGGCGACGCGCCCGACACCGTCGATCCGACCACGATTGCCACGCGGCTTGAGCAGGTGCGGCACAGCCAGCAATTGCCGTTGCTGGGCCGCCATCCGGTGCACTTCGTCGCCAAGGAGCACATGCTGTTCTACCGCCAGGCGCTGTCCGAGCATCCGAACGGTATCAAGCTCTACGCCTATGACAGTGCGGACGAATTGCTGCGCACCTCCACTTATCTTTCGGTCGGTGGCGGTTTCGTGGTTACGGCCGGCACCGCCAACACCAAAGTGCTGGGCGCACTCGAACAACTTCCCTACCCGTTCCATAGCGGGCGCGAGCTACTGGCAATGTGCCACGAGTCTGGCTTTTCGGTCGCGCGCTTGATGTGGGAAAACGAACGGTTTTGGCGCAGCGAAGCCGAGATACGCAGCAGCCTGCTGCGCATCTGGGAGGTGATGCAGGCTTGCGTGGCACGCGGTCTGGGCATCGACAACCCGGACGCAAACGGCGAACTGGCAGGGCCGCTGCATATCAAGCGGCGTGCGCCCAGGCTGTATGCCGCGCTGACGCTGGCAGCGCAGCACAACGAAGCCGCAAGCGTTGGCACCCCCGCGCCGCCGCGCGACCCGCTGGCCTTGATCGACTGGATCAACGTGTTTGCGATCGCGGTCAATGAAGAGAATGCCGCAGGCGGACGCGTGGTGACAGCACCGACCAACGGCGCAGCCGGCATCGTTCCGGCCGTGCTCCACTACTACACGCGATTCATGCCGGGCGCGTCGGAACAAGGCGTCATCGACTTCTTGCTCACTGCCGGAGCGATCGGTATTTTGTACAAATTGAATGCATCGATTTCGGGCGCCGAAGTGGGCTGCCAGGGTGAAGTCGGGGTGGCCTGTTCGATGGCGGCGGGCGCGCTCGCGGCGGTGATGGGCGGTAGTGCCGAGCAGGTCGAGAACGCTGCGGAAATCGGCATGGAGCACAACTTGGGCCTGACCTGCGATCCGGTGGGCGGTCTGGTTCAGATCCCGTGCATCGAGCGCAACGCGATGGGTGCGGTCAAGGCGGTCAATGCGGCGCGCATGGCGTTAAGCGGCGATGGCAGCCACTATGTCTCGCTCGACTCGGTCATCAAGACGATGCGCGAAACGGGCGCCGACATGAAAACCAAATACAAGGAAACCTCGCGCGGCGGACTCGCCGTCAACATCGTCGAGTGTTGAATCGGGTGTGTAATCGGGTGTGTAATATTAAGCGCTCAGGGCACCCGCCCCGATAGCCGACTGCTGTATTCCAAACCGGTGGCGCCGTAAAGCTTGTAAACATCGCGCGTCACGAACGCTTCATGATCGCTGCCGACCGCCTGGATCGTGACCACCACCTCCGGCTGGCCATCGCCGTCGACATCTTTGAGCTCGACCTGGACAATCTTGCCGGCGCGCGGATGTAGCACGCCCAATATCAGCGCGCCGCTACTGAGGTCGGAATAAAGCCGCACCGAATAACTGCCGGAAGCGGAAGGTTCGGAGGACTCTTCGGCCACGACGACCGTTGTGCCGTTGGGAAGTTTGAGCACATGCGAATTCGAGGTCGCCGAGCTCGTCGTCTCGTTGCTGCTTAAATAGGCGAGGCCCGATTTGCGTTCGTACAAACACATGACATGAGCGGTAACGACCTTGTCCGGTTGGCTCAAGTCGCGCCCGTCTATCGCCAGGACATCGTAACCGACCGAATCGTCGAAATGTGCGGCCAGATGCATGCGTATCGGTTCGCCCAGGCCTGCCGCCATCCAGCAAGCGCGCTGTGCCGCAGCGCTCGTGTCCGATTGCGCCAGCGCAGGGCCCGCACTCAGACCTAAACCCAGGCCCAAACCCAAAATCCCCATCCGACTCAATAGGACGGCCCGACGCATCGAAGGCACCTTGGACCGCGGGGAAACAGCGCAGCCCCGTTCAGCCGGCCGATCGGTCCGCCGACCAGCCCTATACGCAGGCGAGATGAGATTCAAAAGCATATTCCATGAAGACGGGAGAGCACGTGAAAGCGCCACGGCTCGCAAGCGAGCAATCGTTATAGTACTTGTGTCGATGGCTTTATAGATATCGATATAAAAAAACCTCGCCGACGTGATAGGTCGGCGAGGTTTTACGTTTCGACCCCGACGACTAAACCGGGGTGCCAGAAACGCTTGCGCGGATCGCGCGCTTATTTACCGCCGATCGTTTGCAAGGTGGTCCACTTGCCGTCGACCACTTTATACACGGTGATACCACCGTTTTTCAAGTCGCCGCGATCATCGTAGGCGAGCGCGCTGGTGGTGACGCCCGGCATCGACGTACTGGCCAGCAGCGGCAAGTATTTGACCGGATCGGTCGAGTCGGCTTTCTTCATCGCATCGAACATCGCCATCGCGCCGTCATAAGCGTACGGCGAATAGGTTTCCACCGGCGTGCCGAAGCGCTTCACGTACTGAGCCTGATAAGCCTTACCGCCCGGCATCTGGTCCAGCGGCAAACCGGCCAGCGATACCACGGTGCCATTGGCAGCCGGGCCTGCGAGCTTGAGGAAGGTGTCCGACTTGACCATTTCGCCGGCGATCAGCGTTTGCTTCATGCCCAGTTCGCGCATCTGCTTGACCATCGGCGCGGCTTGCGCATCAGCACCGCCCAGGAATACTGCCTGTGCGCCCGATGCTTTCAGTTTGGTCAGGATCGCCTTGAAGTCGACCGATTTGTCGCTCGTGAATTCGCGATCGACGACGGTGGCGCCCGCGGCCTTGGCTGCTTTCTCGAACTGATCGGCCAGACCCTGGCCGTAGGCCGTGCGGTCGTCCACGATCGCCAGTTTGGTCAGGTTCAGGCCCTTGACTGCATAGCCACCAATGACGGCGCCTTGCTGCGTGTCCGAGGTCATCATCCGGAACGCGGACTTGTATCCTTGCTGGGTATATTCGGGCGCAGTCGCCATCGCGATTTCAGGAATACCCGCTTGCGCGTAGATGCGCGAAGCCGGAATCGTGGTGCCCGAGTTGAAGTGGCCGAGCATGCCTTTCACACCGTCGTCGACCAGTTTCTGGGCGACAGTCGTGCCGGTGCGCGGATCGGCCTGATCGTCTTGCGCATCAAGTACGATCTTGATTTCACGGCCGCCGATAACCGGCTTGGTCGCGTTGAAGTTCTCCACGGCGAGCGTGATGCCATTCTCAAAATCGGCGCCGTAGTGAGCTTGTGCTCCGGTCAGCGGACCGGCGAAACCCACTTTCACCTCTTCGAGTGCATAGGCAGCATGCGCCGCCGTCAGCGTAACCGCGCCCACCAGCATGGCGCCTGCCAACCGTTTTGTCGTTTGTTCCACGTGTTGTTCCTATAACGGATTGTTGTCGCGAAGCGGTTCAGGGGTCTCCTTGTCCGCTTCATTTTTTGAGAAAATAAGTCGAGGGTGCTCAACCTATCGTCATCAAACTTGCATTGCCGCCAGCAGCGGCCGTATTCACACTTACAGAACGTTCGGTCAGAAGGCGCTCGAGCGCATAGTCGTCGGCGCCATTTTGCAAAGCGCCGGAGGCGACGCCTTGCACGGATACGATCGGCCCAGGGCGCTGGGCAATGCGCCGGATCAGCGCGTGCAATTCATCGCTATCGCCTTCGAACAGCACCGTGTCGAAATCGCCCGATTCGTCGGTTTGCGCGCTCGCGCGCGCGCGCAGCGCCTGCGGTAACGAGGCCACCAGTTCTGCGCCGGCCGCTCCGATGAAAACGGCCCGATTGCCGGTCGCAAGCGCTGCGGCGAGCTGCGCTCGCGCGCCGCCAACCGTGGCGCTGACGCACAGTACAGTGCCGCGTGCGCCGAGCGTATAGGTGTTTCTCTCACCTGTCGGCCCCGGCAGCAACGCGGTAGCGCCGGCCAGTACGCCGTGCAGATAGGTTTCGCAGCGTGCCGTCGCAGCGGTGTCGCCGAGCGTGACGAACCAGTCGCGGCACGCTTCGAGCGCCGCCACCGGATGGTCTTGCAGCGCGGCGTCCCCGGGTGCGTCTTCAAGCAAGCTGCTCGCGAGCATCGCCGGCACACCGCCCGGGCGCATCGCCAGCAATCGTTGCAAATACAGCGGGCCGCCCGCCTTCGGACCGGTACCCGAGAGCCCCTCGCCGCCGAACGGTTGAACGCCGACCACTGCGCCGATCACATTGCGGTTCACATAAATATTGCCCGTATGAGCTTGTCCCACAACGTGCGCAATCGTTTCATCGATGCGCGTATGCACGCCCAGCGTGAGGCCGTACCCGGTCGCGCGGATCGACTCGAGCAAACGATCGAGCGCGCTGCGGCGATAGCGCACCACATGCAGCACCGGGCCGAACACTTCGCGCTCCAATTCGTCGAGGCTATCGAGTTCGATCAAGGTGGGCGGCACGAACGTGCCGTGGCGGCAGCCCTGCGGCAGTTCAAGCTGGTACACGGGATGGCCCTTGGCACGCATGGCCTCGATATGGCGTTCGATGCCGCGCTTGGCGTCAGCATCGATGACCGGGCCCACATCGACCGACAAGCGATCCGGATTGCCCACGGTCAATTCGACCATCGCGCCCTTGAGCATCTTCAGAATACGATCGGCGACATCTTCCTGCAGGCACAGCACGCGCAACGCCGAACAGCGTTGACCGGCCGAATCGAAAGCCGACTGCAAGACATCGGCCACCACTTGCTCGGCGAGCGCCGAGGAATCGACAATCATCGGATTCTGGCCGCCGGTTTCCGCGATCAACGGGATCGGTTTGCCGTTGGCATCGAGCCGCTCGGCCAGCGTGGCCGCGATCAGGCGCGCCACTTCGGTCGAACCGGTAAACATCACGCCACGTGTACGTGCATCGGCAACCAGCATCGCGCCGACCGTCTCGCCATTGCCCGGCAGCAATTGCACCGCGCCCGCCGGCACGCCGGCTTCACGCAAAATGCGCACGGCCTGGGCTGCGATCAACGGCGTTTGTTCCGCCGGTTTGGCCAGCACAGGATTGCCGGCCGCCAATGCTGCGGCGACCTGCCCCATGAAAATCGCGAGCGGGAAATTCCAGGGGCTGATACACACGATCGGACCCAGCGGACGATGCGTGTCGTTGGAAAATTCGACACGAATTTGCGTCGCGTAATAGCGCAGGAAATCGACCGCCTCACGAATTTCCGACACTGCATTGGATAGCGACTTGCCGGCTTCGCGCACTACGAGACCCATCAGGGTCGGCATTTGCGCTTCGAGCAAATCGGCTGCTCGCATCAGGCAGTCGGCACGCGCCTGCACGGGAGTCGCCTGCCAGATCGGCGCAGCCGCCACGGCGTATTGAAGCGCCGCCGCTACCTGAGCTTCGCTGGCTTCGATCACGGTGCCGACCAGATCGCGCGCATCGGACGGATTGCGCACTTCGCGCGCGACCCCGTCTGGCGCCTCGCTATCGTCGAGCATCGGGGCTGCCGTCCACGGCGCATTGGCGCTCGCCAGCAATGCCGACGAGAGCGACGCGAGGCGGTGTTCGTTGGACAAATCCAGGCCCATCGAATTGGCGCGCTCGGCGCCGTACAGTTGGCGCGGCAGCGGGATTTTTGCGTGCGGTGCGCCCAGTGGCACGATCTTCGCGGCGGCTTCGACCGGGTCGGCCAGCAAATCGGCGACTGCGATTTTGTCGTCGGCGATCTGGTTCACGAACGAGGTGTTCGCGCCATTTTCGAGCAGCCGGCGCACCAGATAAGCGAGCAAGGTTTCGTGCGTGCCCACGGGCGCATAGACACGGCACGGACGATTCAGCTTGTCGCGACCGGTGACCTCTTCATAAAGCGGCTCGCCCATGCCATGCAGGCACTGGAATTCGTACTGGCCTGGGTAATAGTTCTGCCCGGCCATGTGATAGATCGTCGCGAGCGTCTGAGCATTGTGCGTGGCGAACTGCGGATAGACCGCGTCGGGCGCGGCCAGCAGTTTCTTGGCGCAGGCCAGATATGACACATCGGTGTAGAGCTTGCGCGTGTACACCGGATAGCCTTCGAGCCCGTCCACCTGCGCACGCTTGATCTCGCTGTCCCAGTAAGCGCCCTTGACCAGTCGCACCATCACGCGATGGCGGCTGCGGCGGGCCAGGTCGATCAAGTAGTCGATCACGAACGGGCAGCGCTTCTGGTAGCCCTGCACCACGAAACCGATGCCGTTCCAGCCTGCGAGTTCCGAATCGAAGCACAGCGCTTCGAGCAGATCGAGCGAGAGTTCGAGGCGGTCCGCTTCCTCGGCGTCGATGTTCAGACCGATATCGTAGCGGCGCGCCAGCACGGCGAGCGCGCGCACGCGCGGCAGCAATTCGCCAAGCGCGCGTTCCTGCTGGGCGCGCGAATAACGAGGATGCAGCGCCGACAGCTTGATCGAAATGCCCGGCCCTTCGTAGATACCGCGGCCGCCGGCCGCTTTGCCGATGGCATGGATCGCCTGCTCGTAAGCGGCGTAGTAATGCTGCGCATCTTCCTCGGTGGTCGCGGCTTCGCCCAGCATGTCGTAGGAGTAGCGAAAGCCGCGCGCTTCGAATTTGCGGCTGTTGGCGAGTGCCTCGGAAATCGTTTCGCCGTTGACGAACTGCTCGCCCATCAGCCGCATCGCCATGTCCACGCCTTTGCGGATCAGCGGCTCGCCGCCCCGGCCGATCAAACGCGTCAGCGCCGACGACAAGCCGGTTTCGCTACTGGTCGTGACCAGTCGCCCGGTGATCATCAAGCCCCAGGTCGCCGCGTTGACGAACAGCGAGGGGGCGTTGCCGAGGTGAGAGCGCCAGTCGCCCTTGCTGATCTTGTCGCGAATCAGCGCGTCGCGCGTGGCGCGGTCGGGAATGCGCAGCAGCGCTTCGGCCAGGCACATCAAGGCCACGCCTTCCTGACTGGACAAGGCGAATTCGTGGATCAAGCCTTCTACTCCGCCGCCGCTGCGCTTGGCGCGCAGGGCTTCGACCAGGCGCGTGGCCAGCGCCTGCGCGTCGGCGGTTTGCTGAGCCGGCAAGCGAGCCTGTCCGATCAAAAACGGCAGGCATTCCTGTTCCGGGCGCCGGTAGGCCGCAGTGATCGCGGCGCGCAAGACCGATTGCGGCTGGACGCTTTGGGCAAACTCGAGAAATGGATGGGGCGCGTTTTCGTCGATGGTATCCGCGACATGTTCCGCGAGCTCGGTGACGCCGGCCGATGCGCCGTCGGCAGCAGATAACTCGGGCGGCAACTGGCCTCTTTCGATTTTCTCGAGGTACGCGAAGATGGCTTGTTTGATCAGCCAGTGCGGAGTGCGCTCGATACGTTGAGCAGCTTCTTTGAGTCGAGCGCGGAGCAGGTCGTCGACTTTGACGCCAAGAGTGGTGTTCGCCATGATTCCTTTGCGCCAGTGCGGATCTACCGGCTTTAGCTGGAGAATGCGGGGGATTTGGGCGAATCGTACTGCACTCGGCGAAAAGGTGCAACCCGATATAAATTACGGTTGCACCTCAACAACATACTGTTTTAAAAGGATTTATTGATATTTATTCGGGTTTTTGGCGTGCAAAATAACCTTAGTGGTTTTCCCTGCCCATCGGCCGGTACAACCCGTAATTGGACGCCGTAGCCCGCGCAGTTTCGCCCATCCCGCATCTCCATCCGTGCGCAGCAGTAGCAAACGCCATCCAAAACACATTTGCGTCGCACATGAGAGATCGCCTGGAGGCGGTGCTCCAACGAAAGCGTGCGGAAGACCAGCATCTCGCATTTCTTCAAAGCGAGAGATGGCAGCGACTCTCTTCATACGCTCTGAACGTTCGAATCATATTTTTGTACTGCTAACTAATATTTTATTATTGGGCGCTTTTTCTGCCTGCATAGAGCGCGGTTGATGTTGCATCTCTGATGTCAATTCACGGCTCAGGCTGGGTGCGTATTTCTCTTTGGGATCAGTCGCACCGGAAGGCACCGATCATCAAGTCTTATTTATGCCGAAGGGCGTATCACGCAAACAAAAACGATTAGCTTGTCTGGCCAAACCGTTAGAGAAGGAGAAAGCCAACATGGGAATTTACTACAGCGCAGTGGAAGGCGATCCACTCGATAGCGGCGCCGATAGCCGTGTGATTGAGGGCGCGTCAAACTTCACGATTGAAGGGGAGGACGGACGAAGCCGGGGTCAAGCCTTCATCGGTCATAAAGCCTATTGCGACGCGTGCAAAAGCGTGGGCCTATCGTGGCTGCGCCGGGTTCGCCAGACACGATGCGCATGCATGATTTGATACTTGGGCAGCGGCAAGCGTTAGGTGGCGACCTCGTTCTCTGCAAATGCGAGCGACATCCTCGCATCATTCCCGTACTTTGTTGACGTTGGGTAATACGACGTTGTTTCTTGATATTTATCCGCTTCATTTGTTTTATAAGCGGTATGGCATCCAACGGTTTGAAGCATGTCGGTTTGATCGGCAGAAAATTGCAAACAAGGTCTTATGGCCCGTCGACCCAAAAATCTTGCCATTTGGTGATCCGTTTTATGAAATTTTACAAGGCTTCCAGCAAATCGACCAAGGCAAGATAATGCGAAGCGTCGATAGCCTCGCCAGCCACGAACAGCTGAATATTCTGCAGAAAGTCATGTATAACCGACCGGACATGCGGTTGCTCTTGAAGAGCAATCAGGCAGCATGGGTGACGGGGATACCGACTGGCGTTGCAGCCGAAATCCAGCTTACGCTGGTCGCGCAGTGCAGTCCCGTTGCTGACCGCACAGAGACTTTCCCACGAACCTTGAGCGCCGATCTCGCCGAACCCAATCAGCGCATGGCGTTCGTCAGACACGCTGCCCAACGCTTCGACATGCTCTTGAATGGGCCCGCCCGCAGGGACACAGACAAGTCCATCTTCATAGTTGCTACTGGCGGCGGCGTCGGATGAAGCGCCATCGCTACATTTATGCACTAGTTGGTGTCGTGGCACTCATCGCGGCGGCGGTATGGGCGAAGCACGATTGGTTGGTTCCAACGACCACATTGTCAGTTCGAATCGGTGAAACCTATGATGACGTAGTCAGAGGATCGACGTACCCCGTCGTGAGGAATTCCGACCCGCCCGACGAGAAGCCCTATTACAGCGGTTCAACCTGGATATCGAGACCGGCCGTTGTCATCGTATTCAACGACCCTGAGCATGGCTTTACTCTTCCGCCCACCAAGTTTGCCGGGATTGGATATGAAGACCGGAGAGTCGTAACGATTACGACTTCGCCGATGCTCGACCCGTTGTCGTTTGACGAAGCCATTGCCCTATTGAATCGCTTGCAGGCCGATTTCAAGAAGGCCGGCTGGCAACCCACCAGAACCTCGGCGGACGGTCCCCCGGACTGGTTCGATACGCGCTCACCCGCAGGAATTAAGGAGTTACGTGTCGGCGGGAGCCGCGAATTGTCTGCAACAAAAAGGTAAGGCATGGATTTCAATTTCAAATGCTGGGAGGAGTGCCGTCCCGAGCCGAGTGCGAAATCCGTATATCTCATTGACGTAAGCATCGGTGACACGCTTATCCCGGAGACGGAACAGCAATGAATTGCAACTGGCCGCGGCGTTCCGCGAAGCGCTGCGGCTATTTGTATGCGGTCTTCGCACTCATCGCGGCGGCGGTATGGGCAAAGCACGATTACTCGGTTCCAGCTACCACATTGTCTGTCCGAATCGGTAAAACCTATGGAGATCAGAGGCTCGACGCGAATCGCGGACAATCGTCAGCGGGGTCGACCAACTGACCGTGCAATTGGCACAAAAGATTGCTCCCCACGCTGGAACCGAAACCCGAACCCAACGTGCTCAGTCCGGGAATCTCCTGTTCCAGTGCCGCGCCACCGCTGAGCGCGTGGCGGCAATGCCCGCACACGCGCGGTGACGCGACGCCCAGGAGTGAGGGGACGTCTTGTTTGACGTCTCTTTTAGCGGCCCATTTGACGCCCCATTCAGCGCCCTTTCGTGAACCGCCCTCTGCGGTGTTTTTGTACCTGTCTCGCTCATTGTCCGAGCCCGTTCCAATAACTACCGAACACATGCACCGAAAGCCAATAGCCGATCAGCACATTGACTACCACGCCGGCCGTGAACGCCAGGAACGGTTTGACGCTGGCCCGCGACAAGCCGCGCAGCCGAGTAGTCAGGCCGATCGCGAAAAAGCAAAAAATAAACGCCCAGATACGCAACGAAGTAATCGGCGCAATCAAACCCGGAATCACGTCGCGGCGATATTCAGCCAGAGAATAGCGACTCGCCACCCAGGTAACGAAAGCCGACGCGATGACAAAGCCGATCACGAATTTCGGAAAGCGCGTCCAAATCTCGGACACCCTGACCCGCGCCCGCGCGCCCCCGGTGACCGCGGACTCTTCCCAGTGCGTGGTCGCAACGATCGCGAGCACAAAAGCCCAGATGCCGATCCAGATATCGCGGCCCACGACCTTCATCAACGTGAACGCTTGCACCGATGCATCGGGAGCTCCGGCAATCGCACCGCCCGCGTGGCGGGCCAGATCGCCGTACGCCTGAGCCGCAGCGATACCCGCCGCGTCGGCAAATTCCGAGGTGCCTATCCACGCGCCGGCGATTCCGGTTGAAAGGCCCAGCGCTTGGGAAACGAAGGGCAGCACGAAAATCATCACGATCGCCCAGATGATCACCAGCGTAATGGCCGCCGACGCATGTTCACGTTTGGCGCGCACCGCACCGGCAATCGCGATCGCCGCCGAGACCCCACACACCGCCCCGCCCACCCCAAGCACGGCGGCAAACCGTCGCTCGACGCCCAACGCTTTGGCCACGAAGAAGATCACGAAGAAGGTCACCAGCGAAACAATGGACGCCTGCACGATCGCAACCGGGCCGGCCCAGACCAGCAAGGTGAACGGCAAGGTCGCGCCCAGCAGGATGATCCCGATCTTGATGTAGTACTCGACGCGCAGCCCGGCTTCGAACCAGGCCGGCAGGCGAAACACGTTGGAGATCAGCAATCCGAGCACCAGCGCTACCAGCGGCGGTTCGAGGTTGTACTTCGTCGCGCTGGCCCAGGCGCCGACTTCGAAAATCAGAATCCCGGCAATGAACAGCAAGGTGAACGACGCCAAAAAGTGACGCACATTGAAACCGAGCGTCTTCACACTAACAGCCAACAGAACGGCCCACAGTACGTATAGCGCCAAATAGGACGGCAGATGCGCGACCAAGTCGCGCGCCGCTTCGTCCAACGTCGTCCATTTTGCCGGTGCGACCGCGAGCCATTTGATGGAGGCTCCGGATGCAAACAAGGCATAGGCTGCGGCGACCAGAATCAACGCCAGCCAGATCGCCCAAAGATCTTCTTTGGCGAACAGCGCGTGCCAGGGATCGCGGCGCGGCGCGTGCGCACCCGGCGCGGATTGGACGGAATGATGTGCTTCACTCATGACAGGACTCCTGAAAAGTTCGAGGCATGTCCGCCCGTCCAACCGCTGAGGCAGGCGCGATTACCGGCCCATGCCCGCGCAATGTGAAGCCGGGGACGCGAAACTCGGGCGTGAAACCGCGACGTGAAGCTTGGGCGTAAAGCGGGGGGACATGATTCGACGGATTATCGACGAGCTGCCGCCGTCGGCTAAACGATCATTTTCCATATGGATATACCGCGATATGCATATCGCGGTGGGACCTCAAATATCGAGCGGATCGACTTCGACGGTCCAGCGCAACGCGCCCTTGAGCGCGCGCAATTGCGGGTGCCAGGCGTGCAGTACCGACTGCAGCACGACGCGCGAAGCACATTCGATGAGCAACTGCGCGCGGTGCACGTGCATGACCTTGACGATGGTCAGCGGCACCGGATCGTAGCGCATCACGCGCTCGGCGCCGGGCACCGTATCGAGCGCTGCTGCCGCCTGTTGCAGGAAGCCCAGCGCCAATTCGATCGTCCGGCCTTCGGCGCGCAACAGGGCTTGATAGACAAAGGGGGGCAATTGCGCCTGCCGACGCTCGGTCAGCGTCGAACGCGCAAAACCGGGGTAGTCGTGACGGCCCAGCGCGTCATACAGGGTATGACGCGGGTAACGTGTCTGGATCAGCACTTCCCCGGCCAGGCCGGCGCGGCCCGCGCGTCCGCTGACCTGCATCAGTTGGGCAAAGAGCCGTTCACTGGCGCGAAAATCATGGGAAAAAAGCGCCGTATCGGCGTTGAGCACCCCCACCAGGGTG
>Ga0302314_10014753_pt1 | contig 13335 bp, 11 predicted proteins | sample III_Palsa_N2_3_FD_200533 | JGI IMG/M metagenome (GOLD analysis project Ga0302314, IMG submission 200533) | Peat permafrost microbial communities from Stordalen Mire near Abisko, Sweden - III_Palsa_N2_3 | ecosystem: Environmental > Terrestrial > Soil > Palsa > Peat permafrost | place: Sweden...
CAGGCCCTCGTAGCACTGCATACGAATCAACGGCAGGCCGAGCATGGCGGCAGTGCACAGAGCCAGCTCGGTCTTGCCGACCCCGGCGGTGCCCTCGACCAGCACCGGCTTTTGCAGATGGTGGGACATGAACAGGGCCGTGGCGATGCGGCGCGAGGCGATATAGCCGACCTCGGCCAGGCCCTCGATGATGGTCTCGACGGAGGCCAAGGGGGCGGAACGGAGGCCCTTGGCCTCCGCGGAATTCGAAACGGTCAAAGGATCAGACTCTCGAAAAGGAACGGACGGCTAAATCGCCAAAGCGAATATGCAATCCATTTGCCGCCGCCGGAGACGGTTGGCAACAAACAAACGTTTGGATGCGGCGACGTCGACCTAGGCGCCCATAGACATCATCGACACGATCGTCACGGCCGAGCGGAAGGTTCTCGCGGTCTGACAAGGCTGGCTCGCGGCGGCGGCGTCCCCTACCTTTGCCGCATCGCCCGCCACCAGCGCGGACCAGCCAAGAGTGAGGGAGGACGTCTTGACCCACGACCAAACCGGGCCCTGGTGGAAGAGCGCAGTGGTCTATCAGATCTATCCGCGCAGCTTTCTGGACACCGACGGCGACGGAGTCGGCGACCTGAAGGGGATCGCCGCCAAGCTGGACTATATCGCCGCCCTCGGCGTCGACGCGGTCTGGCTCTCGCCCTTCTTCCGTTCACCGATGAAAGATTTCGGCTACGACGTGTCCGACTATTGCGACGTCGATCCGCTGTTCGGGACCCTGGCCGATTTCGACGCGGTGCTGGCCGCCGTCCATGCGCGGGGCTTGAAATTGATCATCGACCAGGTCTGGTCGCACACCTCCGACCGGCACCCCTGGTTCCTGGAAAGCGCGTCGTCGGCGGATAGTCCGAAGGCGGACTGGTATGTCTGGGCGGACGCCAAGGCGGACGGGACGCCGCCCAACAACTGGCTGGCTTCGTTCGGCGGGCCGTCCTGGACCTGGCATCCGGTGCGGCGACAGTACTATCTGCACAACTTCCTGACATCCCAGCCGGACCTGAACTTCTGGAACCCGGCGGTGCAGGACGCCATCCTGGACGTGGCGCGGTTCTGGCTGGAGCGGGGCGTCGACGGCTTCCGCCTCGACGTGATCAACATGATCGTCCACGACCGCGAACTGCGCGACAATCCGGTCGCCCGCCACAACCGCACCCCGGCCACCGCGACCCAGTTCCAGGAACACTGTTTCGATCGCTCACGGCCCGAGGCGCTGGCCTTCGTCAGCCGGCTGCGCGCGCTGACCGACAGCTACGGCGATCGGATGACGGTGGGCGAAACCGTCGCCACCCATGCGCTGGAGCTGCAGCAGGAATATACCGAGGGACGGCATCGTCTGCATACGGCCTATAGCTTCTATCTGCTGAATGCCCGCAAGGCGTCGCCGGAGCTGTTCGCTCATACCTTGAGCGCCTGGGCCAATGCGACCGGCTGGCCGGCCTGGTCGCTGGGCAATCACGACGTGCCGAGGTTTCCGACCCGGCTGACCGACGGCGGCGATCCGCGACAGGTCAAGGGCCTGCTGGCCCTGCTGCTGTGCCTTCGCGGCGCGCCCTATCTGTACCAGGGCGACGAACTGGGCCTGCCGCAGGCGCACGTGCCGTTCGAGCGGCTGCAAGACCCCTTCGCCATCGCTGCCTATACGGGAGACGCCTACCGAGACGGCGCCCGCACGCCGATGCCCTGGCGCGGCGACGACGCCAACGGCGGTTTCTCCAGCGCCGCCGAAACCTGGCTGCCGGTCGATCCGGCTCACTTGCCCCTGGCGGTCGATGCTCAGGAGCACGACGCGGAGTCGATGCTGAACTTCACCCGCGACTTCCTGGCGTTGCGCAAAACCCTGCCGGCGCTGCAGGTTGGCGATGCGAAGGTCCTGGACGCGTCGGCCGGGGTGCTGGCGTTCGAGCGGACCTGCAAGGGCGAACGCGTGCTGTGCGTCTTCGAGATGGCCGGCCAGGAAGCGGTGTTTGAAGCACCGGATCTGGCGGGCGCCACGCCGCTGGCGCAGTTCTCTGGCGCGCTCGTCGAGGCGGCGGGGATTCGCCTGCCGCCGTTCGCCGTTGCGCTGTTGAGACTCCAGCCGGCCCGTTGAGCGCGGCGGGCCGCGTCTATCCATGCCAAGGGCCTTTGGATACAGGCGTCGTTAACGAAGCCTTGCTACCTTCCGGCAGACTATGGCGGCGCGAGTATGAAACAGCGCCCGTGAACACCTGGAAGCGCGTCCGTGAGCGGCTGGGTGTGCGGCGCGTGGTTTGCGCCGAAAACCGCGTCGCGCCGAACAGACCTGGAAGGTGGATCTAAGCCTTGGCATCCGACCGCTCGATCCGAAGCCTAGTCGCGCTGCAGTCGAACGCCTCCACCGCGCGGACCTTGAACCTGTTCGATGTGTGGAAGCGGCATGGCGAGACCGACGAGTACAAGGCCAAGCCTTTCTTCAACAGTCCGGTGCTCAATCACAGCATCATCGTCAAGCATCGGCTGCGCACTCACGAGCGCCATGACTTCCACGACGAGCGCGTTTCAGCCACCAAGGTGATCCTGCCGATCGACCTGACCGATCTGCGGACCGGCGCCCGGTCCTTCTTCGTGGGCCAGCGGGGCTATGACGACGTGATCGATGAGCTCGTCTCGGTCTACGGCGTGACCGATCCCCATGACAGCAACCTGCTTCGCATCCTCGACTCGCTGCCCTCGCTCGACCCTTTTCTGATGCGAGAACGGCTCAAGGGAGCCGGGTTCCATCCGGCGCGCTGTTATTTCGACCTGACCGACGCCGATTCCAGCCGCATGTTCAACTTTGTCCGCCAGGAGGTCGCGCCGCTGATCGGCATTTCGTTCGACAACATGGACGCGCGTCTGAACGAGAACACCGCCAAGCTGGCCAGCAAAATCCTAGCCAATGCGGGCGACGCCGAGCTTGAACCGCTGCGCGAAGGCATGGGCATGGGGCGCCCGGAGTTCGAGGAAGGCGTCTTCTGCTGGAAGGGGTTCATCTACTACAAATGGACCCTGAGCGAATTGCTGCCCAAGGTGCGACCCGTGGCGAACGAGATCGCCGCGGTGGCTCCGAGCGGGCCGGTCGAGGACGGTGACAAGACCTATATTCTCGAAGCCCGCAGCCGCCTCGTCCGCGCCATCTCCAGGGCCTGCGAGACCGTCCGCGCCACCTTGAAGGTCTATGACGATTCCTATGCCGACCTGACCAAGAACGGAAAGCCGCAGTCGTTTCGCGACTTCCTCCTGAAGGCGCCGGGCCTGTTCTATGAACTGGGCGAACGCCTGGGCGCGGTGCACCACATCGTCAGCTTCTGGCGTTACCGCTTCCCGCACAATGCGCGCACCAAGATAGGCGCGGAGGAGCTGGTCGACCTGCTGGCCGACTTCGAGGCCAGCCTAAGCTTCGATTCCGAGGATTCGACGGCGAGCGCGGCCTAGCTGAACCCGTACGGCTTGTACGGCCCGGCCACCAGCTGTTCGAATACGCCCAGGCCCTGCTGGTCCGGCTGGCCGACCTGGCTCAGCGTCACTTTGGACAGGGCCTGGATGTGCCAGTTCTCGGGGGAATTGGGGTCCGCGTCGGCGATGACGATGGCCTCGCGCTCGACCTCCAGTTCGCCATGCAGCCGGCCATGGCCCCATTTGGGATGGCCATAGCCGATGCCGCGCATCTGGAATTTCACGAACGGTTCGAAGGTGATGTTGATCGGCGCCTGGTTCTCCAGGGGGATGGTCAGCACCCCGGACGCCGCGTGGCGCGTGCCGGGAACGAACTCGACCTCCATGCGCGCCTGCTCGGTCTCGGTCATGCCGTCATGCGCCGCGCCGTCGGGGCAGATCACCGCGCGGGTGTTCCAGGGCACGCCGGTTGAGTCGGCGGTGTAGTGGAAGAAGACGCTCTTATCGGCGAAGTTCAGCGGGCACCACTGCCAGAAGAAGCCGGGAGGGGCGTCGTTCGGGGTCGGCTGCGGGTCCTGGGCGCCGATCGGACGCACGCCCCAGGAACGGTCGCGGGTGCCGACATTGCCGGCAGCCAGGGCCTCGCGCTTGCCGTCGATCTCGGTCCAGCCCGTGAAGAAGCCGTTCTGGGTCAGGCGGGTATAGTCCATGAAGGTGCGCGGGCCGTTGCGGCGGATGAAGCGCGGCTCCTCGATTGGGAAGGCGCGGCCCTCGAAGACGAATTCGGCCGCCATGCCGTCGGTGGGGGCCAGGGTGACTTTCAGGCGCTTGAGCGGCTCAAGCACCTCGATCCGGATCGGCCCGACCACGAGGTCCAACCGCTCCATGTGGATGATGCGAGAGGCGTGGATGCAGTGCAGCACCCCGTCGCGCAGGATCGACACGTGCGCGTCGGCCACGTTCAGGTGCGGATAGACCCCGAAGGCCACGGCGAAAAAGCCGGAACCGTCCGGGTTATAGCCGTTGAAGAAATACCGGTCGTAGAAGTTCCGGTCGGTGCCCGAATAGGCGATCGGCTCGGGCGTCTGGTGGATCGGGAAATCGTCGGCCTTGGTGAGCATGGGGTGATCTTTCAAACTCGGTTTTTGTGTCTCGTCTGCCGCTCATCCACTCCAATTCCTCATCCTGAGGTGCTCGGCGCGACGCGGCGAGCCTCGAAGGACGCAGCTGTCCGTCCGCCCTTGCGTCCTTCGAGGCCCGCTTCGCGGGCGCCTCAGGATGAGGAGATTGTGTGGTTCCTACAGGTCCTTAAACTCGGCCCGCCTTGGGCCCATGTAGCCGAACAGGAACGCCGCCACCTTGCGCATCTGGATCTCCTCCGAGCCCTCGGTGATCCTATAGCGGCGATGATGACGGTAGATATGTTCGAAGGGCTTGTGCCGGGAATAGCCGATGCCGCCGTGCACCTGCATCGCCCGGTCGGCGGCCTCGCAGACCAGGCGGTTGGCCCAGTAGTTACACATGCTGACCTTGTCGGAGATCTGCCGCTCGACCTCCTTGTGGGGCATGTTGTCCATCTGCCAGGCGGTCTTGCGGATCAAAAGGCGCAGCATCTCGGCCTGCGTCGACAACTCCACCAGCGGCCATTGGATCGCCTGGTTGTCGGACAGGGGCTTGCCGAAGGGTTTGCGGGTGCGCGCGTACCGAACGCTTTCTTCGATGCAATAGACCGCCGCCCCCAAGGATGAGGCCGCCTGGCGGATGCGGTTCTGGTGCACGAAGCTTTGGCCGAGGCCCAGGCCACGCCCCTCGACGCCCCAGATCGCGTCGTCGCTGACCCAGATATTGGTCAGGCTGACCCGCGGGTGGTCGGTGGGCATGTTGAAGGTCCAGAGCCACTCCTCGATCTTCACGCCAGGGTCGCTGGCGGGCACGAGAAAGACGGTGATGCCGGTCGCGTCGCCATCCTCGCCGCTGGTGCGGGCGAAGACCATGACGTGGGTCGCCACATGCATGCCGGTGGTCCACATCTTCTCGCCGTTGATGCGCCAGCCGGGAACGCCGTCCTTTTCCTCGCGCACCGCGCGGGTCTCCATGAAGGTGGCGTCCGATCCGTGGTTGGGCTCGGTCAGGCCGAAGCCGGAGCGGATCTTGCCGGCCATCAGGTCTTCGCCATAGCGCGCGTATTGGGCGTTGGTGGCGAACTCCTTGAACATCAAGATAAAGGGGTTGTTGCCGACGATCGAGTGCTCGTTCTGCAGATCGTTATGCAATCCGAGACCTTTGGCGGCCAAATGTTCGCGGATCACCGCCATGGCCAGGTTCGAGCCGCCCTTGCCGCCCATCTCCTTGGGCCAGGCGAAGCGCAGGTGGCCGGCGTCGTCGGCCAGTTTGCGGGCCTGGGCCAACAGCGCCTCCCACTCCGCGCGCGGCAGGCCGTTATTGTCCCAGTCCGTGCGGGCGTGTTCGCGGCGGTGGTCGAAGAAGCGGATATTATCGTCCCGGTTCTCCAGCGGCTTGATCTGCGCCTCGATGAAGGCGTCGAGCTCGGCCAGGTAGTCCACCAGGTCCTGCGGCAGGGCGAAGTCCATCCTCAAGTCTCCTTTGGAGGTGCATTGGCTCCGCGCTCGGCGAGGGTGGCGCGGTAGGCGGCGTAGGTCGGCTGGTCCACCGCCAGCTTGGCCAGGGTGGTGGCCCAGAGGTGGTCTTTGAAGCCAGGCGTGGTGAGGTCCAAAACGCCAGCCGCGATCTGGTCGGCCAGCCGCTGGTTCAGCTCGGCCAGGGTCCCGTCCTCGCCCAGCAGCGCCCTGAGCCGCGCCAGTTCGGCGTCGTCCTCGGCGGGCGCCAGGTCCAGCTGGCGACGCATCATCTCCAGGGCATTGGCGGCGACCCTGGCCTGGAACGAGGTGGCGCCGGTGGTTTCCGCGGCGACCACGGTCTTCAGGAACAGCGCGACCGCGCCAATGACTTCGGAAGGGGTGGGCTGGTCCTGCATATCAGGCCGCCAGCAATCTGAGCAGATCGATTTCGTTCTCGGACGTGCGCAGCGCGATCACCGCGCGCTCCACGGAAGGGTCGGCGCCTCTGAACGCGGCGGCCATGCCGCTGCACATCACCCCCCAGCGCATCGAACCATAGACCTCCCACCAGTGGGCGTGGTCGCGCTGGACCGGCGCGCCGCCGGCGGTCTCGTAGCCGGCCCACAGGTCCTCGCGCTGGCCAAAGCCGCCAACCGGCAGATCGACCCGCCCGAACCGCCAGGCGTTGGTGCAGATCCAGCCCAGGTCCTCCATTGGATCGCCCACATGGGCGATCTCCCAGTCCAGCACCGCGCGCACCCCGTCCGGCCCGATCATCAGGTTGCCGTTGCGAAAATCCCCGTGCACCAGCTTCATCTCCTTGGGGTCCGGGGGGCAGTGGGCCTCAAGCCAGCGGAAGGCCAGGTCGAACACCGGGCGCGGCCAGTTCGAAGCGCGGTAGGCGGCGTGATATTGCGCGACCAGCTCGGCGGGCGTCAGTCGGCGCAGCATCGGAAACGCGCCGGCGTCCATGGTGTGCAGCCGGGCCAGCACCTCGCCGCACTGGCGCGCCAGAAATTCCCGCGCCGGCGCCAGGGCCTCGGCGCGCACGATCCGCCCGCCCAGGGTCTCGCCCTCGACGAAGCTCATGATGAAACCATGACCCAGGCCGTCCTCGGGGGTCAGCACGTGGCGCACGTCCGGAACCGGCACGCCCTTTTTGCCAGCGGCTTCCAACAGCTGGGCCTCGACTTCCAGACCGATCGCCGTCTCCGACACCCGCGTACCGCCCGGCGCGCGGCGCAGGATCAAGGGGGTTTCCTTGGCGCCCTCAACCAGTTCGAAGCGCCAGACCTCCTGAGTGGCGCCGGCGGTCAGGCGGCGCAGGTCCTTGATGGTTCCGCCGGGCGCCAGGCGGCCGGCCACGGCGTTCAGACCGACGGTCAAATCAACTGCGGTCTCGACCTTGTCCGAAGCCTTGGCGGCGTCAGTCGTCATCCCAACGTTTCCTCTGACGGTCATTGCTCGACGCCGCGTCGTGGCCTATCAAAACGCTTATAGATCAATAGGCAAGGAGGAGATGCGCCCTTGCCGCAAGGGAAGGCGAACCTTTCCTGCACGGGCGCCGCAAGGTCATGACCGCGCCCGAAATCGACATCCCCGCCGACATCGCCCAGACCATCGTCGATCCGCACGCCTATGCCGACGACCGCATCCATCAGACCTATGCGTGGCTGCGCGCCAACAACCCGCTGGGCGTTGCGCGAGTGGAGGGCGTGGACCCGTTCTGGGTGGTGACCCGGCACGCCGACATCCTGGAGGTCAGCCGCCAGAACGCGCTGTTCCATAACGGCGACCGCGCCACCACCCTGACCAGTCAGGCCGCCGACGCCAAGGTCCGCCAGATGACCGGCGGCAGCCCGCACCTGGTGCGCAGCCTGGTGCAGATGGACGCGCCGGATCATCCGAAATACCGCGCGCTGACCCAGTCCTGGTTCATGCCGCCGAACATCCGGGGGTTGGAAGACCGCATACGGACGATCGCCCGCGCCTCGGTCGACCGGATGGCCGCGACTGGCGGGACCTGCGACTTCGTCACCGAGGTGGCGCTGCACTACCCGCTGCATGTGGTGATGGAGATCCTGGGCGTTCCCGAGCAGGACGAGCGCCGCATGCTGATGCTGACCCAGGAGCTGTTCGGCGCCGCTGACCCGGACCTTGCGCGGGAGGAGGCGCGGGCGCCGTCGGAGGACCTGGGCGCCATCCAGGCGGTGATCGCCGACTTCTATCAGTATTTCGCCGCCATCAGCGCCGACCGCCGGGCCAACCCGCGCGGCGACCTGGCCTCGGTCATCGCCAACAGCCAGATCGACGGAAAGCCGCTCAGCGAGCTGGAGGCGATGAGCTACTACGTGATCGTCGCCACCGCCGGCCATGACACGACATCCTCGACCACCGCCGGCGCCATGTGGGCCCTGTGCGAAAACCCGGACCAGCTGGAACAACTGAAGGCCGACCCGTCAAAGATCCCCATGATGATCGACGAGGCGATCCGCTGGACCACCCCGGTCAAGACCTTCATGCGCAGCGCCACCGCGGACACCGAACTGGCCGGCCGGCAGATCAGACAAGGCGACTGGCTGATGCTCTGCTACGCCTCGGGCAACCGGGACGAGGCGGTGTTCGAGGACGCCCAGACCTTCAAGGCCGATCGCAGCCCCAACAAACAACTGGCCTTCGGCTACGGCGCGCATCTTTGCCTCGGCCAGCATCTGGCCAAGATGGAGATGCGGATCCTGTTCGAGGAACTGCTGCCCCGGCTGAAGTCGGTGGAGCTGAACGGAACGCCGAAACAGTCGATGGCGGTGTTCGTCAACGGCCCCAAGACGGTGCCGATCAAGTTCGAGATGGTGTGATGGGGGTGGGAAAAGCCGTAGGCTGCTCCCCCATTGGGGGAGCTGGCCCCCTTCCCCAAGGGGGGAGGCGCTTTTATCCATGACCGCCCCCCTGGAACCGCGCATCGCGGCCTACATCGCCTCCCGCGTCCCTGGCGCCCGGGATGTGGCCGTTGACGCTCTGGCCCGCATTTCCGGCGGGGCGTCGCGGGAGACCTATCGCTTCCGGCTGCAATATACCGACGCGGCCGGCGTCCCGGTCGAACGCCGCCTGATCCTGCGCCGCGATCCGCCGGCCAGCCTGATCGAGACCCAGCGGCGGGTGGAGTTCGCCGCCTACCAAGCCTTCCATGGCTCCTCGGTTCCGGTGCCCGAAATGCTCTGGCTGGAGGAGCAGGACGACGCCCTGGATCACCCCTTCTTCATCGCCCAGGAGCTGACCGGCTTTGAGACCGGCGCCTACAATCTGCAGCAGCCGCCCTACGCTCAGCACCAGGCGTCCTATGGCCTGCGCAAATGGACCATCCTTGGCGAGATCGCCAAGGCGGATCCCGTCGCCCTCGGCCTGACCGAAGTCATGGACCCCATCGCCCCCGACGCCTGCTGGAAGCGCGAGCTGGACTATTGGGAGGGCGTGCTGGACGAGGACGAAATCACGCCCCAGCCGGTCATCCGCGCCGCCATCCGCTGGCTGCGCGCCAACCCGCCGCCGCCGGCGCAAAAGATCGGCGTGGTGCACGGCGACTATCGCACCGGCAACTTCCTGTACGACGACAAGGGCGAGATCCACGGCATCCTGGACTGGGAGATGGCCCATCTGGGCGACCCGCTGGAGGACCTGGGCTGGGGCCTGAACCGCATCTGGTGCATGGCCAGGGATGATCGGCGGGGCGGCCTTTTGCCCCACGCCGAGGCGGTGGCGATCTGGGAGCGGGCCAGCGGCCTCACCGCCGATCCCGCCGCCCTGCACTGGTGGGAGCTGTTCAACTGCGTCAAGGGCCAGGGGATCTGGGTCTCCAGCGCGCGGGCCTGGACCGACAATGAAAACCGCGACCCGATCATGATCTTCTCGGCCTGGCTGATGCTCAACCCCCAGGACCGCGCCGCGTTGGAACTGATGGGACGGCTGTGAAGGAGGAAGGCTTGTGAAACCCGACGAAAACCTGGTCCTGGCTGACTTCGCGGCCCGCTTCGCCGGGGAGATCGCCCCTCAGGTCCAGCCCGCCTACCTCGCCGCGGCCATCGGCATGTCCGCCGGCATCCTGGGGATGATCGCCGAAGACTGGGACAGGTCGGCGTCGCGCCGGGTGGAGGAGAACCGGGCCGTGCGGGGGTTGTTTCGAGACGCGGCGGGGCTGGGGCTGGAGGCCGGGTTGGCGGCGCGGCTCGCGGCCCTGGCCGAGGGGAACGACGACGACCTGCGGCTATCGGCGCTGGAAGCCGGGAACGAGGCGTTGCGGGCGGCCCTGATCGATCTGCATGCGGCGGTTGAGGCGATGGAGGGGGCTGCGGCGAAGGCGCTGAACGACGCCATCTGGCGGGAGCTGTCGGCGTCGACGCAGCGGCGGCGGCTGTCGGCGGGGTCGTTTTAGGGGGGGTGTCATGGGATGTTGCGAGGGAAGTCGCGCAATCCGGTAGCTCTCGCCATCAGCTCTTAGCTAGCTAGTTCGGTTTGCGAGGTTTTGGCGACGACTTTCGATCACGTCGATGGCGTTGATCCAGTCGACACGCAGACGCCGTAGAGCGTCAGCTTGTACGTCCGCCTTTCCGACAACTGATCCTCCACGTCGCGGATCTGAGGCCCTGAGGAATTGCGAAATGGCTAGGTTTAGGTCCGTGTCGGCCAGAGCCTCATCGCGCAGCAAAGCCAGTGCTTCTCGTATGTCGTTGAATTGGGTTGAGCTAAAGTTGCCTCCACCCCAATTCGTCTGCACGCCAGCCGATGCTTTGCTGTCCCAGTCGGCGATTTGTGCGTCTAGTAAGATTAGACCTTTTCCAGTTAGTTCAAGCGCGCGAGTGACGAGGTTTTCATGCGCGGCCTGTGATGCCGTCGTGTGCGCTTCAAGTTGAGCCGCGATGGCCTGTGCACTTCTCCGCTCGGCGGCTTCGTCGGCGGCGCGCGCTCGGCGTTCAGCGGCTTCGTCAGCCTGCCGTTCTCTCTCGGCAGCCGCCATCCGAGCGGCGTCCTCCCGGTTGGCTGATTGCCGAGCGAGCACAATGCTCGCAATGATCGCCGCCACGACGCCAATGGCTTGAACAACAGCGGCGCCCGCACTGACGAACGCCGCAAACGTCTGCTGCTGGGCAAGGTTTTGTTGAGCGAGTTCAGCGAGCGTCACAACCTAAGCATTTAGGATTTTGAGTGCGGGAGCAATAGCCCTCCGCTCCGGTCAAAATCCCCCTTCGAACGCATGATGAAATGATGTTCCGACGTCCCGGCCGGTTCAAGGACCGGCTTCGCCGGCCGCGGGGCGGCGGCGCTTTGCGCCGTCCTTGAGCCAGCCGGACCCTCGAAACCAGGCTGGCCATGCGATCGATGAGGCGGTGACGTTCGGGGGTGATACGCAATCTCTTCTCCCCTTGCGGGAGAAGGAGGGGCCCGCAAGCGGAGCGCGGCGGGAGGATGAGGGGTCTCGCCGGCCTGTCCGTATTGTTGCGTGGGGCGAGGCCGCGGCTTGGCGGGGTGGCTGTGGAAAGGTCCGTGAGACCCCTCATCTTCCCACGCCGCTTTGCGTCGCGGGCCCCTCCTTCTCCCGCAGGGGGAGAAGGGAAAGCTGGCCTCCGTTTGTCGCGGTCGTGGCTGTGGGAACTTCCGGGGCCGGTTCGCGCAGGAGCGGGACCAGGATGTCGTTCATGTTGTCGACCGTGAACGCGGCGGCTTGGGCGTAGCGCACCACGCCGGCGCGATCGATCACGTAGTTGGTGGGCACGCCGTCGAGGATTCGGTAGGGGCCGCGCAGGTTGCGGACCATGGGGATGGTCAGGGCGGCGGCCAGCGGTTTGAGCTGGGACACGGGGACTGAGTCCTCGGTGGTCACCGCCAGCACGCGCAGGCCGAACCGCTGCTGGATCTTGTAATAGGCGTCGAGCAGGGGCAGCTCGCGCCGGCAGGGCGCGCACCATGTCGCCCAGAAGTTCAGCACCAGCACCTGGCCCTTGAAGTCTGCCAGCGTGAGCTGTTTGCCGTCCAAGGTGGTGATCTTGAAGTCCGGCGCCAGCTGGCCCTCGACGGGCGGCTTGGCCAGGGCCGGTTGCGCGCCGATGGCGGCGATCAATCCCGATACGGCCAGGATGCGCAAAACCCGCCGCCCCGCGCCGAGCTCGCCCGCCATCGCCGTTCCCCCGAAGCTTTCGCGCTGAAGTTGACCCTGGATTTGGCAGGCAATCAACCGGCCTCCACCCGCTATCCTGACGCCATGTCCAGCATCCCTCCCCCCGGCGCCCGAGTCTCGCCGTCCACCGCGCGGAATCGCGACCCTATCCTCGCGGTGCTGAAACCCCGTCTGCCGGCCAGCGGCGAGGTGCTCGAGATCGCCGCTGGAGCAGGGGAGCACGCGGCCTATCTCGCCGCCGCCCTGCCCGCATTGCAATGGCGGCCGACCGATCCGGACCCCGAGGCCCTGGCCAGCATCGCCGCCTGGCGCGAGCAGGCCGGCCTGGCGAACCTTCTGCCGCCTCTGAGGCTCGACGCGTCGGACCCGGACGCCTGGCCGATCGATCGCGCCGACGTGGTCGTCAATATCAACATGATCCACATCTCGCCCTGGGCGGCGACTCAAGGGTTGATGCGCGGCGCAGGGCGCGTGCTGTCGCCCGGCGGCCTGCTCTTTTTGTATGGCCCCTATTTCGAAGCGGATATCCCAACGGCGCCCTCCAACCTGGACTTCGACGCGAGCCTCAAGAGCCGCGATCCGGCCTGGGGTCTTCGTCACTTGGACGCGGTGACGGCGCTGGCGGCCGAGTGCTGCCTGGACCTGGCCGACCGCATCGCCATGCCGGCCAACAATCTGTCGCTGTTCTTCCGCAAGCGTTGAGGCCGGCATGCGTCAGGGCCAACGGGGGAATAGCGACGCCGCTCACGGCGGGTCGTGGGCGCGCGCCTCGCCATCCGCCGGCTCAGGCTCCGGGCGCGCACGCACCGCCCGCCTCGGGCGCCCAAACGGCGAGCCCAGGATCTCCTCCCTCGCCTCCAGCTTAGCCCATTCCTCGTATCGCCAGTCGTCCCAGTCGGGCGACAGGCCCAGGTCCTGGCAGATCAGGGCGATGCTTTCGCCGATCGAGCGGCCGCCGATCGCTTCCAACTCCTCGTCGTCTTCCAGACGCTCGTGGAACGCCTCCAAAAGCCGCGTGCCTCGCTCGCCCCCAATGCCGTCGATGTCGCCCTCGACCTCGGTCTCGATCAGGGACTCCACCACTCGCATGATCGTGCCGGTGAGAATGACCCCGCGCATGCCGTCCCGCCGGCGCACGATTTCGTC
>Ga0302314_10014754_pt1 | contig 13335 bp, 7 predicted proteins | sample III_Palsa_N2_3_FD_200533 | JGI IMG/M metagenome (GOLD analysis project Ga0302314, IMG submission 200533) | Peat permafrost microbial communities from Stordalen Mire near Abisko, Sweden - III_Palsa_N2_3 | ecosystem: Environmental > Terrestrial > Soil > Palsa > Peat permafrost | place: Sweden...
TCGATCCGCAACGCCATGCGCAGCATCCGATCGCCCCAGCGCAAACCGTGTTCGACGCGCGTGCGCAGGGTGAGTGTTTGTGCACCGGCTTCCTGCGCATTGCGTGCGAGGTTGAGCAGAATCTGTTGCAGGCGATCGGCGTCGCCAAGCAGATCCGGCACGCTGGGATCGTAGTCATGTTTCAGACGCAAAGTTTGCGGCTGTGCCTGCAACAGATCGGTGAGACGTTCCAGCAGATGATGGATATTCACTGCACCGAGCTGCGGCGCGCCATCGTGATGCAGCAGACGATTGGCCAACGCTGCCAGCCGATCGGCCTCGTCGATGATCAGCCCAGCCAGCGATTGCAGATCATCCGTTGCCACGCGGCGTTGCAGCAGTTGCGCCGCACCGCGCAGGCCGGCCAGCGGGTTCTTCACCTCATGCGCAAAGCCGCGCAGCGTGGCCGACAGCGGCGAGCCGCTAGCCGCCGGTTCTGCCAGCGTATGGACTTCCAGCAACAGCCCGGCATCGAACGGCTGCAGCGCGATATCGACCAAACTTTCCCGCCCACCGGCCGTGCGCAACGTAAGGCCACGCAACTGCAACGGACGCTGCTGTTCAATGACGCGTGCGGCCAGTGCCAGGGTTTCCGGTTCACGCAGCAACAGCGCCAGCGGCTGACCTACCGCACTGCGTGGCCCCAGCTCGATCCACTCCGCCAGCGCCCGATTGATCCAGACCAGGCGCAAGTCCGCATCGACCAACACCAACCCGGTCGCCATCTGCTCTGCCCACGCCTGCCAAACCGCTTTATTCATTGCACCATGATGGGCAATGCGGTGAGTTGGTGCAATTGATACCGCTGGAGACCCGCGGGCAGCGGCCATTGTCGGGGACGCTTAACTTTGTCGCAGATGTATCTAATCTTATCTTTCCACATTGACCCTGTCGCGGACGTCGAGTCCGCTATCGGTGCGAATCACTTTCGGCAGGCCGCGTGTCACCCGAAGCTGATCCAGGATGCGGGTGCGACGCCCCGGTCCTGAGTAGAACAAAGCTTTAGAGTCCGATCCCACATCGATATTTATGACAGCTAATGTTTTTGGACGTCTAAACGTCCAGTATTAATTCATACACTCGTCACGCTAGCGAAACACTTGGCATCCATGATTTCCTAAAATCAATTCAATCGATCTAAATCGGCGATTTACCGCTATCTTTGCCGCTGGATCATCGCTAGAAAAATAACTCTGGGTGAGTACTTGCCATGCTCGAAACAAAGCATTCTTACGAGAAGCCACGCCATACCCCACTCGCGACCCGACATCCAACCTCAATGCGAGGATCGAGGCGCCTTCTCCTTGCTTTGCTAGTGGCATCGGCGTCATGCGCAGCGATGGCGGATCAGCAGAATCTTCGCCTGAATCAACTGCAGTACATCGGCAGCCACAATAGCTACCACGCGGGACTGGCTCCGGGTGAAGCTGCGATATGGAAACGGGTGGCGCCCGATATGTTCGCCATTCTCGACTACTCTCATCCAGCGCTGACAAGACAACTCGATGATGGTGTGCGTCAGATTGAGCTTGATATCTATGGCGATGCAAAAGGAGGCCGATACGCCCATCCGGCCATCGTCAACGAAGTTGCCAAAGCCGGCCTGCCGAAAGATGCCCCGTTCGCAGACCCAACGGTAATGCAGCAACCCGGCTTCAAGGTCATGCATATCCAGGATATGGACCAACGCAGCAACTGCGAGCCACTGATCGCCTGCTTGCGTGAAGTCCGTACCTGGTCAAAGGCGCACCCGGGACATTTGCCTGTCTTCATCTTGCTGGAGACCGTGGAGGCGCCGCTGCACATGCCCTTCCCCACCGTACAGCCGGAGCCGTTCAACACAAAGGCGCTCGACGCGCTGGATACCGAGATACGGACAGTGTTTCATCGCGCGGAGTACCTCAGCCCCGATGATGTTCGCGGCGCGGCGCCCACTCTGAATAGCGCCATTCTCGCGCATGGCTGGCCCCGCCTCGAAGAGGCGCGTGGCAAGGTGATATTCCTGCTCGATCAACGTTCGGTCGGCGCGGCGTACCTGAAGGGACATCCGTCGCTTCGCAACAGGGTGCTGTTCACCAATGCCGCACCCGGCGATGACGATGCCGCATTCACCGAACTCAACGATGGAAGCGCTGAAGACATCACCAAGCTGGTCAAGACGGGCTACCTCGTGCGGACCCGCACTGACGCCAACCTCAAGGAGTCGGCGCGCAACGACACCACCCGCCGGGACGCGATGCTCTCAAGTGGCGCGCAGATTCTCAGCACTGACTACCCCGATCATGAGCCGGCCGCCTCTGGCTATGTCGTGAGCCTTCCCGGCCATGCGCATGCCCGCTGCAATCCGCAATTCACCGATGTGCACTGTAACGGGGTCGACCTATCGCAATAGGCGATAACTCGTGATGTACACCAGCAGACTCCTTAGCTGAAGCCTCGATCAAACGATGTCACGTTAGGCAAAGCGAGACACGCCTAAGGCATTTGTGCGCGCAACGGCAGACGACTCCCCGCCACATTCATCGGTGGACGGTGTTCTGTTGCCGCGTGCCGCGCATGCACCACAGATCTCCAAGAAGACACTCCCGCCCCCAGGATCATCCCCCGCCATGCATCAGTCGTACAAGATCAACTTACTTGCCGTCTCTGTATTCCTCGGTCTGGCCCTTAGCTCCGTCGCTCGTGCGGACGATGACGCCGACAAGAAAACCAAAACCCTATCCGAAGTGAGTGTGACCGCCAATGGCGCGTCCACTACCGGCACGATAGATGAGCAGCGGCTCGCGGTCAGCGTCAGCACCGTGATGACCAAGCAAGAGATGAATGCCGTTCCATCGGCAAACATCGCAGACATTGTTTCCCACATGCCGGGTCTATCGGCTTATAGCGACATGCATCTTGGGCAGGCCGCTACCGGCGAGAACGAGTACGTCACCATTCGTGGCCTCGACTCAAGCTACAACGCTTATACGCTCAATGGTTTCGGGCTACCGGAGACCGACTCCTCAACCCGCGCGATCTCGCTCAACATGCTGGCGCCGTTCGGCATCCAATCGGTCAAGGTATCCAAGGCACCTACGCCAGATATGCCAGGCGACTCCATTGGTGGCACCATCGATATGCGTACGCCAACCGCGTTCGATTTCGACAAGGACACCTTTGCCAAGACCACCGTCCAGGGGCAGATGAATTCCCTGGCCTCCGATCTCGGTGTCTCCAATAAGGGTGGCACGGTCCAGCAGGAGTTCGCCAAGCGCTTTGGCGACAATAAGGCGTTTGGCATCTATGCCGCAGCCTATTATGGAAAGAACAACAATGCTGCGGAGGCTATTGCACCCAACGCTTCCTACACGCCAGTCAACCCAAACGAAGCGAATGCCACCGATCTTCGGTATGTCGGTCCGCTGCAAAGTTCTCAGTACAAGTACAGTATCTATACCAACCAGATCAAACGTTATGGCGCCAATGTCTCGCTGGATTGGCACGGCGAAACGACCTCCCTTTATGCTCGCGCCATCTACGGCACATACAGCGTCAAAGGTCAGCAAGATCAGGCCTCTGCACGAAATCAAAGTGCGACGGAAATTCTTCGTGGCGGCTACTTCAATACGCGCGACATCGACGAGAAAACCGCGTCGCTTCAGCTCGGCGGCGACAGCCAGCTCAATCGCTTGAACCTCGAATACGGCACATCGTTAGGCTATGGCACACGCGATCGCCCGGACTATGTGGAGGCCAGCCTTTACGGCACGCCGGTTCCGGGCCAGTTCTCGTTTGGCCTTGGCAACCCAACCTATCCGAGCATCGCCGGCGACCCGGCAGCCATTCAGAACAACTTCTACAGCCTGAGCACGGATTCATTCTGGAAGGTGCAGGGCCACAATGCCGGCAGCAACGATACGCGTATCAATGCGCATGCCAATGGTACCTATCAGATGGACGAAGGCGCCTTGGAAAACATCAAATTCGGTCTTTCCGCCGATACATCTAAACGTGATGCGTATGATCACCCCTTCTTCCACGACGATAACAACTTCGTCTACGGCGGCACCTACTTTGGCGGCCCCAACTACCCCTACTACGCACCAGATGGCCCAACCCTCGCCGCGTTGCCGGGGCAAGTCATCAATGGTGCCTTCGGCGGAAAGTATGCTGGTCCATTCAAGCTCATCGATCGCAACTGGGTACTTGCGCAGGCGCTACCCTATCAATACGTCAATGACCCCAACGGGGCGGGCAACTACACCGCCAACGACTACAACGCCAACACGACGTCCAGCCGCGAGAGCATCTATGCCGCCTACTTCATGGCGACCATGCGCTATGACGCGCTGACGATATTGCCCGGTGTGCGCTACGAACTGACCCACTATTCGGCCAGCTCTTGGCAGTCGAATGGCGATGATGCCACGGGGCAATTTGTCAGCAATGGACGCACGTATGGCGAGGTACTTCCCGGCATCAGCCTGAATTACCGGCCGGACGATCTGACGGTTTATCGCGCGTCGTTGCGGCGCAGCTTCAGCCGACCGGCGTTCGGCCTTATCTCCGGCGAGACTGTGTATTCCATCGACGATACGACGGGCCAAGTGCTCGGTGTCTCAAAGCCCAATCCCAACCTCAAGCCGACGACGGCCGATAACCTCGACTTGTCCGCTGAGTTCTATGACGCCAACGGCGGTTTGCTCACCGCATCGACGTACTACAAGCGCATCAAGGGTTTTGTCTACACCTCGGAGTCGAGCACCACTAACGACAGCACGCTGGGCGGCAACGTACCTACGGGGACAACGTTCGAGAACGGCGTGCCTGTCACCATGCCCGAAAATGGTGGAACGGCCACGCTCTTCGGTACAGAGCTGGCTGCCAGCAAACAGTTCGTGAGCTTGCCCGGTTTCTGGAGCCACTTCGGTGCCAGCGCCAATGTCACACTACAACACAGCTCGGCCAATAGCGGGCGTGTCGACCATCCCGGCAACACATGGCTACCGCGAGCGCCAGAGAAAATCTACAACGCGGATCTGTTCTATGACGATTCGAATTTTCGCGCTGACCTTACCTACAACTACACCGGCCTGCAGCTGATCGGCCTGACCAGCGACAGGCTCGACTACTACCTGCAGCCGGTCAAAACCCTCAACGTCAACGCCACCTATCACCTGCCTCATGGTGTCGATGTCGGCGTCTCGGTGAAGAACCTTCTCAACGAGGCAACATTCTATGAGACGGAAGGCAAGTCCAAACGCTACCTGGCTTACGACCCGGGTGCCGATGGCGCATATGTGGATACAGGGCGCGTCTACATGATCAACCTGAGCTACTCCTTCTGACGCGCAGCCGCCCCTAATCATGCATCAGTCATGTTGCGCATCAACATGACCGATGCATGGGCCTCGCTCGTCTAGCGACATTCTGCAGCTACACCTGGATTTGCGTGTGAACAACTCTTCCTACTGCTGTCGCATCATCATCGTGCTGATCATGTCAGCCTGGATGACGCTTACATCTGCTCCCGCCGCTGCAAGCGACGACATGCAGTTGGAGCGCGTCATACTTCTCTACCGGCATGGTGTGCGCACGCCGCTTCCAGGGGAAATTCAGGCGAACGAGGTCACCGGCAAACCTTGGCCAACCTGGTCGCAAGCGCCCAGCGAGCTGACCCCGCATGGCGCGATGGGGGCCGAGCGCATGGGCGCGTATGACCGTGAACGCCTGGCGGCCGAGGGACTGTTTCCCACAGAGGAATGCCCTGCTCCATCCAGCATCTGGTTCTGGGCCAATACCGATCAACGCACCATTGCGAGTGCCAAGGCGCTTGCACAGGGCTTCGCTCCGGGCTGCGCCATCACCATTGGGCATCTTCGCCAGGGAAGTGACGACCCGCTATTCCACCCCATCGAAGCAGGTGTTGTGACATGGAATGCACGCGAGGCTGTGGCATCCATTCAATCGCAGACCCATGGTCCGGATTCGCTGATTGCATCTCATAGGGCGGATTTGGCCGTCATGGCGTCGGTTCTTGGTTGCAACTCAGGCGACACCCAACCCATCTGCGACTCCAGCACTTGGCACGGGAGCCTTACGACCTCGCCTGGCCATGACCACATGGTGCTGACCGGACCTATTGCGACGACATCCGGAACCGCCGAGGCACTTCTCATGGCCTATGCGGAGGGACGATCCCTCAGCGATGTCGGCTGGAGACGCACAGATGCCGCCAAGCTCGAACAGCTTTCTCGCTTACATTCGCTGCTTTTCGACATCTACGCACGTCCCAGCTACATGGCGGAACGCGTTGCGTCGGTCATGAGCAAACGGATCATCTCAATACTGCAAGATGCCGACGCCCCTCGCTTGAGCGTACTGGTGGGTAGCGACAACAATATCGTCGCACTTGCTAGCGTGCTTGGCATTCACTTCAAGATGCCGGGTTATGGTCAGGACGATCCACCGATTGGCGGCGCTCTTGGCATTGAACTGTGGCGTCATCCATCAACCGGTCGCCGCTACGTGCGCATCTTCTATCAGGCGCAGACGTTGTCGCAGCTTCGCTCACTCGAACCAACGAATGATGGCGAAAAACCGGCAACCCTACTGCTTTACCCTGCAGGCTGCCTGTCCAACAAGGAGGAATTCTGTCCCCTAGAGAGGGTCATTCCGGCACTTGAGCGAGCCGCCATCCACGCCAAATAGCTCACACATCCGGTCAGCCACGCGGACTGGTTCGCTGGCTGAGTTGCCCTCTTCGCGCTTTAGTACATCTGCTGATATCTGCTCGAAATGTCGCCACGCGACGCGGTACAGCGCATCAGGTCCCAGCCAACGTACAAACTCTCAAGTGTATTCATCACTGTCCCTCTGCACCGGCGCCATGGATGCTCATGAGTTCACCAGGTATTCGTATCGTGGAAGGAGACCTGAGCCTTTCGGCTGGCCGAGCGATCACGTCACCAAGTGTCCTTCGCGCTCTGCCACGCTGATCGTCGCCGTCATGCCCGCGTTGAACTCCAGAAAATCCGCCTCGATGCCATCGCTGAAAATCACGCCGTAGCCGGCCATCTGCGACACCAGCCGTAACGGTTGCTTGCGCGTGACTTGCCCGAACACCATCTCCACTTGGGTTACTCGACTGGGGAACGGTTCCCGCACCGTGAACTGCAAATGATCGGCATCCCATGCAAAGCCATGTTCCCGCATGGTCTGTGCGGCGCCTTCCAGCTTATGACCCGCGATGCCAGCAGCGCCCGCCAAGAGGCTTTGGAACCATCCCGTCGAACCCAATCCCGTCGACACGATCAGTCCGCTCGACGAATGCGTTTCCGATCGGTCACCTTGTTGGATCTGGTAACGCGCAGACACATGCGATCGCGGACCGATAAAAAGGTCATTCACCGCATGGAGTTCCTGTCCATCGCTCAACATCGCCCGCGCCATCGTGACGCGATTCAACGGCCGCTTCTTGGCGATGGCCTCGGGCGTCACGGTCGCGAGGTCGTCCACTTCGAAGGGCAGTAGCACGCCATCCCATCGCGCGGGATCCGGATTGACCCCAATGACTGGCTGCGCACCCTTGAGGTACTTGAGCGTGTTGGCCACCAGGCCATCCTGTCCCAGCACCACGACGAGTGCATCCGGCGCAAACAGGTAGTTCGAGAGGAAGCTGCGATCAAGCCGTTGGACACGGCCGAAGCGACTCAGGGTCACCTCGGCCGTCTGCACGGCTTCGAGATAGATGCGGTGCTCGGCCTCGTAGTCTGAAAAATCCGCATTCAGATGCTCGACGTAGAAACGCGCCTGTTCGATCGTGTTGAAGCGCACGATCAACTCCTCTAGCCGCGTCTTGCGAGTCACCAGCACGATCCGCTGGTTCAGTGCATCCATGGCGTCAGGCCTTGGCCGGTAACTTGGTCCGGGGTTGCGTCAGTTGCTGCAAGAGGTCGGGCGAGATGTTGAGCTCGCCAATGCGTCCGGCCCCTTCCGCCAACCCCTGGAAGGCCTGGGCGATCAGCACACTGGGATCGGCCTGTCCGACCATCAAGGCTTGCAGCACCTTCGGATCGATACCCTGGACAGCCTTCATGGTGGCCGCCACTGCGTAGGCCTTGGCATCCGCTTCGGTCTGGGCGTTCTCCGCACGCAGGGATGTCAGGCTCTTGTTCTTGTCCTCCAAAGCAATCCGACCAGCCATGTCCTGATCCTGGATCGCCTGACGCTTGGCCAGCACGGCTTGCTCCGCTTCCAACTGTGTCTCACGGATCTGGCGCTTCTTGGTCTCCACCGCGATCTCGGTATTGAGTTCGTTCTCCTTGACTGCACGTTCCTGCTCAATCGCGGCATTGCGGCGCACGTAGGTCGCATCGTCAGCTTGCTTGAGGATCTGCTCACGCACTTGCGCCTCCAGCGCACGCGCGGTTTCGGGATTGGGCTTCACCGCAAGGACCGACAGATTGATCAGTTCCAGTCCGAGACTGGACAAACCATCGGCGCGCAGCAGGCCCTGACGAACAACCTGCACCAGGTGATCGGAGCCGCGCAGCAGTTCCTGCAGCGTCTGACCCTGCAGTACCGACCGTAACTGCACCTGTACGGCGTTGACGACACGCTGCGGCAGCTTGGTCCGGTCTTCCGAGGCATAGCTGCCATCGGGCTTGAGCGTGAAGTTCATGAGGCTGGCCAGCGTGGTCGGAGCCGACACGCGGTAGGTCACCTGACCTTGTACCGTCACCACCTGAAAGTCGCTGCTGACTTCCTGGAACATGAAGGGCGCATCGACGCTTTCCAGCGGGATCGAGACGAGCGTGGCGCTGGGCGCGAAATACCAGAACGTAAGACCGGTGCCTTCGCGCACCGCTTTGCCGTTCTTGTACTGAATAACGTAGGTGCTGGGACTGGCTTTGACGTAGCGATAACCGAACATGATCGTTTCCCCTTGAGTTAAATGCGCTGGCTGCGTGCGCGAACCTCAGCAAAGGTCCAGTCGCGCGTGAGTGTTCCGTTTTCCCATACCGTTTCCATGGCGTGCTCCCAACCCGCGGGTAACTGCATGTCCTCGACGGCGTCAATTTCAGCAGGAATTACCACCGTCTTGTAGGTGCCGTACTCGCGATGGCGCAGCAAGGTCAGGCGACCGCGCTGCGATGCCTTGCCCGTGTCGGTGACCGGTGCCTTGTAGACATCGATCCACTGTCCATGGATCCGTGCCGCCGAACACTTCAGGGCAAACTTCTGCGTATCGCGATGCATATGCTGCAGCAGCGCACCGCCCATGCCGAAGCCAACGTTGTCGGCAGCAAATCCCGCCGCGGTGATATCGGCGAGGATCGCGCGAATGCTATCCGGATTGACGCCATCGCCCTGGATCACGCGCACGTGATTGAGCACCTTGTAGCCCTTGCTGTTGACGGCGCTACCAAACGCCTCGTCGAGGAGGACCAGACACTGGTGCACCACTTCGACCGGATCGCCGGAGTCCGGACGAACGACCAGCGTCGCCCCCGACGCGATTACCTGCGCGCGCAAGGTCTGTCCCCAGTGCTCGCGGATGGCGTGATAGATGTCGTAGCTGTCCGAGACCACCGCCACCAGGCCACCGGGCTTGGCAAACTGGGTCAGCATGTTGCGGTAGGCATCGACCTCGTGATCACGACCCCAGCTGGTGATCGTGCTGTGCTCGGCCGCCGGGATGGAATAGCCGGCCATCGGCTCGCTGTAGAAACGATGCGCGGCCAGGACACCCAATACGGTGTCGGTGCCCTGGAAGTTGACCAGGTGCGCCATGCCGCCCAGCGCGGCCGACTCGGCGCTGGACACGCCGCGCGAGCCGAAGTCGTGCAGCTTGAACGGGAGCTGCGCATCCGGCGCGTCGCTGGTCGTGTCCAGAAAGCCCTTGATGATCTGCTTTACCTGCCAGCTGACGGTGGCCACGGTCACCGGGTACCACACGCGCAGCAACAGGGTCTCCAGATAGCTGGGCAGCCAGAACGCCTGCGGGTCGGTCGATTCAATCGTGACCAACGCCTGGTGAGTCGGCACGACGCTGCCTTCGGCGACAGCGCGGATACGAATTGGCAATCGTCCGCCATGGGCGTCGACGATGTGGCGCCAACCGGTTTCGTTGAAGGGTTCGCCGTGCGCGGCAAAGAAATCGCGCGCCTCATCCACGTCGGCATGGGTCACCGGACGGGCCAAGTATTCCTTGAGGATGGCCTGCAGGCCGAAGAACACGGTGCGATCGTAGTCACCGCCACGCGACTCGACGTAGAAGAACGTCCTGTCGGTACCCGGTGGGTATTGCAGCCAGTGGCTGGCCTTGTAGCTATCGGTATTGAGAACGAGGTTATCGAGGTAGGTCATGACGGAAGCTCCTTCGCGTCGGGAAAGCCAGCGGTCTATCCGCCGGCGGGGCAGGACAAGGCGTCAGCCGTGTCCCAGAAAAAACTCCAGGATCGAGAGGTGGTCCTCATAGAGGTGCGGCCCCATGTCCAGCGCTTCGCTGACGGGGAACCAGCGTGCCTTGTCCGCGTCGTCGCCGCCTTTCACCGCTGGCAGTTCACCGGCGGGAAAATCGAAGTGGTAGGCATGCGTGATCGTGCGACCGCGCTGCGAGCGATCGGGATGATCGAAGACATGCTGGCCCTTGATCGATCCCTTAAGGACCGGCAGCGGCACCTTGAGACGCGTCTCTTCGCGCAGCTCGCGCAGGCAGGAGGTCAGGATCGATTCGTCCGGATTGACGAAACCACCCGGCAAGGCCCACAGCCCTTTTCCGGGTTCCGCGCGGCGACGCACGAGCAGCACATGACCCGAATGCACCACGACCGCATCCGTCGTGACAAACGTGGGTGGGTAAGGCGCACTGGCCCAGGCGGCACGATAGGTCTGGATGAAGTGGTATTCGTTCAGTAGCTGATCGTAAGTGGCGCCATTCTTGCGGAACGCCTCGAGCATCTCGAAGACCGGGGCCGGAACATTGCCGCGAAGCATCAGCAGGCCGCCGTGGAAATCCAGATGGCCCGCCTCGAACAGATAACGGCGAAGTTCTGTGGCCGAGAGCGCTTCCGTGTGATGCACATCCAGCAGCGGCCACTGCGGGAATTCCTGCAGGTAATAGCTGCTGGCATCCTTTTCCTGACCGATCAGGCCGATGCGCGCATCGGCTTCGCCCTTGTCGGCGGTGATCGCCTCGGCAACCGTGCGTTGTACGTCAGCCACCCATTGCGCTTCGTTGTAGAGGTGATCGCGCAGCGGAAGAATGATCAGCCGGTCGGCGACGTCATCCAGTGCGGCGCGAATCATCACGGCCCGTTCGGCGACGGTCCATGGATTGCGTGTGGTGCGAGGAGTGTCGGCCGAGCCGACGAGAACGATGAGTTTCTTGGCGTGTGCCAGCGCGTGGCGGACGACGCCGGCATGCCCGATATGGAAGGGCTCGAAACGGCCAATGAAGACCAAGTAGTCGTAGTCCATGAGAATCCCTCACGGTTGATGGGTATCTCGGGTCTGTCCCAAGAAGTGAGACCCATGCTACGCCGACCTGTGACCGAGTCAACGGTTTCTGCACATCGCTACGGATGTGCAGGGGTTTCGATATTCACCGACGGGAAATCTATTGGAGATGGTTGAAATGAACCCGAACACTACAAGCTGGATAAAGCGACCGAGCGGGGGCTTTATTGCTTGCAACTTAGGAGATCAGCGTCCGCGGTATCGACCGTCTGCAAACTAACAACAAATTCTGCCAACATTTTATTCGAATTAAGCATTTCTCTTTTATGCTTAGGAACATTTATTGGAAATATCAACTGAATAGTTATGCTCCGGAATTCCTTTAACTATGAATTCCAAAATCACTGGCGCAACAACTCCTGGCGCAGCAGGTCGTTTTTTGTCATCGACTGCAGATTTCTGTTCATAGCAGAGCAGAAGTTTATCTCCGTGTAAAAGAGCGCGTGGGTTTTGGTCGCTTATTTCAAAACTCGAGTTCCAATCTACTATAGTATGAACGTATAGCTGATGATCTTTCCACTCAGAAGTTGACTTGCCAACGCTATCCGGATAACCGTCCCAGCGCTTCTGACTCCAGTCCACATGCAGTTGCACTTCTTGAGCTATAGCGGCATTTCCAGCGGCACTAAGGCAAGCGACAGCTATGGCAGCTCTTATAAGTTGTTTTTTCATGGGTCAGTTACGTCCGGTCCAGTTAAGACGGTTGGTGCGGAATATGTAATGTAACTACCCTGCTTGCTCATATCAGGACCTGTGTCTGGCGTGCTAGATGTAACAGTTTGCCAGTTAACGTTAGGCTGGTTGGCATAAGGGGCAATGATTAATGTTTGACCACTATTTGTCCAGCCAAAATTGTTTGGTGCGGAAACGTCAGTACCCAACAGAAACGCCAGATTTTGAGCAAAAGGTAATTTTCCGTTTCCAGGATCGGTACCTGTATTGCATGAGTCCAACCTGACAGATTCACCCTTATGATAGTGAGGATCCGCTTGAATCATGGCTGCAAGTTGTTCTGGGGTAACTTGATTGCCATTTTGATCCACGACTTCTAGCGGATTTCCATGCGCACCTACCGTGTATACACCCGGTGGTGACCGCACGCTGTTGGCAAAGTCGCTTTGAGGCGAACCCGGGGGAAACAAGTTGAGATCTTCAAGTCCCAGTGAATCAAAGCGCTGAAGTGGACCGCTGTGGACGTAACCATACGTACTTGCACCCCCAACGAGGCCAATCGGATCACTCTGAAGATATCGCCCTGTTGCCGGCTCATAGGTGCGGAACATGTTGTAGTTCATACCGGACTCGGCATCGTAGTACTGGCCGGGGTAGCGAAGGTTGAGTACATAACCCGTAGTCGATGTCGGCACGACCTCTCCAAACGGATTGGCGACGTAAGGCCACGACCAGATCGTCGTTCCCGCACTGTTGCTCACTGCCCGTGGCGTACCCAGTTGATCGGCGGTGATGTAGTTGACCGTGTTGGTCGTGCCGGCGATGTCGACCGTGGCCACCGGGATATCGCCCAGCCAGATCGTGTCGCGGTGGCTGTTGTAGGTGTATTCGCCGATCAGGTGATTTTGTTCGTCGTAGGCAAAACGCTGGGTGAGCGCGGCCGGCACCGTGACTACCTTCTGGATGCGCTGGCCCAGTGCGTTGTAGGTGTAGGTGCCGACCGTCGATCCACTGGCCTGCACCACGGTGAGGCGGTTACGCCCGTTGTAGCCGTAGCCCCAGGTCTGCCCGGCGCTGGTGCTCGCGGTGGTGTTGCCGTTGGCGTCCGCCGTGCGCGCC
>Ga0302314_10014756_pt1 | contig 13333 bp, 9 predicted proteins | sample III_Palsa_N2_3_FD_200533 | JGI IMG/M metagenome (GOLD analysis project Ga0302314, IMG submission 200533) | Peat permafrost microbial communities from Stordalen Mire near Abisko, Sweden - III_Palsa_N2_3 | ecosystem: Environmental > Terrestrial > Soil > Palsa > Peat permafrost | place: Sweden...
ACGGCCGCCGCCGGCGCGGTCACTTGGGGCGCTGCGCAGAAGTGGTACGGATTTCCGCGGGCGCCGTTTGATGTGAGCTTCGTGCCGCGCGGTGACCTCGCTGCCATCGCGCGGCAGGTGACGGAACAGACTGCTGCGGTCATCGTCGAACCGGTGCAGGGACTGGGCGGCGCCTTTGATCTGGGCGCGGACTACCTGCGCACGCTGCGCGAGCGCTGCGATGCCACGGGCGCGGTGCTGATTTTCGACGAGGTGCAGTGCGGCGTGGGCCGCACCGGCTATCCCTTTGCCGCCAACATGTACGGCGTGACGCCGGACATGATCACCACCGCCAAGGCACTGGGCAACGGCTTCCCGTGCGCCGCGCTGATGATGTCGGACAAGGTCGCCGCGGCGCTGAAGATGGATGCGCTGGGCACGACTTTCGGTGCGGGACCGCTGGCCTGCGCCGCGATCGAAGCCGTGATCGAGGCCATCGAATCCGAAAAGCTTCTTGAACAGGTGCGCCGCGTGGGCGCCTACGTGCGCAACACCTGCATCGTGGGTCCGGTGATCGGACATCAGGGCGCGGGACATCTCACGGGCCTGCGCACCAGCCGTCCAGCGAAGGAAGTGCAGCGCGAACTCCTGGAACGCAACATTCTCGCGGGTACCAGCAGCGATCCCAACGTCGTGCGGTTGCTGTCGCCCTTCATTCTCGAGGAACAGCATGTCGACCTGCTGCGCGACGCACTGCTGGGCCTTCCCCAATGAAGCGCTTCCTCGATCTCGCGGACTTCACGCGCGAGGACATCACGGGGCTGCTGGCCCTGGCGAACCGGCTCAGCGAGAAGCCCGAACCGCAGGCCCTGGCGGGCAAGATACTGGGACTGCTGTTCTTCAACAATTCGCTGCGCACGCTCGCCTCCATGCAGGCCGGGATGTCGCGCCTGGGCGGCAGCTCGTTCGTCATCACACCCGGCGCGGGCACCTATCAGATCGAAACGCGGGTCGGCGTCACCATGAACGGCGCGGCCGCCGAGCATGTGCGCGAAGGCGTGCCGGTGCTCGCCTCCTACTGCGATGCGTTGGGCATTCGTGCCTTCGCCGATGGCAAAGACCTGGAAGCGGATCTCGCCGAAACGACGTTCAACGCCATGGCGCAGCTGGTGGACAAGCCCCTGATCAATCTTGAGTCCGCGATGAGCCATCCCTGCCAGGCGCTCGCGGACTGGAAGACCCTGGACGATGTGCAGGTGCCCCGCAAAGGGCGCTTTGTGCTGTCCTGGGTGTGGCATCCACGCGCCTTGCCGCTCGCCGTCCCGGCGACCGCCCTGCACATGGCCGCGATGCGCGGCATGGACGTGACCGTGCTGCGTCCGCAGGGATTCGCGTTGCCGGCGCCCATCATGGAGAAGGCGCGCCGCGCCGCGGCCGCCTCCGGTGGTTCGGTGCACGAGACCGCGGACCGCCACGCGGCGCTCGAAGGCGCCCACATCATCTACGCCAAGGAATGGGGCGCCACGAGCGCCTACGGTGACGTGGACGCCGACGCGAAGCTGCGCGCTTCCCTCACCGACTGGTGCGTGCGCGACAACTGGTTCGACACCACCGATCCGGACTGCCGGCTGATGCACTGCCTGCCCGTCCGCCGCAATACCGCCGTCGCCGACGAAGTGCTGGACGGTCCGCGCAGCATCGTGCTGCGTGAAGCCCACAACCGCCTGCTCGTACAGATGGCGGTGCTCTATCGAATGCTCAAAGGAGATCCGCAGTGATCATGAACCCGACCGATCATACGGCCACCATCCGCGCGCTGAAGAGCGCCGCGCCCTACATCCGCATGTACAAGGGCAAGACCTTTGTGATCAAGGCCGGTGGCGGCGTCTTCGGCTCACCCGCGCTGACCCAGTCGCTCATCGAGCAGATCAGCATCCTGCACTATATGGGCGTGCGCGTGGTGATGGTGCACGGTGGTGGCCCGCAAATGACGGAAGTCTCCGAGGCCATGGGCGTGAAGACCCAGATGGTGCAGGGCCGGCGCGTAACCGATGAGAAATCGATCGATGTCTCCTCCATGGTGCTCAACGGCCTCATCAATACCCGCATCCTGGCAATCTGCCGCGAGCTGAACATCCAGGCGGTGGGCATCAGCGGCGTGGACGCCGGCCTGGTCCAGGCGCACAGGCGCAAGCCGCTCAAGCTCGAAGGCAGCAACGAAGTCGTGGACTTCGGCCTGGTGGGCGACATCGACCGCATCGACCCGACCGCCATCCGCAATCTGCTGGAAAACGGCTACCTGCCCGTCATCAGTCCGCTGTCGGCGGATGAGCAGGGCACGCTGCTCAATATCAATGCCGACACCGTGGCGGCCGCCATCGGTGCGGCGCTGTCCGCGGAGAAGCTGATCCTGTGCACCGGCGCTCCGGGTATCCTCGAGCGGCTGGATGACCCGGGCTCGCTGATTTCGTATACCGACCTCGAAGGCCTGCAGAAGCTGCGCGCGTCGGGCAGCATCAGCGACGGCATGCTGCCCAAGGTCCGGGCCATCGAGAATGCCATCAAGGGCGGCGTACGGCGCGTACACGTGGTGTCGTATTCGTCTCCCGAGGGAATTCTAGGAGAGGTGTTCACCAACGAGGGCACCGGTACACTGATCGTCGCCGACATCGACCATCTGCCGGCCAATGAACAGCACTGAGCAATGACACGACTCTGGGACAAGGGCGCACCGCTGGATGCGCGCGTGCTGGCCTATACGGCAGGGGATGATTACCTGCTGGATGAGCGGCTGGTGCGGTACGACATCCAGGCCTCCCTGGCGCACGCCCGCATGCTGCACGATCAGAAGCTATTGTCGGCGGAGGATCTCGCGGCCATCACGTCCGGACTGACGGCGCTTGGCGAGTCCCACGCCAGTGGCCTCTGGCACATCGACCTCGCGGATGAGGATGGACAGACCGCGCTCGAAACACGCCTGACGCAGCAGATCGGCGCGGCCGGTGCCCGTATCCATCTGGGCCGCTCACGGAATGACCAGGTGCTGACAGCGCTGCGACTGTATCTGCGCGATGCCACGCATGAACTGGCCGCCGCGGCGCGCCGCGTGGCCACCGCACTCGATGAACTGGGCGCGCGCGAGCACGACACCGTGTTACCCGGCTACACCCACATGCAGCAGGCCATGCCCAGCTCCGTGCCGCTGTGGGCCGGCGGCTTCGCCGCCGAAATCCGCGATGATGCGACCAATCTCGAAGGCGTCCTGCGCCGCCTGGGCCGCAATCCGCTGGGGTCCGCCGCGGGCTACGGTGCACCCGGTCTGCCGCTGGATCGCGACGCCACCAGCAAGTCTCTGGGGTTCGACTCCACCCAGACGCCGGTGACGGCAGTCCAGCTGTCGCGCGGCAAGGCCGAAGCGCATCTGCTGTTCGAGATCACGCTGCTGATGCTGGACCTGGGACGCTTCGCCGCCGATGTGCTGCTGTTCTATACCCAGGAGTTCGGCTTCGTGGCGCTGCCGGATGCCTTCACGACCGGCTCCTCGATCATGCCGCAGAAGCGCAATCCGGATGTGTTCGAGCTGCTGCGGGGCCGCACGGCGACGGCGCATGCCGCGCTCGATGAGGCGCTGGGCATTTTCGCGAAGCTCCCATCCGGCTATCAGCGCGACTTGCAGCTGCTGAAGGCACCGCTGTTCCGTGGCATTGACCTTGCGATGCAGACTCTGGACCTGCTGCCTTCGGCCATCGCCGCGATGGCCTTCAGGCCGCAGAACATTGAACTCGACCCTTCCATCCACGCCGCCGAACAGGCCTACGCGATGGTGGTCGCAGAGGGCATTCCGTTCCGCGAAGCCTACCGGCGTGTCGCGGCGAAGCTCAAAGGCTAAAGGGCGTTTGAAGATGGTTGCAGCACACGTCACTCCGCATCGCCGCTGGCGAGCGCTCATCGGACTGGGCGCCAGCTGCCTGCTGATGCTCGCGGGCTGTGGGCAGCGCAGCGCGCTGTACATGCCCGACAAGAACGCCCAGGTGGTGACCCGTGGCGCGAGTTCTGCGCCCGCCTCGGCACCGGCCTCGGCACCTTCCTCGGCGCCAGCCGCCGAACCGCGTTGACTACGCGCGAAACAGGTCCCGCAGCGGCCTGACGCTTTCGCTGTCCGGAAACACCGTCGCGAGCGCGCCTGCCGGAACGCCCAGGTGCTCCACCAGCGTGCCCTTGAACACGGCGCGCACGTCAAGGGTCGGATTCACGTCGCGCTGCTGATAGAGATTGGCCGCGGACAGTCCGGGCCAGTCGCTGATCACGCGCCCCCCGTGAACCGCGCCGCCCAGCAGAAACGCCGCGGTGCCGGTGCCATGGTCACTGCCGCCGGTGCCATTGACCGCGGCCGTGCGCCCGAACTCGGTCACGGCCAGAATCGCGGTGTTGCGCCAAGTGGGTCCGAGCTGGGTCTTCAGCTTGCGCAGCGCGCCATCAAGGGCACCGAGACGGGTGCCCAACTGGCCGCGGGCGCCCCCTTCGTTGGCGTGCGTGTCCCAGCCTGTGGTGTCGAACACCGCGACTCGAGGTCCGGCATCATTCGCGAGGAAACCCGCGGTCGCGCGGATGAGCTCCTCGTAGCGGTTGTTGCCACCGGCCATCATCCCCGAGGATTCATCGCCGGCCATGGTGTTGGCGGACTGCGCGTCGCCGAGGCGCTGACCCAGCATCGGGTCATGTGAATACAGGTCCGCGATGCGTTGCAGCGTGTCCTCGTCCAGCTCCGCCAGTTTCGTGGGCGCCCACGACGCCACCGCGGCCGGCCCCCGCATCAGCAACGGCACATTGGATCCGAGGGCGACCCCACGCTCGGCACCATGACCCGCTGCCTGCGGCCGTGCCGCCAGCGCGCGGTTCAACCAGCCGGTCTGGGCGGCATGCGGCACGATCACGCCGCTTTCCAGAACATCCTGGCCGTCAAAATGGGAGCGATCGCGGTAGCCCGTGGCCGCCGCGTGAAATACCGTGAGCTCGCCGGCGGCGAACGACTCCCGCAGGAAGGTCAGCTGCGGATGCAGACCGAAGAGATTGTCCAGACGCAGTGCGCCGTCCGTCGCGCCCGGTGCCGCGATGGCAAGGCCGCCCCGCAGGTGCGCGTAGTCCGGATCACCGTAAGGCGGCACGGCCGCGAGGCCATCCACGGCGCCGCGCATGATCACGACGACCAAGCGTGAGTCACCGCCCGTCCCGGCGAACGACAGCCGCGTGGTCAGCAGCGCGCCGCCCGTGGCCAGGACCGCGCCCTGCAGAAACCGGCGACGCTGCATGAGTAATGTGTCCATGGTCATCTCCGCATGAATTCCGGGGCAGCGAGCAGCAAAGTCACGGCCTGCGCGGCACTTGCCGCGCGCGTCAGGGCCACGCGGGTGTTGTCGCTGAGTGTCGTTCCGAGTATCTGCGATGCCAGCTGCACCGCATTCACCGTGGCGCCGAAGCGCTGGCCGATCTCATCCGCCCAGCGCAGCCGCTGCATCAGCGCCGAGGCACCATCCCAGTCGGCACTGCGGTCGGGCCAGCCCGCCGGGGAATTCGGAGACCACACGCGCTGTCCGAGGCTGGCGAAAAGCGGCGCCACCTTGCGCGCATCGTCGATGGGCATGTCGAGTGCCCGCCACGCCGAGATCACATAGTCGTTCGGCGTCTTGAACTTCGTCAGCGGCTGCCACCAGGCCGCTTCCTCGGCAATCAGCGCGCGGTATACCGTCGGCAGATCACCGCCACTGCGCAAAAAGACCTGCGCCAGTTTGTTTACCAGGTCCGGTGGCGGGTCATCGGCGATGAAATGGCGGGCGAGCTGGGTGGCGATGTGCCGCGCCGTCGCCGGAGCGTGCGCCAGGTCGATGAGCACCGACTGACCCTGGTCCAGGCCCGCCTGCGAGTAGCGCCGGCCGCAGACGCTCTGGGCGCCCGGCTCATGGATATTGGGGCGAAAATAGAATTCTCCGGGCGTGCCGCCGGCCTGGATGCCTTTGCCCGCGGCACCGATCGACCAGCCCGTGATCACCTTGGCGAAGGCGGTGACATCCGCCTGGGTGTAGCCGCCATCCACCCCGAGGGTGTGCAGCTCCATGATCTCGCGGGCCAGATTCTCATTGATGCCGAGGGTCTTGCCGGCGCGCTCCTGTGCGCGCACGGCGAGCATGGAGTCCGGACCCACCGATCGGTAGTTGTCCAGATACAGCAGCATCGCGGGATGCCGTTCGACCGCCATGAGCAGGTCCTGGAACGAACCGAGGACCCTGGGCCGGATGGCCTCGCGCTCGTAGCTGCCGGCGACGCCGAGGATGATGGCCTTGTCCACCGACACGGCAAAATGGTTGCTCCAGAACTGCGTGATGCGTTCGATGAACGGGCGGTCCGTGGTCGAGGCCAGGCGCAGCCGTGCCGTCACTTCACCCACGTAGGCGGGCCGGTAGATCTCGCCCAGCTTCATGACCGCCGCGACGAGTTCCTGGCCATTCTGCCTGGCATCGCCCGTGGCGGCGGTCGCCGGGTTGCCGGCCCGCAGCAGCCGGTTCTGGGCCCGCACCTTATCGATGGTGGCGACCATCGTGGCGGTGCTCTGCAGCGCCGGATCCGGGATGATCGGCGGCGGACCCTTGAGCTGGGCCTCGAGCCAGCCGCGCGGATCCTCGGCGCAGACCGCCAGCTCGCCCGGACGGGCGCCGAGCCCGAAACGGTTGGTGGCAATGGCAGCAGCTGTGGAATCACGCATACGGGGCAGGCTTTCTTGGGGGCGTTGTCAGCATACAGCGCGGCACACGGCCCGGCCGTTGACCCTGGTCTATATAATTCGGGCCCCGCCACGACTTAACGTCAGAAATAGCAACATATGTCCCAGCCCACCCTCGTCCTGGTCGACGGCTCCTCGTACCTGTACCGGGCCTTCCACGCCATGCCGCCGCTGACCAATGCCGCCGGCGAACCCACGGGCGCCCTGCTGGGCGTCCTGAACATGATCGTGAAGCTGACGCATGACTTTCCCGATGCACAGCTGGTCATCGTGTTCGACGCGCCCGGTCGCACTTTTCGCGATGCTCTGTTCGAGGCCTACAAATCGCACCGTCCGCCAATGCCGGATGACCTGCGATCGCAGATCGAACCGCTGCTCGCGATGATCAAGGCCCAAGGCCTGCCGCTGCTGCGCGTTGAGGGCGTGGAAGCCGACGATGTCATCGGCACGCTGGCATGCCGGGCTAAAGCTGCGGGTCGCAAGGTCATCATTTCGACGGGCGACAAGGACATGTCACAGCTGGTGAATGAAGCCATCACCATCGTCAACACCATGACCGGCTCGCACCTGGATCGCGACGGAGTGAAGGCGAAGTTTGACGTGTGGCCGGAACAGATCGTCGACTACCTGGCGCTGGTGGGCGACGCGTCGGACAACATCCCCGGTGTCCCGAAAGTCGGTCCGAAGACCGCGGCCAGGTGGCTCGCCAAGTATCAGACAGCCGACGGGATCGTCGCGCACGCCAATGAAATCGACGGCAAGGTGGGTGAGAACCTGCGCAATGGCATCGAGACGCTGGCGCTGTCGCGCAAGCTCGCAACACTGCATACCGATGTCGAGCTGCCGCTGACTCTCGAGGACCTTACGCCGCAGCCGGTGGATACCGCGCGGCTGCAGGAGCTGTTCACGCGTTACGAACTGCGTTCGTTCCTGCGACAGCTGACTGGCGGCACGGCCGATGCAAAGGCCGCGGGGGCGCCGCTGCCGTCCATCGCCTCGGCCACGGTCGTCGGCGCGCCGGCCGGCACCGCAGCCAGTGCGTTCCCGACGCCACCGGCCAGGCAGTACGAGACCGTCGTGACGTGGGAGCAGTTTGAGAGCTGGATCGCGCGATTGCGCGCGGCGCCGCTGTTTGCGTTCGACACCGAGACCACGAGCCTCGATTACATGAACGCGGAGATCGTCGGCGTCTCGTTCTGCATCGAACCCGGCATCGCCGCCTACGTGCCTGTCGGGCACGACTACGCCGGCGCCCCGGAGCAGCTGCCGCGGGATCGGGTGCTCGCGGCACTGAAGCCGCTGCTGGAAGATCCGGCACTCCCCAAGCTCGGCCAGCATCTCAAGTACGATGCCCATGTCCTGGCCAATTACGACATCCGCATCCAGGGCATGCGGTACGACACCATGCTCGAATCCTATGTCTGGAACAGCGTCGCCACGCGCCATGACATGGACTCCACGGCAGCGAAGTACTTAGGCATTCAGACCATCAAGTTCGAGCAGGTGGCCGGCAAGGGTGCGAAGCAGCTGACGTTCAACCAGGTGCCGGTCGAGCGGGCGGCCGAATATGCGGCGGAAGATGCCGATGTGACACTGCAGCTGCACCGCGCGTTGTCGGCGAAGCTGCAAAGCGTGCCGGCATTGGAAAAACTGTACGCGGAAGTCGAACAGCCGCTGGTGCCGGTGCTGGCGCGGATGGAGTATCGCGGCGTGCTGATCGATGGCGCGCTGCTCGCCGCGCAGAGCCGCCAGATCGATACGCAGCTCAAGGAGCTGGTCACCGTGGCGCATCGCGAAGCCGGGACCGAATTCAACATTGAATCGCCCAAGCAGCTGCAGCAGATCCTGTTTGAAAAACTGCAGATCCCGGTGATGCGCAAGACCCCGACCGGGCAGCCCTCGACCGCCGAGGATGTGCTGGAGGAACTCGCCGTGGCGCACGCGCTGCCGCGGATCGTGCTGGACTACCGCACGCTGGCGAAGCTCAAATCCACGTACACCGACAAGCTGCCGGAGCAGATCGACCTGCGCACCGGCCGCATCCACACCTCTTATCACCAGGCGGTGGCCCAGACGGGTCGGTTGTCCTCGGCCGACCCGAACCTGCAGAACATTCCCATTCGCCGGGCCGAGGGCCGCCGGATCCGCCAGGCCTTCATCGCACCGCCCGGCTACGTGCTGCTGGCCGCGGACTACTCACAAATTGAACTGCGGATCATGGCGCACCTGTCCGGAGATCCGGGACTGGTGGCCGCATTCGCCAGCGATCTGGACGTCCACGTGGCGACAGCCGCCGAAGTATTTGGTGTCGCGACCGACGCCGTCACCTCCGACCAGCGCCGCACCGCGAAGACCATCAACTTCGGTCTTATCTATGGCATGTCACCGTTCGGGCTGGCGCGACAGCTGGGCATCGATCGGGGCGCCGCGCAGGACTACGTGAACCGCTACTTCGCGCGCTACCCGGGAGTGCGGCGGTTCATGGATGACACCCGCGAGCAGGCGCGCCGTGACGGCTATGTCGAAACCGTGTGCGGGCGTCGGCTGTATCTGCCCGACATCCGTTCGAGCAATCGCCAGTTGCAGCAGTACTCGGAGCGCAGCGCCATCAATGCCCCGATGCAGGGGACCGCGGCGGACATCATCAAGATGGCGATGATCCGCGTCGATGACTGGTGCGAACGCGAACGGCCGCCGGCGCGACTGATCATGCAGGTCCACGACGAGTTGGTGCTGGAGGTGCGGGCCGATGCCGTGTCCGAAGTCACGGCCGCCGTACGCCAGCGCATGGTCGAGGCGCTACAGCTGAAAGTGCCGCTGAAGGTCGATACCGGTGTAGGCGCGAACTGGGACGAAGCGCACTGAGGCGGCGGTGGAACGGGCCGGATCCCTGCCTGGCACCGGCTTTGCTGATTGTTGCATCATTACAACATGTAGCAATGCAACCACTTGAATGCTCAACAGTTTTTAATCTTTGGCCTGTTGAACTTTCGAGCCCCGCCCCTATCAAATCCTATGAGTGTCCCAAGCACTCCCCGCTTCCCTCCCTGGGCGGGTAACCCGGTACACGAGACCTGTCCCGGGTTAGTCTGACCCCGGTGATCTCAGTCTTGAGATCACCGGGGTCCTTTATTGTTGCCCCGATTCCGTACCCGTTTCAAGCCAGCTCTGCAGGCGGTCCTGCGCCTCTTCTATACCGATGCGTCGCAGGGCCGAAAACAGCTGCACCGTCGCTGCTCCCTTAAGCTGCGCCACCGCCGCAGCCTGCGCCTTCATGCCTTCGGCGCGGGTCAGCTTGTCCGCCTTGGCCAGCAGGACATGAATCCGCCGCCGGGCCGGATCGGCCCAGTTGATCAGTTCCAGGTCAGCGTCGGAAAGGCCGCGTCGGCAATCCACGACCAGAAACAACCCTTTCAGACTGTCACGGGGCCGCAGGGCGTCGATGAGCGGCGCCCAGCCTGCCTGCTCCTCGCGGGGTCCCTCGGCAAAGCCATACCCCGGCAGGTCCACGATGCGGCGGCCCGCCCCCAACGAAAAAAAGTTCAGCAACCGGGTACGGCCCGGTGTCTTGCTGGTGCGCGCCAGCCGGTGGCGCGCGGTGATCACGTTGATGGCTGTTGACTTGCCTGCATTGGAGCGACCGGCAAAGGCGATCTCCACACCGTGGTCAGCCGGAAACTGAGCGCCGGCCGCGGCGCTGAGCATGAAACTCACTTCTGGGAACCGGCTCACGTGCGGTGGGACCTCTTAGTACTTCAGATCTCTAGTGTACAATTCGCGACCTCTTACGCTTGCGGAGCACGGATGAGCATGTCGCCGTTCACGAAAGCAGGTTGGATCGGACTGGTCTCAACCATGGCCCTGATTTCCGGTGCCGCGGTCCAATCCGCTGCGGCCGTTGAAGCGCTTGCACAGGGTACGCCGTTTGCGGACGGCACTGTGGAGGCAGGCGCCACGAAAGCGGGGACCTGCTCCGCCTGTCATGGGCCCAACGGCAACAGCACCAACGTGCTATGGCCGAAGATCGCCGGTCAGAACGCGGTTTACATCGCCGAACAGCTGCAGTTGTTCAAGGCCGGTGTGCGCGTCAATCCGGACATGCTGAAAATCGTCAACTCCCTGAGCGACAAGGACCTGGACAGTGTCGCCGTGTTCTTCCAGGCGCAGACCCCGGTGGGCGGCGAGGCCGAGGCCTCGGTGTGGCAGGCCGGTGAGAACCTGTACCGCTTCGGCGATCCGTCCCGGGAAATTCCGGCCTGTACGGCCTGTCACGGCCCGGTGGGTCGCGGCAATACGGTGTCGGATTACCCGGCGCTGCGCGCGCAGTTCGCTGAGTATGTGGCCAAGCAGCTCACCAATTTCGCCAGCGGCGCGCGTTACAGCGGCGCCAAGCCCGGGGCGCCGACCAGCCGCAATGGCGAGATGATGGCCACCATCGCCAAGCGCCTGAACAGCACCGACATCAAAGAAGTGGCCGCCTACATCCAGGGCATGCGATAGATGAAACGACTCCTCGTCCTGGTTCTGGCGCTGCTCGCGGTGAATCTGAGCGCCTGCGGCCGGCAAGCCGCCGCGCCTGCGGGTAGCCAGGCCAGCACCGGCGGCAACGGGCCGGACCAGGCGCCGCGGAGCCAGCCGGCGGCGGCAGTCGTCGATCAGGCTGGGAGCGCGGCCCTCGCGAATACAGGATCGGGGCCGGCCAGTGCGGCATCCGCCCCGGAGTCGTTGGATGGCAGCGATGATGCCCCGGTCGGCACCACCTCCCTGGAGAAGATCGCGGATCTGCCGTCGCAGCACCAGCTGCCGGACGGCAGGTGGAAGCCCGGCGTCAACTACGATCCGGTGGTTCCGGCACAGCCCACCGCGGCGCCGGCCGGCAAGGTCGAAGTGCTCGAGGTGTTCTGGTACGCCTGCCCGCATTGCTACGACCTGGAGCCGTACATCGCGGCCTGGCGCAAGTCCAAGCCCGATTACATCCATTTCGAGCGGGTGCCGGTCATGTGGGGCCCCGTACACCGTGCCCACGCGCAGCTGTACTACACACTCAAGCAGCTGGGACGCAACGACCTGGACCAGAAGGTCTTCGACACCCTGCACAGCGAACAGAATCCCCTGGTCGGCAACACGCCGGAAGAGACCTTCACCCGGCAGCTGCAGTTCGCCAAGGACAATGGCATTGACGCCGAGGCGTTTCGCAAGGCGTACAACTCCTTTGCGGTGAATTCCGACCTGCAGCGCGCGGAAGTCATCACCCAACGCTACCAGGTCGAGGGTGTGCCCCTCATCGTGATCAACGGCAAGTACACGACCGATGTCGGCAAGGCCGGCAGCCACGAAAACCTGATCAGCGAAATCAACGACCTCGCCGCGAGCGAACACCGCCACTAGGCTTCGATTCCGGCGCGGCATTGCGGTAAACTTGTTGGTTCCGGCCACGTGCGCCCGTAGCTCAGCTGGATAGAGTGGCAGCCTCCGAAGCTGCAGGTCGTGGGTTCGAATCCCGCCGGGCGCGCCAATAAAATGCAGGACACATCCGGAAATTCCTCCGCCAGCGCTGTCGATGTTGCAGGCGCCGGTGCGCGGTCACGACTGATCTATGACGGGGACTGCGCGTTCTGCGGCTACTGGGCGCGCTATTGGCAGCAGCTCACCGGCGATGCCGTCGAATACAGGTCGTATCAGGAAGTGGCGGCGCAATATCCCGCGATCGCAATCGCTGACTTTCAGCGCGCCGCGCAATACATCACGCCCGATGGACAGCGCGCGAGCGCCGCCGAGGCCAGCTTCCTGACCCTGAGCCACGCGCGCGGCAAGGGAATCTGGCTCGCGCTATACAGAAAATTGCCCGGCTTTGCGGCCATCTCGGAACTGGCTTACGCCTTCATCGCCGCGCACCGCTCAGCCTTTTATCGCGTCAGCCTGATTCTGTGGGGCAGGGACTACGCACCGCCACGGTACGATCTGGTCTCATTCCTGTTTCTGCGTGTGTTCGGGCTGATCTACTTTTCCGCCTTCGTCTCCTTCGGCGTGCAGGCGCAGGGGCTGATAGGCAGCCACGGCATCTTGCCGCTGACCGAACTGGTCGATGCGGTCCGCGCCCAAGCCGGGCTGGAGCGCTTCTTCCTGATGCCGATGGTGTTCTGGTGGAAGGCCAGCGATTTCGCCATCCAGTCCGTGTGCTGGGTCGGAGCGGGGTTGTCGCTGCTGCTGGTCTTCAACCTGCTGCCGCGCCTGAGCCTCTTGCTGCTCTATGCGCTCTATCTATCGCTGCTGTATGGCGGGCAGACTTTCATGACTTACCAGTGGGACACATACCTGCTGGAGGCCGGATTTCTCGCGCTGCTGCTGAGCTTCGCTACGGTGCCAGGTATCTGGCTGCTGCGGTGGCTGCTGTTTCGCTTCCTGTTCATGTCGGGCGTAGTCAAGCTGCTGAGCGGTGACCCCAACTGGCGGAACCTGTCGGCGCTGTCCTATCACTTTCTCACTCAGCCGCTGCCCACACCGCTGGCTTGGTACGCCGCGCACCTGCCTGCGCGCGTGCTGCAGTTCGGCACTGGCGCCACATTCTTCATCGAACTG
>Ga0302314_10014760_pt1 | contig 13327 bp, 6 predicted proteins | sample III_Palsa_N2_3_FD_200533 | JGI IMG/M metagenome (GOLD analysis project Ga0302314, IMG submission 200533) | Peat permafrost microbial communities from Stordalen Mire near Abisko, Sweden - III_Palsa_N2_3 | ecosystem: Environmental > Terrestrial > Soil > Palsa > Peat permafrost | place: Sweden...
AAGGACCTGCCAAACAGCCAGCACCACCGCAACCCTCCGGATCTTTCAACCACAAAGCCTTACTCACGGCATGAATGAGTGAGTGTCAAAATAAGTTCGGACTAAAGACCGCATCTCACAACAGTCGTGGCTCTTCTCGGATTACCGATTCACCCCTCACTCCGTCTCCCGTTCTTCGCTAAACCGCCACAACCACATACCACCACCACAACCAGGTACCCCAAGGCTTTAGCCCGTGGGGTATGCCTTCCTATCCAGCGGCACTCTCTACTCCCCAACAACAATCCCTTCGCGAACCTTGGCGCTTTTCCTTCGCGCCCTTTGCGTTAAAGCTCTCGTCCGAACCCGCAACCACCCTCCGCAGCCACGACCTCCTGTACCGTAGTCCTATGCGACTTCTCCCCCTCGCCGCTCTTCTAGGCCTCGCTCTCCCCGCAACATCGCAGACCCTCCACCTCATCCCCGCCCCCCGCGAAGCCACCCCGGCTTCCACCCTCCCCCTCACCAATGGCATCCGCGTAGACTGCGCCACTCCCTGCGACCCGCAGGACGCCTTCGCCATCGCCGACTTCAAATCCTTCATGGCCTCCCGCAACATCCCCACCACCGAATCCCCCTCCGCTCCCCACATCTTCACCACCCGCTTCAACACCGACCTCGGCCGCGCCACCTACGCCGAGTCCCTCCCACCCGCGCAGCAGTCCCCCAAGCCCACGGCCATGCCGCCTGAGATGGTCGCCGAAGGCTACGTCATCCTCCCCGACCACGACGGCGTCGCCCTCACCGCGCAAACCCCCGCCGGCATCTTCTACGCCCTCCAGACCGTCAAGCAGCTCGTCGTCGGCAACGGCCCCACCGCCACACTGCAGATCGCCACCATCCGCGACTGGCCCGCCATGCAGTACCGCGGTCTCCACGACGATCTCTCCCGCGGCCCCATCGATACGCTCGACTTCCAGAAGAAAATCATCCGCACCCTCGCCGCCTACAAAGACAATCTCTACTCCCCCTACTTCGAGTCCACCCAGGCCTACGCCTCCAACCCGCTCCCCGGCGTCCCCGGTTACAGCCTCACCGCAGACGACGCCCGCCAGCTCGTCGCCTACGCCGCCCAGTTCCACATCACCGTTGTCCCCGAGCAGGAAGCCTTCGGCCATCTCCGCCACGTACTCCTTTGGGAGCAGTTCGCCGACGACGTCGAAACTCCGCACGGCGCCGTCCTCTCCCCCGGCCAGCCCGGCTCCATCCCTCTCATCCGCAACATGTTCACCGAGCTCGCCCAGCTCTACCCATCGCCCTTCCTGCACATCGGTGGCGACGAGACCTTCGAGCTCGGCTACGGCCGCACCAAGGCCGACGTAGACGCCCGTGGCCTTGCTCCCGTCTACCTCGACTTCCTCCAGCAGATCGTCGCCTCGCTCCAGCCACTCCACCGCAAAATCCTCTTCTGGGGCGACGTCGTGCAGGACGCTCCCGCCGCCGTCAAAGCTCTCCCGCAGTCGTTTAAAAACCAGGTCATCGCCGTAGCCTGGGGCTACTCTCCCGACCCCAAAGGTGGCTTCCCTAAAATCATCCGTCCCTTCACCGACGCCGGTCTCGAAACCTGGGTCGCTCCCGCCATCAACAACTACCGCCAGGTCTGGCCCAACCAGCAACTCGCTCTCGACGACATCCAGCAGTTCACCCGAGACGGTCAGCACCTCGGCGCTACCGGCCAGCTCAACACCCTTTGGGACGACGACGGCGAGTCCCTCGCCAACATGAACTGGTACGGCATCCTCTTCGGCTGCGCCGCCGCCTGGCAGCCCGGCGAAAGCTCCATCCCGGAGTTCCAGGCCAACTACGGCCCCGTCTTCCACGGCGACACCACCGGGTACATCAATCAGGCGCAAAACGAGCTCACCGCCGCCATGACCCTCATTGAAACCAACAAAGTCATCTCCCACACCGAGGGCACCGACGGCCTTTTCTGGATCGACCCCTGGTCCAAAGACGGCCAGGTCTTCGCCACCCGCATGCGCCCCATCAACTCCGCCCTGCGCCTCCACGCCGAACGAGCCATCTCTCTCATCATCCAGGCCCGCAACGCCAACCCCAGCCTCCGCGAGCAGGACGCCCTGGACGCCATGGACTTCGGCGCCCGTCGCATCGACTTCCTCGGCCTCAACTTCCAGCTCTCCGACGAAATGGAAACCGGCTACGCCTTGGCCCAGACCAACGCCCTACGCATCGTCGCCGGCGACAAGAAAGTCCGCCCCGGCGTCAACTACCTGCTCTCCGACATCAACGGCGTCAACGGCCGTCTTCAGGACCTCACCTACGGCTACTCTCAGCTCCGTGACATGTACGAGCAGCAATGGTTACGCTCCTACCGCCCCGCCAACCTCCGCCCCATCCTTGAACACTTCGACTACACCACCCAGCTCTGGCAATCCCGCATCGACAAACTCCGCTCCGTCCAGCGCCAGTGGGCCGATCAACGTACCCTCCCCTCCGCCGCCGACCTCGGCCTGCCCGCACCACCCGCATCTGCAACCCCAGCAACAAACTAAGTAAGGTATCCTAAAGAAGTCATGTCGAACACCATCACAGCCCGCCGCCTCATCACCGACACCGGCACCATCGAGTTCCCTGTCATCACCCTCGCAGCCGACGGCACCATCGCGGACATCTTCTCCGACCCCGTCGCCCTCGCCCCCGAGACCGACACCCTCACCGCCGCCTTCTTCGACATCCACACCCACGGCGCCATGGGTCACGACGTCATGCACTCCACCTCCGCGCAGCTCAGCGAGCTCCAGCGCTTCCTCGCCACCCACGGCGTCGCTCACTACCTTCCCACCACGGTCACCGCTCCCGTAGACGCAACCCTCCGCTCCCTCGAAGCCCTCGCCACCCTCATCGAGTCCACTCCCCGCGAAAACGAAGCGACCCCCATCGGCATTCACCTCGAAGGGCCATTCCTTTCCCACGCCAAACGCGGCGTCCACCCTCCGGCCAACCTCCAGCCTCCCAGCATCGAACTCTTCGACCGCTTCCAAACCGCCGCCCGCGGTCACATCAAGCTAGTAACCATAGCCCCCGAACCCAACGCCGCATACGCCCCCACAAATCCGGGTGCCCCGGGTCCGGACTCTCGGACCCGGGTTTCCGAACACCCACAACCCCACGGGGATGCCCCTAACCTCCCTCACTCGGGGACCACGCAAAATCCGGGGCCCCCCGATCTCTCGCACTTGGAGATCGGGGCTTCCACGGAATCCAAATCGTCAGCCATCGACCTAATCCACCACGCCTCCTCGCGCGGAGTGAAGATCTCCATCGGCCACTCCAACGCCACCGCCACCGAAGCCCTCACCGCCATCGACGCCGGTGCCACCGCCGCCACCCACGCCTTCAACGCCATGCGTTCCCTCGACCACCGCGAGCCCGGCATCCTCGGCATCGTCCTCGACGACAACCGTCTCTTCGCCGAACTCATCTGCGACGGCATCCACGTAGCCCCTCCGCTCGTCCGCCTTTGGCTCAAAGCCAAAGGTCTCGACCGCGCCATCCTCGTCACCGACGCCATGTCCGCCGCCGGCATGCCCGACGGCGCCTACACCCTCGGCGAGTTCGCCGTAGCCGTAGCCAACGGCCGTGCCCTGCTCGCCGAAGACCTCGCCGAGGGCAAAGAGACCCTAGCCGGCTCCGTCCTCACCATGGACAAAGCCGTAGCCAACCTCCAGATCTTCACCAAGTCCTCCATAGCCGATGCCACCCGCCTTGCCTCCCACAACCCCGCCGCGATGCTAGGCAAACCCGAACTAACCCGCCTCTCCCCCGGCAGCCCCGCCAACCTGAATCGCTTCAACGCCTCCGGCCACCTAACAGCCACCTACATCCGCGGCAAGAAAATCAACTAACCCACGCCCCCTTTGCGAAACTTCGCTCCCTGAGCGAACTTTGCGTTCAAGGCTGTTGCTCTTGCCTTTGCTTTTCTAGCTGTCATTCCCGAAGGGAATCTGCTGTGGCTGTGGCAGTTGCTGTTGCTCTCTCCCACCCCAGCACGCTCGGGTACCCCGAGGCTTCAGCCTCGGGTCTCATAGCCCACCACAGAATAGGGCTTTAGCCCGTGGGGTATGCTTTCTCGTCCAGTGGCACTCCCTTACCAGAAGGCCAAAAGCAATGAGTGGGACACCTTCGAGCCTTTCTCATCAAAGCTGGTGCTGTCGCCTTTAGCTGTCATTCCCGAAGGGAATCTGCTTTTAGCTTTTGTCTGTTAACTGTTCGCTGTTAACTATTCGCTCTCCAACCTCAATGAGCAACGACCCCCAAAAAGCTCTACCCCCTCCGAGCCATCCAAAGCGCCCCCTCCAACGAATCCACCTCCTCCGGCGACACCACCATCTCCGGCACACTCACCTGTAACCGCTCCACCATCGCCTCCCGCACCAGCGAAATCTTCCCCAACACACTTCCCGTATAACAAAGCCGAGTCACATCCCCAGGCTCACACCGCACCGTCCGCATCTTCGCCACCACCAACCCCACATGCTCGGCCAGCTCTTCCCCGGCACACTGCAACACCCCCAGCGCAACCTCATCCCCCCGCTCCGCACAACTCACAACAACTGCGGTCAGCTCCGCAAAGTTCGTCCTGCTCCTATGATTCGCCTTAGCAATCAACTCCCCTAAGCTCTTCAACCCCCAGAAAGTCTGTATCTCCCGCAACAACTCCGTCGCCACCCCACGATCCTTCGCTCGAAACCCAGCCTTCACCGCCTCCAACCCAATCCATCCCCCTGACCCCTCATCGCCAATCACCGGCCCCCATCCACCCGCCGTCAGCCTCGTCCCATCCGAACATCGTCCCACCACATTCGCTCCCGTCCCCGCAATCACAAAAATTCCCGGCCCACCCTGAAACGCAGCTTCCAGCGCAATCTCATCATCCCCACACAAAATCACCTCACCCGACACCATCCCACCCAGCGTCTCCTCCGCCCACTGCCGCACGCCTTCGCTCGAAATCCCCGCTAACCCCATGCACGTCCGCGTCACATCCCCCAACCTTATCCCGGCTTTGTGCGACGCCACCTGCACCACCTCCCGCAGCCTCTTCGTCGCCACCTCTTCACCAACCGACATCAACTTCACAGTCCCGCCACTCGCGCTCGCCAGCACACCCGCCTCGTCCGCAATCCAGCAAACCGTCTTCGTCCCACCCGCATCAATTGCCACAAAAATCGCCATCGTCCGCACGCTCTCCCTTTGGCTGTGCACATGCGCGCTGCATTCACCCGCCAAGCCCGTTATCATAACCTGCATCACCGCTGCACGTCGCGCACTACCTCACGCGACACGCAACATCACAACCGTCCCACAACCAACTGCCCCCGGAGAGATCGTTGTCGAGTCCATTCCCCTTAGCAACACCCGTCGCACTTGCTCTCGGCCTCGCTCCACAACGGCTCAGCTCCTTCGACCTCGCGCTCATCGTCGTCTACCTCATCGGCATCACGCTCTTCGGCCTGCGCTTCCGCGAGAAAAAAGGCGACCCTAAGTCGGACAAGTCCCTCAAGTCCTACTTCCTTGCCAACAACACCATCCCCTGGTGGGCCATCGCTCTCTCCATCGTCTCGGCCGAAACCTCCACCCTCACCATCATCTCCATCCCCGGCGTAGCCTTCGCCGGCGACTTCGGCTTCCTACAGATCGTCATCGGCTACATGCTCGGACGCATCGTCGTAGCCGCGCTCTTCCTCCCCAAATACTTCGCCGGAGAGATGCTCACCGCCTACCAGCTCATCGACCGCCGCTTCGGCAACGTCCTCCACAAAGTCACCGCCGGCCTCTTCCTCCTCACCCGGGCCGCTGCAGAAGGCGTCCGCGTCTTCGCCGTCTCCATCGTCGTCGGCATCGCCATCGGCACACGCGACACCCTCTCGATCGTCATCATCTGCGCCCTCACGCTCCTCTACACCTTTGAAGGCGGCATGGCAGCCGTCATCTGGACCGACGTCGTGCAGATGCTCATCTACATCGGCGGCACGGTCGTCGCCATCTCCACGCTCGGCACCCACGTCACCGGCGGTTGGAGCAACATCCACGCCGTCGCTTCCGCCGCAGGCAAGTTCCACATGTTCAACTTCGCCCTCAACCTCACCACCACCTACACCTTCTGGGCCGGAGTCCTCGGCGGCACGTTCCTCACCATGGCCTCGCACGGCACCGACCAGCTCATGGTCCAGCGCATGTTAGCCGCCCGCAACCTCCGCGAATCCCGCCTCGCGCTCCTCAGCAGCGGCGTCGTCATCTTCGTCCAGTTCGCTCTCTTCCTGCTCATCGGCGTCGGCCTCTACGTCTTCTACGGCCAACACCCCACCACCTTCTCCGGCAACGACCGCATCTTCCCCACCTTCATCGTCCGCGAAATGCCCATCGGCGTCGCCGGCCTCCTCGTAGCCGCCATCCTCGCCGCGGCTATGTCAAACCTCTCCGCCGCACTCAACTCGCTCTCCTCCACCACCGTCGTCGACTTCTACATGGTCCTACGCCCTAACGCCAACGACCGCGAGCGCAACATCATCTCCAAGTCCTCCACCGTCTTCTGGGCATTCGTCCTTTGCTCTATCGCCATCGCAACCGTCTCCGTCGGCGGCAAAGGCCACGTCGTAGAAATCGCTCTCTCCATCGCCTCGGTCGCCTACGGTTCCCTCCTCGGCGTCTTCCTCCTCGGCACCCTCACCAAATACGCCACCCAGTGGGGAGCCATCACCGGCATGATCGTCGGCTTCGCTCTCAACCTCTACCTCTGGCAAGGAACCTTCCCCATGCACCTCGGCCCCCTCACCATCCCCCACATCGCCTTCACTTGGTACGTCCTCATCGGCGCCGCCGTAACCTTCGCCATCGGCTCACTCGCCAGCCTCATCTTCTCGAAGCAATCCGCCCGCGCCCGCATCATCACCGCGTCATTGCTCTTGCCTTTCTTGCTGTCATTCCCGAAGGGAATCTGCTTTCCGGCCGCACACGCACAAACTCTCATATCCACCACAAACAGGTACCCCGAGGCTTTAGCCTCGGGTCTCATAGCCCCACCCCGAAATGGGCTTCAGCCCGTGGGGTATGCTCTCCCATCCGCGCCACAAATACCCGCGCCCACCACCGCCCCCAACTTCACCCCCATCACCAACCTCCTCACCGACGCCATCACCAACCACCACCTCCCCGGCGCCGTAGTCGTCATCGGCCACAACAACAAGATCGTCTTCGAGCAAGCCCTCGGCAACCGCAAGCTAGCCAACGAACCCGGGCCCCTACCGGGACCAGACGGCCAGCCCGACCTCGCCCCGGAACCCATGACCGAAGACAACATCTTCGACATGGCCTCCCTCAGCAAATGCCTCTCCACCGCCACAGCCGTCATGCAGCTCTACGAGCAAGGCAAGATCACCAGCTTCGACGACTCCGTAGAAAAATATCTCCCCGCCTTCAACGAAACCCACGACCCCGAGCGAGCCAAAGTCACCCTCCGCATGCTCCTCACCCACACCTCCGGCGAAGCCCCCGACGTCAACCTCAAAGACGCCTGGGGCCTCGCCGCACCTGACAAAGCCGAAGGCATCCACCGCGCCCTCACCACCCCCCTCAAAGCCACCCCCGGCAGCATCTTCACCTACTCCGACATCAACTTCATCCTCCTCGGCGACCTCGTAGAAACCCTCAGCGGCGAACCCCTCGACGTCTACGCCCAAGACCACATCTTCAAGCCCCTCGGCATGACCGAAACCCGCTACCTCCCCATCGCCAAAGCCTGCGGCCCCCACAAAGTCATCGGAGCCGCCATCGCCTGGGCACCCGCACCGCGCTTCCGTATGGACTACGCCTGCCCACCCGCCGACTGGTCCACCTCGCTCCTCCCGCGCATCGCACCCACCACCCACGACGACGAAGGCAACGCCACCACCAACCCCCACTTCGACCTCCTCACCCGAGGCACCGTCCACGACCCCACCACCCGCCGCATGGGTGGAGTAGCCGGCCACGCCGGCGTCTTCTCCACCGCCCACGACATCAACCTCTACGCCGCCGCCCTCCTGGAAAAACTCCGGGACAACACCGGCACCTTCCCCCTCAAACAATCAACCCTCCAGCTCATGACCCAACCCGAGCAACCCGGCCACACCCCCAACCAAGTACCCTCCGCCAACGCTGCTCAAACCGCAGCCGTCGCCGCAGGCGAACAAGGAACTCTCCCCGGCCTGGCCCCCCACTACCCCGCCATCAAAGACCAAAACCTCCGCGGCTTCGGCTGGGACATCGACACCGCCTTCTCCAAACCCCGAGGCCTCATCTTCCCCATCGGCAGCTTCGGCCACACCGGCTTCACCGGCACAAGCCTCTGGATGGACCCCGCCTCCAACACCTACGTCATCCTCCTCACCAACGCCGTCCACCCCCGCGGCAACACCCCCATCTCCAACCTCCGCGGCCAAATCGCCACCGCCGCCGCCGAAGCTCTCGGCCTAGCCACAACTCCGAGTGCCCCATCCTCGGCGCGCCCCAACCTCTCTCCCTCAACCTCAACCCCCGAATCGCGCCAGGGTGGGGTATCGAGCGAAGCTCGACCGCTCTCTTCCGAAGTCGCCCCCACCCTCACCGGCATAGACGTCCTCGAACAAACCCACTTCGCCGCCCTCACGCAAAACTGCCCCAACTCAAAACTCACAACGCAACAAAACCCCTGCCCGAAACGCCACATCGGCCTCCTCACCAACCAAACCGGTCTCGACGCCAACGGCCACCGCACCATCGACATCCTCTACAAGCACTTCCTAACAACCAACACCCAACAGCTAACAACTCTCTTCACCCCCGAACACGGCCTCTCCGGCCAACAGGACACCACCCATCAGCTCGCCGAGAAGGACGAAGCCACCAACCTCCCCGTAATCTCTCTCTACGGCGCCCACGACGCCGACCGCCGCCCCACCCACGCCCAGCTCGCCAACCTCGACGCCGTCGTCATCGATCTCCAGGACGCCGGCGTCCACTTCTGGACCTACGAAGCCGCCATGGGCTACTTCCTCGAGGCAGCTTCCACCGAGCAGACCGACTTCCATCACCACATGGAAGTCGTGATTTTAGACCGCCCCAACCCCGTAGGCGGCCTCGCCGTCCAGGGCCCCGTCTCCGGTCCCGGCCGCGAATCCTACGTCAACTACATGCCGCTCCCCGTCCGCCACGGCCTCACCTTCGGCGAGCTCGCCCGCTACATCGTCGCGACCAAACACCTTAGCACCACGCTCACCGTCGTCCCCATGCAGCACTGGCAGCGCAGCATGTTCTACGCCGACACAGGCCTCCCCCAGAAGGATGGAAAGCTCAACTTCAGCCCCAACCTCCGCTCCGTCGAAGCCACCCTGCGCTACCCCGCCCTCGGTCTCATCGAATACAACAACATCTCCGTAGGCCGCGGCACCGATCACCCCTTCAGCTTCTTCGGCGCCGGCATTCCCCCCACCAAACCCTCCACCTCCACCGCCACCGGCGGCCTCGCTAACGCCGGCTCGTCCACAACGACGGGTGCCTGGTTCAAAGCCACCGAAGTAGCCAACTACCTAACCGCCCGCTACATCCCCGGCGTCACCTTCACCCCCACCGCCGAAACCATCACCGAAGACGCCAACCACTACCCCTTCCACGGCCAGACCATCGAAGCCGTCCGCGTAACCCTGACAGACCCCAAACAAACCGACACTCCCGAGCTGGGCATCGAGATCCTCGCCGCCCTCCATCACCTCTACCCCACCCAGTTCAACCTGCCACGAGCCATGGGCCTCGTCTGCAATCAGGCCACCATGGACGCCCTCACCCGTGGCGACGACCCCCGCGACATCGCCGCCTCCTGGCAACCCTCCCTCGACGCCTTCCGCACCGCCACCCTCCCCTACCTCCTCTACCAGTAGCCTAAAAATTCCATCCACCCACTCTTTCGAGTCTTACGCAATCTCGTCTCCACCCCCATTCTCGGAGTAGGATTCATGCAGCTTTAAATCCACGCACATCGGGCTCCTCTCATCCGCTTCGCCGAAACAGCAGAACCAAGGAGACATCCATGCACCTCATCGTCCTCGCTCTACTCATTGGCGTCATCGCCGGCCTCCGTGCCTTCATGGCTCCCGCAGCCGTTAGCTGGGCCGCCCGCTACGGTGTCCTTCCAGTCGCCGGCACGCACCTCGCCTTCCTCGGCTCGATCATTACGTCCTGGATCGTCACGGCTCTAGCCCTCTTCGAGCTCGTCAACGACCAAAACCCCAAGACCCCCAGCCGCAAAGTCCCACCCCAGTTCATCGCCCGCATCGTCATGGGCGGCTTCTCCGGCGCAGCCATCGGCCTCGGTCTCGGCAATCTCTGGGTCGGCCTCCTCTGCGGAGTCATCGGAGCAGTCATCGGCACCCTCGGCGGCGCAGCCGTTCGCGGCAAACTCGCCGCAGCCTTCGGCAAAGATCTTCCTGCCGGACTCCTCGAAGACGCCGTCGCCATCATCGGCGCCTACCTCATCGTCTCCCACATCTAAAACAAAAACATCTCCAAACGCATCAACCACTTACAGCCAAAACTCTTGACACCGCAGCTATACTGATTCCAGATAGCAAAAGAGCCCGGCCACCAGCCGGGCTCTCGGGTTTAACAGTCTTCGGACTTTACACAGGTCCAAGCCTAACCGCAATCGAATCAGGATTTTGAGACCAAAAGTACCCAGGGGAGGGGTAGGCCCACATGCCGCAAGCCACCAAGTACGACGCCATCGTCATCGGGGCCGGTCAAGCCGGTCCCTCGCTCGCCTCTCGCCTCACCCAGACCGGAAAAACCGTAGCCTTCGTCGAGCGTCACCTCTTCGGCGGCACCTGCGTCAACACCGGCTGCACCCCCACCAAGGCCATGGTCGCCAGCGCCTACGCCGCCCACGTCGCCCGCCGCGCAGCCGAGTACGGCGTCAACCTCTCCGGCCCCATCACCGTAGACATCAAAGCCGTCAACGCCCGCCGCGACGCCATCGTCGCAAAGTCGCGCACCGGCGTCGAAGGCTGGCTCCGCAACAACCAGAAGATCACCGTCCTCACCGGCACAGCCAGCTTCGAGTCCCCCACCACCGTTCGCGTCGGCGACGACCTCCTCGAAGCCCCACAAATCTTCCTCAACGTAGGCGGCCGCGCCACCATCCCCGACTTCCCCGGCGTCCACGACGTTCCCTTCCTCGACAACACCAGCCTCCTCGCGCTCGACATACTGCCCAAACATCTCGTCATCGTCGGCGGCAGTTATATCGGCATCGAGTTCGGCCAGATCTATCGCCGCTTCGGCAGCGAAGTCACCATCATCGAAAAGGGCCCACGTCTCGTCTACCGCGAAGACGAAGACGTCTCTGCCGCCGTCCTCGAAATCCTCCAGGGCGAAGGCATCAACGTCCGCCTCAACGCCGAGTGCATCACCCTCGCCCCCCACGAACACGGCGTCGAAGTAGGCGTTACCTGTGCAGAAGGTGAGGAACCCTCCACCGTCGGCTCTCACGTCCTCCTCGCCGTAGGCCGCACTCCCAACACCCAAGACCTCGGCCTCGACAAAGCCGGCGTCCTCACCGACAAACACGGCTACGTCCTCGTGGACGACCAGCTCCGCACCAACGTCGAAGGCATCTACGCCCTGGGCGACTGCAACGGCAAAGGCGCCTTCACCCACACCGCCTACAACGACTACGAAATCGTAGCTGCCAATCTACTAGACAACGACCCACGCCGCGTCTCCGACCGCATCCCCTGCTACGCCATGTTCATGGACCCGCCGCTAGCCCGCATCGGCCTCACCGAAGCCGAAGTCCGCGCCACCGGCAAGCCCGCTCTCATCGCCACTCGCCCCATGACCCGCGTCAATCGCGCTCTGGAAAAGGGCGAAAGCCTCGGCTTCATGAAGGTCCTCGTAGATGCCGACACCAAAAAAATCCTCGGCGCATCCCTCTTCGGCGTCGGCTGCGACGAAGCCATCCACTGCCTCCTCGACACCATGTACGCGGGCGCTCCCTACACCACCGTCCTGCGCGCCGTACACATCCACCCAACCGTATCCGAACTCATCCCTACACTACTAGGCGACCTCAAGCCGCTCGAATAACTTCGAGCGGCTTCAAGCCGCATCGCCTATCGCAACACAACAGTCTGCGCCTTGCCTGTATCGGCAATCACACCCGCCCATCCAAGGCTAGTCTTCTCCAACGGTTTTGCATGTCCGTCTTCTACAATCTGTGAAGCCACCGGAGTCCAACCCACAACCTCAATCCGATACGCCTTCCACCACGGCGCAAAACTTCCCTCGCGCTTGCCAACACTCACACTCACCGATCCATCCGCGGCCACACTACACGTAAAACTCAGCCTCACATACGCACCTTTGCGGAAGTCATAACTCGCACCGTCATCGGCATACACATCGCCATGACAGTCGTCACCCGGAAACACCCGCAACGTCAGCGGCCCATCCGGCTTCTCCTCCGTCGATTGCACCAGCGGAGCCATCGGCAGAATCGCCCCTGCACGCACATAGATCGGCAACTCCGCAGGCCCGGGGTTCACCATCAAAGGCGGCAAAGCATTCGCCGCTGCATCGCGTATCTCCAAATCCCGCGTCGCAATCGGAGCCCTGCGATCCAGCTTCGCTCCACTCCAGTAGTCGTACCAAATCCCCGGCGGCAGATGCACCTCATAAGGCGCAACCTCCTCCGGCGATGGCGACGCCGCAACCAGCATCGACGCCCCAAACATAAACTCACCCGTCGCATCCAGATCCAACGGATGCCCATCCGACGTCGCATGAGGAAACTCCAGAAACAGCGGACGAACAATCGGCAACCCATCCCGCGAAGTCTCTTCCGCAGTCGTGTACAGATAAGGCATCAGCTTGTAACGCTCTTCGATATACCGCCGCCGAATATCTTCCTGCGCTGACCCATCGACCCAAGGCTCATGATCCCGCGTCCCCTTCGCCGCGTGGTCACGATCGATCGGCTGAAACGCAGCCAGCATCAACCAACGCGTCAACAACTCCGGCGAAGGCGATCCAGCAAAGCCACCAACATCTGCACCCGCCATCGCAAACCCGCTCAACCCGAGGTTCAACAACTGAGGCGTCGTCTGCCGCAGATGGTTCCACGTCGAAGAGTTATCGCCACTCCACGTAGCTGCATACCGCTGCCCCCCCGCATAGCTCGCACGCGTCAACACAAACGGCCGCACATTCGGCTCCAGCTTCAGCAACCCATCCCACGTCCCGCGCGAGTTCTCCATTC
>Ga0302314_10014761_pt1 | contig 13327 bp, 11 predicted proteins | sample III_Palsa_N2_3_FD_200533 | JGI IMG/M metagenome (GOLD analysis project Ga0302314, IMG submission 200533) | Peat permafrost microbial communities from Stordalen Mire near Abisko, Sweden - III_Palsa_N2_3 | ecosystem: Environmental > Terrestrial > Soil > Palsa > Peat permafrost | place: Sweden...
GTGCCCCAGGTGCGTGTGGGTGACCAGGCTCAGTTCTTCCAGCAGTTCGAGCGTCCGGTAGACGGTCGACAGGTTCACCGAGCTGGCGGTCCGCTGCACTTCGAGGCAGATAGCGTCGGGCGTGGCATGTTCCAGGCTGGCCACCGCGCTCAGGACGAGTTGCCGGGCAGGAGTCAGCCGGTACCCTCTGGCCCGCAGCATTTGGGGAAGCTCACCCGGCGTACTCATTGCCATGGCCTAAGTCTAGTGCCGTGTACGCAGAGCGAGCACCCGATTGCCGTGGCATTCCCGCCCAGAGGCTAGCCGACGCGCTTGAGCTGGGCCGCCAGATGGTTCTGCATCGGCTGGCCGACCGCCGCCATATCGAAGGTCCAGTAGAGGTCGCCTTGGACCAGGCCGTACAGCCGGTGGCCTGCGGAATACTCCTTCGCCGTGGCGGTGCGCGCGACCGCGTCGGTGTGCAGCTCGATCTTGCCGTTGTCCAGCTCGCCGATCCAGATCTCGGTCACCCCGGTGGGGTGCGCGAGGACGAGCTCGAGCTCGACCACCGGCTTGCCCTTCTCCGGCACCGGGCCGGGGCGCCAGTAGCCGCTCTCCGTGGCCAGCGGCCTGACCTTCTCGCCGGCCTCGTCGATCAGCCAGGACCGGGAGACGTACTGGACGAAGGACTTGCCGGGGATGTAGGAGAACGTCATCTCCTGGCCGAAGCGGAAGTCCTCGATGGTCGGGTAGTGGCCCAGGCCCACGCCGGCCCACTCGCCGAGCAGGAAGGCCAGCGGCAGGACGGCCGGCTCCAGATTGTCCGGGATCTCGAATGGCATCGCCGGGCGCCTAGCGGCTCTGGCCTTTGAAGAGCTGCACTACGACAAAGGCGGAGAAGAACATGACTGCGAGGAATACCACCACGAGGAGTGCGGTGAAGAAGGTATCCACAGTGGTTGCTCCTGCAAATCGGCGCGGATGGTACGGACACGACGGATGTGGCCGGGCCCAGTTTAGGCCCCCAGTTTAGGTCACCTGATCCGTCCCACCCACCGAGCCGTCTGTGACTCTCGCTACGCTCGGAGTATGGCAAAAAAACTGGTCATCAAGGTCACCGCCGGAGCCGACGCGCCGGAGCGCTGCTCGCAGGCCTTCACCGTCGCCGCCGTCGCCGTGGCCTCGGGCGTGGAGGTCTCGCTCTGGCTCACCGGCGAAGCCTCCTGGTTCGCCCTGCCGGGAAAGGCGGCGGAGTTCGAGCTGCCGCACGCGGCCCCGCTGCCCGACCTGATCGAGGGCATCCTGGCCGGGGGCACGGTCACCTTGTGCACCCAGTGCGCCGCCCGGCGGGAGATCACCGAGGATCAGTTGCTCGACGGTATCCGGATCGCCGGGGCTCAGGTCTTCGTCGCCGAGATCCTGGGTGACGGGGTACAGGCCCTGGTCTACTGAGGATGCGACGCCGCGCCCACTACGCTCTGCGCTGCCTGAACGGCGGCGAGGGCCGGGTTTTCCCAAGCAGGCTTGGGGAAACCCGGCCCTCGCGTTACCCGCAGGTTCCGGAACTCTCGGGACTAGACGGCGATCCGGACTTCGTGGACCTGGCCGGAAGTGGCCACCACGGAGCGGTCGGCGCTGCCGCCGGGGACCAGGGCACGCAGGGTCCAGGTGCCGGCTGCGGCGAAGAAGCGGAACGCACCGGTGGCGGAGGTCGGGACCTCGGCGGTGAACTCGCCGGTCGAGTCGAGCAGCCGGACGTAGCCGGTGATCGGCTCGCCGTCGCGCTCGATGGTGCCCTCGATCACGGTTTCCTTGCCCTCGGCGATGCCGTCGCGGTTCAGACCGCCGGCGGTGGCTCCGCACATGTCAGTACTCCTTGCTATTTAAGTGGAACGCGGTGGGGTGGGGGTGCGCCGGTCAGGCGCCGAGCTCGATCGGGACGCCGACCAGGGAGCCGTACTCGGTCCACGAGCCGTCGTAGTTCTTGACGTTCTCCTGGCCGAGGATCTCGTGCAGCACGAACCAGCTGTGGGCGGAGCGCTCGCCGATGCGGCAGTAGGCGATGGTGTCCTTGGCCAGGTCCACGCCCTCGCCCTCGTACAGCGCGGTCAGCTCGGCGTCGGACTTGAAGGTGCCGTCGTCGTTGGCCGACTTCGACCACGGGATGTTCTTGGCGCTGGGCACGTGGCCCGGGCGCTGCGACTGCTCCTGCGGCAGGTGGGCCGGGGCCAGCAGCTTGCCGGAGAACTCGTCGGGGGAGCGCACGTCGACCAGGTTCTTGACCCCGATCGAGTCGACCACCTCGTCCCGGAAGGCCCGGATCGCGAGGTTCTGCGGCTGGGCGACGTAGCTGGTGGCGGCCCGGGTCGGCACCGCCTCGACGAGGTCGCGCGAGTCCAGCTCCCACTTCTTGCGGCCGCCGTCGAGCAGCTTGACGTCCTCGTGGCCGTAGAGCTTGAAGTACCAGTAGGCGTAGGAGGCGAACCAGTTGTTGTTGCCGCCGTAGAGCACCACTGTGCTGTCGTTGGCGATGCCGCGCTCGGACAGCAGCGCCTCGAACTGCTCCTGGGAGACGAAGTCGCGGCGGACCGGGTCCTGTAGGTCGCGCTTCCAGTCGATCCGGACCGCGTTGCGGATGTGGTTCTTGTCGTAGGCGGCGGTGTCCTCGTCGACCTCGACCAGGACGATCTGCGGGTCGTCGAGGTGGGCTTCGACCCAGTCGGCGTCGACGAGTACTTCAGTGCGACTCATAGGGGCTTCCTTCCGAAGGAGAAATCATGACAAACAGGGAAATTCCGAATGCACTGTACTGCCAGTGCGGGCGGATGTGTCAGTGCGGCTGTGAACCGACGCGGAACCTGGTTCGACACGTTCGGCGGAAGGGGCCTGGATCAGGCCGTGAGCATTCGCGCCGACACCAGCGGACGGCGACAACACAGGCAGGTCGAGACGCGGCACAGATCGACTGCGCGCCTTTTGGTGAGCTCCGCCTGTGGCCTCATGCCCCCGATACTAAGGAGGAAGCAGGGGTGCTGTCACCAATATCTCAGATGCTGATACGGACGTCTCAAAATAAGTAGTCCAAAACGGGCACCGCGCAAACGGCTATTGAACGACCGTGGTGGTCTGGCTCAACGACACGTTCTGGCCGGTCGCCACGATGTCGACGCCGGTCTGGCCGATGGTCACCGAGGACACGGTCAGCCCGAACGGGAGGTCGCCCAGCGGGAACTTGTAGCTCAGGCTGCTCGGGGTGGAGCCGGTCAGCCCGGACACCGGCAGCTGGATGGATCCGGACTGGATCTGGATGATATTGCCCGGCAACCGCGTGACCTGCGCCTCCACTGAGGTGGTGAACAGTCCGGCGAACGAGATGGTGGCCTTGACCTGCCCTTTGCCGCCGTCGCTGAGCTGGACCTGGGCGAAGCCCGTCTTCTGGCTCAGCAACTTGGACAGGTCCGCGTAGCTCAGTTCCGCGGTCGCGGTCAGGTTGTCCACGGTCGCACTGTTGTAACCGCTGGAGACGTGCACGCCGCGCAGGTCCACGTGCAGGTCGCTGATCGGCACGCCCTGCGGGGCGAGACCGTGGATGTCGATCGTGGCGTGCGGGAAGTTGCGGGAGATCGCCTGGGTGAGGAAGGGGATGCCGTCGATGGTCACCGTGGGCTTCTGGGACAGGTCCTGCTCCTGCGCGATCTTGGTGGCCAGCTCGTCCTGCGCGACCCGCACCGCGACCCGATCGCCCACCGCCAGCAGGGCGAACAGCACGACGAGGGCTATCAGCCAGTGCCGGAGCCGGTGCTTCTTCCTCCGCACCGGCGAGGGCTCGACCAGAGTCGGCTCGTTGTAGTACTGGTCGGAGTGAAACGGGGGCTCGGCGTTGTGGGAGGTCACGCTGCCGAGCCTAGCCGGGAATCGATTCCCATGACAGGTAAAGCCATGACCTGCATGGGCAGCGCGATCACCGCAGAACGGTGACGCTCGTGACGGCGGCCAGGCCGGTCAGCGCCATCGGCAGCGCCTGGGCCAGGATCCGGGTGGGCGCGCCCTCCCGGGCCAGCCGGCCGGCCGTGGCCGCGCCGGTCGCGGCGAACACCCCGGCCAGCGCTCCCCCGGCCAGTCCGCCGGTCAGCCCGGCCGTCGAGGCCAGGCTCACCGCGGTGAGCCCGCCGACCAAGGCGGCCGCCACGATGCCGACGATGATCCCGCGAGTGGCCCCGGACAGCAGGGCCGGGCAGAGCACTGCCATGGCCCCGGCCAGGGCGCAGCCCGCGGTCAGCGCGGAGTCCTGCCGCTCGGCGACCACGAACCCGGCCGGCACCACCACGAGCAGCGCTCCGGCGGCCGCGTTGGCCAGGGCCTGGACCGAGCGGTCCGAGGCCAGCAACCGCTCGGCCGCGAGGGCGGTGAAGCCGAGGCCGAGCGCGCCGGCCGAGAGGGCGAAGGCGCTGCCGGCCGAGGCGCTGTAGGCCAGGACCGTGGCGGCCAGGCCTATCAACGCCGGCAGCAGCGCCCCGCGCCAGGCCCCGCCGGTGGCCCGCGACCAGCCGAGGGCCAGGCCGAGTTGGCCGGCCCCGACCACGATCGCCAGCACCGGGGCGGCGGCCACCGCGGCCACCGCGGTCAGGACCGCGAGGCCGGCCGCGCCGAACGCGCCCCGGCCGGGCGACAGGTCGGCCGCCGCGGACTCGGGAGACGCCGAGCGCGACGGCGCGGGTTCGGGCTCCGGAGCTTCCTGGCGGGCGCGCTGTGCGGGCGGGTGGCCCACGCGGTCGAATGTTTCGGTTTGGAACGTAGCATTATTGAAGGCCGGGTCAGTGAACGCCCCGTCATCGAACTGCGGATCGTCGTATTCCGGATCGTTATACGCGGGCTCGCGGAAGCGCGGGTCCCCGTCCACCAGGAACTGCGAGCTCGCTTCGCGGTGCTGCGCTTCGTCCCATTCCCGCTGGTCCCAGCCCAGCCCGGACTGATCCCACTGCGGATCCCACTGCTGCTGCGGGTCCGGCTGGGGCATCTGCTGATGCGGGATCAAGTATTGCGGTTCGGTATACCGCTGCTCAGAATATTGCGGTTCCGAGTACGGCTGCTCCGCATACGGTTGTTCTGAAAACTGGGGGTCCGCGTATTGAGGATCCGAGTACTGGGGGTCCTGATAGTGCGGCTCCGGATACTGCTGGGGCTCCGGCGCGCGGCGACGGCCCCGCCCGGGCGGGCCGCTCGGAGCGTTCTCCGGCTGGCCGTCCGGCGGGACATTCGGGTACGATGCGTCGTATTCATAGGCCATTGTCGTATTTCACCCTCCGGCGAACGGCGGCAGGACATCGACCACGGATCCGGGAGCCAAAGTGACCGTCCGCGGATCGCGCACCCCGACCGGCGTCCCGTCGACCAGGAACGAACAGCGCGTGAGCACCAGGGCCAGCTTCGACCCGGCCGGGCCCCGGCTCTCGACTGAGCGCTCCAGTACTGCAAACAGCGTGGCCACAGGGCTGCACTCCTCGGCCCGACCAGCCGCTTCCCTCGCGGCCGCCCAGAAACGCACCGTCACCGCCCCGCCGGGTCCGTTCTCTTTGCACATTGCGCACTCGCCTACCCCTCCGCATCTCTTACACCAGTAACAAAGGTACCGGTGACACGGGCTGTCCATGTCGGCTATCCTCGTTGTTAAGGATCCGGGCGACGACGCCACCGGGTCCTTTATGCGTTTTACAGTCACGTTACGAACTGTTCACCGCGTTCTTCCGTCAGCCGCGGCCCCATCACCGCGACACGGCCCTAGGAGACAGACTGTCATGGCAACCCTCCTCCTTCTGACCAACGCCCTGGCCCCGTCCGCCGAGGTACTGCCCGCGCTCGGTCTGCTCCTGCACACAGTACGGATTGCCCCCGCCGAGGCCTCCGCTCTTATGGATACCGCCCCGGCCGAAGTGCTGTTAGTGGACGGGCGCCGGGAGCTGCCTGCCACCCGCTCGCTGTGCCGGGTCCTGCGCACCACCGGCCTGGAATGCCCGATGCTGCTGATCACCACCGAAGGCGGCCTGGCCGCGGTCACCGCCGAGTGGGGCGCCGACGACGTCCTGCTGGACACCGCGGGCCCGGCCGAGGTCGAGGCCCGGATCCGGCTGGCGATCGGCCGCCGCGCCGCCGCCGCCGGCGCCGAGGACCTGCCGCTGGAGATCCGCAACGGCGACCTGTCCATCGACGAGGCCACCTACACCGCCCGGCTGCGCAGCCGGATCCTGGACCTGACCTTCAAGGAGTTCGAGCTGCTGAAGTACCTGGCCCAGCACCCCGGCCGGGTGTTCACCCGGGCGCAACTGCTCCAGGAGGTCTGGGGCTACGACTACTTCGGCGGCACCCGGACCGTGGACGTGCACGTGCGGCGGCTGCGGGCCAAGCTGGGCGCGGACCACGAGCAGCTGATCGGCACCGTGCGCAACGTCGGCTACCGGTTCGTGAACCCGGAGAAGCGAAGCGAAAGGGACTCCGTCCGGGTCTAGGCTGTGCCGAGGCCAACCGCCTCGGCACAACAACGACCTGAAAGAGCCCCCGCAATGCGCATCGGTGTGACCGGACACATCAACCTGACCGAAAACACCGCACGGCTGATCGCCGACGCGCTGGCCGAGCACCTCGCGGGAATCGCGCCGACCGGACTGGTCGGGCTCAGCTGCCTGGCGCCCGGGGCCGACGCCCTGTTCGCGCGGGCGATCCTGGAGCGCGGCGGGGCCCTCGAAGTGGTCCTGCCCTCGCCCGCGTACCGCCGGACCAGGGTCGGGCCGGACTACGCCGCCGAGTTCGACCGCCTGCTCGCCCGTGCGGCCGAGGTCCGGGTGATGCCCTACGAGGTGGCCGACCGCGAGGCCTACGAGGCTGCTAACAACGCCCTGCTCGATGCCTGCGATCGCCTCGTAGCCGTCTGGGACGGGCTGCCCTCCGAGGACCGGGGCGGCACCGCCGCGGTGGTCGCCGACGCCGGGACCCGCGGGCTCGCCGTCACCGTGCTCTGGCCGCGGGGCGCCGAGCGGGCGGCATAGCTTGGGCGTCGCAACCGAAAAGACGCCTCCGAAGTGGCCCGAGTTCCCTTTGTCAGGGTTGTTTACTTGGTAAGGTGGCGGCCTTGCCTTCGGTCTGCCCGAACGGCACCAATGGGACTTTGGTCGCGATGAGGGTACTGGCTCATGGAATTGCGCGAATTGTTGTCGACGGCTCATGGCGGTGAGCGGGCTTTTCACAGTAGCCTGAATCGAAGGCGCCGATCCTCGGGGAGGAGAGTGGCCCGGCTCGATGACTAATGCCGCAGAGAAGCCGACCATGGTTACTCGTGAGGACTGTGAGCTGGCAGTGCAGTGGTGGGGCGACCCCGACGGAGAGCCCGTCTTCCTGCTGCACGGGACTCCGGGGAGCCGGCTGGGACCGCGGCCGCGTGGCATCGTGCTCGAACGGATGGGCATCCGGCTGATCTCCTACGACCGGCCCGGCTACGGGCTCTCCACCCGGCGGCCCGGCCGCACCGTCGCCGACGCGGCGCTGGACGTGGAGCGGATCGCCGACGCCCTCGACATCCAGGAGTTCGCGGTGGTCGGCCGCTCCGGCGGCGGCCCGCACGCCCTGGCCTGCGCCGCGCACCTGCACGGGCGGGTGCACCGGGCGGCCCTACTGGTGAGCCTCGCCCCGCCGGACGCCACCGGCCTGGTCTGGGACGAGGGCATGACCACGGGCAACGTCCAGGCCTTCGCCGAGGCCGACCGCAGCGCCGCCGAGGCGCCGGCCGGCGCGGCGCCGGTGATCGCGGGCCTGCTGCTCCAGGCGGCCAATCTGAAGAAAGACCCGGAGAGCCTGATCAGGCTGCTGCAGCCGGAGCTCTCGGACTCGGACCGGCGATTCGTCGAGGACCGCGCCATGCGCAACCTGCTGACCGCGACCTACGCCGAGGCCGTGCTCAACGGCGGCGACGGCTGGATCGACGACAACTTCGCCGTCCGCAGCCCCTGGGACTTCAAGTTCGACGACGTCCACTGCCCGATCCTGCTCTGGCACGGCGGCGACGACCGGTTCTCCCCGGTCAGCCATACCCGCTGGCTGGCCGAGCGGCTCAGCGCGGTGCGCCGCGGCGAGCCGGACCAGATCAAGGTGACAATGCAGATCGAGTCCGGGGCGGCCCACTTCGCCGCCTTCGAGGTCTTCGTCGACGTGCTCAACTGGGTCACCGAGCCGGAGCTGACCCCGGCCCCCTCCCTGGTCAGAACTGCTGCGGGTCGAGTACTCGATGATTACGCTCCCCGCGCTGCAGCGCCACCACACTCGGATGCTCGTGTCCCGTCAGGTCTCCCAGCTGTTCGATGATCCGGTTCAGCCCGGCGGCCGCGGCGCGGTCGCCCTGGGCGATCCGGGTCAGCGCGAGGTTCGCGTTGGCCCGGAGCGCGTCGGGGTGGTTCGGGCCGAGCACCCGGGTCAGCCGCTGCACGTTCTGCTCGTCCAGCACGCGCGACTCGTCCAGTTCCCTGTTCTCCGCCAGGCAGACGGCCAGGTTCATCTCGGCGGCGACCGTGTAGGGATGGTCCTTGCCCAGGACCGACCTGAGGCGGTCGGCCGTCAGCCGGGCCGTGGGCACCGCCTCGCCGAAGTCGCCCAACGCGCGCAGCACCGCGACGTGGTTGCTGGAGCAGACCAGGGTGAGCGGATGGTCCGCGCCGACCAGGGCGCGGTAGGCCGCGATCACGTCGCGCAGCACCTGGTCGGCCGTGGTGTAGTCCTCCGCGGCCAACAGGTTGGAGCCGCGGCTGAGCCGGCACAGCAGGGTGTCCGGGTGGTCGAAGTAGAGCAGGGCCTCAAGGGTGTCGAAGGCCTCGTCGATGTACGTGATCGCGCTGGCGTACCGGCCGGCTGCACGCAGTGAGACGGCGAGGTTGACCTGGATCTCGGACAGGGTCCGCGGATTCGGCTCGGGCAGGGCCTTGATCGCCTTCAGCACATCGGTGAGCCACTCCACGGACCGCATGTACTGGCCCGCCTCGCGCAGGTTGCGGCCGATCGCGCTGGCCGAGTAGAAGGTGCGCGGATGGCGTTCGCCGAGGGTCGTGCGCCGCCGCTCATAGGTGACCTCGTCCACGCCGCGGGCATCGGCGTACCGGCCGGCCTGCCGGTAGGCGATGGCGAGGTTGCTCGCCGCGTCGAGCGTCCGGTTGAAGTCTTCGCCGAAGACCCGAGCCCAGGCGTTGTAGGTCTCCTCGGCCCGCTCCAGTGCCTCCACGTACTGGCCCCGGGCGCGCAGGTCGGCGCACAGGCCGGTGGCGGTCATCAGGGTGTGCCGGTGTTCCGGTCCGAGCAGCTCGCGCTGTTCGGCCAGCACCCTGGTGTCCAGCTCCCAGGAGTCGTCGTAGCGGCCCAGGTCGCGCAGCACATTCGCCAGGTTGAAGCTGAGGTGGAGCAACTGCTTGCGCAGGATCGTGGCGTCCTCGCCCGGCGGCATCTCGTCCAGGCGCGACTGCCACAGCTGTTGGATCGACCGGCCGGTGCTCTCGGCGTCCTGCATCGATCCCCGGCCCCACAGGTACCGGACCCGGTCGATCATCAGGGACCGCACCGGCTCGGTGTGGCAGTTCACGGCGTTTGAGGGCTCCAAGTGCGGCCACAGCATCCGGTAGCGCTGCCAGGTATCCGGGTCGTCCACGTCCCGCCGCGGCCGGTTCGAGGCCAGGAGCGTGTGCACCTCGTGCTTGACCTCGTCGAGTTCGTCTTGCGTCAGGTGCTGCCGGGCCCGCGCCTGTAGCAGCAGGTGCATCTGGAACTGCCTGGCGTGGTTGTCCAGTTTGATCAAGGCGAGCCGGTTGAGCAGCTGGACGTGCCGGGCGATGTCGTTGGGCTCGGTCAGGGTTTTGTCATATGGCTCGAGCATGGCGACCATGGCCTGGCTGTAGACCAGCCCGAGGGCGATGGTCTCGCCGGACATGCAGGAGCACAACTGCAGCAGCCGGTAGGCGGCTTCGGACCGGGTCCGCACCTCGTCGAGCGAGCTGTCCAGCGCAGTGAGCAGGGTGTCCGGGTAGAAGGCCAGCGGGTCCCCGTCCGGGACCCCCGGCGTGCGCTGGTCCGGCAGTGCCAGCGGTCCGTGCTGCTCCAGCCGGCGCAGGTGCTCCGCCACCGGGGTGCCGGTCTCGTTAAGCCAGGCGCCGGTCACGGACACCGCGAACGGCAGGTCGCCCAGCGCCCGCGCCAGTTCGCCGGCCTCCTCGGCGGTGATCTGCGGCGCGCGGCCGCACAGGTGCGCGATGCTCTCGGCGCGGTCGAACACGTCGATGTCGAAAGTGGAGGTGTACCGGTCCCAGCCCCGGTTGCGCGAGGTGACCAGCACATGGCCGGTGCCGGAAGGGAAGAATCGGTGCACGGCCCCGGGGTCGTCGGCGTTGTCGAACACCAAGAGCCAACGGTCGACCGGCTTGCCCTGGCCGAGCGACCGGACCACGGCGAGCGCGTCGTCCTCAGAGGTCGCCCCGGCTCCGGCGCCCACCTGGAGGTTGAACCGCTCGGACAGCGTGTTGCCGAGGTCGCCCAGCGCGGTGTCGACGAACTGCGGCTGGCCGCTCTGCACCCACCAGATAACATCGTACTCCGACTTAAAGCGGTGGACATACTCTAGCGCCAGCTGAGTCTTGCCCACCCCGCTGTGCAGAGCAAGCGGGACGATCGCCACAGTGCGCTGTTCCCGGAGCAGTTCGCGCAGCCGACGCAGCGGCGCGCTGCGGCCGGTGAACTGCGCGTTGCGCACCGGGACATTGCTGGTCTTGGGCTCGTTGACAGGATAGTGCTCGGCCAGCCGGCGCACCGCGTCATCGGGTACCGGATCGCAGCCCACCAGCCGGGTCAGCCTGCTGATCGCCTCGGCGGCCGTCTGGCCGGCCACCCGCTCCGAGACGTCCACCGGGAAGAGGTCGAGCGGATGGACGTCCGTGACGTAGAGCGCCCGGCGGTTCATCTGCCCGGCGGCGCCTGTGTCCGGTGCCGGTACGGCGCTCCTGGGCCGCCGGGCGGAGGACCGGGACACGATGGTGAGCGAGAGCGCGGAGTGCTCGGGGTCTGCCACAGCCGGACCCGTCGCGCCGTACCGGCCGCGGACCTGGATCTTCGCCTCGCCGAGCACCCGCTCGATCCACTCCGCCCAGACCTCGTCCTCGGGCTCGTAATCGAGCAGGACCTGCCGCACCTCGCTCGGGGCGTTGCGCTCGAAGCGCTTGAGCCAGAACTCGCGGGTGGCCGGCTCCATCGGCGGCATCGCGGTCACCCGGTTCTCGGTGACGTAGCCGGTCAGCCGCTCGTAGGCGGCGAGCAGGGTGGTCGGCCCGGAGTTGGCGTCGCCGAAGGCGGCCAGAATCTCCTCGTACGAATAATATGCCTGATAAGGGATCACGACATTGGACCAGTAGTCCTTGCGCTCCTCCTCGTCCAATCCGGCCGGGAGCCCCTCGAACCTGCGCCGGGCCAGGCTGTGCCCGGCGTCCGCCTTGGCCTTCTCGGTGTTCTCCACCCGCATCGGCACGGGCAGGACCCTGATCCGCTTGCCGCCGCGGCTCGGCCGGTACCGCGCCACGTCGGCCGCGACCTGCACCGCACCCTCGATGCCCTGGGTGTTGAGAGTAAAACAATTGACAAGGGTGTCGGGCAGATTCAAGGTGCAGATGCTGGCGATGTCGCTGAACCCGGTGCGGCTGTCGATGAAGGTGTAGTCGTAGTTCTGCTTCATATCCGCGCGCAGCGCCGTGAACAGTCGGCTCCCGCGCAGCTTCTCGTAGAAGTTGTCCCAGCCGAGGTTGCCGATCGTGGTCGCGTAATCGAGGTTCTGCCGGCCGTGGGAGATGTAGTCCAGGGCGCCGCCGCCCGGGAACGGCCAGCTCAGGGAGAGCGCGTACTGGGCGGTGCGGGCATAGGCGGAGACGTCCTCGAACTCCTCGTGCCGCCGCTCGCGGCGGATCGCCTCGGTGTCGAACTCCCGGATCAGGTCGATCACGCCGGGGGTGTCGCGCACCGCGGCGGTCGGCAGGAAGGGGCTGAAATAACGCGAGAGTCCGGGCGACTCCAGGTCCCAGTCCACCGCCAGCACTCGTTTCCCGCTGGCCGCCAGGATCCAGGCAACATTGGCCAGGGCCATGGTGCGGCCGGTCCCACCCTTGAACGAGTAGAAGGTGATGATCTGTCCGTCACGCGCCTCGGGCATCGGGCCGCTCCAACTCAGTGCCGTCGGATGCCGCGTGGGAGCCGCCGAGCACTGGCCGCCGCGGGCCGCTCGCGCCATCCGGGAAGACAGGGCTGTACCTCAGGAAACGGCGCTCCGCCTCGGCCACCAACACCGGCATCGCCTGGGCGAATTCATCGATCGAGGTGACGACGGTATTCCGGCCCTGCGAGCCTTCCGTCAGCGGCGCGCCGATTTCCTCAAGGATACACACGAGCCGCTCGGTCAGGTCCGCGCGGCGCGAAGCCGATTCGGGGTCGTCCTCGTTGAGCACGACGAGCGGGAGCACCCAGGGTTGCCGCCGCGCGCCCCCATAGAGCCGGCGCAAGCCGTCCAGCGCGGCGTTGCCCGGCTCTGCGGACTCGGCGATCCACGGGTCGATCAACACCACCGCGGGAGCGCCGGCGGCGGCCTCGGCGGCCGCGCCGACGCCGACCGCCGAGCTGGTGAAGCTGAGCCGCTCGGCGGCGTCGAGCGCGTGGTCGGCCAGGCGCAACTGCTCGCGGTCCCCGAAGGGACGCCAGTCCGCGCTCGTGTCCCCGTACCAGGAGCGGGCGCGCCCGGGCGGGACCGTGGCCCGGGTCGGCGCGGCCACCGCGACCACGAAGTCGTCCTCGACCCCCTTGTAGCGAAAGGCGCTGGCCACCTGGTCGAGCTGGGCCGGCCGGCGTGCGGACGAGGGAGCGGAGCGGGCCGCCTCGGCGATCCGCCGGCCGAGCCGCGAGACGACCGACTTGTACTGCGCGCCGTACAGATTCAGCATCTTGAGTGCACGCAGGCCGTTCTCCGCGTACTCCGGGACCGGGCCGGCCGGCGGGAGCGGATCGGGCGTGTTGGCCGGGCCGAAGGGCCAGGGCATCGGGGCCCAGAGCACCGGGACGATGTGCGGGCTGGGCTCGTCCGGCGGCTCGTCGACCAGCCGCGCGGCGAAGCAGGCCCACTCCCGCCCGGGCCAGGACATCGCGAAATACCGCGGCGAGCACAGCGGTACGAAGACCCGCGCGGCGGCCAGCTCCCGGGAGATGTGCGTCTTCCAGTCCATACCGGCCCCGAGCAGGCCGTCGAAGAAGCCGACCTGTCCGCCCGGCTCCAGCCCGGCGGCCCGGCGCACCGCCT
>Ga0302314_10014762_pt1 | contig 13327 bp, 10 predicted proteins | sample III_Palsa_N2_3_FD_200533 | JGI IMG/M metagenome (GOLD analysis project Ga0302314, IMG submission 200533) | Peat permafrost microbial communities from Stordalen Mire near Abisko, Sweden - III_Palsa_N2_3 | ecosystem: Environmental > Terrestrial > Soil > Palsa > Peat permafrost | place: Sweden...
GATGGCGGGTGAGATTGAACAGCGCCGTGTTCGACCAGGCGAAGTTGGGCTCGCCGTCGGCGAAGAGTGGGAAGGGCTGGCCCACCGGGAACGGGAGCACATTGAGCGTCGGCGAGATCACCAGGTCGTAGCGGGTGAAGAGCAGGTTCCAGGCGGTCGACATCTCGCGGCGCGCCACCATGGCGTCGACCAGGGTCTGCACGCTGTAAGCCTCGCCGACGCGGGCGTTCTGCAGCAGTTGTGGATCGAACTGGTCGTGCCGGTCGGCCGGATAGGTCTGCAACAGGCGCTGCAGCGCCGAGAACCAGTGGATCACGAAGACGCGCCCCGCGTCGGCGGCGGTCGTGGGCGAGGTGACCGGCTCCACGATCGCGCCCAGATCCTCGAAGGTCTTCGCCGCGGCCGTGACCGAGGCTTCGACCTCGGGATCGAGGAAGACGTCGCCGAATTTCATGACGAGGCCGATCTTCAGCCCCTTCACGCCCTGGTCCAGCCCCGCCGTGTAGTCCCTCGTCTCCGGCTGCGCGGGAAAGGGATCGCGCGGATCGGGGCGGGACATCTCGTTCAGCATCAGGGCGCAGTCGAGGGTGGTGCGGGTCATCGGCCCGGTGTTGGCGAGGTCGCCGTGCATCGAGGGCGGCCAGGCCGGGATCCGGCCATAGGTCGCCTTCAGGCCGACGAGGCCGGTGAAGGCTGACGGGATGCGAACCGAACCGCCGCCGTCGGTGCCCACCGCGAGCGGCCCCAGGCCCGCCGCCACCGCAGCGCCCGAGCCGCCGGACGATCCGCCCGGCGTCAGGTCCAGATCCCACGGATTGCGGGTGATGCCGTGCAGCGGCGAGTCGGTGACGCCCTTGAAGCCGTATTCCGGGCTGGTGTTCTGGGCATAGACGACCGCGCCCGCCTCGCGCAGCCGCGCCACCGCCGGCGCATCGTCCGGCGCCGGCGACTTGTCGGTAAGCCGGCTCGCCATGCTGTGCGGCCAGCCCTTGGCGCGCACCAGCTCCTTGATCGAGACCGGGACACCGTCCAGCGGCGACAGCGGCTCGCCGCGCCGCCAGCGCGCTTCCGACTCGCTCGCCGACGCCAGCGACGCCTCGGCATCGACGATCGTGAGCGCGTTGATGCGCGGGTTCACCGCCTCGGCCCGGCCGAGGATCGCGGTCACCGTCTCGACCGGCGACGCCTCGCCGGACCGATAGAGCGCCGAGAGCTCGGCGGCGCTGGCCTGGGTCAGGTCGGCGGCGCTCATGCGGAAACTCGCTCGTCCGCCAGCAGACCTTCCAAGCGGCCGCGGATGATCTGGGTGGCTTCGGCGACCGTGCGCTCGACCAACTCCTTGCAGGTGGGGATGTCGTGGATCAGGCCCACCACCATACCGCACGACCAGGCGCCGGCATCCATCTCGCCCTCGGTCATCACCCGCGGATAGACCCCGCCCACTTCCTCGATGATGTCCTCGAACTTCAGCGCCGGCCCCAGTTCGCGCTCCTTGATCAGCAGGCGCTCGACGGCGGCATTGGTGAGCACCCGCTCGGTGTTGCGAAGGCCGCGCATGATCAGCCGGGTGTCGAGTTCGGTGGCGGCGAGAATGCCCTGTTTGACGTTGTCGTGGATCGGGGCCTCTTTCGTGGCCATGAAGCGGGTGCCCATGTTGATGCCGTCCGCGCCGAGGGCGAGCGCCGCCGCGAGCGAGCGCCCGTTGGCCATGCCGCCGGAGGCCACGAACGGCACGGTGAGCGCCTCGGCCGCGCGGTTGAGCAGGATGAAGTTGGGCACGTCATCTTCGCCCGGATGGCCGCCGCATTCAAAGCCATCGACGCTAATCGCATCGCAGCCCACGGTTTCGGCCTTCAGCGAGTGGCGCACCGAGGTGCATTTGTGGATCACCTTGATCCCATGCTCCTTCAGCGTCGGCATGAACCGCTGCGGGTTGTTGCCGGCGGTCTCGACGATCTTCACGCCGCCTTCGATGATCGCCTGGATGTAGCCGGGATAGTCCGGCGGATTGATCGAGGGCAGGAAGGTCAGGTTCACGCCGAACGGCTTGTCGGTCATTTCGCGGCAGCGGCGGATCTCATGGGCGAGATCGGCCGGCGTGCGCTGGGTCAGGCCGGTGATGATGCCGAGACCGCCGGCGTTGGAGACGGCCGCGGCCATCTCGGCGAGGCCGACGAAGTGCATGCCACCCTGGATGATCGGATGGCGGATGCCGAAGAGTTCGGTGATGCGGGTTTTCATTGCGGGGCTTCCTGGACGCCGTGGCTTAAGGACCGGTTCCAGCCTTTACGCCACCCGGGCGGGGTCAGGAAACCGATCCGCGGCTGGTCCGTCAGCCGACCCAGGCCGTCGTCGAGGCATTTCGAGCCATGGCGGGGCAACCGACGCAGGCGGCGCGGGTTTTGCGAAGAGCCCTCCACCGAGACAGCCAAATCATGCAGCCTGGGCGCTATGACGTCGTCATTGTCGGCTCCGGGCCCGGCGGCGGAACCATGGCTTGGCGTCTGGAGCAGACCGGCAAGCGCATTCTGCTTCTCGAGCGCGGCGACTACCTGCCGCGCGAACGGCTGAACTGGGATAGTCAGGCCGTCTTCAATGACGCGCGCTACCAGACCAAGGAGATGTGGCATGACGCCGAGGGGCGCGGCTTCCATCCCGGCCTGCACTATTTCGTCGGCGGCAACAGCAAGGTCTATGGCAGCGCACTGTTTCGGCTGCGCGAGCGCGACTTCGGCGAGATCAGGCACCCGGACGGCGTCTCGCCCGCATGGCCTGTCGGCTACGAGACATTCGAGCCATTCTATCAGATGGCTGAGGAACTGTTCCACGTACACGGACAACGCGGCGAGGACCCGACCGAGCCGCCCAGTCGCGCTCCCTACGCCTATCCGCCGGTCAGCCACGAGCCGCGCATCGCGCAATTGTTCGACGATCTGAAGCGCGAGGGCCATCACCCGTTCCACCTGCCGGTCGGCGTGCTGCTCGACGAGCGCGATGGCAAAGCCCTGCCCCACTCGCCCTGCATCCGCTGCGATGCCTTTGACGGCTATCCCTGCGCGACCAACGGCAAGGCCGACGCCCAGATCATCTGCGTCGATCCGGCTCTGGCGCAGCATCCGAACCTGGAACTCTGGACCGGCGCCTATGTGGAGCGACTGGTCACGGACGCGCGGGGCGGGACGGTCACCGGCGTCCAAGGCGTGCGAGCCGGCGAGCCGTTCGAGGTGTCCGGCGACGTTGTCGTGGTTGCGTGCGGCGCGCTGTCGTCGGCGCTGCTGATGCTGCGCTCATCCAGCGATGCGCACCCACGCGGGCTCGCCAACGGCTCGGACCTCGTCGGGCGCAACTACATGCGCCACAACAACACCACCGTGCTGACGATCTCGCGCACGCCCAATCCGACGAAGTTCCAGAAGACGCTCGGGTTGAACGACTTCTACTTCGGCGCCGACGACTGGGACTTCCCGCTGGGTCATATCCAGATGGTCGGGAAATCCGACGGGACGCAGATCGAAGGTGAAGGGCTGCCGGAGGTCTTGCAGTGGTTTCCCAAGGCGCCGTTCGACTGGATAGCCCGCCATTCGCTGGATTTCTGGCTGACTTCCGAGGATTTGCCGCGCCTCGAGAACCGCGTCCGCTACGACCGCGACGGGGTCGTGCTGGACGTGACGGAATCCAATATGGAAGGCCACTACCGACTGCGCCAAAAATTGGTCGACCTCTGCGATAAGATGGACATCCATCCGCACCTGTTCGACCGCAAGCTCTTCCTCGGCAAGAACGTGCCGATCGGCGGAACGGCGCACCAAGCCGGCACGCTGCGGTTCGGCGCCGATCCCGCGACCTCGGTGCTCGACCTGAACTGCAAGGCGCACGAGGTCGACAATCTCTATGTCACCGATGCGAGCTTCTTCCCGTCGATCGGCGCGGTGAACCCCACGCTGACGATCATCGCCAATGCGCTGCGCGTGGCCGAGCACATCATGGGCCGCCTGGGGGTCGCTTCAGTTCAAGCTGGAGCAGATGGCCATCCGGATCGCGCAGAACCGCCGACGAGCCTGACCATTCCAGGTCCGAGCGCCGCCTGAGCGCCTCGATCGCGGGAGCCACCGCCGTGAAGACCAAGCGCGTCGCGGCGACGTCGCTCAGCGCTGGCGGTGTCTGTGCGCCGGTCCGTTCCGCGCGGTACGCGAGCAGTTCGAGATGGGTCGCGCCCCGCGGTGCGAACAGACCCGTGACGTCGACCTCAGCGCCAGCCAAGCCGTCGAGCCGCGCCTGCTCGGGGCCGTGGTTGCAGGACACGGCGCCGCACCGAAGTCCGAGCGCGTCGTAAAAGGCGACGCTCGCCTCGGTATTCGTGACCGAGATCGCCGAGTGGTCGATCCGGGGAACTTCGCCCGCCTCCGCCGAGATCAGTTCGAGCGGATGGCCCTCGGGGCTGCGGAACTTGAAGGCCGTCACGCCGCCCGAGCTTGGCGGAAGGCGCTGCGGGCCGTCGGTGCTGATTGGCGTCCACCCGCCTGTCTGACGCAGCCGCGAATAGGCGGCCCCGACGTCGTGCGTGGCGATGGCGAAATGCTGGAAGAGCGGGCTCCAAGCCGGGACGGCCGCGGGATAGGGCGCGCCGCTGGCCCGCGCGATCTCAAGCCGGCTCGGGCCAAGCGTAAGCGATTCCGCGCCGTCGCCGCTGGAATGGCGCGTGAAGCCGAGGCTGGTGACGAAGAATTCCGCCGTGACTCGAGGATCCTTGGCGTTCAGCCGGATCCCGACGAGCTCGCGCACACTCAGGGTCATGGGGCGCCCGGCGGCCTCAAGACGTGCTGATACGGGTTCGTGGACCCGAACGGCTGGGCCAGCGCGTCGTCGACGGAATTCGCCGTGACGCCGAAGGTGATCAGCAGGAAGCCGCCGGCAAGCGCGAAGTTCTTCCAGAAGTCCCAGAAGAGGCCGCGCGCCTTACCGTTGGCGTCGGTCCAGAAATCCCCTGGCGTCCAGAATTGCTTCCACAGCAATGCGGTGATCAAGCAGTAGCTGGCGAGGACGAAGGCCGCGGCGCGGTCCGCGACGCCGAGCAGCACGGCCGACGTCATGACGATCTCGACGAAGAGGCCCGCCAGGATCAACAGCGGTGCGATCGGCGCGGGCGCCGCCTGCCGCGCCTGGGCGACGGCGCCTTTGAAGTTCAGCAGCTTGTCCAAGGCGCTGAACGGCAGGAACAGCAGCACCAGCAACAGCCGGACGCCGAACGCGATCGCGATACTCAATCCCCCACCTCGCGCTCCTCGCCTCAGTGTCGCAGCACACTCAACGCGGTGACGGGCGCGCGGTTCGTTTGCCGCCACCGGCGCGCGGACGACGGGGCGGGCGAACCGCCGTTAACGATAATTTTCTTATGGCATTAAGAGAGTCAAAACCCATTTCATCTACCCAATACTTATCATGACTAACGGCCGCGCCAACTCGGAGATATGACGTGGTCGACCACTCGGTCAGAAATCTTGTTCATCTTGAGAACTCGGCCTCGACCGCCAGGGTGCTCAATCTCCGGTCGGTTCGAAATCAGAAAAGCAAATTGCCCGAATACGCCGCGGCGCCGATGTTCGAGCATCCGGCGCTGAACGCTTCGATCATTGTGAAGCATCGCCTGAGGCGTGGGGAGTCCGACCAGTTCACGACGCCGCGCCGCTCGGCGACCAAGGTCATGATCCCCATCGAGTCGCGCGATCTGAACCTTGGCGCGCGCTACATCTTCATTGGCCAGCGCCAATTCAAGGAAGCGTTGTTCCAGTCGTTCGGCGTTGCGGTCGACGACGCCAGCCGCGACCTCAAAACCTTGTCCGTGCTCGATCGGACGCCGACCTTGGACCCATTCCTGCTGCGCGAGCAGTTGCGTCGTTTCGACCTGGAGCCGGCGCGCTGCTACTTCGAGCTTTCGGAGGCGGACATGGCGCGGATGTTCGCGTTCGCGCAGCGCGAGATCGAGGCGCTCATAAGAATGAGCCTCGGCGACGAATCGCTCGCGACCGATCGCGCCGCCAAGCTGACACGGAAGATACTCGCGAACTCGGCGGACGCCGACCTCGAACCCTTGCGCCAGACGATGCAGCTGGATCGGCCGCAGTTCCTGGAGGGCGCGTTCTGCTGGAAGGCGTTTCTCTATTACAAATGGCAGTTGGGAGACATCCTGCCGCGCGTCGCGCCCGTGCTGCAAGACATCGCCTCGATAAAACCCGTTGGCGCCCAGTCCGACAGCGACAAGGCCTATCTGATCGCCGCGCGGGAAACGTTGCGCAAGGCGCTGATTACGTCCTGCAAGTCGGTGCGTTCAACGCTTGGCTTCTACGACAACGCCTATCAGCGGCTGACCCAGCAGAGCGACCCCGCCGCGTTCCGGGACTTCCTCATCAAGGCGCCGGCCCTGTTCAACGAATTGGGCGAACGTCTGGGCGGGATCGAGCATATCGTCAGTTTCTGGCGCTTCCGCTTTCCGGCGACGCAGCGTCCGGTCATCAGTCCGGCGGAGCTGGCCAGCATCTTCATGGATTTCGAAAACAGCCTCGGCGCCGAGCAAGTCGACGCACCCAGCGTGCTGCCGAAAGCCACGATGATCGACGCCGCCTGAGGCCACCCAGCCGCCGAGGATCAGGCGGCCTCTATTTTCTCGACCGACTCACGCGCCGAAGCCGCCGCCTGCACGGCGCCGAGGAGATGTCCGGCGACAATCGGCTTGGTCAGGAACGCGTCGGCGCCGGCGGCGCGGCCCGCGGCCTCGTGCTCGGAGAGCGCGTTCGCGGTGAGCATGATGATCGGGGTCGGAGCGGCGCCTTCAGCCGCCTCGCGCCGCCGGATCGCCGAGATGGCCTCCAGGCCGTCCATGCGCGGCATCTGCATGTCCATCAGCACGACGTCGAAGGCGCCGGGCGAAAAGCGCTCCACCGCTTCGACGCCGTCCACCACCATCGTCAGTTCGACATCCAACGCTTCGAAGATGAGTTGCACGACGCGCCGGTTCACTGCGTGGTCCTCGGCCACCAGGATGCGCAGCGGCGATCCCCCCGTGTTCGCGACCGTCGGCGCCGAGCTGCTTGCCGACTCGTCGTCGTCCGCTTGCGGCGCGGCCACCGGCAGTGTCAGGATCAGCGTGAAGCGCGAGCCCGCCCCCGGCGTCGAGGCCGCCTCGATCCGCCCGCCCATGAGCTCGGCCAGCGCGCCCGAAATCGACAGTCCCAGCCCCGTGCCCCCAAACCGGCGCGTGATCGATCCGTCCGCCTGGGCGAACCGGCCGAAAAGGCGCGCGCCGGTCTCCGCGTCAAATCCGATGCCCGTATCCTGCACGGACAACGTCAGGCCCTGAACGCCAGCCGCCTCGGTCTCGGCCTCGATCACCATCGTCACGGCGCCTTGGCTGGTGAACTTCACCGCGTTGGAAAGCAGGTTGCCGAGGATCTGCTTCAGCCGCACGGCGTCGCCAAGGTGGCGGCGAGCCACCTCCCTGTCGATCTGAACGGCCAGGTCGATGTTCTTCTCGTCGGCCTTGGCGCGGAAGAGCTCCATGATGTCCATGGCCGCCTCCCGAAGATCGAACGGCTCGGGATTGATCTCCAGCCGCCCGGCCTCGACCCGGGCCAGATCGAGGACGTCCGACAGCAGCACCTGCAACGATTCCGCGCTGGTCTCGATCAGCCGCACCATCTCGCGCTGACGGGCGGTGAGCGCCGTGCGACCGAGCGCGCCGGCGACCCCGATCACGCCGTTCATCGGGGTCCGGATCTCATGGCTCATGTTGGCGAGAAACTCGGACTTCGAACGGTTGGCCGCCTCGGCCGCGGCCCTGGCGCTGCGCGCGTTGGCGTGCGCCCGGCGCAGCCGCAAGGCGTCACGGTTGCGCTCGCCGAGCGCGTTGTTGGCCGGCACGGCTGAGATGAAGACGGATACGATGAACAGCTCGGTCATGAACTGCAGAGGGTACCTCGTGCGACCCGCCAGAAACGCGATGGGACCGTAGCCGTGAGCCGTCAGCGACGCGGACAGGAACGCCACGGCCATCACCGCGGCCGAGACCCAAGGCGGTCCAGCCCGAAACGCAATGAGGATCAAAAGCGGATAGATGAGGACGAACGCGAAGGAGTGGCCGTCGGTAAAGGCCATGGCCGTCAGCGCGATCACCAAGCTCAGCAGCAGCCATCGTTCCACCGCCGTCGCGGTCGAGGCATAGACGGCGCGCTTTCGTTTGATCGCCAGGAGCACGGCGGGCGTCGCGATCAGCAGGCCAAGCGCATCCTCCCACGCCCATTGAAGCAGCTCTCTCAGGAACTCGGGGTCGCGCCCGTCGATAAGGACCGAGAGGGACTCGCCGACCACCGCCTCCACGCTCGCGCCGAAGAGGCAGATGGCCACGAAGGCGAGCAGACGCCGGGTGCGCGAAAGGTCCGTGGCCGCCCCGCAGAAGGTGCGGGTCAGGGCGGCGACCCCGAAGCTGAGGGCGAGATTGAGCGTCGCGTACAGGATGCTGTCGCCGAGCGCGATCTGATCGAACGCGTTTTGAACCAGGTTCATGCCGAAACAGGCCGCGCAGAACCACCAGCCCGTGCGGCGTGGCAGAACCAGGATCCCGGTGACGATAACCCCGTTCGGCGGATAGAAGGACGCGCTGCCGACGGGGTCCTTGCAGAACATCGCGAGGCCGATGAGCGCGCAGGCGTAGACGCACCACAGACCAGCGGCGGTCGCAAGTCCGCGGGGCGGCTCGTAGGGGCGATATAGCCGCAACCTGAAAGTCATCGAGCCGTCCGGACTGTACGCACTTTGGGCGCGAATCTTGAGCCGGCGCTGCCTGACAAAGGCTTAAGCGCTGTCCGCCGAGTTGCCCGCGACTTAGGTCAGCTGAGCGCCTCGCTTCAGGGCGACAGATAACCGGCGTCGAATCCAGCGACGGCGCTGAGGCGGCCCATGTCGCGGATGTGAACCGCGCCGTTGACGAACTCGATGAGGCTTTCGGCGCGCAACCTCTGCAGCACCCGGTTCACATGCACGCTGGTCAGCCCCAGCACGCAGCCCAGGTCCTGCTGGGTCAGCGGCAATTCGAAGCCACCGTCCGCTCGCCTTAGACCGAGGCGATCCATCCGGTGCGCGAACTCGCAGAAGAGGTGCGCCAATCGCTCGTGCGCCCGCCGCTGCCCGAGATTCACGATCCAGGCGTGCAGGACCGACTCGTCGACCAGCGAAGCGCGGTGCAGGGCGATGGCGATGTTGGGATGGAATTCCAGCAGTTCGAGGAACCGCTCCGCGCTCAGGCGTCCCACCCGAGCCGGCGTCAGGGAGCGCACGCCGCAGTAGGCGCGGCGCAGCAGATGGCCGTGGCCGCCGCAGATATCGCCGGGCAGCAGCAGGGTGATGATCTGGCGCCGCCCGTCGCGAAAATCCTTGTGCCCATAGGCGAGGCCCGAAAGCAGCGGGAACACCCAGTTCCTGGTCTGGCCCTCGACGACGATAGGCTGATTTGGCCCTACCGCCTCGGCGGAGAGCTCGATCTCGGCGAGCGCGGCCAGGTCGGCGTCGTCCAGCCTGGCGAACGTCTCGAGCTTGCTGACGAAGGCGCTCTTCGGCGCGTTGTCCTGCTCCAAGCCCCTTGCGTGGCTCATCAGGCCAGCCCGGAACGCGGGCGAAATCGCTTCAAGCAAACTGCCCTCCAGCCTCCACCGCGCGTCTTCAGGAGGCGAGAAGATTCCTGGAGGCCGAGCGGCCACTACCGCGCCGTCGTCGATGTGGCTGTCTACGGCGGCGACCGAGCTCTGGATCATAATGTTTGGTTAGTGACTTATAACGAAGCCCGGAATCGGCGCTCCGGTCCCGCTCAAGCCATCAACGACTGTACGATCAGCCACCCGTTCACCACCACGATGAGGGCCGCCACGGCGTAGCCGGTCGCTGCGAGCCATCTCGCGTTGACGAAGCTGCCCATGATCTCGCGGCTGCTGGTGAACATCACCAGCGGCACCACGGCGAAGCCGAGCTGCAGGCTGAGGACCACCTGGCTGAGGATCAGCAGCTTGTTGGCGCTGGATTCGCCCAGGATGGCGATGACCAGGAAGGTGGGGACCACCGCGATGCCGCGCGTCAGCAGGCGCCGCGCCGCGGGGTTCATGCGGAAATTCAGAAAGCCTTCCATGACGATCTGGCCGGCGAGCGTGCCGGTGAGGGTGGAGTTCTGACCCGACGCCAGCAGGGCCGCCGCGAAAAGCACGCTGGCGATCGTTGCGCCGACCACTGGCGAGAGCAGCTTGTAGGCGTCCTCGATCTGCGCCACCTCGGGATGGCCCCGATGGAACGCGGCGGCGGCAAGGATGAGGATGGCGGCGTTGACGAACAGCGCCAGCGCGAGCGCCGCGAAACAGTCGATGGTCGAGAAACGGATCGCGTCGCGGCGGCCCTTGGGCGTCAGGTCGAAGCTGCGGGTCTGGGCGATCGAGCTGTGCAGGTAGAGATTATGTGGCATCACCGTCGCGCCGAAGATGCCGAGCGCGATGTAGAGCATGGCCGGGTCCGCGACGAGGCGCGTGGTCGGGACGAAGCCCGCCAGCACGCCGCCCAGATCCGGCTTGCAGAACATGAGCTCTACCGCCAGGCAGGCGCTGATCGTGCCGATCAGGGCGATCACCAGCGCTTCGACATAGCGGAAGCCTCGCTTCTGCAGCGCCAGGATCAGCAGGGTGTCGAGCACGGTGATCGAGACGCCCATCAGCATCGGCATGTGGAACAGCAGCTTGAGCGCGATGGCCGTGCCGATGACCTCCGCCAGATCGCACGCCGCGATGGCGGTCTCGCAGCCGAGCCAGAGGAAAATCGAGGTCCGCTTGCCGAAACGCTCGCGGCAGAGCTGGGCGAGGTCGCGGCCTGAGGCGATCCCCAGGCGCAGCGAGAGCCATTGCAGGAACATGGCGACGAAGCTGGAGAGCAGCACAACCGAAAGCAGCGCGTAGCCGAACTGGGAGCCGCCCGCGAGGTCCGTGGCCCAGTTGCCAGGATCCATGTAACCGACCGCCACGAGGTAGCCCGGCCCGGCGAAGGCGGCGAGTTTGCGCCAGAACTTCCCGCCGATCGGAATGGCGATCGAGCGGTGAACCTCCGGCAGGCTCGCGAGGCCGAGAAGCCCAGCTGGGAGCTCGGATATGACGCCTTGGTCGGCGGGCGGTGGCGGCATTGGAAGCTCCCCGGCGGCAACTCGCTCGGGGCCATTAAGTCACGAATTCGTCCAGTCGTTGCTTGATTTATGTTAAAGTCAGAAAATATTTATCCGCAATAACATTTGTTGTTGCCGTAATAAATCTATTTTACAGAGAATTGACGTCGACTTTACGCAATAAATTGGCGCACCATCAACTCATCACCTTGTTCCGAGGTGGCGTCCGCCGCGCGAAGACGCGTGGAGATACGTTACGGACGGGTGGAAAATGATCGACGTCTCAAGACAGCGCGAGCTGCCGAGCGTCACCCTTGGAGGGATCTGGAAGATGGATGCTCTAGCAATCCTGAATTCGCTGAAGGCGCGCGCCGTGGAGCGCGAGCAGAAACGCGAGGCCAGGCGCGAGTTCTTCAAGGTGGCGGGTGGCTTCGCCGCCGGAGCCGCCGGTACGCTCGCCCTGACCGCCTGCGGTAGTGGCATCCAAAACTCCAGCGCTGGCGCCCAGACGACCACCACCAGCGGCCCCAGCGACTCCGACATCCTCAACTTCGCGCTGAACCTGGAATATCTCGAAGCGAACTTCTACGCCTATGCGGCGACCGGCGCCGGCATCGCCGCCTCGCTGCAAACAGGCACGGGCACGCAAGGCGCGGTCGTCCCGGGTCAGAAGGCGAACCTTTCGAACCCGCTGGTGATCGCCTACGCCAACGAGATCGCCAAGGACGAACTGAACCACGTAACCTATCTGCGCAGCGCCCTTGGGTCCGCCGCGGTGGCGCAGCCTGCCATCGACGTCTCGGCGTCGCCCACCGGTTCGTTTTCGACCGCCGCGCAGGCGGCCGGCCTCGTTCCGGCCGGAACCGCGTTCAACCCCTACGCCAGCGACGAGGCGTTCCTGCTCGGCGCCTATATCTTCGAGGACGTCGGCGTCACCGCCTATAGCGGCGCCGCGTCGGCGATCACGAGCAAGACCTATCTGCAGGCGGCGGCCAGCATCCTGGCGGTCGAGGCCTACCACGCCGGCCTGGTCAGGACGGCGCTCTATGCCATGGGCCTGGCGACGCCCGCGCCCAGCATCAACCCGTTCACCGCGACCGCCGCGATCTCTTCGCTCCGCTCGAACCTGGACGGCACCAACAATGACGACCAGGGCATCCAGGGCGCCAGCAGCACCATCTCCAACATCGTCGACGCGGACAGCAATTCCCTGGCCTATCACCGGACGACGGCTCAGGTGCTGAACATCGTCTATGGCAACCCCGCCGCCGTGACGAAGGGCCTCTTCTTCCCGGCGGGGATGAACGGTACGATCAATACCAGCGGCTGAGGGGCGGCGCCGGACTGTCAGAGACTCTCGATTACGGGGTTCCATGAACTTTCGTCTGTTTCCTCGGCGGAGAGACCTCCGGAGCGCGGCAGGGGCGTGCGCCGCGTTGGCCATCTTCGCGGCGCTGCCCCTCGCCGCTCCGGCCCAGGTGCTGGAGATCGACGAGGGCGGTGGCGTGAAGGTGTACGACGGTCCCGCCGTGGTCACTTCGGCGGGCGACGCGCCGATCGCATCGCCGAGGCGCATCACACGGCCAAGGCGGGTTGCGCGCAGCACGCCACCGACCGCCGCGCGCGCCGTCCCGTTCACCTCGAACCTGATCGGGGACGCGGCCCAGACCCAGGCGCTCAGTCCCGCCCTGGTCGAGGCGGTCGCCTGGGCGGAGTCGCGGTTCGTGCACGGACTTGTTTCGCGCGCCGGCGCCATCGGCGAGATGCAACTGATGCCGGGCACGGCGCGTACCCTCGGGGTCGATCCGTCCGACAGTCGACAGAACTACCAGGGGGGGGCAGAGTATCTGCGGATGCTGATGAACCGGTACAACGGCGACCTCGTACGAACCCTGGCGGCGTACAACGCCGGACCCCAGGCGGTGGACCGCTACGGCGGCGTCCCGCCCTACAAAGACACCCAGGCCTATGTGGCCGCGATCCTGGCGCGCCTCAGCCAGTCCGCCGCCCCCGATGCGAAAGGAGCGGGCAAGTGAAACACCCCATCCCACGCGAAACTTGGCCACGCGAAACCTGGATGCGCGGCCTGATCGCCGCGGCGCCGCTGGCGCTGGCCGCGTGGCCGGCGCACGCCCAGTCCGCCCAGCT
>Ga0302314_10014763_pt1 | contig 13327 bp, 9 predicted proteins | sample III_Palsa_N2_3_FD_200533 | JGI IMG/M metagenome (GOLD analysis project Ga0302314, IMG submission 200533) | Peat permafrost microbial communities from Stordalen Mire near Abisko, Sweden - III_Palsa_N2_3 | ecosystem: Environmental > Terrestrial > Soil > Palsa > Peat permafrost | place: Sweden...
GCTCATGAAGTACTGTCGCGACCCGGCGCTGCTCCGCTACGTCTCTGCGTTTACGGGCACTCGCGGCATGTACGCGTGGGGCCTTTGGCATTCAATGCGAGAGGGGAGCTGACCCCTGCGCGTGACGAACAGCTACGCCTCGCACACAATGCTCATCAACAAGCCCATCGTACGCGATGTCTTTTTCGCGGATGCGGCACGTGGACCGCTGACGCGCTTTCAATGACAAGGACCCGGGCCAAGGCACGTCGCGCCACCCGTTGCACCAGGACCAAGTCTTCTTCCCGTTCGAACCGGCAGACAAAATCGTGTGCGCGTGGACGGCCATGCAGCACATCACGCGCGAGAACGGCTGCCTGGTCGTCGTGCCCGGCTCACACCGCGGAGGCGACGTCCTGGAGCACGGCTACCCGGAGTGGGAGGCGGGCGCCAACCTGGGCTACGTGGGCATCCTGGGCCTGACGCCTGACGTGAAGATTACTCATCTGCAGATGGACCGCGGCAGCACTGTCTTTTTTCACCCCATGCTCTTTCACGGCTCGGGCCGCAACCTGTCGCGCGCATACCGCAAGGCCATCTCGTGCCACTTTGTGAGCGCCGACTGCAGCGTGGTCGACGTGGCGGGCACCATTCAGGAAACCGAAGAGAACGGCCTGCGCAAGCTCGCGCGGCCGCAATTTAAGCGCAACGCCCCGTTTCTCTCCGACGACGAGCTGGACGCCGTGCTTGAGAGCCTTAAGATGAAGGACTTTTGGATACGCAAGGCCGTGCTCGTGCACGGCGACGGCCGCTTTGTCAACAACCCGCAAATGCACGAGCTCTTTGCCGCGGAGGCTGCCAAGCTGTGATTTTTCAAAACGTTGTTTGGTTGCCGTTTTATTTATCTGCAGTCGGCTTTATTTGTGTATAGCGTTCGCGCCGCCCGGCATTTGCACTTTGCCCGGTGTGCCCGGTTGTGTCGCAGCGGTCAAAACTTTAAAAAAAAAAAGAGCGCCGTGTCCGCTATCAGTGCCGCGGCCCGCGTGCGCCCAGTTCCATTGTCCAATCATAATGTCCAGGACCATTGGTCCAACTTCCAAAGGACATTGACAGCTGACGTATTTTTAGCGCGGCGCGGACACTGGCATGGACGCTCCATCCGCGGTAGGTACTGGCTTTTTTTCTTGCCTTGTGTGCGCGGCAGGAAAAGAACGTCGACACGGGCGAGCAAAAAAAACCATACACCTGCCCATGATGCCCATGATGCCCAGTTCGCCCGTGCGCGGCGCTGCGCCCCTGAGCAGTCCTCAAAAGAGCACGCAATTGCGAGAAAACGTCAACCCTGCGGCACGCGGCAAATCCGCCGAGGTGTTTCCCACGGCCGCCAAGGTGTGGCTACCCGACCCCAAGCTGGGATTCGTTCCGGGGCAGGTGATGAGCCCGCTCACTCGCGGGCAATCGGCCAAGGTGCTCGTGGAGACGCAAAACAGCACCGGGCCCATTGAATTCTTCCTGAGCGCTCAAGCGTCGGTCAACGTGGAGCCGTTTGACACCACGAGCAACGCCGCTCCCGACGACCTCGCTGACCTGCAGCTTCTCAACAACGCCAGCCTGCTGCACGCGCTCCGTCTCCGTTTCGGTCAGCATCAAATCTACACGTCGATTGGTCACACGCTCGTGTCTCTCAACCCGTACGAGCGCGTCGCAGCCTTGTACTCAACCGAGGCCATGGACGCCTACCTCACCGACGCCCAGCGCAGTGCTCCGCACGTCTACCAATCCGCCGCGCGCGTGTACCGAGCCTCGGCGACGGCGCCGCAAACCGTCGTCTTCTCCGGCGAGTCCGGCTCGGGCAAGACTGAGGCCATGAAGATTTTCACCGCCTTCCTCGCGCACGCCAGCGCGCGCGCCGACGACTCGCAGGCCGCGTCGCAAACGCGCGAGCGGCTGCTGCAGGCAACGCCGCTCATCGAGGCGTTTGGCAACGCGCAGACGCTGCGCAACCACAACTCGTCGCGCTTCGGCACGCACGCCTGCGTCGTGTTTGAGGGCGGCGCTGTGCGCGGCGCCAAACTTTCCGGGCTTTTGCTGGAGAAGACGCGCGTGGTGCGCCACGCTCCGGGCGAGCGCAACTTCCACGTCTTCTACCAGGTCGCCAGCGCGCTGCCACAGCCCGCGGCCTTTCGCTACATCCGCGCCGACGAGGCCCGCCCGGAGCGCGACGCCGCTGGGCTGCGCACGACGCTGGAGAGCATGCGCGTGCTGGGCGTGGATGCCGCCGCCGTGCTCGAGCTCGTGCACGGGCTGCTCGAGCTGGGCAATGTCGACTTTACTGGCAACAGCAACGACGGCGACGTGGCACAGCTGTGCTGCGCGGAGCAGCTCGCCAAGGCCGCGGCGCTGCTGCGCATCGACGCCGACGCACTCGCGCAGGCGCTGCTGGTCCGCGACGTGTCCAACGGCCGCGAGTCAGTGGCGACGCCGCACACACCCGCGCAGGCCACGGCGGCGCGCGACGCGTTGGCCATGCACACGTACGGTCGGCTGTTTGACTGGCTCGTCAGCGCCGTCAACTCTGGCGTGCAGCCGCCTCTCCTCGCGCCGTCGTCGTCGTCGTCACCGACCGAGGAGGCGCGCACAGTGTCGCTGCTGGACATGTTCGGCTTCGAGGTGCTTCCGGCCAACTCGTTTGAGCAGCTCGCCATCAACTACGCGAACGAAAAGCTGCACCTCTTCTTTTCCGAGACGTGCATCCGCGCCGAGCTGAGCGCGCTGCGTGCCGAGGACGTGTCGACTGCGCACTTGGACTTTGGCACCAACCGCGCCTGCATCGACTTGTTTGAGTCCGCGCTGCACGGCGTGCTGTCCATGGTCGACGACGAGCTCAAGATACCCGGTGGCGCCGACGAGCACTACCTGCGCAAACTGCGCGACAAGCACACTGGCCACGCGCACTTTGTCCCGTACATCTCCGCGCAGAAGAACGCCAACGCCAAGACTGTGTTCGGCATCCGCCACTACGCGGGCGACGTGTACTACAGCACCGACGGCTTCCTGGCCAAGAACCGCGACGCGCTCCCAGTGTCTCTCGAGCGCGTCTGTGCCGCCAGCAAGTCCGGTCTCGTTGGCCGCGAGCTCTTCTCCGAGTCCGCCGTGCCCGCGCTCGCCGCCCGCGCGGCCGCCAAGGTGTCGCGCGGGATCCGCTTCCGCGACGAGCTGAGCGCGCTGCTGGCCGGCATGGCGCGCACGCACACCAGTTTCGTGCGCTGCATCAAACCCAACGCGAGCGATGCCGCCGGCGTGTTCAACGGCGCGCTCGTGCTCGAGCAGCTCTGCAGCGCGGGCGTGCTGCACGCCTGCGTGGTGCGCAAGGAGGGCTACGCCGTTCGAAGCTCGCGCGCCGACTTTATTGCGCGGTACGGAATCCTCGCCCCCGAGGTCGCACGCGCCGGCGGCGTCGAGGCGCTCGCCGCAGAGCTGGCGCGTCGCTTCGGCGGCAGTGCGCTCGCGCTTCAGGTGGGCAAAAGCCGCGTGTTTGCCACCGCCGACGTGACCAGCCAGCTCGAGCGCGCGCTCGCCGGGCACAATGGCCGCGCGGCGACGCTCATCCAGCGCGCGGCGCGCGGGTTTGCGACGCGGCGCAAGCTTGTGGGCGTGTCGCAGTGGGTGCGCGCGCTGGCCGCCGCCTTCGACGCGGCGGACGAGCGCGGTATGGACGCGCTGCTGCGTGCCGTGCCCACGCGGGCGCGCCACCTCGCCCTCGTGCGGCGTGCCGAGCAGCTCTCATCGCAGCTCAAGGAGGCCGGCTTTGCCGAGGCGCAGCTGCGCTTCGCCATCGAGGCCAACGCCGCCGACGCGCTCGCCGCCGCCGTGGCCGAGGCCTCGTCCGTGAGGGACGTCACGGGCCGCCTCGCGCCGCTGCTCGCGCGCGCGCGGGCGCTGCTGACCGACGCGCGCGCGCTCGAGGCGTCGCGCCAGGAGCTGCTGCGCGTGGCCAAGTTTGCCGACCTGACGCTGCTGGCCAGCGCGGTGGCCCACGCGGAGAAGGCGCTGCCACCCGGCGACGCCGCTCTGGCCGTCGCCGTGGAGCGTCTCGAGGCCCTGGCCGCGACGCGCGTGCAGCGCCTGGTGCGCCGCAGACAGTTTGCGCACGCAGTAAAGGCGCTCTTGGCCGAGGCGGGCGACGTCGAGCATCTCACTGAGACGGACGCGCCGCGCGTCGCCGCGACGCTGCAGCGCGCACAAAGTCTGGGCGTCGCCGACCACCCGTGGGTGCGCGGTCTGGAAGCGCGCCTGCGCCGGCTCGAGGAGCGCCTCGGCGTGCACCGCAAGCCTGAGTTCCTCGCGCTAGCCGACTGCCTCGCGTGGGGCCGCCGCGCGCTCTCGTCGGGCGCGCCCGTGGACGCGCGCGCGCTGGACGCGCTCGCGGACGCCGTCATCGCGGCGAGGCAGGCTGGCGTGCCAAGCGAGTACCTCAAGGAAGCGGCGGCGGTCGAGGCGCGCCTGCGCGACAGGTTCATGCTCGAGCAGGCCAGCGGTAGCGCCAAGCGGCGCCGCTGGTGGCACGCGCTCACGTGCGGTTGCGCATCGGCGTCGCCGCCCGTCAAGCGCAAGACGACGCTGAAGGACATGCCCGTGTTTTGAGCCATCGTTGACGTGTCCTCGTCGACGTCGCTACCGGTATTTGAGCACAAAACGCCACACACACGTAGCCAGTTTGATTTCCTTTTTTAAACACACACACACACACACACGCACACATTTCAACACACGCTACTTCGAACAAGAGATCAACGACGGAAAGCTAGTCGACGCGGGCAACCACACAGGTGACGTCGTCCTGCTTGCCGCCGCTAAACGCCAGGTCGAATGCCTCGGACGCGCCAATCGAAAAGGGCGTGCGCGCGAATTCCTCCTGGCTCGTCGTCCATGCGCGGTGCGCGAGCGCGCGGGCCACCTCGGCGGCGGGCGCAGCGGCGTGGGCGTCAACGGTGGCGGCAATGTCCGACTCCATGACGTTGTCAAAGAGACCGTCGGTGGCCGCCACCAGCACGTCGCCGGCCTTCAACGGCCAGTCCACGCGCAGCGCGTGCGACGGCTGGTCCCTGGCGTCGACCTGGCTCGACAGCTGGAACGGCCGCCCGAAGCCGTGCTCCTGCTCGACGGTGCGCTCCACCACTTTGCCGCCGCGCACCAGCACGCATTTGGAGTCGCCCAGCGATGTCACCGCCGCTCGCGCGAGGCGCAGGTCCACGTCGACGAGCAGTAGCGTCGCGCTGCCCTTGAGGCCGGAGCGCACCGCGTCCTGGTACGCTCCGGTGACGCTGTTGTGCAGCAAGGCGCCCTTGGCAAGCTGGCGCGCGAACAGACCGGCGTCAATGCCGAGCTCGCTCTGATGGTCGCGCGCGGTGAGCTCTGCGAGCGCGTGCACGCAGCGAGCGCACCCATTGCGAAACGCCGTCGGCTAGCGCAAAGCGCAATTGGTTGGGGGCTATGAAAAAGGCGTCCTCGCCCGCCGAGCCTTCCAAGCGGCCCACGTGCGCACGCACACCCCGCGCCACCTTGTTCTTCTCCGGAATCGCGGCCGCCCACGTTTGTATCCGGCTCAGCGGTCCCGCGCTCGCGCGTTCTCGCGCCGCATTGGGCACCGCCGCACGCCGCAGCACGACTTGGCGCGGCCCCGTCTCGCCGTCGGCAGCGTCCGAGTCGCCCAACCAATGCCCGTACGGGAACCGCGCACTGGCGCCGTGCCCGGAAACCACCACGGACTCCAGCAACCAGCCGTCGCCCTCGGCCTCGGTCTCCAGCGCGAGCTCCTGCAGCTCGCCCAAGTCCGCGTGCCCGGGGAGCGCGAACTCGCGCTCCGAGCCTGTGGGAAACCCGCCCGCTGTCCACCACCACGGGTACGGCCCTCCGCGCCCACGCACGCCCACGAGCGACTGCACCTTCACAGGCGACGCCGTGCCCGCGCCTCGCCGCGACGACGTGATGAAGCGGAACAGGTACGTCATCCGTCCGCGCTCGCGTCACCTGTGTGCTGCTCGCGCGGCTGCCGCGAAAATTGTGTTTGAAGCTGCGTGTGGAGCGGCTCCCGCGCGCGTTGTTGGCCGCGAGAGGTCCCCAAGAAAACTTGCTCGCTTTCCGCAGCCGCGACCACGATTGAAAGGCACACACGCAGCTGCTGTCTGTGCCACCTGGCATGGCTTCGCGCATCCCACGCACCGTCGTCTTCCCGCATCAGGTGAGCGCGCGTCGCTCCTCGTGTGCGTGCGTGCGTGCGTGCGACTTAAAAAAAAAATACTTGCAGACGCGCGGAGGACAATCCAACCCGCAAAATGGCCCCAACGCGCTCACGAACATGAGCAGCTACTGGCAGGTCGAGCACCGGCACGGCAGCTCGCAGGACTCGCTCGTGCACCTGCAGGCGCACAAGTGCACGTACTCGCTCATTCGCCTGGGCGGCGGATTTCTGCTCGGCGAGGACACGCTCGAGAAGATGGAGGAAAACCGCACCAAGACGGGCGATCTCAACGTCGACGCCTTCCGCATCGTGGTTGCGCATGGCCCGCAGTACGCCGCCATTGCCACATCCAAGGACTGGAACCTGCTCGAGAGCGAGTGCGTTTTTTTTCATCGAATGCTGGCCGCCTCGGCGACCACGCCGCGCTAACCCTGCACACACGTGCGTGAGCGACACAGGTATTCACTGTACCTCGCCAAGGCTGAAAAGTTTTTGCGCGAGTGCAACGGCGACCGCGACGCCGCTGCCAACAAGCTCATTGCATGGGCCATTGAGCTCAAGCTGCGGCAAATGCTGCGGCTCACGGCCACCTCGGACGAGCAGGCCGACCTGCGCGCCCTCATGTTCGACTTGCAGAACATTAAATCCATGACGCCCGTGCAGCTGGCCGGCGTCGAGCGCTCGCACTACCGCACGTGGAAGCGTCTGGGCGACATTCCGACGATTGAGGCGCAGAAGGCCTGCCTCATGACGTGGGCGTGCGCATGGGGTGCGTCGCTTCCAAATCGCCGAATGACAAACTGACCCTGGCCGCACCGTCACCATGCGTACCTACGAGCAGAAATGAATGAAATTATCCGCAAGTTCTCCAGCCGGCTCGTGGAAGATGATCAGTGGGCGCTGGACGTGTTCCGTGCGCCGCCGCATCCTCGCGCGGCGCCGCCGACGCCGACGCCGACGCAGCGCGCGGCGCCACCGCCGCCCCCGGTGCCTCGCGTATCAGCCAAGGCCCCACCGCTGCCAGCGCGCCGTCCATCGAGCCGCGCGCTTCAAACACCGGTGACGTCGGCGACGCCAACCACCCCGGCGTCGTCGCCTGTACAAGGCAACGACGACGCGGCGAGCCACCCGGTGCTGGGCGGCTTTTTCAAAATGCTCAAGACGGGCGTGCCCAGAGCCGCCGTGGAGCGCGAGATGGCAGCACAGGGCCTGAGCGCCGCCTTTCTCGACGCTCCGTCGAGCGAGCTGCCGTCGTACCTCGAGGCCCAACAGGCGCGGCCCCGCATTGTGCTCGAGCCCGCGCTCGCGCTAAAGCACGTCCAGGCCACGCAGCCCACGATGGCGAGCAGGGGCGCTAATCCAATGGCGGGCGCGTTCAGCCAGGAAATGCTCGACCGGCTGTGCACAATTCGCGCGCACACAAAGCCAGAGGATGACGACTCGGACGCCAGCGCGGAATGGGATGATTGAGGACTCCTCGTATGTAAAAGTTGATGCAGGTCCCCAACGCAGGAGCCACCCCGCCCCACCGCTCAATTTTTAAAAGGACAACTTTGACGACTGGAGAGAGCGGGCAATGTCGGCGGCGTCCGTGTCGCATTTGATCAGCGCGCGGCTGCGGGAAGACTGCCTGCGAAGCGCGGATGACTGGATGGACTTGGTGGCCTTGGCGCGCTCGCCATTGGCGCGCCATTTGAGCCTGTCGGCGTACGCAGAGAAACAGCTCGTGTTCGCGCTCAAGGCGTGCTGCCGTGAATCCGACGCGGCCGCGCAGGACGCCGCTGCGCAGGCGCTCGGCGCCTCCGTGGACCTCCTCGGGTTCCGTCCCAAACTTGATTTGATCGCGCCCGCCGTGCAGGACGCCGAGGCGTGTTTGGACGCGCACAGCGCGCTGCTGTCGGCCATTCTGCAGGCGTACGCGCTGTCGTCGCTGGCCAGCCCGCCGCGTCGCGCCATGGACGTTTGTCTCGCATGCACCGTTGACCCGTTGCTGCGGCTGCGCGCGCATAGGCCCGAGGACGCCGACCGGCTGTTGCGCGCCTCTCTCTTCCACGACGTCAAGGCCTCGCTGCCAAAGTGCCTGCGCGCGCGCGCCGCTCTCGCCGCCAAGCCCGGCGCCCGTGCAGCAGCAGCAGCAGCAGCGGTGGCGGACAGCGTCCCGCACTCGCTTTTAGCTTTGGTGGCGCGCGTTGCGCAATCGCGAGCGCTACCAGCGGCCTCGCTGGGCGCGCTGTGCGTCCTGATGCACGACGCGCACCCCTCGTTGGCCTGCGCGTTCTGGTTCGAAGCCCTCGAGGCAGCGCGCGAATCCGACGAGCTCGTGCTGCTCGCGCTGCTGGAGCGCGCGCATCTCTGGTACTCGCCCACGGACGCCACCGACGTCGCTGCGTTTGCCGCGTGGACGGCGCGGCTGCTGCAAAGGCCTGCGGCGTCGGCGAGGCATCTCGCGTTGCTGCTCGGCCGCGTGCTGACGCTCGACCCGCGCGCGGTGGACATCGTGCAGGCACTCGGCGCCGCCGCGGCGCTGCGCTCGTTCGACGTTGTCGCCGTCACGCTGCGCGCGTGCGCCGAGGCGCGCTCGGTGCCCAAATGGGTCGCGTGGGTTGCTGCTGCGCCGCAGCTCGACGCGCTCGCGCGCGCCGTGGGCGACGACGTCGACGAGAGCGACGAGGGCGGCGACAAGGCAGTGCTCGCGCTGGCCGCGCATTTCGCTCTCGTGCCCGCGCAGCAGCTGGGCGACGTGTTTGCGGCGGTGCGCGCCGGTCTGGCGCACGCCATGGTCGAACTGGCACTGCAGGCGCTCTGCCTGGGCTGCCGTGCAACGCGCGCCAACGCCGTCGAGCTCGCGGGGTGGCTGGCGAGCGTGAAAGTCGCGCTGGATTTTGGTCCGCCGCGGTCAGCCAGTCGCCTGCGCACGCTGCACGCGCTGGCCGCGCTGGCGAGGCTGACGGCGGCACCGCCCGAGGCCAGCTTCGAGGACGTCGTCGTCGCCGCGTGCGCAGAGCATTCAAGCGCCTCGGGTGACGCCGACGCAGCGGCGCTGGCTCTCGCGCGATGCGCCGCTCACGCCGACTCGACCGAGGCGCAGCGGTGGGCGATGGATGCGCTCACGCGCTGGGCGCTGGCGGGGAACGAGCGCGCGCTTGCCGTCGTCGCCTCCGCGCCCTTTGCGCTGTTGCAAAACGCCTCGCCCGCCCTCGCGCGCGCGCTGTGGCGCGCGGCGCTCGCGGGCGCAGGAAGCGCGCGCGCGCTGCTGGGCCGCGCGTGGTTCTACGAGTCGCCCGCGCTGCGCAGAGCCGGTGCGCGAGAACTCCGAGCCGCCATGGCGCGCATCGACAGCGCGGACCAGGCGTGCTTGGTCGCGGCGCAGCTGCCGCTGGGCTTCGTTGGCCCCCGCGCGGCGCGCAAGCTCGTGGACGCCTCGGCGGCGGCGGCGGCAGCGAGCGTGCGCGCGCGGGCGATTTTGGTGGCGGCGCTCGCGCGCGCGGACGCTTCGCTCGTCGCCCGCGCGTTTCCTCGCGTCGTCGACGTCGCCGAGGCCGCGTGCGCGTGCGGGGCTGCAGTGGGCGCCGCGCTCGTGACGCATTACCTGGCGCACCGCCTCGGCGACGACGGCGACGGCGGCGAGGCGGCGGCGGTGGACTTGGTGGATGCACTGATGAGCGCGAAGCAGGCGCGCTTGGTGGCTCTCGCTGTGGGCGCGCTGGGCCGACAGGGCAGCGCCGACGCGTGCGCGCGCTTCGCCGACGCCGCCGAGGCGCGCCTGCGCGGCGATGACGGCGATGACGACGAGCTGCTGGTGGCAGCGAGCGTGCTGCGCGCGCGCCACGCGCTGGGCGACGGCAGCGTGAAGGCTCCCGCAGCGCGGTTGCTGGAGCGCGCGGCGGGCTCGTTTCGCAGCGAGGGCGCGCGTGCCTTTGTGGAGGCCGTGGCGGCTGCGCACCGCGCGTTAAAGCCTGCGCTGGCCAGCGGCGCGTTTGCTGTTCTCGCGGGTGCGTGCGTGGCGCTCAACGGCGGACTGCGGGAGCCGGCGGCGCTGCAGGCGCTGGCCGCCAACGCGCGCGGGCCGCAGCTGGGCGCGCTGCTGGATGCTCTGCTGCGCAGCGCGCGCGAGGGGGGCGAGCGCGCGCGCTGGGGCGTGGCCGGTCTGGCGTGCGTCAGCGGGTCGGTGCGCGCCGGCGGCTCGAGCGCGGGCGAGCTGGCGCGCAGGACGGGTGCCGTTCTGCAATGCTTCGCGCGAGCCGGGGACGAGGCGGGCGCGCTGGCTTTGCTGGGCAACGCGAGCTGCAAGGATGTGGACGCAGCCGCCGTCGTCGCCGTCGCAATGGCGAGCGGCCAAGCGGCCCAGGGCGCGGCGGTTCTGCGCACGCTGTGGGAGAGGCACACGGCGGCGGCGCTTGCCGTCGTTGGCGCGCTGTGCTCGTGTGCGCGCTCGCTGCAGACGCGCGCCGTGCAGACCGCGGACGCGGCGGCGTGCGGCGAGCTGCGGTCGCTGGCGGTGGCCATGCGCGGGGAGCAGGGCGTGATGCGTCACCACGTCGTCGGCCTGCTGGCCCATCACGTGACGCTGTGCTTCTTCGCCAAGGTGGCCGAGCCGGTGCGCAGGCCCACGCAGCTGTACGGCTTCCACCTGCTCGACCTGTGCGGCGAAGACGAGCTGCAGCAGCTGCACGCGCTGCTCGGCGGAGGCGTGGGCGGCGCGCGCAGAGACGCGTTTGCGCTCATGGTGAAGGAGTGGCGCGCCAAGCACAAGTACGAGGGCGCGACGTGATCTCTTGATGTTGTTCAAGTTGTTCTCAATGTAATGTTTAATCCGCCGTGGCCGCGCCGCGCCGCGCTCCATCCCAGCAGCAAGCAAGGAGGCTTGGTATGTAGGAGCCGCGTCGCACACACACACATTTTTCCGAGCGCGGGGAACGCCAGGGCCACAGCGCCATGCGCTCGAGCGCTGGCACCGACCCTTCCAACGCGGCGTCGGATGCGGCGCCGAGCGCGGGCGCGGGCGCGGGCGCGGGCGGGGGCAGGGCGAAGCGGACGGTGATGAATTTCGCCTATGGCGCGGCGTCCGGCTTGGTAACGGCGGCAGTGCTGCAGCCCTTTGACGTGGTGCGCACGCGCGTGCAGGGCGAGGAGTCATCGCTGCGCGCGTCTTGGCAGTCGGTGGTGGACAAGGACGGCGTCAAGGGGCTTTGGATGCGCGGTCTGGCGCCCACTTTGTTGCGCGCGGCGATTGGCCCCGGAGTCTTTTTTTCAATCGTCTCCTCCATGCGTGCGAACACTGCGTGGCGCGATGCGCTGGGCTCGTCGAGCGAGTTTGTTGTTGGCAGCGTCGCGCGCTCCATTGCCAGTGTTATTGTCGCACCGCTCACGTTGATCAAGGCCAGACAAGAGTGGGGCTTTGCCGATACGACGCCGCGCTCGCTGCGCGGGGCCTTTGTCGGTTTGGCGCCCACGCTGGCGCGCGACGTGCCGTTTTCCGGCATTCACTTGTATTTCTACATGTTGCTCAAACCTGTGGACGGCTCTGCCGCCGTGAACGCGGCAGCCAACTTTGCGGCCGGATGTGTGGCCACCTTGATTACGCACCCGTTTGATGTTATTCGCACGCGGCAGCAGGTCAACGGGCCGCGTATTACGCACGCGCGAGAGCTTCTCTCCGGGTTTACGCTGCGCATGGTGAAGAGGCCGCTCACCACCGCGGTCGCTTGGATCATCTATGAAGCGTTGGAGGTGTGAGTTTGCTTGGTCGCGCCGCTTGCCTCGTCGGGCCCGGGGATTTGTTCAAATATAAATAATGCTCGATGTTCTCTTTTGCCGTTGTGCCGTTGTGCCGTTGTGCCGTTGTGCGACCTCATGATGCTCACCTTTCAAGGTTCAGAGTTCTGCAGCCTCCGAGCCTCGGGGGGAAAAAGCCGGGCGGATTTTTTTGGGTTGCAGAGTGTAGTGCGCACCCTGAAGACGCGCCGTGTGAGAAGCGGCCCACATCAACAAAATGCACGCCGCCGTCGTTGCCTTGGCGCTCGTCGTCGTGCTGACCGTGCTGTACCTGACGTACGCCACGCGGTCGTCGACCTTTTTGCTCGCTTCCTCGGATGCTTCGTGCAGGACGGACGCGTCCCCGGAAACGTGCAACGCCAACCCGGAATGCACGTGGTGCGTCTCGTACGCCATTCCTTCGGGGTGCTACTCGCTCGATCAGGCCAAGCAGCTTCCGCCCGGGGTGTTTCAATGCGCCACGCCGGCCGGGGCCGCGGCAGCAGAGCCGGAATACGAGCTCGTGTCCACCACGCACGCCGCGCTGTGCGACACTGTGGAACAAGTCTCGGGCTATTTCAAAATCAAGAATTCGCCCAAGCAGTACTTTTTCTGGTTCTTCGCGTCGCGCAACGACCCTGACGACGACCCCGTGGTGCTGTGGCTGAACGGCGGACCGGGGTGCTCGTCCATGCTTGGCCTGCTCACGGAAAACGGCCCGTGCACTGTGAACCCGGATTTGACCACCAAGACGAACCCGTTTAGTTGGAACACGCGCGCCAACGTTATGTTCGTGGACCAGCCCGCGGGCACGGGGTTTTCCACCGGCCCCGAGTCCGACAGCAATGAAGCCATGGTGTCGCGCGACATGGACGCTTTTTTGCGCGCCTTTTTTTACAAGTACCAGCGGTTTCGTTACAACCGCTTCTTCATTTTTGGCGAGAGCTACGCTGGCCACTACGTTCCCGCGACGGCGCACCGCGTGTGGGCCAACAACATGAAGAACGTGCAGCCGCGCATCAACTTGGCCGGCGTTGGCGTTGGCAACGGCATGACGGACCCGGTGAACCAGTTCCCCGAGTACCCCGACTTTGCTTGGAACTTTAACAACACGCGCAAGGTGCCCACGCCTCCGGTGATTACGTACGGCATGTACAAGGCCATGCAGGCCGCGGTGCCCAAGTGCCGCACGCTCATCAACCTGTGCAACCTCAGCCCCATTCGCGGCTCGACGTGCGTGGCGGCGTACCAGTATTGCGCCACGGCCATGATCCAGCCCATTGAGATTATGGGCTACAACCAATACGACTTGCGTATCAAGTGCAAGGTGCCGCCGCTGTGCTATGACTTTAG
>Ga0302314_10014766_pt1 | contig 13325 bp, 12 predicted proteins | sample III_Palsa_N2_3_FD_200533 | JGI IMG/M metagenome (GOLD analysis project Ga0302314, IMG submission 200533) | Peat permafrost microbial communities from Stordalen Mire near Abisko, Sweden - III_Palsa_N2_3 | ecosystem: Environmental > Terrestrial > Soil > Palsa > Peat permafrost | place: Sweden...
CTGGAGACCATCGTCGAGAAGGCCGCGGAGCTCGGCGCGCGCCGCGTCCGGCCGATGATCAGCCGCCACACCAACGCCGACCACACCCGCATCGACCGCCTGCGCGCCATCGCCATCGAGGCCGCCGAACAGACCGGCCGGCTGGACGTGCCCGAAGTCGCCGATCCGATGAAGCTGGACCGGCTGCTGGATGGGTGGGATGCCGATCGGGCGCTGATCTTCTGCGACGAGGCCGGCGACGCGCGGCCGATGATCGAAGTCCTGACCGCCCCCCTCACCCAGGCCGCCGTCCTGATCGGCCCCGAAGGCGGCTTCTCGCCAGAGGAGCGCGAGCGCCTGCGCGCCCTGCCCTTCGTCATCCCCGTCACCCTCGGCCCCCGCATCCTCCGCGCCGACACCGCCGCCATCAGCGCCCTGACCCTCGTGCAGGCCGCGATTGGGGATTGGCGGTAGACGCCTGTCGTCGCGGCGAAAGCCGCTATTGAACCACAAAGCACACGAAGAGCACGAAGGGAGGAGCATCAGCGGCGCCGGTGTCCCGACAGATCGTCTCATCGCGGCTTCGCCGCAGGGCCATAAACTTCGCGCCCTTCGTGGGCTTCGTGGTGAAATCCTTCCTTTTCACGTCCAATTTCATTGGCCTGTCTCGCAGCTTTGCCTCGACCCCTTGAGCTTGAGTGTCTTGGCGCCCACTTCCTGCCGACATAGGAAAGCGCGCTGGATCGGGGGAATGCCCCGCGGGCTTGGGGAGACTGCATGGCCGAGGCCCGTACGAACGAGCGCCCGTTGACGCTCGAAGACCTGGCCGCCCATCTGGCCAGCGGCTCCAAGCCGGAGGCGGATTTCCGCATCGGCTCCGAACACGAGAAATTCCCCTTCCGCCTCGGCTCCCACCAGCCGATCCCCTACGAGGCCGACGACGCCGGCCGCGGCGGCATCAAGGCGCTGCTGGAAGGCCTGATGCGCTTTGGCTGGAAGGGCGTGTTCGAGGACAACGATAACGGCCACACCCTGATCGCCCTGGAGCGCGGCGGCGCCAGCGTCAGCCTGGAGCCCGGCGGCCAGTTCGAACTGTCCGGCGCGCCGCTGGAGAGCGTGCACGATGTCTGCGAGGAGATCGGCCAGCACCTGGCCGAGGTCGCCCAGGTCGGCGGCGAATTGGGCATCGGCTTCCTGGGCCTGGGCCATACGCCCCTGTGGACCCGGGCCGAGGTCCCGATCATGCCCAAGGGCCGCTACGCCATCATGCGCCGCTACATGCCCAAGGTCGGCTCCATGGGCCTGGACATGATGTTCCGCACCTGCACCGTCCAGGCCAACCTCGATTTCGCCTCCGAGGCGGACATGGTCGCCAAGTTCCGCCTCAGCCTGGCGCTGCAGCCCATCGCCACCGCCTTGTTCGCCAATTCGCCCTTCGTGGAAGGCAAGCCCAGCGGCCTGCTCTCCAGCCGCGCCAATGTTTGGACGGACACGGATAACAACCGCACCGGCATGCTGCCCTTCGTGTTCGAGGACGGTTTCGGCTTCGAGACCTACGCCCGCTACGCCCTTGATGTGCCGATGTATTTCGTCAAGCGAAACGGCCGCTATATGGACGCCTCGGGTCAGTCGTTCCGCGCCTTCATGGCCGGCGAGCTGCCGGTGCTGCCGGGCGAGAAGCCCGATCTGAACGACTGGGCCGACCACCTGTCGACCATCTTTCCGGAAGTGCGCCTGAAGACCTATCTGGAGATGCGCGGCGCCGACACCGGCTCGCGGGAAATGCTCTGCGCCCTGGCCGCCCTGTGGATTGGCCTGCTGTACGACCCGGCCTCCCAGGCAGCCGCCTGGGATCTCTGTAAAAGCTGGACGATCGAGGAGCGCTCAAAACTGCGCGACGACGTTCCCCGCCTAGCCCTGGACGCCAAGGTCGCCGGCCGCACCGTGCGCGAGATCGCCAAGGATGTCCTGGACATCGCCCACGAAGGCCTGAAGCGCCGCAACCGCCTGTCGGGCGGCATGAACGACGAGACCGGCTATCTGGGCGAACTGTTCGAAATCGTCGAAACCGGCATGACCAAGGCCCAGCACCTGCTGGATTTGTACAACGGGCCGTGGCGCGGGGATGTGAGCCCGGTGTTTGAATCGGCGGCGTATTAGGCAAACGCGTTAGGGGCTCAGAAGTGAGCCAGATAGCCGCCGTCCACGGCCAGGACCTGACCGGTGACATATGAGGCGGCCGGAGACGCCAGAAACACGGCCGCGCCGGCGATTTCGGATGGCCGGCCCCAACGCCCCAACGATGTCCGCTGGCGCAGCCAGTCCTCCGTCGCGGCGTCGGCGGCGACCGCTGCGTTTGTCTCCGTCGCAAAAAAGCCGGGCGCGATCCCGTTGACGGTAATGCCGAAGCCGCCAAGCTCGGCCGCAAGCGCGCGTGTCAGGGCTTCAAGACCGCCCTTGGCCGCTGTGTAGGGGGCGTCGCCAGACCCCGCGATGGGGCCGGCGATCGAGGTGATGTTGATGATCCGGCCGCGCTTTGCGTCGACCATCAGCCTGGCGGCCTCCCGGCTCAGATGAAACGGCGCCAGAAGATCGGCCTCGAACAACGCGCGGACGTCATTGAGGGCAAAGTCGAACAGCCCGCGGCGATCACGATGGCCAACGTTGTTCACCAAGATGTCGAGACGCCCCAAAGCGGCGACCGCGCGGGTGACGGCGCCGAAGTCGGTGATATCGAGCACGACCGCGTCCGCCTTGCCGCCGCCGGCCCGGATGGAAGCGACGGCGGCCTCCAACGGCGCGGCGCGGCGGCCATTAACGAGGACGTGCGCGCCCGCGGTGGCCAATCCGCGTGCAATCTCAAGGCCGAGGCCTCGACCGGCGCCCGTAACCAGGGCGATCTGGCCACTCAAGGAGAACGGGTGCTGAGAGTCCATCATCGTCCCAAAGGCGCCGGCGCGACTCGCTCAGCCTTGCACGTCATCAGTGCGGCGATCCCGTAGCAATTCCAATACCCGTCAGATCGCCCCGCTATCCTTATACGGCTGCCCGACTGCCGGCGTGTCGCTCGGCCCGTCCACGTTCGGCGCCCAGTGTTCGCGCTGGCTGTTGCCCGAGCCGGAATCGGTATGCTCGACAATGTCGCGGATGTTTTCGCTGGGCTCCATCTCGACTTCCTCGATCTCGACCTGGTTCGGATAGAAGGCCAGATGGCCCTTGATCGCGGTCATGGCGGGATAGGGGTCCTCATAGCTCCACACAGCATTCTCGGCGAAGCGGCCGTCGCGGACGATGTTGAAGTAGGAGGCGTCGCCCTTGTAGGGGCAGTGGCTGGCGTGGGTGGTGCGGGCCAGGAAGTCCATCGCCGCGTCCTCGCGGGGGATATACTGCACCGCCGGATAATCAGCCTCGCGCAGCACCAGAGCGCGGGGGGTGTCGGCGATCAGATGGCCTTCGTACAGCACGCGCACCCGCTTGGGGTTGGCGGCGATGGTGATGGGGTGGTCGGGTCCGGGAAGCTTCATGGCGGGTTCCTCCTTCAAGGACCAAGAACGCTGGCGGGGCCAAGCGGCTCCGCACGCGCCCCGATGATCTAGGAAGCGCGGCTTGCTTGTGAAAGGCCGGCCCCCGTGATCACATGCCGGCCGGGTCGCACCTTCGGGGCGAATGTCGGGGGTCTCATGTTCAACGTCGTCGTCGTCATCGGCGTCTTTATCACCGTCCTGACCGGAATTCCGGTGGCCCTGCAGCTGCGCAGCCACCCGCGCGGCCTGTTCGTGCTGTTCTTCGCCGAGATGTGGGAGCGGTTCTCCTACTACGGCATGCGCGGCCTTCTGATCTTCTACCTGACCGAACAGTTCCTCTTCTCCGACGACTTCAGCCAGGGCGAGTACGCCGCCTACACCACCTTGGTCTATCTGCTTCCCCTGGTGGGCGGGGTGTTGGCCGACCGGTTCCTGGGCACCCGCAAGGCGGTGGCCTTCGGCGCGCTGCTGCTGGTGGCCGGCCACTTCACCATGGCGATCGAGGGCAAGCCGGCGGTGCAGACCCTGGCCTTCGCCGGCCACACCTATGAGTTCAAGGCCGAGGGGCGGATGGACGACCGCAAGGTCTGCCTGAAGGTCGACGCCGGCTGCTATGCGGTCACCGCCGCCAAGGACGGCGGCATGCAGATCATCGGCCTGCCGGCCACAGCCTCCCTGCCCGCCGGCCTGCCAAAATCCGGCTACACCCTGGGCATCGAGAAGCGCAGCCAGGGCTTCGTCAACATCTTCTACCTGGCCCTGTCGCTGATCATCATGGGCGTGGGCTTCCTGAAGCCCAACATCTCCTCCATCGTTGGCCAGCTCTACAAACAGGGCGATCCGCGCCGCGACCCCGGCTTCACCCTCTACTACTACGGCATCAACCTCGGCGCCTTCTGGGCCGCCGTCGTCTGCGGCCTCCTGGGTCAGACGGTGGGCTGGTGGGCCGGATTCGGTCTCGCCGGTGTCGGCATGCTGCTCGGCTTCGTGGTTTTCCTGTGGGGCAAACCCCTGCTCGAAGGTCATGGCGAGCCGCCCAACCCCGAGACGCTGAAGGCGCCCCTGCTCGGCCCCATCAGCCAGGAGTGGCTGCTTTACCTGGCCGGCATCGCCGGCGTCGGCCTGGTCTGGATCGTCGTCCAGCACTACCAGGCCACCGGCTGGCTGCTGCTGGCCGGCTGGATCGCCGCCGGCGGTTATCTCGTCTGGTTCATGGCCACCCAGGCTGACAAGGTGGTGCGCGAGCGGCTGATCCTGGCCCTGTCCCTGATCACCGCCGCCATCGTCTTTACGGTGATGTTCGAGCAGGCCGGCTCGTCCCTGAACCAATTCTCGGAGCGCAACACCCTGTTGCCCAACAACGGCTTCTGGACGGTGACGCCGGCCCAGACCCAATCCTTCAACGCCGGCTTCATCCTGCTGTTCGCGCCCATCTTCTCCGCGGTGTGGGCCTGGCTCGGCGCGCGCAAGCGGGACCCCAATCCGGTTATCAAGTTCGGCCTGGGGCTGATGCAGGTCGGGCTGGGCTTCATCGTCCTGGTCTGGGGCGCCCAGTTCCATGACGCGGCCTTCCGGGTGCCCATGCTGTTCCTGGCCCTGGCCTACCTGCTCCACACCACCGGCGAGCTCTGCCTGCAGCCGGTGGGCTTGTCCGAGATGACCAAGCTGGCGCCCGCCACCCTGGTCTCGACCCTGATGGCGGTCTGGTTCCTGGCCGCCTCCGCCGGGCAGTTCCTCGCCGGCCTGGTCGCCAAGCTGACCGCGGCCGACACGGTGGCCGGCCAGGTGCTCGACCCCGCCCAGGCCCTGGCCACCTATCTGAAGGTGTTCACCCAGATCGGCTGGTTCGGTGTCGGCATCGGCGCCCTGCTGCTGATCGCCAGCCCCTGGCTCAACAAGCTGGCCCACGGGGTCAATGACGCCGCCAACCACCCGTCGCCGGAAGGGCCGGCCGCCGCTCGAACAGAGACCTAGACCCACCGCTCTACGTCATCCTGAGCCGACGCGAAGCGGCGCGTCGAAGGACACAGCGGCGGCCCGTGTGCGCCCTTCGACACGCGCCCAAGGGCGCGGCTCAGGATGACGTAGAGGGATTGGCGCGGTGAGGCGACCTGCACGGAGAAGCGCTACAGCGCCCTCATCAGTCGCAGCCATAGTTCCTGGTCGAAGTCCTTGTCGGGGGCGGCGTCGCCCATGCGCACCACGATCAGCTTACGGCTCGGCACGACGTAGAGCTTGCGGTCCAGGGCGCCCAGGGCGGCGACCAGGTCGTTGGGCGCGGCGGGGATCATCGGGCCGTCGACGCGTCGGTCGAACGGCTTGATGGCGTAGGCGCCGCCGTTCAGCCACCAGAGCCGGCCATAGGATGGGTTGGTCGCCGAGCGCTGGAACATGGCGCCAAGGCTCTGCGCCGACACGATCCGCTTACCGTCCGCCGCCAGGCCACCGTCCAGCACGATCTGGCCAAAGGTCGCGACGTCGCGGGGGCTGGTGACCAAGCCGGTGGGGTTGCCGACATCGGCCATGGCCGCCGGCCGCTTGCGCCAGCTGGTGTGCGCCATGCCCGCCGGCGCCGTCAGCCAGTCGCGGGTGATGACGTCGAGGGGCTGGCCGGCGGCCGCGGCGACGATGCGCTTGGTCACCGCATAGACCGGGGTGTTGTAGTAGAAGGTGGTTCCCGGCGGAGCGGCGTAGCCGAACCCGGGCGTCAGGCCTGAGCTCATGGTCAGCACGTCGATGACGCGGATCTTCGCCTCCTGCTCGGGCGAGGCCTTCGACCAGCCGGCGCCGATATAAGCGTCCACCGGCTTGGTCACATCGATCAGTCCCTTGTCGATGGCGACGGCGACCAGCATCGAGACGAAGCTCTTCTGCTGGGAGGCGATGTCTTCGAGAAGCTCGCCGTCCGGGGTGGTCTCATAGGCCATGGCGCGGAACGGTCCTTCCATGAGCGCCGGCCAGTTCTTCTCCACCACGGTCTTGCGGTCCTGGACGATCAGAAAACCCGTGGTCTTCTGACCCCGGACATAGTCCAGCACGGCCTGCATGGCCGGCGACGGGCCGCCCTTTTGGGCGGCGGCGGCGAGCGGGCGAGCGACGGCGCCAAGGGCTGCGGCGCCGGCAAGGACGGTTCTGCGAGAGGGGTGTCGGCTCATGTGTTTCCTGGTCCTATGACGTTTCTTGTTGTTCAGCCCCCGCGGCGGGCGCCGGCCCGTCGCCCCGGCATCAGGGTTTCCGCGGGCTGCTGCATGCCGAGACCCCGCGACAGCATCAGCCGGCTGACCGCGTTCTGCATGAAGTAGAGGATGTTGCGCGCGCCCTCGGCGGCTCTGGCCGCGTCGCGGGCGGCGATCCCCGCCCGCACCACCCGCCAGTGATCGAACGGGCCCACGCCGCCGGGGCTCTCGGCCAGGCCGACATAGGAGAAATGCCAGCGGGTCTTGCGGCGCACTGTCTCGATCATCGCCTGGGTTTCAAGGCTGGCGGCGCTGGCCATCTTGCTGAAGATCACTTCGCTCTCCCGGATCAGCTGATCGGCGGCGACGCCGTCCTCCGCGTCCTTCAGCAGGGCGTCGATCAGCGCCAGGATTTCCGCCTGAAGAGCCATCGAGGCCCGGATGCAGGCGAAGCGGGCGACGACGCCGTAGAGGCCGGCACGCAGCTCGTAGAGGTCGAACACCTCCTGCAGGGTGGTCAGGGCGACGCTGGCGCCGCGGTTCTGCTCGATGACCACCAGGCCGTCGGCGGCGAGGTTCTGCAAGGCACGGCGGACGATGGAGCGGCCGACCTCGAATTCGCTGCAGAGCCGGGTCTCGCGCAACCACTGGCCCGGCGCCCAATCGCCGTCCTGAATCTGCCGGCGCAGCTGTTCGGTGACCTCGGCAGCGGTGAGGCCGGCGGCGGCGCCGTCTCGGCCAGCGCGCTTTGGACGGCTCGGCGCCTCGCCAACCTTGGCCATGGATCTTCCCTCGTTCGTCAAACTTGGCGGCAGCGGCGCCGGCGTTCCGAATCGCTCGGCGGCCGGCCGAGATCCGATCCTGGAACAACCGATGCTGTGCTCATCCGAGGGTATAGGGCAAGAGGCCATGTCGTACACGATGGCATGGATTGTCGTACAATCCAATTGACAAGGTCGTACATTTTGCCTTTCCTGACCGCAACAGGGCGGCTCAAGCCGCTAATCGGGAGGGACGAAATGCGCTATCTGTTCGGAACCACGGCCATGCTTGCGCTGGTCGTCGCGGGGCACGCCGGGGCGCAGACCGCGCCGCCGTCGACGCAAGGCGGCGCCCCCGCCGCGTCATCGACGACCGACTCCGGCGCCAACACGGTCGAGGGTGTCGTCGTCACAGCCCGCAAGACCGCGGAAAAAGTGCACGACATTCCCGCCACCATCACCGCGGTGACAGCGGTCCAACTCACCCAGGCGGGTCCCGTCGCCGGCACCGGCGATCTGCTTCGTTCCGTCCCGGGCGTCCGCTTCAACAATCTGCAGGCGTCCAACCTCAGCGAGATTTCCATTCGCGGCTCGGGCACTGAGCGGGCGACCGGGGCCGACTCCGGCGTCGGCCTGTTCGTGAACGGCGCCTATGTCGGCTCCTCCACGCTCGGCGGCCGCAACTTCAAGAACATCGACTTCTTCGACGTCGACCGGGTGGAGGTGCTGGAGGGACCGCAGAGCGCCCTCTATGGCCGCAACTCCGAATTCGGGGTCGTGAACATCGTTTCGGCCAAGCCCAAGTTCGACGATTCCGGCTTCCTCAACGAGACCTACACCACCGAACTCGGCAAGAATGATCTGGTCGGGGTGGTGAACCACGCCTTCGGCGACGACGTGGCGGTGCGACTGAGCGCGGAGACCATCGGCCAGACCAGCGGCTTTTATAAGAACCCCGACAACAACACCTATTACGACACGACGAGTGGCTGGATCGGCCGTGGCCAGGTTCGCTACCGGCACGGGCCGCTGGATGTCGACCTGCTGGTGGATTCCCAGGATCTGTTCCTGCCGACCTTCGTCTCCGGCTTTGCGGTCGCGCCCCACACCACCACGACGATACCGCTCGGCTTCTCCAACAGCCGCTTCGACGTGCCGAGCGACGGGATCAATTCCACCGAACAGAAGGTGCAGCGCGCGCAGCTGATGGCGGACTACGACCTGGGCTGGGCGACGCTGACGTCGACCACCATGGCCACCCATTCCAACTCGCTGCAGTACTACGGCTCCTCCATCGACCTGGGGATTGAGTCCCAGCTGCAAGGCCTCGGCGAAGCCGGCGCCTATCCGCTGTCGCAGGTCCACACCGGCGCCAATGACGGCACCGACTATGAGGACCTGCATTTGACGGGCAAGGCCCTGGGCGGGTCGCTCAACTGGCTCGCCGGCGTCGAAGTCCTGGATCAGCACGACAGCAATCTGCTGACGGTCGCGACCTCGCCCTGCGCCCTGACGGCGACATCCGGCATCTGCGGCGGCACGCCCACGACGCCGATCTGCGATGAGCTCAGGTCCACGTCGAAGGCCTGCCCGAGCCCCTTCCCCGCGGGTTTCGGCTCGGAGAGCTACACCCCGGAGCACTATACCTCGCAGGCGGCCTACGCCTCGGCGGGCTATACCCTGGCCAAGTTCACCCTGACCGGCGAGCTGCGCTACACGAACGACCTGAAGACCGCGACCCAGTACTCGACGGCGCTCTATACCGGCGTTCCGACCGTCAAGCCGGCCAGCTTTCGGTTCGCCGCCGGCCGGTCGAGCTATAATGTGACGCTGAGCTACAAGCTGCCCGGGCCGTGGGACGACATGGTCTACGCCAAGACCGGCACCGGCTATCGCGCGGGCGGCGTCAACACCGGCACCTCAAGCCCGTTCGCCCCGGTTCCGTTCCGCCCCACCTACGGCGACGAAGACACCACCAGCTACGAAGCGGGCTTCAAGGGCGCCATCGGCTCGCATGTCTTTGTGACCTTCGACGGCTACGCGTCGCAGACCCTGAACGCGATCACCAACATCTCCGACGGCTGTTCACTGGTGAACGCCTGCGGTCAGGCCGCCACGGCGTTCAATATCAATGCCGGCACGGTGCATGCCAGGGGTGTCGAGCTGGCGATCAACAGCCGGTTCGATCTGGCGGGCGGGCGCCTTGATCTAAGCGTCAACGGCGCCAACCAGGAAGCTCAGTTCGTCTCCAGGAACGGGACCTTTAACGGCCTGCCGATCGTCGGCTCTTCCGTCGCCCAGGTCCCCCACTGGACCGAGTCGGCGGATGTGAACTACGCCCATACGATCTGGGGTGGGCTGGATGGCTTTGCTCACATCTCCTACCAGGGTCAGAGCGGCGGCGGCCAGGACACGGTGACCTCGGTCGCCCCGTTCGTGCCCCTCGCGGGCCTCTCGAACGTCGACGTGCGCGCGGGGGTCGACTACGGGAAGATGGAGGCGGCCGTTTTCGTCGGCAACCTGACCAACCAGACGATCCGGCTGCTGACGCTCCAGTCCGTGGGGATTACAACCGCCGTTCGCTACAACCAGCCCCGCACGGTCGGCGCCAACCTTATCTATCGTTGGTAGGCCGTCCCCGGACCTTGGAGTCGCCCATGCAGTCGTCCCGGAGAGGCTTTCTTGGCGGGGCCGGCCTTGTCGGCCTCGCCGCCGCGGCGCCGACGGGAACGCCGGCGCTGGCCGCCCCTCCGGCGGCAGAGGCGGCTTGGCTACAGGCGCAGCTGGAGCGCTACAACGGCTTTGGCCTCAAGGCGTCAGGGGGGCCGGGCGACACGGCAAGCGGCGCCTGGCTTGAGCAGACCTTGCAGGGTTGGGGGTATGTTTGCCGCCGCCAACCCTTCGAGGTCCCGTTCTTCGAGGTGAAACAGGCGACGCTTGCGACCGGGCTGGCCAAGGCGATCGTCATCCCGCAGGCCATCGTCGCCCCAACCGGGCCACAGGGGCTGACTGCGCCGCTGCGCCTGGCCTCGGACCGGGGCGACCTTACCGGCGCCATCGCCATCGTCGTCCTGCCCTACGCCCGCTGGGCGGCGCTGGCCCAACCCCCGGTCGCCCAGGCCCTGGCCAAGGCCTTCGGCCGGGGCGCGGCGGCCGTGGTGTTGGTGACCACCGGCCCGACTGGAGACGCGATCGCGCTCAACGTCACCACCCACAAGCCCGGCTTCGAGCGGCCGGTGGCGATCCTGGCGCCCAAGGAGGCCCAGTCCTTCCTGGCCGCCGCCGCCGAGGGCAGCACAGGGACCCTGACCATCGACGGGACGGGCGGGCGGCGAGGGGCGTTCAACGTCATCGCCCGGCTCGACCGGGGATCAGCCAAGACCGTGATCCTGTCGACCCCGCGATCGGGCTGGTTCACCTGCGCGGCGGAGCGGGGCTCTGGCCTGGTGGTGTGGCTGTCACTGGCCCGCTGGCTTTCGCAAGGCGCCCACGGGGTCAATGTCGAGCTGCTGGCGACCAGCGGCCACGAGTACGAATACCTTGGCGGCGAACACTATCTCGCCGAGGCGCCGAAGCCCGCCGCCACCAAGGCCTGGATCCATATCGGCGCCAGCGCGGCGGCGCGGGACTGGCACGAGCTCGGCCCGAGGCTACTGCCCCTGCCCAGCGCCGATTCCCAGCGCGTCCTGACCGCCACCGCCGACATCGTCGGGCCGGTCCGCTCGGCCTTCCAGGGTGTCCCGGGGCTAGAGGCGACCTATGTGGCTGACCAGACCACGGCGGGGGGCGAGCTGATCAACGTCCTCAATGCGGGCTATGCGCGGATGATCGGCCTCTACGGCATCCATCGCTATTTCCACACCCGCGACGACGACATGCGCTGTGTGTCGGCGGACCTGGTGGCGCCAGCGGCGTCGGCTTTCCGGATCGCGGTGGAAGCCGCCCTGGCTTAGGGCCTACTTGGCTCACCCAAATAATTCGTCATCCCGGCCGTAGCGCAGCGAAGAGCCGGGACCCAGGCGACTGGGAACCGGCCCTGGGGTCCCGGATCGCTCCTTCGGGTCGTCCGGGATGACGACCTGAAGGGGACGGGATCGACCAGGATCCAGTTTACCTCGCGCCCCAAAACAAAACCGGCGGCGAGAGGCTCGCCGCCGGTTCGTCAATTCGATTGTAGCCTGAAGCCTCAGGCCGCCTTTTGCAGCGACTTGGTCAGGATGCCGATGGCGGCGTCGCGGTCGATCTGTTCGATGGCGGCGACTTCGCGGGCCATGCGGTCGAGGGCCGATTCATACAGCTGCCGTTCGGAATAGGACTGTTCCGGCTGGTTGTCGGCGCGGTGCAGGTCGCGGACCACCTCGGCGATGGAAATCAGGTCGCCGGAATTGATCTTGGCTTCGTATTCCTGGGCCCGGCGGCTCCACATGGTGCGCTTGACGCGGGCGCGGCCCTTCAGCGTGGTCAAGGCCTGGCCGACCACCTGACCGCCGGCGAGGGGGCGCAGGCCCGCTGTCTTGGCCTTCTTCGTCGGCACTCGGAGTGTCATTTTTTCGTGGTCGAAGGTGATCACATAAACTTCGAGCGCCATGCCAGCGACTTCCTGGGTTTCGACCCCGACGACCGACCCGACCCCGTGGGCCGGATAGACGACATGATCGCCGATGGTGAAGTCGTGAACGCTCTTGTTCATGGTAGATCCTTCTTCAATCCTTCCGCCCCATCGGGCGGGCCATCCCGCTGATCAAGAAGGGAAAAGTTTCCCTGCGCCCAATAGAGACGGGCCTCGTCAGCCGGATTGTTCAAAATCCCTTAGGACACCCTTCGCCGTTGATTTGGCGCGCGTCGATCAGGACGGCTATTTTGCAACCAAGATGCGGCCCGCGCGGAAACGCGTTCCTGCATCTGTTAAGAGAGTAACACAAAATCTAGCGACATGAAAGGGTTGCACGCCGGCCGGCCGTGGCCGGCGCGGGCTTCAGGAGCCCTTGCCGGGCTTGTCGCTGAAGTATTTCTCGAACTTGCCGGTCTCGCGTTCAAAAGTCTCGGCGTCCGCCGGCGGCTCGCCCTTGAGGGTGATGTTCGGCCAGACCTTGGCGAAGTCGGAATTGATCTTCAGCCACTTGCCGTCGGCCTCGTCCTCGGTGTCGGGCTTGATCGCATCGACGGGACACTCCGGCTCGCAGACGCCGCAGTCGATGCATTCGTCCGGCGCGATCACCAGGAAATTCTCGCCCTCATAGAAGCAGTCGACCGGGCAGACCTCCACGCAGTCCATAAACTTGCACTTAATGCAGGCGTCCATGACGATGTAGGTCATCAGCGGCTCTTCAAAGGCTGTCGGGTCAAAGGCTGTCGGGCGGGCCGGGTCTATTTGGCGTTGCCGCCGATCTTGTCAATGGCGGCTAATCTGCGGGCGGCGCCAGAGGCTCTCCAAGCGAGGCGTAGAGACGCCTGGCTTCCGAGGGCGGCCCGCGCCGATCGCCAAGGGCCTCGACCCTCACCGCGATCACCCGGCCGCCCACCGCGAAGACGATCCCCTCACCCACCTTCACCGCACGGCTGGACTTGTCGATACGGGTCTCGGCGCCCGCCCGCGACAGCCGCACCCGGCCCTCGTCGACAAAGGCGGCGGCCAGGGTACGGGTCTTGAAGAACCGCGCCCGCCACAGCCAGACATCGATCCGACAGGCCTGATCGGTCATGGAGCGACACAGATCCGGCGGCCGCCTTGCCGCCTCATGCCGAGCCCTTTGCGGTATGGGGACGCTGCACACGCCGCCGTCCGCGCCGCTTGGGCGCCGTGGGACGCGCGGGTTGTGCGGGTGTCAGCGCCGCCAGCGCCGCGAAGGGCGAAGCGGGCGCCGCCACCAGCTTTATGGCCTCGT
>Ga0302314_10014767_pt1 | contig 13325 bp, 11 predicted proteins | sample III_Palsa_N2_3_FD_200533 | JGI IMG/M metagenome (GOLD analysis project Ga0302314, IMG submission 200533) | Peat permafrost microbial communities from Stordalen Mire near Abisko, Sweden - III_Palsa_N2_3 | ecosystem: Environmental > Terrestrial > Soil > Palsa > Peat permafrost | place: Sweden...
TGCTGATTCTGCAGCAACCATCAAGAAAGACCCGGACAAGTACGTCGACGCCGCCCTCGCCGACCAGAAGTCAGAAGCCAAGTGACCGAGGGGGGGCGGGTTGCCGTATGGGTTGGCCACCCGCCCGCATCCTCGTCGACCACAGTCCCTGAATGGGGGTCTCAGCGTACGCGCCACCGGTCCAGGAATCGTGGCCACGTCGCCATGATTCGCCTCGTCCTATGTGATCTGGATGGAACCTGAGTCGACGCCGTGAACGCCTCGGCCACGACCTGGCACCACGCTTTTTCGCTCCATGAGATCCCCGCTCGCCGCTCGACGCTATGCTCGCGTAGCGGAGAGGGCGCGGATCAGTTGCTACAGCATTTTCTGGCAACGCTCCGTCGGGTCACGCCGGGGAGCGCTCCCAATGCGACCAGACCGCGCCTGTCGTCACACGCCCGGCCTAGACGCCGACCACCGCACCATGCCGTTGCAGGCGGTATTGCAGCGTCACCGTCGACTGGCCGCGGGCTGGAAGGGAGATTGTCCACTGCACGATGCCTTGGGCATCGGGCTGGGCGGCGGGAATGGTGTGCGCCGCGTCGGGTTCGATGCGCACCTGCTCGATGCTCGAGACCGGGATGCGCTCCTGGACGGTCAGGGTGCGCGGACTGTCCGCCAGGTTGCTCAGGCTGATGACCACCTTGTGGACGGTGGTCGTCCAGTTCGAGAGCAGGGCCGCCTTGTCATCCACACGCGATTCGGTGCGGTGGACGCGGATGTCGCCATCCGGACCCCAGCCGAGATCGAAGCTCGCCTGCGGAGCGACGTACAACACCGTGGCGCGCCCGGCCAGTCCGCCACGACGGATCAGGTCGACCGGTCCGGCGAGCACCGGGGTGGCCGCGGCATTGGCCTGGCGGGAGCGCAGGATCGCGGCCGGGGACAGCTCCGCGCAGACCAGCAGGGTCCACTGCGCGGGCGCCTGCATGCTGCCCAGCGGCAGGCGGTGCGGCATGCCGTCGGAGGGGATAACGACCGGGCCGTCGCAGCTGAGCACCTGGGCCTCGCCGCCGTCATCGATGCCCATCACGGTGCGCGCCGGGACGCCGGCGGCACCACCGGTCGTCTCGATGGCCTGGCTTCGGACCTCGACCACCAGGGCGGTCTCCTTCTTCTGCAGGGTCAAGGGATCGCTGCTCAGCAGCGGCGGCGCCGTGCCGAGACTCGAGCGCACGGTCGAACAGCGCAGGCGCACCTGCGTCCAGTCCTCGCCGGTGTTCTGCCAGACGCAGGCATCGGTGGCGAGGCGGATCGTCTCGGGCATGCGGCCGTCGATCTCCGCGGCGGCTTCGGCGGTGTGGTACGGACGCCAGCAGGCGGCCGGCACCAGGTAGCTGATCTGCAGGCGGTAGGTGCCTGCGACGGCGACCTGCAGATCGACGGCGAGCTGCGCGCTCATCGTCGTCTGGGTGGTGGACGCCTCCGCCCAGCGCTGCAGCAGGTCCGTGAGCTGGCGCTGCTGCTCCTCGAGCGTGCGCTCCAAGCCCAGACGGCGCTCGCCCAGGGCCGCTTCGCGCTCGGCCACCGCATCCAGCGCCCGATTCCAGCCGGTGACATCCGGCGTCGACCAGGCGGCGTCAGTGGTGATGTCGGCCACCGTCTGGACACCGAGGTGCTGCACCGTCTCCAGCTCCCCATCAAGCATGCTCAGCGCGGCGGTCGCCTGGGTGATCGCGGCCTCGAGGCGGCGGCGCTCGGCTTCGCGCGCGGCGATCGCTTCCGGCTTGTCGGCGGCGATGATCAACGGCGTGCGCTCGACGCGCACCGCGGCGACCGCCAGCGTGGCCAGCGGTGCATCGAGGGCGGTGACCAGGAGGGTCTTGTCGGCCAGGACCGGGGCGATGCCCGCCAGGGTCAGGCGCACGGCGCCAGCAGGCAGGGTGACCGAACCCTGGCGGATGACGTGGGCGCGGTCCTCGAGCACGGTGACGTCGCTGACCGGGGCGTTCAGGGTCAGGGGCGTGATGGCGGTCATGGCGGTCATGGGGCTCGTCGGGCTGAGGGGTACGGGCGCGGCAGTCATGCTTCGCGCCGATTGCCGCCGATGATCTCGGACTTGGCGGGAATGGTGATCTGATAGCTGGCAGCGAGCGTCTGGCTGGCGCCGGCCGCCAGGTCGACGATCCAGGCGTGGCCGCCATCGAGCGGCTGGCGGTCCTGGCGGTAGTCCGTCCAGGGCGGCGTGACCGCACCGATGCGCAGCTTGCAGTCAGCTTGGCCCTCGGCCGGGACCGGCAGGCGTTCCCGCACTTCGATCGTGACCGGCAGGCGCAGCTTGTTGGCCAGTTCGATGGTGATGCCGTGGGTCAGGGTCAGGGAGCCGTTGAGCAGCCCGCTGGCGCTTTCGGCATACGTGGTGTTGCGGGCGACGCTGATGCCCTGCTCGACACCCAGTCCGAGTTCCAGCGCGCCGCCGGGTACCGTCACCGGCAGCTGGGCGGTGAGCAGGTAGTCGGCGCCGATCAGGATGTCGACCGGCCCGGCCAGCAGCGGCACATCCGCGGTATTGGTCAGGTGCGCGATGGTGAAGACCTGTCGGTCCTCGCGCGGCACGCAGATGTAGGCGATGCGCGCCGGGGTAGCCACATCACCCAGGGAGATGCCATGCCAGCGCCCGTCGGAGGGGATCGACACCATGCCGACCGCGGGATAGGAGTAGGCGAACTGCGGCAGGCTCGGCACCCAGCAGCCGGCCGGCAGGGCCAGGCGCGCCAGGGCCTCCTGGCGGTGGTGCAGCGCATCCAGGGCCTGGCTGGGATCCGTGGCGGCTGCGCCAGATGACGTCCCAGGGGTCGGGGCCGATGCGGCGACCAGGCTGCCATCGCCCCCTTCGGTGCGAGGCAATAGGCGCAGGCGGCCATAGTCCAGGGCGTCGTCGGCCGGATGGTCCGGCAGGTCGGAGTGTTCGGGCTCTGCGGGCGCACCGCCGCCACCGGCGAGCTCCTCCTCATGCTCATCCCGGCGTTCCTTCTTCTTCTCGCTCTTATCGGAGCGCGACTCGCCGAGGCTGGCCGCACGCTTGGGCATGGACACGGAGGCCGGCGCAGGCGCGGAGCGTGACGCCATGTCGCGCAGTACCGGGGCGGGCGGGGGCGGAGGGGAGGAGAGCGGCGCTCCGGCAGGAGGGGAGATCATCGCCTTGCGGTTGCGCGATGCGCCAGAGCGGCCGTCCATGATCTGCGAGCGGTCCTCGTCGTCGCCTTCGCGATCAGCACGGTCGGCCTCGCGTGGCGCCCGGCCACCGAAGGCGGCGGGTGGCAGGTACCCTTTCGGCAGCTGGTTCGCTGGCGGCATGATGGGCAGGGCGATGGCGTCGAAATCGGCGAAGAGCGCGTCCGCACCCACCGGCGCCTCACGCCAGCCGGTGGCGCGCGCCGGCGCCTGGCGGCGACCGATGCGCAGGCTGGTCAATTCCGGCAAACTGCACCACGCCAATGCGGCCGCGGTCGAGAGGGTGATGCGCGCTGCGGACCAGTCTTCACCGGTTGCCTGTGCGACCGAGCCGCGGATGCCGAGCGAGGCGCTGGTGCGGGCGTGATTCAAGGTCAGCACATAGCTGGGCACCCAGCGCGCGGCGGGTACGCGGTAGGAGATGACGAGCGCACCGGCGACGCCGGCGCCGAGCCAGCGCAGCGCGATGACCAGGGTCTTGCTGACCTGATGCAGGCGCTGCGCGCGGTCGGTGGACTGGAGATGGAACCGCGATTCCTCGTCACGCAGGCGCTCTTCGGCGTCGCTAAGCGTGGTGCGCAGCTGGCCGAGCTGGGCGAGGAGCGAGGTGCGGCGCTCCGAGGCAAAGGTCAAGAGGGTCAGGCGGGCCTGGGTCGGGATGGCCGATGGGGGCGTGCCGCGCGGCGCGCGCGGGCGCTTGGCGATGCTGACGCCGTCGAGGCGTTCGAGCTGGTGCTCGGCGACCTGGATCGCGAGCGCGCTGCGCGCGACCGCTTCGCGCGCGGCGATCAGCGCGGCGGGTTCAGCAGGTTCGGCCTCCGCGGAAGTGGCATGGGTCAGCTCGATGGTGGTATCCGCACTGCGCAGGGGCGCATCGACCGCATGGACCCGCACCGAGGCATCATCCAATCCGAGTGGCAGACCGGTGATCCGCACCGCTGCGGGCTGGCCGCTGAGGCCCGTGAGCGCAGCAGTGCGCGTGACCAGCGCACCCGTGATGAAGACGGTGACGGCAGTGATGGTTGAGGCGAGCGGCGGATGCACCATACCTGTCAGTAGCGCTCAGGGCGCAGGGCGTCAACGCCGCGCTGTCCTCGGTGCCGGCAGTGATCGTTTCGCGTCCGATGCAGGGCCGCTTATCGTATCAGTCGCTGCACGGGATGGCGTGATCCGAGGGCGCCAGGGCGCCACGCCGCAGCGCCTTCTGGCGCCGGTGCAGGTCCCGCGTCTGCAGGCGGTGGCAGGCCAGACACAGAGTGCGCAGGTTGCCCAGCCCGCAATTGGCCCCGCCGGTGCTAAACGGCAGGCGGTGGTCGACCTGCCAGAGCGAGCAGATGCGGGTGCGTCGTCCCAGGCCGAGGGCTTCGATCAGCCACAGGGCGCTGCGTTCGCCGTCGCTGGGCTGGTCGGCATCCGGCGCGGCGGTCGCGTCGCCGTCTTCTGCCCAATGCGGGTCGCTGTCGTGACGCAGGCGGCTGATGATGCGGTCGAGCAGTCCGCAATCGAGCCGGCAATGGGTGCAGATGCCCCGGTCGCGCCGGTACACCACCTGCCGGGCATAGCCGGGACTGGTGCGGATCTTGAACTCATGCAGGCAGGCCGCACTGCAGAACATCGCCTGGGGGTGGGGCAGGTCGGCGAGGCAGCGGCGGCACTGGGCGCGACCATCGGCGCTGCAGCTGCCCGGGTCATAGGCGGGATGCTCGGCATCAATCATCCGTCGACGGCTCATGGTCCTGTCCTCACGGGGAGAGCGGGTGGCAGGGCACCAGCAGGTGGACGCGGTGGGGGAGGGGAGAGATGGGCGAAGCCAGCGCCGAGCGTTTCATGCAGGGTCGTTATGAACCGTAGCGTAACGGGGGCTGAGGTCCAATTCTACCAGCGTTGAAGTTGTCGCGTGCGCAGCTGGTTGCCGACGGTGCAGCGGGTGGAATGCGGGCATGAGCCGAGATCCCAAGCGCTGGCGGCGGCACGAGCGGGGTGGGTGGTGATTCCATCATCCCCGGTTGCCCCATCCGCAACGCTGCGTGAGGCGCGCCGTCGCCTGCAGGAGGCCACCACGGCTGCGACCCAGGCACGCCGTCAGGCCGAGCAGGCGGAGCGCGCGCAGCGGCGCTGCGCCATACGGCTCGCTCAGATCGAGGAGGCGGCCCGCGTGCGTCCGCCCCCGGTGGTCGTCGGCCGACGCGGTGCTGCTCCAGCGCGTACGCCGCTGCGCAGGGTCGCCGAGGTCATGGCACCACCGCCTCCGGCCGCTGCGGGAGGACGCGTACAGTCCGCGCATGGTCGCCAAGTACGGTCATCCTCATCATCTGCATCTTCAGCACGGTCACCACTTCCAGCGCTTCATGCCGCAGCGCCTCCAGATGCGTCATCACCGCGGCAGCGCGCCAGCATGCTCCGGCAGATGACCTCCTTGCTGCCGACGACAGCGAGCACCACCGTGGACGGCCGTACACGGAACGTCGAGCTGCACGCCGGGGAGGGCTACCGGGTCGACCCCCTGAATAAACGCCGTAAACGCTTGCGCGGTACGGTCGGGATCCTGGCCTCCTGGGACATGGCTGGCACGGTCGGTCGACTGCGCCTCCCCGACGGGAGCGAGGTCGAGGTGGAACTGGGCGATCTCGTCGCTCAGAAGCTGCCCATCGCGGGCATCACGCGGACGAACCGAACCCGATCGCGATCGACCGTATAGCCACCGCTGATACCACCACCACTGCTTTGTCTGCGTTCACGGACCCCCCAAGCGCGTGCCAGCGGTGCCGCCTCCGGGTCTCTCCTATTCTCATGCGACACGCGCATCTGATTCTGGCAACGGCGGTGGTCAATTTTACAGTGGGGCGGTGTGGGAGGTTCGCGGTGCGGGCATTGCGTGCCATAGGGCCGAAACAAAAGTCCGCCTCGTAGCAGGCATGGAAACGTATGTCATGATCGTGACCGCCATGCGCCCGCCCACCAGCGATCCATGATCCATGCCACCACCAGCCCCGACCCGCCCCTGACGGACGGAGACCTGTTCGCTGACGGCGGCGAGTGCGGCGCGATCATGCGCGCCCTGCCTTGGTCCGGAACGAGCCTGGGTGCGGTGTCGCAGTGGCCGCAGAGTCTGCGCACCTGCATCCGCATCATCCTGACCTCGCGCCAGCCGATGTTCGTGTGGTGGGGGCCGGAGCTGATCAATCTCTACAATGATGCCTACCGCCTGATCGTTGGCGGCAAGCATCCCCAATCGCTCGGTCAGCCCGCCTCGCAGGTGTGGCGCGAGATCTGGGACGAGATCGGGCCGCGCGCCGAGTCGACCATGAAGTCGAACAAGGGTACCTACGATGAGGCCCTGCTGCTGATCATGCAGCGCCACGGCTACCAGGAGGAGACCTACTATACGTTCTCCTACAGTCCGGTGCCCAATGATAACGGCTCGATCGGCGGTATCATCTGCGCCAACACCGACGAGACGCAGCGCATCATCAATGAGCGCCGTCTCGCGGTGCTGCGCGAACTGGCCACCAAGACCGCGCACACCCGCACCCTGCAGGAGGCCTGCACGCTCGCTGCCCTGGCCCTGGGCAGCGAGACCCGGGACATCCCCTTCTCGCTGATCTATCTGCTCGATGAGTCGCGCAGCAGTCTGCGCCTGGCCGGGCAGTCGGGCATTGACCCCCATCATCCGTCGGCGATCGCGCAGGTGGCCCTCACGGGTCCGTCGCACTGGCACACCCTGGAGGCGTTGAGCACGCACGAGCTGCAGATCATGGAGCTGGCCTCCAGCCAGGATTTGCCGCATGGCGCCTGGCCCCGGCCGCCCGGGCGGGCGGTGGCGGTGCCCATCATCCCATCGGGCGATACCGGCCTGCCCGGGGTGCTGGTGATCGGACTGAACCCCTTCCAACCCTTCGATGAGCGGTACCGCGACTTCCTGACCCTGGTCTCGGGGCAGATCGGGGCGAGCATCGCCCAGGCCCAGGCCTACGCCGAGGAGCGGCATCGCGCCGAGGCCCTGGCCGAGCTCGATCGCGCGAAGACGGTGTTCTTCTCCAATGTCAGCCATGAGTTCCGCACGCCGCTGACCCTGATGCTCGGGCCGATGGAGGATGGGCTCTCGGACCGCGAGGAGCCGCTGCCGCCGCGCCAGCGCGAGCGGCAGGAGATCGCGCACCGCAACGGGCTGCGCCTCCTGAAGCTGGTCAACAGCCTGCTGGATTTCTCGCGCATCGAGGCCGGGCGGATGCGCGCCTCCTATGAGCCGGTGGAACTTGATGTCCTGACCCGGGATCTGGCCAGCACCTTCCGCTCGGCCATCGAGCGCGCCGGCATGGCGCTGGTCGTCGACTGCCCACCGGTGGGCGCGCCGGTCTATGTCGATCGCGACATGTGGGAGAAGATCGTCCTGAACCTGCTGTCGAATGCCTACAAGCACACCTTCAACGGATCGATCACCGTGCGATTGGAGCGCCAGGGCGAGCAGGTGGTTTTGTCGGTGGCCGATACCGGCATCGGGGTTGCTCCCGATCAGGTGCCGCGGCTCTTCGAGCGCTTCCACCGCGTGCATGGCGCCCGCTCGCGCTCGCACGAGGGTACCGGCATCGGCTTGGCCCTGGTGCAGGAATTGGCCAAGCTGCACGGCGGGGAGGTCACCGTGCAGAGCCAGCTCGACCACGGTACGACCTTCTTCGTGAACTTGCACCTGGGAGCGGCGCACCTGCCCCACGACCAGGTGCACGATGGCGGCCGCATCGAGGAGCTGAGCGTCCCGACCGCAGTCACGGGTGAGGCGCCGCCGGCGCCGCCTGCAAAGGTCCCCTCGTCCTCGGCGCGGGCGCGCGCTTATGTGGATGAGGACCTGCGCTGGATGGCGTCGGACAGTGTCCGCGAGGACCCGCCCGGCACGCGCCTCCAATCGGCCACTCCCATTCCGGTCGGGCGGGTGCTGCTGGCCGATGACAATGCGGACATGCGCGCCTATGTGCGCAAGCTGCTCAGCGCGCACTGGCAGGTGGAGGTGGTAGCGGATGGCCTGACAGCCCTGGCTGCGGCGCGCGAGCGTCCACCGGATCTCATCCTCAGCGATGTGATGATGCCTGGCCTCGACGGTTTCGGGCTGCTGCGCGAGCTGCGCCAGGATGACCGCACGCGGCACATCCCCGTGATCCTGCTCTCGGCGCGCGCCGGACCAGAAGCCAACATCGAGGGTCTGGCCGCCGGCGCGGACGACTATCTGACGAAACCCTTCTCCGCCCAGGAGCTCCTGGCGCGGGTGCGCGCGCATTTGAACCTGAAGATGCTGCGCGAGCGCGCCGCAGCCGAGATCCGCGATCGCGAACGGCTGCTGCGCTTCGTCACCGACCATGCGCGCATCGGCCTGGTGGTGATCGATCAGCACCGCCATTACCAGTTCGTCAATCCGGCCTACGCCGCGCAATTCGATCTGGACGCCGAGGCGATCATCGGCCGCCACATCAGCGAGATCCGCAGTCCGATCCAGGACCTGCAGGCGGCCTCGCTGTTGTCGCGCGCCTTCTTTGGCGAGCGCGTCGCCGAGGAGCGCCGCGTGCCGGACCGCTCCGCGTCGGGCGAACGCATCTATTCGCTGATCTGCGAGCCGAGTGTCGAGACCGCCGGCGTGCAGTCGGTGGTGGTGGTGGTGCTGGACATCACCAGCCGTAAACTGTCCGAGGAAGCGCTACGCGCCTCCGAAGAGCGCTTCCGCTCGATCATCGGCACGTCGCTTGCCGGCATCGCGGAAGTCGATCTCAGCGGGCGCTTCCTGACCCTCAATGACCGCTTCTGCCAGATCACCGGTCGCAGCCGCGAGGCGCTGCTGGATGCCGCGCTGCTCGACCTCGCGCATCCCTCCGGGCGGGAGCCGATCATCGAGCAGATCCAGCAGCTGCGCGCCGATGGCCGGGCCTTCGAGCTGGAGACGCGCTTCACACGCGCCGATGGGTCGGAAGTCTGGGTGCACAACAGTGTGGCCGGGATCCGCGATGCGCAGGGGCAGGTCGCACGACTGGTGCTGGTGAGCCTGGACATCTCCAGTCGCAAGGCTGGCGAGCTGTCACTGCGCCTGCGTTCGGAGCAGTACGCAACCCTCCTCAACCAGGCGCCGCTGGGTGTGTATCTGGTCGACTCTGATTTCCGTATTCGCGAGATGAACCCGCTCGCGATGCCCGCATTCGCCGGGATTCCGGGTGGACCGGTGGGTCGGGACTTCGCGGAGGTCGTCGCGCAGATCCGCAATCCCGAGTATGTGCGGGAGCTCATCGCGCTGTTTCGCCACACCCTCGAGACCGGTGAGCCGTACGCGACCCCGGAGCAGTACAGCGATCGACGCGATCGCGGGGTCGAGCTGTACTACGATTGGCGCATCGACCGCATCGCCCTACCCGAAGGCGGTTATGGCGTGGTATGCTATTTCAAGGACGTCACCCAGCAGGTCCATGCCCGCCAGGTGCTGGCGCAGCACGCGGCCGAGCTGCGCCGCGCGAATGTCGAGCTCGAGCACTTCGCTTCGATCGCCTCGCACGATTTGCAGGCACCGCTGCGCATGATCACCATCTATTCCGACGTGCTGCGCACCAAGTACGAGCCGGTGTTCGATGCCCGCGCGCGCGGCTACTTCGACAAGATTACTGCTGGCACCGAGGCGATGCGCGCGCTGACCCGCTCGATTCTCAACTATTCGCAGGTCGGCCGACAGGGCGTGCCCTTCCGGGAGGTTGCGATGGCGACGATCGTCGCCGAGACGCTTGAGATCCTCCAGGAGCGCATCCAGGCTACCGGCGCAGTGATCCGCTGCGAACCGCTCCCGGTCCTGCTGGGCGACGCGGACCGCCTGCGGCAGCTCTTCCAGAACCTGCTGGCCAATGGACTGAAGTTTGTCGCCGAGGGCCGGACGCCGGTGATCGCCATCACCGCCAAGGACGAGGGCCAGCTCTGGGCCTTCAGCGTCGCCGACAACGGCATCGGCATCCCCGAGAGCGCGCGTGACCGCATCTTCCAGATCTTCCAGCGCCTGCACCCCAAGACCGAGTACCCCGGCAGCGGCATTGGACTTGCGACCTGCAAGAAGATCGTCGAGCAGCATGGCGGGCGCATCGAGGTCGAGTCCCAGCTCGGCCAGGGTTCGACCTTCCATTTCACGCTCGCCAAGCAACCTCCCGAACCAGGTGCCACATGACTGACGCGGTTTCCGCACCTGACTCCATCCCCGTCCCCATCCCGATCTCGATCCTGATCGTCGATGATGATCCCTCCGAGATCGAACTCCTCTCGCTGGCCTTCGAGGAGAACCACATGGCGGTGCAGCTGCAGATCGCGCGGGATGGCAAGGGGGCGCTGAGCGTCCTGCAGGGGCAGCAGCCGCGCCTGGCGATGATCGACATCAAGATGCCGCTGATGAATGGCTTCGAGCTGCTGCAGGCGATCCGGGCCGATCCACGCACCCGCGGCCTGACGGTGATCATCATGTCGACCTCCGGCGCGGAGAGCGACCGGCGGCAGGCGCGCGAGCTCGGCGCGGTGCGCTACTGGCAGAAGCCGCCGCACTTCCACGAATTGGTGGCGATGGTGCAAGAGCTCAAGCCCCTGCTGGGGGACCGCAACTAGTGGCCCTGGCAGCGTACCCACTGGGTTGATCAGAGCGGCAGAGACGTTGAGCTGCCGCTTAGGGTCATGCGCCAAGCCTATGTTCAAACGCCCTGGATCTCCGGTGCCGAGCGAAGTGAGTGCTACTCACGCACCGGCGCCGCCGACGATCCCAACCAGGGTGCAAGAAAGCCGATGAAGTCGCCGAAACCGGCTTGGGTCGTGGGTTTGATCGCATAGTGAACCGCGCCCAGGGTGGCGCAGATGTGGCGCGTGATCTCGCCATCCTCGACGCTAAAAATGATGACCGGAAGGCTTTTCCAACGGGTATCGCGCCGCAGTTTCTCCAAGATGAGATAGCCATTCTGGTCCGGCAGGAGCAGATCGAGGATGACCAGGGTCGGTTGGAGGCCGGCCTGGAGCACGTTGTACGCGTCCTGGGCCGTACGCGCTAGGACGATGGCGGCGGTCGGGTGACGCTCCTCGCAGGCCTGAGCGAGCAGACGGGCATGCGTCTCATTGTCTTCGATGAGCAGGACGTTCGGCGGGCCCATTCCCTCTGGTCATAGTCGATAAAGGATTTAGGCAAGGTTCAACACCAGGAGGGGAGCAAACTCATGGACCTTGACCACGGCGTGGGGTAAGGGAGGGTACGACCCCAGCCGTTTGGCGCCGTTTATGACGCTCACCTGACCGCTCTCTCTTCTTTTTCTCCGCTCTATTTGTTCTCTCTACGCTCTTAAAGGAGTGCGCATGCCCGATACCCTCATCGTCGATCTCATTACGCGCAACGAGTCGGATCTGCTGACGGCGTGGCTGAAGAGCATCGCCGCCGGCAAGGCCTCCCGTGAAGACCTGATCAAGCCCGAGGAGCTGCGCAGCCAATGCGCGGACGTCCTGCGGCGTCTCGTCCAGGGGCTGGCGAGCGGTTCGCAGAACATTACCGACACGGCCTATGCCGAGCTGCGCGAGGTGCTCGACAGCGTCTCGCGCAGCCGCGCCCAGCAGGGCTTCTCGCCGGCCGAGACGGCGACCTTCGTCTTCTCGCTCAAGGAGCCGATCTTCCAGACCCTGCGTCGGGAGCTCGAGAAGCGTCCGGAGGTGCTCGCCAACGAGACCTGGGCAGCGACGCTGCTGATCGACAAGATGGCGCTGCACACCATGGAGTCCTTCCAACGTTCGCGCGAGGACGTCATCCGACGCCAGCAGGATGCGATGCTCGAGCTCTCGACCCCGGTGGTGAAGCTGTGGGACGGCATCCTGGCGCTGCCCCTGATCGGCACCCTGGATAGCGCGCGTACCCAGATCGTCATGGAATCGCTGCTGCAGCGCGTGGTGACCGATGGCACCGACGTGGTGATCCTCGACATCACGGGCGTGCCGACGGTCGACACCCTGGTGGCACAGCATCTGCTCAAGACCGTGACCGCGGCGCGCCTGATGGGCACCGACTGCATCATCAGCGGCATCCGGCCGCAGATCGCCCAGACCATCGTCCACCTCGGCGTGGACTTAAGCGCGGTGATCACCAAGGCGTCGCTTGCGGATGCCTTCAAGATCGCCCTGGCGCGTCGCGACCTGATGGTCGTCAAGCGCAAGAGCGCGGCAGCGGCCTCGACCCCGACCCAGTCAGCCCACTGACATGGACCGCATCCCCATCCTGCGCATGGGCAGCTTCCTGATTGTCACCATCCAGGTCGACATGCATGACCGTCTCGCGATGGCGCTCCAGGACGACCTGACCTCCAAGATCGCGGCGACCGAGGCCAAGGGTGTCCTGATCGACATCTCCGCCCTCGAGATCGTCGACTCCTTCATCGGCCGCATGCTCGCCAACATCTCGGGCATGGCCCGCATCTTGGATGCGCAGACGGTCGTCACCGGCATGCAGCCGGCGGTCGCGATCACCCTGGTCGAGCTCGGGTTGTCCCTGCCGGGCATCCGCACCGCTTTGAATGTCGAACGTGGCATGGAACTGCTGCGCACGTCTCTGGCTGCGGCCGGAGAACCCGATGCGGAAGATGACGATGCCGCTTTTGAAGCGTGAGGTCCTGCCGATCCGCACTGAAACCGATGTGGTGATGGTCCGTCAGGCGGTCCGCCGCCTGACCATCGAACAGGGCTTTGGACTGGTCGACCAGACCAAGCTGATCACCGCGGCGAGCGAGATCGCGCGCAACGCCCTCGACTACGGCGGCGGTGGCGAGGCCCAGCTCGAGACCCATCTTGAAGGTGGGAAGAAGGGCGTTCGCCTGATCTTCGAGGACAAGGGTCCAGGGATCACCGACATCGCGCAGGCGATGACCGACGGCTTCACCTCCGGTGGCGGCCTCGGGCACGGCCTGGGCGGCGCCAAGCGCCTGGTCGAGCACTTCGAGATCACCTCGACCCCGGGGGTGGGCACCCGCGTCGTCCTGGCGAGATGGAAATGATCCTCGCCGCCGAATCCCGGCTGGTGCCGATCACCGATCACAGCTGCATCGCCGACGCACGTCGCCGGGTCGGCGCCATTGCCCAGGAGC
>Ga0302314_10014768_pt1 | contig 13325 bp, 5 predicted proteins | sample III_Palsa_N2_3_FD_200533 | JGI IMG/M metagenome (GOLD analysis project Ga0302314, IMG submission 200533) | Peat permafrost microbial communities from Stordalen Mire near Abisko, Sweden - III_Palsa_N2_3 | ecosystem: Environmental > Terrestrial > Soil > Palsa > Peat permafrost | place: Sweden...
GCGCCGCCGCCGCGCTCCTGGTATCCGCCGGAGGGCGTGTGACGGCTGCGCCGGGCATTTCCACAGCGCAGACTGCCGCCAACCCCTCCGTCGCCACGGACTCCGATGCCCGCGCCCTGGCGGAGACACACCGAGCCCTCCAGCGCGCACGTGCCGCACGCCCGGAGCACCTCCAGCGCTCGGCCATCGCGCGCGCGCTCGAACGAACGCGACGACGTCTCGCTGCCACCCTCTCCCCCCAGGGGGTGCTCCCCAAGGCGGTGGAGTGGTTCCTCGACAACTACTACCTGATTCGCCGGGTGGCGCGGCAGGTGGACGACGAGCTTCCACGCGGCTTCGTCCGCCACCTCCCACAACTCGCCTCGGGTCCGTCGCAGGGGCAGGTTCGCGTGGCCGCGCTGGCGCGGGCGCTGGTCACGCGCGGCAGCATGGAGCTCGACGCCGCACCGTTGCATCGCTTCCTCGAGGCCTATCAAGCGGTGTCGCCACTGACCATCGCAGAGCTGTGGGCGCTCCCCACCATGCTCCGGGCCGCCGTCCTCGATCAGCTGATGCCGCTCCTGGAGGGCCTCCATACGGACGGGGTGGTGCAGCCGCTGGCCATCGACCCTGCCGCGCGGGTGGAGCGCGCGGTGCGCGGGCTCCGGGTGCTCGACGCCCTCGACTGGAAGACCTTCTTCGAGAAAGCCAACCTGGTCGACGCCATCCTTCGCGCCGACCCGGCCAAGGTCTACGCGCGGATGACCTTCGAGACGTGCGACTCGTACCGGAAGGTGGTGGAGGCCCTGGCCTGGGACACCGGCACCGCCGAGGAGGACGTGGCGGATGGGGCTGTCCTCCTCGCGCGCGAATGCCCGGCCGATGACCCGCGTGGTCACGTCGGCTACTACCTCGTCGGTGCGGGGCGAGGCGACCTGGAGCGTCGTCTGGGATATCGCCCCGTCGGGCTCGAACGCCTGCGTCGAGCGGTGACGCGACGACCGACCCTGTCGTACTTGCTTCCCTTGTTTCTCCTGACCGGCGCTCCCCTGGCGGTGGCTGGATGGCGTCTGGCCCGCTCGGGCGCGCCTACCTTCACCATCGCGGTCGCCGTCGCGGTCGCGGTCATTCCGGTGTCGGTGGTGGCGCTGGCGGTCCTCCAGTGGACGCTCGCCCGGTTGCTTCCTCCACGCACGTTGCCGGGGTTGGACTTCACCCGGGGTCTTCCCGAGGACACCCGGACCTTGGTGGTCATTCCCACGCTGCTCGGACGCGCCGAGGACGTGACCAGCACGGCGCGGCAGATCGAGCTCCACTATCTCTCCAACCCCGATCCGCGCTTGCAGTTTGCGCTCCTCACCGACGACGTGGACTGCCCGTCCCGGCGTGACGACCGGACGCTGCTGGAGGGCGCCGCCCACGCCATCGACGCGCTCAACGCCAAGCACGGGAAGGGCGGTCGCGGCCCGTTCCACCTGCTGCACCGCGAGTCTCACTGGAACCCGTCGGAGGAGCGCTTCATCGGCTGGGAGCGAAAGCGCGGGAAACTCGAGGAGCTGAACCGTCTCCTGCGGGGCGACAAGGCGACGAGCTACGCGCGTCACGTGGGCGATCCGGACGGTCTCCTGGGCATCCGCTTCGTCATCACGCTGGACGGCGACACGCAGCTTCCCATGGAAGGAGCCCACCGCCTGGTCGGGCTCCTCGCGCACCCTCTCAACCGCGCCGTCTTCGACGCCGAAACCGGGCGCGTCACCTCGGGCTACACCATCGCGCAGCCACGCATCGAGACCTCTCCCTCGAGCTCGCGCCGTACCTGGTTCTCGCGGTTCTTCGCCGGCGACATCGGCTTCGACATCTACACGCGCGCCGTCTCCGAGACCTACCAGGACCTCTTCGGGGCGGGGATCTACTGCGGGAAGGGCATCTACGAGGTCGACGCATTCATGCGTAGCGTCGATGGCCGCGTGCCCGAGAACACGCTCCTCAGTCACGACCTCTTCGAGGGAATCCAGGGACGCGCGGCGCTGGCCACCGACATCGTCCTCTTCGACGACTACCCCTCCAACTACGTAGTGTTCGCGCAGCGCATGCATCGGTGGGTGCGGGGCGACTGGCAGCTCGTGCCGTGGCTCTTTCCCAGGGTGCCCACCGCGCGCGGCGAGCGCGTTCGAAACAGGCTGGCGCCCATCGATCGCTGGAAGATCATCGACAACCTGCGGCGCAGCCTGGTCAGCCCCTTTCTGGTGCTCCTCTTCGTCCTCGGGTGGACGTGGTTGCCGGGGAGCGCGCTGCTCTGGACCGTGGTCGCGCTGGCGCTTCTCGTCGGGCCCATCCTGCCCTCGCTGGCGCGCGATCGTCGCATGCGTCTCGAGCACCTCGGACGCTGCGCGCTGGCCGTTGCCTTTCTGGCCTACGAAGCATCGCTCCAGATCGACGCCATGGTGCGCGTCTTCGTGAGGACGCTGATTACGCGCAAGCTCCTGCTCCAGTGGACCAGCGCGGCACATGCGGCGCGCGGCATCGCGTCGAGGTCGCCGCACGTCCTCTTCTGGCAAAGCATGCGCGCGTCGCCGCTCCTGGCGGTGGCCATCGCGGTGCTGGTGGCCTTGACCCGGAGCTCGGCGCTCTCGGTGGCGGCGCCCTTGCTGCTCCTGTGGTGCGCGGCCCCCGAGATCGCGCACTGGGTGAGCGCGCCGCTGCATTCGCGCGCCCAGCAGCTGGGTCTCTCCGATCGACGGAAGCTGCGCAAGCTCGCGCGCCGCACCTGGCGCTTCTTCGATGCCTTCGTGGGACCCAACGACCAGTGGCTTCCGGTCGACAATTACCAGGAGGAACCTCGCGAGCAGACCGCTCACCGCACCTCGCCGACCAACATCGGCCTGATGTTCCTGGCCACCCTCTCGGCCTACGATTTCGGCTTCATCGGCCTGACCGAACTGTCGCTGCGCGTGCGCATGGCCTTCGACAGTCTGGCCAGGCTCTCGCGCTACCAGGGCCACCTCTTCAACTGGTACGACACGAAGAGCCTCCAGCCCCTGCTGCCGCACTACGTGTCCACGGTGGACAGTGGAAACTACGCCGGCTGCCTGGTCGCGCTGAAGCAGGGCTGCCTGGAGCTCGCGACCGCCCCCGTCGTGCGCAGGTCGTCCTGGGAGGGGCTGCGCGACTCGGTGGACCTCCTCGAGGAGGTGGTAGAGGACGTGCCCAAGGTGGCGGCTACCCGGCTGCTCGCGGTTTTCGCGCGGATGCAGCGCACCATCGAGCACGGGCGCGACCACGCCGACGAAGCCTACGCCACGCTTGGTCTTCTCTGCGATGGCATCTCGCCGGAGCTGGACCGCGAACTGCTCGAGCTGCTCGAAGGAGGCGCGTTCCGCCAGCAGCCCGATGTCCTCCGGGCGCTCCGCACCTCCATCGACCGCCTGCGCAACCAGATCCATCAGATGCGTCGCGAACTCGACGCGCTCCTCCCCTGGCTGGGGCTCGCCGACGAGATAGCGGCTCGGCCCCTCGCGCTTCCGACGACGCTGCGCCTCGACGAGATCCCCGCCGCATCCCGGCGGCTACGCGCCGAGCTCGACACCTGGCAACGCGAATGCGCGGGGGGCCCGGGGGTCACTCCCGAGATGGCCAAGTCCGCGCATCGACTCACCGAGGCCTTCGAGCAGGCCGAGGGCAACGCCTCGCACTTGAAGGCCGAGCTGCTGGCCCTCGCCGCGCTTGCCGACGAAGACTCGCGGGGCATGGACTTCCGCCTTCTCTTCGACGGCGAGCGGAAGCTCTTTCGCATCGGATACAACGCCACCGTCGACCAGCTCGATCAGCACCACTACGACCTTCTCGCCTCGGAAGCGCGGCTGGCCAGCTACCTGGCCATCGTCGATCACGCCGTCCAGGAGTCCCACTGGTACGCGCTCGGCCGACCGATGACCCAGCTGGCCGGCGGACCCGCGCTCCTCTCGTGGGGCGGGACCATGTTCGAGTACCTCATGCCGGAGCTCCTGATGCGCAGTCGCGAGGGCACGCTGCTGGCGCGCACCAGCGATCACGTGGTGGACGCGCAGATTGCCTACGCCAAACGAAGGAACGAGCCCTGGGGGGTCTCCGAGTCGGCCTACGCCCGCCTCGACGCCGGACAGACCTACCAGTACCGCTCCTTCGGGGTGCCGGGTCTCGGCTTCAAGCGCGGCCTCGAGGACGACCGGGTGGTCACGCCTTACGCGTCCATCCTGGCTCTCGCCGTCCGTCCGGGCGCGGTGGTCGAGAACCTGGCCGCCCTCCAAGCCATGGGGATGCTCGGCACCTACGGGTTGTTCGAGGCGCTCGATTTCTCGCCCGATCGGGCGCTGCCCGACGGCGAAGTGGCGACCGTGGTGCGTTCGTACATGGCGCACCACCAGGGAATGCTCCTCGTGGCCCTGGGCAACTACTTGAACCAGCGCAGCATGGTGGACCGCTTCCACGCCGATGCCCGCGTGCAGACCGGCGAGGTCTTGCTCAACGAGCACGCCCCGACTGCCGTGCCTCCGGAGTGGCCCCTCGCCGGCGCCGCGGACACGTCCGGCCCATCGCCGGTCACCACGCAGCGCGCCCCTGAATGGTCGCCGGCGGAGACGCTGCACCCGCAGGCCATGGTCTTGAGCAATGGACGCATGACCACGCTCTTGACCGACTCGGGCGGAGGCGGCCTCGCCTGGAAGGGCATCGCACTCACGCGCTATGACGCCGACTCCACCCGCGACGACGAGGGGATCTGGATCTACCTGCGCGACCGGGAAAGCGGCCAGGTGTGGCGCGCGACGTCGGCGCAGGGGCGGACGACCTTCACCATGCACAAAGCCCAGCTCCATCGTCGCGGCCAGGGGCTGTCCGTGCACCTCGACGTCGCCGTGGCGCCGGTCGACGACGTGGAGGTGCGGCAGATCACCCTGCACAACGAGACCGATCGGCCCCGGCGTCTCAGCGTGGTCAGCGCGGGGCGCCCCGTTCTCCTCGATGCCGGACAGGCGCCCAGCCATCCCGCCTTCTCCAGCATGTTCGTGGAGAGCGAGGCCCTTCCCGAGCTGGACGGCATTCTTTTCAACCGCCGCCCGCAGTCGCCCGACGCCGAGGCTCCCGTCCTGGTCCACCGGCTGGTGCGCGAAGGCGCGGCCGTCACCTTCACCGGGTACGAGACCGAGCGCGGCGCGTTCTTCGGCCGCTGCTCGACCTGGGAGACTCCCGCGTCGCTGGTGGGGGGACGGGAGTCCCGGCGGGGTCGCGTGGGAGCGGTGCTGGATCCGGTCATGAGCCTCTCGGCCAGCGTGGTCCTGAAACCACGTGGCTCGGTCACCCTGGCCTTCGTCACCGCGGTGGGACGCTCGCGGAGCGCGGCCACCGAGCTGGCGCGACGCTACGGATCGATGCACACGGTGCGCTGGATGTTCGGCGACGCGGAGCGCGAGAGCTCGCGACGGCTGCAAAGAACCAGGCTCGAGCCGGCGCTCTTGCCGGCGGTGCAGCGCCTCCTTTCCGCGCTTCTCTTCGCCGATCCGGCGATGCGCGCCTCCGCCGAGGACACCGGCTCGGCGCGTCCGTGCAAGCGTCGCCTCTGGGGTCACGGGATCTCCGGCGACGACCCCATCCTGCTCCTTCGCGTGCACGATCCGGAATCGCCGTTGGTGGTCGAGGCACTCGCGGCACAGCGCTTCCTTCGCTCCTGCGGCGTGCGCCTCGACCTGGTGCTCCTCGACGAGCAACCGTCGGGATACGCCAGCGAAGGGCCGGGCACGCTTCGCCGCGTGCTGGTGAGCGATGACGCGAGCGACTGGCTGAACCGGCACGGCGGCATCTTCGTGCTCGCCGTCGACCAGCTCTCCGGCGACGAGCGGCGGCACCTCGAAGCGAGCGCGCGTGTCGTCCTGGATACGCGGGGCGGCTCCCTGGCGGCGCTCCTCGGACGCGCGCCCCGGGGCCGTCCCAAGCTACCGGCCTTCGAGCCCACCCTGATGCGCTCGGTCGATCACCGTCCGCGCACCCACCCGCGCCCCGAGCTGCTCTTCGACAACGGCACCGGCGGCTTCTCCCAGGACGGCCGCGAGTACGTGCTCACCGTGCCCGCCGGCCTGTCGACTCCCGCGCCGTGGTGCAACGTCCTGGCGAACCCGGACTTCGGCTGCCTGGTGAGCGAGGCATCGCTCGGCTCGACCTGGTCCGTCAACAGCGGCGAGAATCGGCTGACTCCGTGGAGGAACGACCCGGTCTTCGATACGCCCGCCGAGGCTCTCTATCTGCGGGACGAGGAGACGGCGGCGGTGTGGTCCCCGACGCCGCTGCCGGCGGGACGAGACGCCGAGACGCGGGTCCATCACGGCGCCGGCTACACTCGGTACGAGCGCGAGAGCGAGGGCCTCGAGCAAGAGCTGACGGTGTTCGTGCCGGCCGATGCACCGCTCAAGATCGTGCGCCTCCGGCTCAAGAACATGCTGACGCGCCGGCGGCGGGTGACGGCGACGTATTATGCCGAGTGGGTGCTGGGGACCCGGCGCGAGGAGCAGCGGCCCTACATCGCCTCGGAGATCGATCGCACCCACGATTGCCTCCTCGCGACGTGCAACTGGAACGCCGAGTTCGGCGCCCGCGTGGCCTTCCTGGCTGCCAAGCAAAAGGCGCATGGTTTCACCACCGATCGCACCGAGTTTCTCGGCCGGCGCGGACGCTACGCCCGACCCGAGGCGCTGGAGCGCTGGGGTCTCTCCGGCTGCGTGGATCCGGGTGTCGATCCTTGCGCCGCGCTGCAGGTGCACGTGGAGCTCGCCCCCGGCGAAGAGCTGGAGACGCACTTCCTGCTGGGACAGGCCTCCAGCCGCGACGAAGCGCTGCGGCTGGTGAGACGCTTCCGCGACGGCGCCGAGGTCGAGGCGGCGTGGAACGGCCTCCATGCGTTCTGGGACGGCATCCTGGGAAGCGTCCGCGTGCAGACGCCCGAGCCGGCGATGGATCTCATGCTCAACCGGTGGCTTCTCTACCAGAGCCTCTCGTCGCGTGTGTTCGGGCGCACCGCGTTCTATCAGTCGAGCGGCGCCTTCGGCTTTCGCGACCAGCTCCAGGACGTCATGGCGCTCCTTCATTCCGCGCCCGAGCGGGCACGCGCGCACATCCTCGAGGCTGCGGCCCATCAGTTCGAGGAGGGGGACGTCCTCCACTGGTGGCACCCGCCGGCGGGGCGCGGGGTGCGGACGCGCTGCTCCGACGACATGCTCTGGTTACCCTACGTCACCGCCGAGTACGTCGTGGCGACGGGGGACACCAGCGTCCTCACCGAGCCGGTGCCATTCCTCACCGGCGATCTTCTGCGGCCGGAGGAGCACGACCGCTACGCACAGTACGACGTCTCCTCGAGCACGGCACCTCTGCTCGAACATTGCCGCCGGGCCCTCGAGCGCGGGGCCACCGAAGGGATCCATGGGCTCCCGCGAATGGGGGACGGCGACTGGAACGACGGCATGAACCGCATCGGCTCGGAGGGCCGAGGGGAAAGCATCTGGCTGGCCTGGTTCCTGTGCGAGACCATGGACCGCTACGCGGCGCTCTCGTCGCGCATGAAGGACGGGGCGGAGGAGACCCGCTGGCGCAGCCAAGCCCAGGCGCTCCGGGCGAAGATCGCCGACTGCGCCTGGGACGGCGGGTGGTATCTCCGCGCTTTCCACGACGACGGTTCGCTGGTCGGCTCCGCGCGAAGCCGGGAGTGCCGCATCGACTCCATCGCTCAGTCGTGGTCGGTCCTGGCGCGCGGCAGCGACCCCCAGCCGGCTGCGAACCAGCGGGCGGCAGTGGCGTTGCGCGCGGCGAACGACCAGCTCGTACGCGAGACGGACCGCCTGGTGCTGCTCTTCTGGCCGCCTTTCGACACCACCTCGCACGATCCCGGATACGTGCGCGCCTACCCGCCCGGCATCCGCGAGAACGGCGGGCAGTACACGCACGCCGCGACCTGGCTGGGCTGGGCGCACGCCGGAATGCGTGACGGGGAGAGCGCCGAGCGTGTGTTCCGGCTGCTCAACCCCATCCTGCGCTCGTCGCGGGCCGACGAGGCAGAACGCTACCGGGTGGAACCCTACGTGCTGGCCGGCGACATCTACAGCGTTCCCCCGTGGGTCGGCCGCGGCGGTTGGACCTGGTATACCGGGGCCGCCGCGTGGATGTGGCGGCTGGGCGTCGAGGCCGTTCTCGGCCTACGCTTGGACGAGGGCGGCCTGCATGTCGATCCATGCATCCCGCCGACCTGGAAGGGCTTCGAGGCCTGGGTGTCGCTGGGAAAGCGCCGCCTCCACGTGGTGGTCGAGAACCCCGACCATGTGGCGAGCGGCGTCGCCAGCCTCACCGTCGACGGCGCGCTACTCCACCAACCAACGATCCACCTCGATGGCACCATCGAGGGAAGGCACGAGGTCCGCGTTCGCCTGGGCGCGGCCACCCAGGAGATGGGGGCGGCGGTTCGCCTGGGCGGTTAGCCGCCCCGCAGCGAGTGCGTCATAGTACGACGCCGAGCCGCAGAAGATCCACGGTGGGGATCGCGTCCTGGCTGAGGGTGCGCGAGAGCTCGGCTGCGCTGGTGGGCGCCGACACCCCGGCGGGCAACGTGCTCGACGAGGTGCTCAAGAGGGGGATCTGGACGCCGGCGTCGATGCCGATGGCCAGCGCGTGCCAGTTCCACAGAAAGCCGATCCGCGGATTGATGAAGGTCGTATCCGCGGTCTCCCCCGCGGAGAGCGTCCCCGTACCGGTGGAGACGCTCGCCATCTCGGAGAGGTGCTGCTTTCCCGCGCGCAGACCGATGAAGAAAGCGTTGTGAAAGGGGAAGACGCGGAGGTCGGCGGCAAGCGCCCACAGGCTGGTCTGCACACCGGAGAAGGTCGTGGTCGGCAGGGCGCTGTATTCGACGCCGAGGACAATCAGGTGATCGAACTCCAGCAGCGCTTCTACCTCCAGCGGGCGCGGAAAGCCGACTCCACCGAGAACGCCGACGTGAGCGCCGTCGCCGCGATGCGGCGTATCCGTCTCTTTGGGTGAAGGCGCGAGCTGCGTGAAGCTTGCTGTCGACGGATCGACCAGTGGCGAGCCAGGAGGCGCGGGCGCCGCGAGCGGCGTCGAGGCGGGAGGCGACGGTGCCTCGACCATGGTGCCTGGAGTCGACGCGACCTGCGCATGAGCACGGGTGGCCGTGAGCGCCAGGAGCGCGTACGTGGTCCCACCAAAGAGCAACTTCGACTTCACGGGTTCACCTCTTCTGCAGGAAGGGTGGAAGGGTTGGATGGCTGCATGGTTGGTTGCGGTCGCTTCCTCACGGGTTCAAGCCACGCGACAGGCGAACGGCCGTACCGGAGCGTCCCCTAAGGACCTGGGGGAAGGCGATATGGCGCATCCCATGTACGAACATCACCCTGAGACCCGTCTGGAGTACGATGCTGCCGAGTCGTGGAGATCCGCCGCGCACCCGTCTCCTTCGTGGTCGATCGCGCGCACTACGAAAACGTCACCCTGGCCATCGCCCGCGCCCGGACGTCGGTGTGGATCTCCACCGCCAACGTGAAGCAGCTCATGACCGAAGCGCCCATCGGCACGCGCGACCGGGCACGGGGACGCTACGTGCCCATCCTCGACACCCTCCAGTCGCTCTGCGATCGCGGCGTGCACGTGCGCATCCTCCACGCGACGCCGCCTTCGGGTCCCTTCCGCGAGGAGCTCGCGGCACGCACCGGGCGCCTCGCCGCGCCGCGCTTCGAGATGCGCGCATGCCCGCGCGTGCATATGAAGATGATCGCCATCGACGGCGCCATGCTCTACCTGGGGAGCGCCAACTTCACCGGAGCAGGCCTGGGCGCCAAGGGGGACGGACGCCGCAACTTCGAGCTGGGCGTCCTCACCGACGACGAGTGGATGCTCGACCAGGCGCAGGCGCGCTTCGACTTCATCTGGCGCGGCGGCGAGTGCGCGTCCTGCCGCATGCGCCGCGAGTGCCCGGCGCCTCTCGACCGCTAGCCCTGTAGAGGGCGCGGGGGCCGTGACGCTCGATCCATGTCGGCGGAAGGCCGGAGAACCGCGGTACCCTGCGGCGGATGGTGCCGACTCGTCGCCTCGCATGGTTCGCGATGCTCGCGGCCGCTCTGGCCATCGTGGCGGGCTACGCGCCGCCTCTGCGCGGCCCCATGCTGGTCGTCGACCTCGTGCTGCTCCTCGGCGCGTTCGCCGACGGGGTTCTCGCGCTGGGGCGACGCCTCGACCTGGAGCGGCAATCGCCGGCCATCTTCTCGGTGGGCCGTCCCAACCTGGTAACCCTGGTGCTGCGAAACCGGAGTGGGCGCGCGCTGTCGGGGATGGTGGCCGACGATCCGCTCGAGGCCTGTGAGGCCAGGGGAAATCCCGGACGCTTCGATCTCGCGCCTCACGGGGGTACAGCGGTCAAGTACGAGCTCGTGCCCACCCGCCGGGGGAGGCGACGCTTCGGCGCGGTGAGCGTGCGCTATCCCTCGCCGCTCGGTCTCATCGCGCGGCAAGAACGCGTGGAGCTACCGGCCGACGTCGACGTCTATCCCGACGTGCACGCGGCCCGGGCGCTGGAGCTCCTGCGGCGCCAAGGACGGCAGGACGCCCGGCTCGGGAGCCTGCGCGTGCGCGGCGGGGATACGGAGTTCGAGCGGCTGCGTCCATACCAGGCGGGCGACGCCATTCGCCACGTGGACTGGCGATCCAGCGCGCGGCGCGACGATCTGACGGTGCGCCAGTTCCAGGCCGAGTCGAATCAGAACGTGGTCTTCGCCCTGGACGTGGGACGGAGCATGCGCGGCGACACCGGGGGCCTCACCGCGGTCGATCACGCGCTCAACGCCGCGCTGTTGACGGCGGACGTGGCCCTCCGCGGCGGGGACCGGGCGGGGCTGATGGTGTTCGACGAGACGCCGCGCCGGTTCGTTCCTCCCACCGGTGGACGAGCCGGCGCGCGCAAGCTCACCCGCGCGGTCTACGATCTCGAAGCGGGGCTGGGAGCCACGGACTACGGCGCGGCCATGGCGTTCCTGCGAGCCCAGGTGCGCGTGCGCTCCCTCTTCATCGTGTTCACCAACCTCCTCGATCCACGCTCCGCCCGGGAGCTCGCCACCTCGATGAAGGGACTGCTCCCGCGGCACCTCCCGCTCTGCGTGCTCCTGCGCGACACCGACATCGAGTCGCTGTCCACGGCCCCCGCGACGGCGGTGGACGACCTCTACGTGCGCGCCGCCGCAGCCGAGGCGCTGGCCTGGCGCGACGCGCTGGTTCGCGGCCTGCGAAGAGCCGGCGTGCTGGTGCTGGACGCCAGGCCGGGGGATCTCACGCCCGAGCTGGTGAAGGGGTATCTCGAGGTGAAGGCGAGGCGGCTGCTGTAGCGGCCTTGGCACGCGATGGCTCTAGCCTGCCCCTCCTGCCGCGTTGCCCTGGCGCGCCTGAGGCTCGACCTGCAGCGCTGCCCTTCCTGCGGCGTCAGCTACCCTCGCGACGACGGGTAGTGGCCGGATTTGAACCGGTGACGCCCCCTCGCTTTGACGCACCCCGTGGCACACCCTTCGCCCATGGCGATCCTCCGCGAGCCGAAGGTGTGGGTGAAGTCCCGCCCGGCGAACGAGACCCGGCGGTCGACGGACCTGACGCCGGAGGAGCAGGTCAACGTGAGGCGGGCGCTCCACGTTCTACGTCAACGCCTCGGGGGCTGGGCCGCGCTGGCGAAGGCGCTTCGGGTCAGCGTGTCGACGCTCCAGAACTACGGGAGCACGAGGGCGCCGAGTGCGGCGGTGGCGCTGAGGGCGGCAAGGCTGGCTGGCGTGGCGGTCGAAGACGTGCTCCCCGGAAGATGGCCCGTCGAAGGGGCGTGCCCGCACTGCGGAAGGGCGTAAGCCCTTCAGAAAGCACTTCAAGAAGTCACGCCCGTGTGGGCGAAAGTGATACACAAGCTGGCCCGTTTGTCGACGCCTCAGCGACGATCGTCGTCATGCCTGGGGACCTTTATTACGGCGACAACCTCGACGTGCTGCGACACAAGGTTGCGTCCGAATCGGTAGACCTCATCTACCTCGACCCGCCGTTCAATTCGGACCGGACCTATAACCGGATACACAAGGAGTCGCAGGCTCAAGAGCGGGCCTTCTACGATACATGGACCTGGGACGACGCGGCCGACCGTGCGTTTGCCGAGCTGACGGGGCACGCGCCGGCCACGGTTCGCGTGCCCCCAGCGCTCAGCGACATGATGCGCGCCCTGCGCGATTTTATGGGCACTGCCCATCGAGACACGATGGCCTATCTGGCTATGATGTCGATCCGATTGGTCGAGATGCATCGTGTTCTGCGCCCCGCTGGGACTCCTCTCCCGGGCTGTTCGCCCGGTCGGCGCTTGCCGACCCGCGGGAGAGGAGGTACGGTTCCAACTCGCTGGGGAGCTGGTTCCGTGCCGCTTCCGGCGGGAGGATCGACAAGCTGGTCGATTTCCCCGCACGCCCTTCGGCACCGTTCCCGCGGTGCTCTGGGGCGAGTCTTGTGACCTTTGCGCTATTCCTTGTCGGTCACCTCCCAGAGCCCGTGGCCGACGTTCCGCACTCGCTCCCGTTGCTTGAGCGAGAAGAGGACGGCGCGGGCCTTGTGGGTCTCGCCGGTCTGATCGTCCGGGTACCCAGCCTTCATCAGGTCAACGATGGGCGCCTTGGGATGGGCCTTGAGGTAGTTGTAGATAGCCGCGGTCGGGCCTGTACCTTCGCCGGGGGAGCGCCCGGTCGCAGGCTTGCCGTTCTTGCGTGCTCCGACTCCACCACTGCGCTTTCCGTGACGGAGGCCAGCCAGCAGGGGCAACGACGCGTCGGCGTCCTTGTTGTTCTTGGGCTTCGTCGCGGCCCGGGAGGAGGACGCGAGCGCCAACAGTGCCTCGGCCAGCTCAAGGCGCAGATCGGCGATGATGTCCGCCTGCGCGGCCACCGGTAGCACCCCGAGCTCCCTGCGCACGGTTCGTTTGATCTTCGCCTTGAGGTCGGCGAGGGCGTTTGTATCCAACATGACAACGCATGGACTACGCGTCATACGAACAGGTGTCAAGTCGGGGCCATACATTCGCCGGAGAGGCTGCAGCCTGTGCGACTGTTAGCTAACAGTTACTGCCGGCTGGTCGCCCCTTGCGCGTCCACGAGGATCGATCCCTGGACCGCCCTCGCGGCGCTGTCGACCTTGCCAAAATGCAGCGCCGCAAAGAACCGACGCTTCCCCGCTGGTGTGGGCTCGCTCCACGCGTAGCAGCGCTTCACGGCAGCATGGCCGATCAGATCGAACACCTCCACGTCGCCCTC
>Ga0302314_10014769_pt1 | contig 13325 bp, 9 predicted proteins | sample III_Palsa_N2_3_FD_200533 | JGI IMG/M metagenome (GOLD analysis project Ga0302314, IMG submission 200533) | Peat permafrost microbial communities from Stordalen Mire near Abisko, Sweden - III_Palsa_N2_3 | ecosystem: Environmental > Terrestrial > Soil > Palsa > Peat permafrost | place: Sweden...
AAAATGCAGCGGATGCCGTGGGGGGCGCCAATCATAGCGAAGCCCCCTATCAAAAATGTTATGCCTATTACCGGCTGAAACACTTCAAGGAAGCCGTCGCAGAATGCACGGCCTTGATCGATGGCAACGGCAATTACCTGGAGAGCCATTACTGGCGCGCCAGCGCCTACGAAGGTCTCGGACAATGGGATGCTGCGATCGCGGACTTCACTCCGATCGCCGAAAGTGCCGACAACTCGCTGCGAGTCGACGCCGCCCTGAACATGTCGAATGACTATGGCCAAAAAGGCGATATGGCGGGGCAACTCGCAGAGATGAACCGCTACGCCTACATTTTCGATGCGCGCATGCAAGCCCCGAAGGATCTGGCGATCGCGTACAACAACCGCTGTTATGCGCTCATGCAGCTCGGCCGTCTGCAGGACGCGTTGAATGATTGCACCCAGTCGCTGAGGTACGATCGGATCCCGGACGCGCTACACAAACAGCAAGAACTCCTGAAGCGGCTCGGCAATCGGGATCCGCCCTCGAATCCCAATACCGATTCGCAGCCGGCCATCATCCGACCGGGCGCAACGACGAGCTAGACACATCCACGGGAGGACGGTCGGCGTAGGAATCGCCGGGGCGCCGGCATCCACGCATACCCCGCCTGCCGTCACCGCGCGATCGGCGCGCCGCTTGCGTCCACTGCGGCACAGCCGCGAGCCTCCTCGCGGGGACCCGCTGTAAGTCTGCGCCCGATGCGCTGAATCGCTCACACATAGCGCGCAAAGGAGCCGCGCCGCTCCTCACGCATCATGTCCGCGGCCTTCTCGGCGATCATTACCGTGGGCGCATTGGTGTTGCCGGAGATGAGCGTCGGCATGATCGACGCGTCAACGACTCGCAGGCCACTCATCCCACGCACACGAAGACGCGTATCGACTACCGCATCCGCATCGTCCGCCCGGCCCATTTTGCAGGTGCCGACGGGGTGAAAGATGGTCGTGCCGACCAGTCCGGCCGCGGCCGCGAGCTCGGCATCGGTTTCGTACTGCGGCCCGGGTAAATGTTCCTGCGGTCGATACGGCGACAGTGCCGGCATGGAGGCGATGCGCCGCGTCAGCCTCAATGAATCCGCTGCTACCTTGCGATCCGCATCGGTGGAGAGATAGCGCGGTGCGATGCGCGGTGCCTCAGCGGCGTCGGCCGATGCGATCTTGACGAATCCACGCGACGTCGGGCGCAGGTTGCAAACGCTGGCCGTGAATGCCGGGAAGCTATGCAGAGGGTCGCCGAACTTGTCGAGCGACAAGGGCTGCACATGATACTCAAGATTCGATGTCGGTTGCGAGTCGTCCGATTTTGCAAAGATGCCCAGCTGACTCGGCGCCATGCTCAAGGGGCCGCCGCGACGTAACAGGTATTCCAGCCCCATCAGCAGCCGGCCGACACGGCTGTTGGCCAGCTTGTTGAGCGAGCGGATGCCCTCGACCCGATAGATCGAGCGTAGCTGCAAGTGATCCTGCAAATTGGCACCGACGCCGGGCAGGTGACTGATCGATGCGATGCCGAGCTTGGCGAGCTCGGGCGCATCACCGACACCCGAGCGCTGCATGATCGCCGGCGAGCCGATGGCGCCGGCCGACAAGATGGTGTCGATCCGTGCCGCGGCATGCAGCGTTTCGCCGGCGAGCGAGAATTCCACCCCGGTGACATGCGAGCCGTCGATGCTGAGCTTGTCGATCAATGCGTCGGTAACGATCCGTAAGTTCGATCGCTTGATGACCGGTCGCAGAAAGGCCTTCACTGCATTCAGGCGCACACCCCGTCTCTGCGTCACCTCGAATTTGCCGGAGCCGAAGTTGTCTCCGGTATTGAAATCAATCGAACGGGGGATGCCTGCCTGCGCGGCCGCATCCGCGAAACGGTCGAGAATGTCCCAGCTCAGGCGTTGTTGCTCGATACGCAACTCCCCGCCACTGCCGTGATAGGCGTCACCGCCGCGCCAATGATCCTCGCTACGCTTGAAGAGCGGCAAAACCTGATCCCAGCGCCATGATGCGTCGCCGGTGAGACGGGCCCACTCATCGTAATCACGCGTCTGGCCGCGCATGTAGATCATGCCATTGATCGAGGAGCACCCCCCGAGCACGCGGCCGCGCGCGTAGTTTATCGAGCGGTCACCCAGTCCCGGCTCGACTTCGGTTCGGAAGCACCAGTCGGTGCGCGGGTTGCCGATGCAATACAGGTAGCCGACCGGCACGTGGATCAGAATCCAGTTGTCCTTGCCGCCCGCCTCGAGCAGCAGCACCGAAACGTCCGGATCCCGTGAAAGCCGGTTGGCGAGCACGCAGCCGGCGGTGCCGCCGCCGACGATGATGTAATCGAAGATGCCAAAGCTTTTCATTCAGGCAATAACGGCTCTGTCGAGGGCGTCCCGCCACGCATGAGCGGAGTTGATTGCAGATGCCGGCCATTATAAGCGCAACAAAATAGTTGCAACCTTGAGGCTCGGCGTGGGTTCTTAGGCGGACCACCAATAGGGGAGCGAATACAATGCCTACTCAATGGGCGACGCGCTTGGCCTCGGCCGGCGTCGCGCTGATACTGTCCAGCATCGTCCCGGTCGTTGCCCAGATTCCATCTGCCGCGATCGAGCATTTCGAGCCGCCCACCGATCCGCGATGGAAGCCCACCGCGATCGAAGATCTGAATGCAGCGTATCGGCTGTTACACGACAATCATCCCGGGGCGGCGGCCGAATTGCACGACGCCGACTTCGTGCGCGACCTGGCCGTTGCGCGCGCACGGGCGCTCGCCCGCGCCAAGACCGTGAGCTCGTATCAAGGATACCTCGCCGTCCTCGCGGGGTTCGCCACCGATGTGGGAGACAAGCACATCTGGAGCCGTCCCACTTTTGTCGTCAATCTGCCCAGATGGCCGCAGATGCTGGTGAGCAAACGCGGTGACGCCTGGCTTGTGACGGATACCGAGCCGCAACGAGCCGCGCTATTGAACGCCTCTCTGATCAGTTGCGATGGGGTCGAAGTGGCGGATCTTGCGCGCAAGAATCTTGGCGGGTTCCGAGCCGTCTGGAGTATCGGCGCTCAGCAGGTCCAGAGCGCGCCATGGCTGTTCGTGGACGAAGGCAACCCGTTCATCGAGCGCCCGAACGTGTGCATTTTCGAGCAAAAGGGTGAGCGGAGGACGGTGAAATTGGAATGGGTGCAAATCAAGCGGGAGAGCCTGTTGCCACGGGTGAAGCAAGCTGTGGGTGTCGGCGCGGCGGGCTTTGGTGTACGCAGAGTAGCCGATGGGTATTGGATTGCTCTTCAGGACTTGATGTCGGATCAGGCATTTCCGGTGGTCAAGTCAGTAGAGGAACAGAAGTCCGCCCTTCGTGATGCGCGCTTTGTCGTACTGGACTTACGCGGGAATCGTGGCGGCTCCTCCGAACTGGGACGTCAGATTGCCGTCTCTTTGTTCGGTAACGACGCGGTAAGCGCGCGACTTGGTCCTGTCACGAGCACCGACTGTGGCTCCACCGAGGTGTTCCGAGCAACCAAGGGCAATCTCACACAGCTGGAATATCTCAAGGATGGCGTGTTGGCGCAGGCGAGTCCCGATATAAAGAAGATGGTGGAGGATGAGATCTCAGCAGTGCGGGCGGCTCTGGCTGAGGGACGCACCTTCTCGGCTCGCATCGACTGTCCGACCGGGCCGAAGCCGACCATGACCGTCCAGCCCGCTTCGCTGTTGAAAGGCAGGCTGATTCTGCTCACGGACAACGCCTGCTTCAGCTCTTGTTTGGCGGTTGCCGATGATTTCCGGACGCTCGGGGCGCTTCACGTCGGCCAGACGACCGACGCCGCGACGTGGTATGTCGACGTGCGTGAAGCCTATCTGCCGTCGGGATATTCGATGTTTTCCACGCTGCAGGCCGTTTCGGGCGACAGCAAGGCCGTCGGTCCGTTCGAGCCGACCTTGAAATACAGCGGCGACATCGCCGATACCGCCGCCTTGGAACGATGGATCAGCGACACAGTCGTCGGGAAGCCTTGATCTGCGCGATCCGAGCGACCGCGCCACCGAGCCGCCGCGAGGGGTGGGGGAGGCTAGGGCCCGTATAGACGGTTGCCACCGATTGACCGTGGCGGTCAGCTGACTATGTGGCGGTCAGCTGACTATGTTGCCTTGTTCGTTCTCGGCCCAGAATTGCGCCGCTCTGCCGTCCGGATGACGGCTGGTATGCTTTCCGTCCGTATCTCGGGTTGTGACGAACCCGCGGCCGCGTTGAAGGTGGACGAGGTCCGCCATCGCCGCCAACACTCCCTCCAGAGTCGGGTACTAACGTGGCTCGCTTCCCAGCGCGCTCGCTCTCAAGTAGTGGAAATCGACTTTCTGCTTCGTCATGCTCGCAACCGCCTTTTTGTGGCCGTCGCAGACGATGACGATTTTTGAACACCGTGTATGCCGATAGGGTTGGTATTACCGCGTACTTTTTGTGCGGTAGTGCACGAATCAGGTGCTAATGTCCCATCCCATCAAAACCATTGTTCTGATGCAGTCCTCGGGCAAGTACGACATCCACCGCAGAATATTCTCCTCCGAGTGTGCAGTATCGTCGGCGCTCTCGCGTGCATCTGTCCGCGAGGCGATCGCCAAGGATTGCGACTGCATTTCGATGAAGGGTCGTCGTTCGACGTGGGGTTGATTTGCCATCGATCTTCTCCTGCAGGCGGCGGGACATGTAATAGTTGCATCGCGTCAGCCATTGTTCCGTACGGTAACCCACAGAAGTTACGGCTACGCTACGGGTGCGCGCGGAGCGCTCTCAGTGGCTTTTGTAGCCTCGCGGCGCCACCGGGGGCAATGGCTTGGCCGTGCAGCGTCGCTCGCCGCACTTCGAGCACCTGAGTCGCCGGGTGAGGTCCTCGATCCTCGCGTCCCATCCGGCAAAATTCGCCAGTGCTTTGGGCAGGGTTTTGCGCTCGTGCCCGCACGCTTCGCACCTTAGAATCAGCGAATATTGTCCGAATTCGTCGGATAGCTTGTCGACTTTGAACCCGCGGCGCATAGCGCACGTTAGCGCCTATGGGCTGTGCGTATCCACGGGATAACTCGTACAGGTTCCGGAGTGACTTACTACTGTACGGCTTATTCCCGGCCGGGCTTACACGTCAGTGCGCTAGCGCACAGATTGAATCAGCCAATGCAGGTATGTTCGTCTGACCGGCGGGGGAGTTCCCACGGCGATGACGACGCGGGATGGAAAGGCCCCCCTCGGAGCAAGGGGCTACGCTCGGCGCTCCGAATTACTATAATCGGGGTGACGTGAGCCAACACGGGCTGGAAGTGCTGCGCCGATGGCACCCGACCATGGCAAGTAAGAAGTCGAAATCCAAAGACGCTGCGAGCTTCATCGAGACCATGGACTGCTTGCCGGTAGCCGTGGTGCCGGAGGGGCCGGGATGGACATACGAGCTCAAGCTCGATGGCTACCGCCTCGAGGCGGTCAATACTCGGGGTAGGGTGACGGTCTATTCCCGCCGACACAACATCCTCAACCGCAAGTTCGGATACATAGCCGATGCACTCGGGGATCTGCCTGACGAGACGGTACTGGACGGCGAGCTCGTCGCCATGGACGAGGCAGGTCATGCCGATTTCAACCTGCTGCAGAACTTCAAGTCTGCGGAGTCAAGGATTCACTACTACGCTTTCGATGTGTTGATGCACGGAGGGAAGGTTCTTTTGCAGCGCCCGCTTGCGGAGCGGCGCGAGATCCTCGCCAAAATACTTCCTCGAAACGATCACATAAGCCTCTCGGCCGTTGGGTACTCGGCGAGCCAAATGCTTGCCTTCGTAAAGAAGAACGGGCTGGAGGGCGTCGTCGCAAAGCGGGCCGACAGCCCGTATGAGCCCGGGAAGCGCAGCGGACTGTGGAGCAAGTACCGGGTCAACCTCGGGCAAGAGTTCGTCATCGGCGGCTACACACCCGGTAATCCATTCGATGCGCTGATTGTCGGATTCTATCGAGGGAAGGACCTTATTTTCGCCGGCCGTATCCGGGCGGGATTCGTGCCCGCCACCCGCCGCGACGTATTCGTCAAGCTCAAGGGTATAAAGGCCGCGAGATGTCCGTTTGTGAATTTACCGGAGAAAGAGCCGGGTCGATGGGGTCAAGGATTGACGGCCGAGAAGATGAAGTCTTGCATCTGGGTCAAGCCGCAGGTCGTTGTCCGCATCGACTTCGCCGAGTGGACCGGCGCCGACAAGCTCCGGCACACCAAGTTCGTGGCGCTGAGATTCGACAAAGACCCGAGCAAGGTTGTCAGAGAAACCTAGCGGGTAGGACACTACGGCCTGAAGCCCACGCTCCTCCATAGAAGTGCGGACTCATAAAGAGTGCCGCCCGCGACGACCTTCTCGACCGTACGGATGTTGTGAATCGACTCCAATGGATTGGCCCCAAGTACGATGAGGTCGGCCTGCTTCCCCGGCTCGACGCTGCCCAATTCCTTGTCGAGGCCCATGACTTGGGCAGGCACGGCTGTGGCCGCCCTGATCGCCTCCATGGGAGTAAAGCCCGCCTCGACGTATAGCTCGATCTCCCGGTACAAAGAATATCCCGGAACACTTTGATCGGTGCCGGCCACGATCGGCACGCCCGCTGCATGAAGTGCCCCGATAATCTGTAAAAGACGATGTAGTACCGAGAGTCGAGTTTCCTGCTGGGGGTCCTCCTCCGTCGGGGTCGCAAACTGATCGGCCAATTCCGGCGCGAGTTTCAACACGCCCGGCTCAAAACTCTCGAAGGGCCGGCTCGCAGAGACGGTCCCAAATTCCTCCAGAGCGACGGTCGGATCCACGACGATGGAATGCGCCTTCAGGAAGTCGATTACCTTGATACCTTCGGGAGAAGTTACCTCGATCGCCGCAATCCGCTGCTCGAACTGATCCCGGGTGGAATTCACCAAAGTCCCTTCCGGAATCATCGCGGCCGCGACGTAGTGCACGTGATTGATCTGATCCATGCCGGCATCGACCGCTTCGAATAGACTCATGCCATTCGGAATATGCCCGGTAACCGTCATGCCGAGCCGATGAGCCGCAATCGTCACCGCCTGCACATTGTCGCGGGTCATCGAGCTGTAGATTTTCATTTGCTGAAACCCGGCCTCGTGGTAGCGATTGACCCACCTCTGCGCCTCATTGGAGTTGTCGACTCGTTGGATCCCGAGAGCCTTGGGACCTGTGCCATCGACCAACCCGGCCAACAAAAGGCGCGGTCCCAACCCGCGGCCGCCGGCGATGGCATCTCTCACAGCGACGATAAACTCGAATTCATTACCGCAGTCGCGGACGGTGGTGACGCCCGTAGCGAGGTAGATGGGCCCCCACTCGACTTGCTCGAAGTGAGCGTGCATATCCCAAAGGCCGGGGAGGATGGTCTTTCCCGCGACATCGATCAATGTCGTGTCCGCCGGAACGGCAATCTCCGCCCTTCGACCCGCCGACACGATGCGATCGCCGTCAATCACCACGATCGAATCAGAGATGGGCTCGCGCCCCGTACCGTCCACGAGCGTAGCCCCGACGAGCGCCAGCTTGCCCGCACGCCGCCCGGGGAAGTCTCGAGCAATGTCCGCAAGTGCCGCCATTTCATCTTTACCGGCGCGCGACAGCAAGATTGGAAGGGCGGTCTCGTACCCTTCCCGCACCGCCTCGAAGTGATCGAACTCGGCGTCGATGCTGATGACCGCGATGAGCCGCTTTTTTGAGTCCAGCCAAATCGCTTCGCGTCCCCAGATGAGCCCGGAAATGATGTAGCGCTCCAGCGAGATGGGTTTCGACGCGATCTCGACCTGGTCAGCACCGCGATGCTCGATACGCACTTCCCCGGCAGGGAACACACGCAGTCGATCCGGAGAGCCGTGTGCCCGCCAGTAACGAAGCAACATCATTTGCACCGCGGTGGGCGCGTATCCCGAGATCGTGAAGAATTGCCGGGGCCTGGGTTCCTCCCGCTCCGATTGCCCGCGCCGCACGAGAACGGTGCTTCGCCGCACGCTAACGAAATCGTCAATCCGGTTGAAGCGTGAATTTTTGCCTTCGACCTCGAATTGCTCGGGTGTGAAGTCGGAGTCGTACCGTAAAGTTGCGGTGAGCGGTACCTGGCTGCCGCGATCGGTAAACTCGAAGCTCGATTCGATCTCGAATAGCCGACTTTGCTTGCGGATCTCGTAGGTCTCTTCGCCGATCGCCTGCGCAAACTTGTGCAGCCGAAACTTGCCCCGCTCTATTATTTTTGCTCTAGGAGCATCGAAGGCGGGCGCCGTCTGCTGCGCCACGGCCCCGCCGCCGAGCAGCAACGAGAGCAGCGCCATCGATATCTCGCCTAGCCAGGCTGGATTCTTCCAAGGATTCGGCCCGCTCATTTAGCTCTCATCCCTCGGTATACGATTCAGACGAAGCGGCCAGTTTGGTGGGAGCGAACGGTCGCACCCTTGCGCGCCGGAACCCTGCTGTATCCCTATATATATGAATTATAAGGTATTTATCCCATGAGCCGCTTTCATCGTGGCCATGAAGATAATGAGTTTGAATCATAGGTCGGGGGCTTGCATTGTGAGCTCGAGAAAGTGAACTCCGCGGCGAGGTCGAAGCTCATGGCGAATCCGGTTGAGGTGTCTTTCGAGTTCTTTCCGCCGAACGACGATGCCGCGGCCGCGACTCTGTGGGCCGCAGTGGAGCGGCTGGCGCCGCTGCGGCCGAAATTCGTCTCCGTCACGTACGGTGCCGACGGCTCGACCCGCTCGCGCACCCACGACTGCGTGCTTCGCATCCTGCGCGACACGGATCTCGTGGTCGCGCCGCATCTCACCTGCATCGGCGCGCCGTGCGAGGACATCGTTGCCATTGCCGAGGACTACTGGCGCAACGGCGTGCGGCACATGGTGGCGCTGCGCGGTGACCCGGCGCCCGGCAGTCTCGACGCGACGCATCGTTACCAACCCCATCCGGGCGGGTTTGCGTACGCCTCGGAACTCGTCGCGGGTATCCGCAAGGCAGCGCCTTTCGAGATTTCGGTCGCTGCGTATCCAGAGGGCCATCCGGAATCCGGCACGGTGGAGGCGGATCTCGAGAACTTGAAGCGCAAGATCGACGCAGGCGCCAACCGGGCAATCACTCAATTCTTTTTCGACACCGACGCGTTCCTGCGCTACCGGGACCGATGCGTGGCCCGCGGCATTCGCGCGGGCATCGTGCCGGGCATTCTGCCGATCACGCGCTTCCCCCAGCTGGTGCGTTTCGCGGAGCGCTGCGGCGCGAGCGTGCCGCAGTGGTTGCGTCGGCGTTTCGATGGGTTGGACGAGGATCCCGAAACGCGCCGCATGATCGCGGCGCACGTGGCGATCGAGCAGGTGCAACGTCTGCGCGAGCACGGCGTCGAGGAGTTTCACTTCTACACGCTGAATCGCGCCGAGCTCGCCTACGCCATTTGTCATGCGCTCGGGATCCGCCCGGTGACTTTGCAGCAAACCCGGGTGGCTTGATGACAGCCCCTGGAGCCCCGGCCGCATACGCGGCGAAGTCGCAGCGCGAGCGTGCCGCCGCCTTCCTCGAACTGCTCGGCAAGCGACTCGTCATCCTCGACGGCGCCATGGGCACCATGATCCAGCGCCATAAGCTCTGCGAAGCCGACTTCCGCGGCACCCGATTCGCGGACTGGCCCCGCGACGTGCGCGGCAACAACGACCTTTTGTCGATCACGCAGCCCCAGATCATCGAAGCGATACACCGCGAATATCTTGACGCGGGCGCCGATGTGATTTCGACCAATACGTTCAACTCGAGCCCGGTCTCGCAAGCCGACTACGGCATGCAGGAGCTCGCTTACGAATTGAACCTCGCCGCCGCCCGGGTCGCCCGCAACGCGGCCGACGAGGTGAGCGAGCGGCACGGCCGGCAATGCTTCGTCGCCGGCGCCTTAGGTCCCACCAGCCGCACCGCGTCGATCTCGCCCGACGTCAACGACCCGTCATACCGCAACATCGACTTCGACGAGCTCGCTCGCGGCTACGCCGGCGGCACCCGCGCGCTCATCGAGGGCGGAGTCGATGTGATCCTGATAGAGACCATATTCGATACGCTGAACGCGAAAGCCGCGTTGTTCGCGGTGCGCGAGACGCTCGATGAGCTCGGAATCGATCTGCCCATCATCGTGTCGGGAACGATCACCGACGCATCGGGGCGGACTTTGTCCGGACAGACGACCGAGGCGTTCTGGAACTCCGTCCGGCACGTGCGTCCGACGGCGGTGGGCCTCAATTGCGCGCTCGGCGGAAAACAACTCCGCCCGTACATCGAGGAGCTTGCGCGCATCGCCGACACCCATGTGTGCGCCTATCCGAACGCCGGCTTGCCGAACGCCTTCGGCGAATACGATGAGTCCGCGCGCGAGACCGCGGAGATCCTCACCGACTTCGCCGCGAGCGGCTTCGTCAACATGGTGGGCGGATGCTGCGGCACCACGCCCGAGCACATCCGTGCGGTCGCAAAGGCCGTGGCAAATATCGCACCGCGCGTCGTAGCCTCGGTCCCGCCGGCGTGCCGGCTGAGCGGCCTCGAGCCGCTCACCATCGATGCGCGGAGCCTGTTCGTCAACGTCGGCGAGCGCACCAACGTCACCGGCTCCGCGAAATTCCGCAAACTGATCGAAGCGGGCGATTACGCGGCGGCGGTCGACATCGCCCGCCAGCAGGTGGCGAGCGGCGCGCAGGTCATCGATGTGAACATGGACGAGGGCATGCTCGACTCGCAGGGCGCCATGGAGAAATTTCTGCGGCTGATCGCGGGCGAGCCCGACGTCGCGCGCGTGCCGGTGATGATCGATTCCTCCAAATGGTCGGTGATCGAGGCGGGGCTCAAGTGCGTACAGGGCAAGTCGATCGTGAACTCGATCAGCATGAAAGAAGGGGAGGAAGTATTCATCGAGCACGCCCGTAAGGTCATGCGCTACGGCGCGGCCGTCGTGGTCATGGCTTTCGACGAAAAGGGCCAGGCAGACACGGTCGAGCGCAAGATCGGGATTTGCGAGCGGGCGTACAAGCTCCTCACCGAGACGGTGGGAATGGCGCCCGAGGACATCATCTTCGACCCCAATATCTTCGCCGTCGCCACCGGCATCGAGGAACACAACCGCTACAGTCTCGACTTCATCGAGGCGACCGCCGCGATCAAGGCGCGCATGCCGGCCGTGCACGTGAGCGGCGGCGTGAGCAATGTCTCCTTCTCGTTCCGCGGCAACGACGCGGTGCGCGAGGCCATGCATTCGGTGTTCCTGTATCACGCGATCCGTGCGGGCCTCACCATGGGCATCGTGAACGCGGGCCAGCTCGCGATCTACGAAGACATTCAGCCGGAGCTGCGCGAGCGAGTCGAGGATGTGATTCTGGCGCGGCGCCCCGACGCCACCGAACGCCTGCTCGAGATCGCGGAGCGCTTCAAGAGCGGCGGCGCGATGAAGCGCGTGGACGACCTCGAGTGGCGCAAGCTTCCCGTCGCCGAGCGCCTCAAGCACGCCCTCATCAAGGGTATGGACCAATTCGTTCTCGAGGACACGGAAGAAGCGCGACTCCAGACCGCGCGGCCGCTCGATGTCATCGAAGGACCGCTTATGGACGGCATGAACGTGGTGGGCGACCTGTTCGGCGCCGGCAAGATGTTTCTCCCGCAAGTCGTCAAGTCGGCGCGCGTGATGAAAAAGGCGGTCTCGGTGCTCGTGCCTTACATCGAGCGCGACAAGATGGGCGGCGCGCGCTCGAACGGCAAGGTGGTGATGGCCACCGTGAAGGGCGATGTGCACGACATCGGCAAGAACATCGTCGGGGTCGTCCTACAATGCAATAACTTCGAAGTCATCGACCTCGGGGTGATGGTCTCCTGCGAAAAAATCCTCGAGACCGCCAAGCGGGAAGGCGCGAGTCTCATCGGACTCTCCGGTCTCATCACGCCCTCGCTCGACGAAATGGTGCACGTCGCGAAGGAGATGCAGCGGCTTGGGCTCAAGGTGCCGCTCCTGATCGGCGGCGCGACGACCTCTCCGGCGCACACCGCCGTCAAGATCGATCCGCAGTACGAAGGACCGGTGGTGTACGTCAAGGACGCATCCCGCTCGGTCGGTGTCTGCCAGCAACTCGTGACGCCGGAGACGCGCGATGCGTATGTCGCGACCATCAAGGCCGATCACGTTCGGCGGCGCGAGCAGCATCGCAACAAGGGCGCCAAGGCACCCCAGCTCTCGCTCGCTCAGGCGCGTGCGCGCAAGTTCAAGATCGACTGGGCGCGCTATGTCCCCCCGACGCCGAGCTTTCTCGGCATCAAGACCTTCGACGATTACCCGCTCGAGGAATTGGTGCCTTACATCGATTGGATGCCCTTCTTCAATGCCTGGGAGTTCGCCGGCAAGTTCCCGGACGTGTTGACGGACCCCGTGGTGGGCGAGGCGGCAAGCAACCTGTACGCCGATGCGACCAAGATGCTCGACCAGTTGGTGCGCGAGCGCTGGCTCAAGGCACGCGCCGTCGTCGGCCTCTTTCCCGCGAACACCGTGGGTGACGATGACATCGAGGTGTATGCGGACGAATCGCGCAAGGCGACGCTGCTGAAGCTGCATCAGCTCAGGCAGCAAAAGGCCAAGTCGCAGGAGCAGGCGCAGCTCTGCCTGTCGGACTTCGTGGCTCCCGCTGCGAGCGGCCGCGCGGACTACATCGGCGCGTTCGCAGTCACCACGGGCATCGGGATCGACGAGCACGTCGCGCGCTTCGAAGCAGCGCATGACGATTACAGCAGCATCATGCTCAAGTCGCTCGCGGATCGGTTGGCCGAGGCGCTCGCGGAGCGCATGCATGAGCGCGTGCGGCGCGAATTCTGGGGCTATGCGGCAGAGGAGTCGCTCGACGGCACCGCGCTGATCCGCGAGGAGTACAAGGGCATCCGGCCCGCTCCCGGATACCCGGCGTGTCCCGACCACACCGAGAAAGCGGCGCTCTGGCGGCTGCTCGACGCCGATCGCACCTCGGGCATCCGCTTGACGGAGTCCTACGCGATGTTCCCCACCGCTGCGGTGAGCGGCTGGTATTTTTCGCACCCCGAATCCCATTACTTCGGAGTGGGGCAGATCGACCGCGAGCAAGTGACGAGCTACGCGGAGCGCAAGGGCACGAGTCTCGCCGAGATGGAGCGCTGGCTCGCACCGAATCTCGGCTACGATCCGGAGGCGCGGCCGGCGGCTGATGCCGCCTGAGTCGATAGTCAGAGCGCTGCGCGCAGTT
>Ga0302314_10014770_pt1 | contig 13324 bp, 12 predicted proteins | sample III_Palsa_N2_3_FD_200533 | JGI IMG/M metagenome (GOLD analysis project Ga0302314, IMG submission 200533) | Peat permafrost microbial communities from Stordalen Mire near Abisko, Sweden - III_Palsa_N2_3 | ecosystem: Environmental > Terrestrial > Soil > Palsa > Peat permafrost | place: Sweden...
GGCCATGTGGCACCTCGCCGGGCACGGCCACCTGCTCGCCGCCGCGATCGCGGTGGCGCCGCCGGCGGTACCGCTCGGCATCGCCGTCGGCGGGCTTGCCTGGGCGTACCGGCTGTTTCGCATGCGGACGGGAGCGGGCGGGCTCACCCCGGCCGCGCCGGCCGCGTTCGACCAGCGGCAATGGCGCCACCAGGTCAGGACCGCGCGGGCGCTGCTCGCCGCGCCCGGCTCGCTGCCGCTGATCTCCGCGAGCGGTCACGTGGTGGCGGGCGCGACGATCCGCTCGGTCAGGCACCGGCCCGTCAGGTCTGCGGCGATACCGTACGAGCGGCTCCGCTCACACCAGGTCGTCATCGGGTCAACGGGAACCGGCAAGACCACGCTCTTGCTCAGGCTCTGGGCCGGATTCATGGCAGCCGGACTGCGCAGGTACACCGCGGGAACCGGTCGGCGGCCGCTGCTCGTGGTGCTCGACTGCAAGGGCGGCGGGTCCTCACGCAAGGTCGCCGACCGGACCCGCCGGGTGCTGCGCGACGTCGGCGCCCGCTCGACCGCGATCTGGCCGGACGAAGCCTCGCTCTCGCTGTGGACGCTGCCGCCCGACCGCCTCATCACCACGCTGCTCGACCTGATCGAGCACGGCACGGGCGGCGCGGCCTATTACGCCGACGTGATGGAAGCCGTTGTCGCGCTCGCGGTCAACGCCCCCGTCGGCCCGCCCGTGAGTTCGGCCGACTTCCTCGCCAGGCTGGACGCCGACTGGCTCGCCGCCGTGTATGAGGCGAGCGGTGTTGGGGAGGCAGTCGCAACGGTACGTTCCGGCAAAAGGGATTTTTCAGACGTGAAGCTCCGGTTCTCGGCGCTGTGGCGCAGGCTCGGGGCCGGCCTCGACGGCGGCGCCTCGCTGGCGGACGCGGATGCGTGGTACTGCGTGCTCGAGGGCACCGCGGAGGTCGCCGTCGCGGAGGCGCAGGCGCGGGCGCTGACCGACCTGCTCGCCTTTCACGCGCTCCGCGGTGACCGGGAGATCCTGCTCGCGGTCGATGAGTTCTCCGCGGTAAGCAGGCGGCTGCCCATCTGGCGGCTGTACGAGCGAGCGCGGTCGCTCGGGCTCTCTGTGCAGGTGTCGGCGCAGTCCTGGGAAGGCCTGGCAGGCACAGAAGACGAACGGCAGCGGATCGCCGCGACCGCCGAGGGCGGCATCTGGCTGCTGCGCACGCCACGCCCTGAGCCGGTGGCCGCCCTCGCCGGAACGCAGTCCTATGTCGATACGTCCCGGCGATTCTCCGGCGAGGGCGCGTGGTCCGATGACGGACTGTCGCGGACCAGGCTCGTGCCGGTACTCGACGCGGACCTCATCCGGAGGCTGGACGTCGGGCAGGTCGCCTACGTGTACCGGGGCGGCGTCACTTACCTGCAGATCAAGCGGCTCACCGGGCGGCAGGCGGCGATCGGTGGCGGCTCGGCCGACGGTTTGGCCGAGCGTTTGGCCGGGGAGCCGACCGACATTGGCGGGCCGGCCTACGTCGGCGGGCCGGGAAAGTCACCCACCATGCCGCTGCCTGACGTGAGCGAAGTGCTCGACGAGGCGTTCGGGGCGCGACGCGGCTGAGAGTTGGGGAGGGTGCGATGAACGACGATCCGTTCGCCCTGCTTGGGCTGCCGACACGGGCTGATCTGTCCGACGACGATGTGCGGGCCGCCTGGCGGCGGGTCGCGGCGACGACGCATCCGGACCGCGACGATGGCGGCGACCCAGCGCGGTTCGGCGCGGCGGCGGCGGCCTACGCGATGCTGCGGACGAGCTATGGCCGCGGCGAGGCGCTGGCCGATCTGGCTGGTGCCGGTGGTGCAGGCAGTGCTGGTGGTGTCGGCGGTGCTGATCGGCACGGAGGCGCGGGGCGGACCTGGGGGACGAGATGGATTGGTGTGATCGCGGTGCGGGCCGGCGTCACCGCGACGGTCGCCGTGCTGGCCTTCCTGGTGGCCGGGTGGGCGCCGTCTAGCATCGGCGTGCTTGCCGGGATGCTCACGTGGCTATTCGTCACCGCCGGGCGAGCCGTCCCACAACGCCGATCTCCACTGAATGAACGCCAAGGAGACCGAAGCGACGCAGCCCACCCCGGTACAGCGACAAACCTCCCATGACTGGCGTTTGCCCGGGGCATCGTCATGCGGAAAGCCCAGGTTCTCCGCCGGTGGCGATGGGGCGGGAGGGGTCGGTGATCCAGTTGGACCAGGAGCCGATGTAGAGGGCGGCGGGAACGCCGACCAGGTTCAGCGCCAGGGCCTCGTGAGCGGCGGTGACGCCGGAGCCGCAGTAGGTGCCCACCTCGGACTCGGCGGTGACGCCGAGGGCCTTGAACCGCGCCGCCAGGTCGGCGGCGGGGCGGAAGGTGCCATCGGGGTTGACGTTCTCGGTGGTCGGCGCGCTGACCGCGCCGGGGATGTGCCCAGCCACCCGGTCGACGGGCTCGGTCTCACCCCGGTACCGCTGCGCCGCACGGGCGTCGAGCAGCAGGCCGGTCCTTGCCAGCGCCGCCGCGCCGCTGGCGTCGAGCAGTGGCAGCCGGCCCGGGCGTGCGGTGAAGCCCCCGGGCACCTGCTCCGACAACCCCGACGACTCCGGCAACCCCGACGGGCCCGACTCGACCGGATGCCCGGCCGTGGTCCAGGCGCGGAAGCCACCGTCGAGGACACGGACCGACGGGTGGCCAAAGTAGCCGAGCAGCCACCACGCGCGGGCGGCGGCGGTCGAGTCGGCGTCGTCGTAGACGACCACAAGCCGCTCGTCGCTCACCCCGGCGCGACGCATGGCCGCCTGGAAGTCGGCGGTCAGCGGCATCGGGTGTCGGCCGCCGGTGCCTGGCGGCCCGGCGAGGTCGCGGTCGAGGTCAACGAAGGCGGCACCGGGGATGTGACCCGCCTGGTAGAGCTCGCTGCCGGGCGGGCCGCCAAGCCGCCACCGCAGGTCGAGCAGTGTCGGCGGGCGGCCCGCCGCGAGCACGCCGGGGGCGAGCAAACCAGCCAGTTCATCAGCGGTGATCAAGGTGGCAGTGCTCTTAACAGTGCTCTTAACAGTGCTCTCATCGGTCACCGGCCCAGTATGGCCGACCGCGCGCAGCGGTCACACGGAAGCGGTCACACGGAAGGTTTGGGGTAGCGGGGACGCGACAAATTCGCCCACGACAGGACCGGACCGTGCGATTCCGGCGAGCGAGCGCCATGCATTAAACGGGCGGAGAAGCCGAGCATGGGGATGAGCTGCTCGGCTTGGGTCAGCGAGCCGTGCATGCCGACGAGCGAGGATTCAAGCGGCTCGGCCTTCGAGGCGACGACCGCGGCCGTTCCCGCGCACGCGGCCACGACATCGCCGATCCGCGCGGCCATCGCGTCGTCCGCCCCGCCGAGCGCGCCCGGCGGGCCGAACCAGCCGTTCTTGATCGCTTCCTCGCGAGACATCACCCAGGCGTGCTCGCCGAGCACCTCCCGCCAGGTGGCAAGCACATCGGCAGCGGCACCCGGTCGGGTGTACACGTGCCTGGCGCGTGCCTCGCCGCCGAGCAGCGCCACGCCGTCGCGCAACGCGCCGGCCGCGCCGTCGGCATCGATCTTGTCCTCTGGCCCGACATTCACCATTCCGTGGTCGGCCGTCACGTAGAGAACGCCGCCGTAAGGGAGCGCGGAGGCGAGCTGCTCGGCCAGCCGGTCCACGTGCCCGAGCTGGAACGTCCAGGCCTGCGAGTTGACGCCGTACCTGTGCCCCGCCGCGTCGAGCTCGCCGTGGTAGGCGGCCACGAGCGTGCGGTCGGACTCGGCGAGCGCGTCGGCCGCGAGCGCGGCGAGGGTGCCGAGCGAGTCCGCGCCGCGGTACTCCGCGCCGCGCAGCGCGGCCTTGGTCAGCCCGCTGCCGGCGTAGGCGCTCGGCGAGACGAGCACCGGGGTCACCCCCGCGGCCTGCGCCCGCTCGAAGATCGTCGGGTGCTGCTGCCAGCCGACCGGGTCGATGTCGTCGGGCCAGTGCAGGCCGTTGAGCAGCCGGTTGGTGCCACCGATCGCGACCTGATAGCCGAGCATCCCGTGCACGCCCGGCACGAGCCCGGTGCCGAGCGAGGCCATGCTCGTCACCGTCGTGGACGGGAACCCGGCGGTCAGCGGCCTGGAGTTGAACGCGAGCTCGGCGAGGAACGGCGCGGCCGCCTGGTTCGCGCGCAGCAGCTCGAGCCCGAGCCCGTCGATGACGAGCAGGCAGACCCGGCCCGCCTCCGGCAGGTTAAGCACGTTCCCCGCGTCGTCGCCCGTCAGCGAGGCGAGGATCGAGGCGGACAGGTCGGCGAGGCTTGACTCGCCGTATGAGGGCACGATGGGGCTAGTTCGGGGCTCGCGCGCCATTGCCGTCAGTTCCCGACGCGGGCGGTCGCGTCGTTGAGCGCGCTCGCGAACGCGAGCACCTGCCTGATGGCATCCGCGCCGTCGGCGTCCTCGCTGATCCGCAGCGTCAGGTCATCAGCGGTGATCGTGCCGAGATACCCGTGGTCGGCCTCGCAGCTCTCGTCGCCGCAGTGCGCGGGCTCGAGCTCGACGTGCGACAGCACGTTCCAGCCGATCGTCAAGATCACCTCGGACGGCATGGTCACGCCGGGCACGTAGCTCGCCGGGTCGGGGACCACCCGGGTGAGCGAAACCGACGTCACGCGCGAGAAGCGGACCGCCTCCGACGACGTCTCGGCGCGCGGCCGAGACTGCGGCTCATCGGCCGGGTGCTCGTCGGTGTGCGAGTAGACCAGCCGCGTCGGGGTCAATGCGAGCACGGTCATGTGCCTGCGGACCTCCATACCCGGATCGAATATCGCGTCGTGCTGCACGAAGAAGGCGGTGACAGGCTCGGACCCCAGCGCGGAGGCGACCGCGTCGGTCACCAGCCCCGGGTAGTAGCCGCTGCGCTCGACCGCGGCCCGCAGGTCCGCTGTCATGACTCGGGTTTCCGTCATTCCTCCATCCTGCACTGTCCCGAGACGTGGTTCACCCCTCTGGGGGCCCAAAGCGACACTCGGCTAATGGACAAAACGGCTAAAAGCGGCGATATCACGTGATATTGGCTCGGTCCCCGGTACCTCCGTGCCTGGAACGTCGGTACCTGGCACATCGGTACCAGGGCCATCCGCCCCCGGTCCCCCGGGACCGAGCTCCCGGCGCAGTTCGTCCATGTCGGCCGTTCCGCCGCCATAACGGAGCATGCGCGCGATCTTGATCCGCCGCTGCTCGCGCGGCTCCTCGAGCTCGAGCGCGGCCGCGCCCGGCGCCGGCTTGGGCTTGCGCGGCTTGCGGCCGCCGGCCGCTCCGCCACGCCCACGGTAGACGAGCAGCCCGTTGACTGGGTCGGGGACGGCGTCGAGCGCGGCGCGCACCGCGGGCAGCGCGCGGAACGCCTCCCACTGAACGTCGGAGCCGAAGAGTAGCTCAACGATCACGCCGTACTCGGTGTCGTGCCACTCGTAATACAGCGCGCCGTGGGTGATCGCCGCCTCGGTGAGGTCGTCCTCGTAAGCGTAACGCCACCTGCTCGCCGGGAGCTTGTCACCGGAGAAGACCTCGATCGACCACCATTCAGCCATCTGCTGCCTCCCTGAAACGACTGGCGTAAACACGATAGTACGCCTTTAGCGGCGCTATGAAAAAGGCATATGTCACACATGACGACAGCTCTGCCCATAAGGCAAAAATCGTTATATATAACGAACGTAAGGTTGCGACTCGGTCACGCCAACAGCATCGTTTGCAGTGCTCCGCGATCGTCGATACGTTCACGGCATGGCGGCAGACGAACGGCGGCACGTGCTCGCGATCGGCGGTGGCATGCTTATGCCCCGCGAAGCGATCCCTCTTCAGGTGAAGTACGCGATGGAACTAAGCGGTCAGGAGCGGCCGAAGCTATGCGTGATTAACACCGCCGTCGGCGACGACCCGAACGCCTACCTGCGCTTCTATGACCGCCTCGCGGAAACGCCCGCACGGGTGCGGCACCTGGCTCTGTTCCCGATGCCGAACGTGTCCGACCCAGAGGACTTCCTGATGTCGCAGGATGCGATCTTCGTGGGCGGCGGCAGCGTCGCCAACATGCTCGCGGTCTGGCGAGTACACGGGATCGACGAGATCATGCGCAAGGCCTGGCAGGCGGGGATCATCCTGGCGGGCTCCTCGGCCGGAGGCATCTGCTGGTTCACGAGCGGCACCACGGACTCGTTCGGCGTCAAGCTTCGGCCGTTCACCGACGGCCTCGGGATGCTGCCAGGATCCTTCTGCCCGCACTACCACTCAGAGCCCGAGCGCCGTCCGCTCTACCACCGCCTCGTCGCGGAGGGCGCGCTGCCCGGCGGCCTTGCCTGCGACGACGGCGCGGCCGCCCACTTCATCGACGACACGCTCAGCGAACTTGTCTCCGACCGCCCCGAGGCGACCGCTTACCGGGTCGACCCGGGCGGCCCGGGCGGCCCAGGCGGCTGCACCGAGACCCAACTGCCCGTCCGTTTCCTCGGCGCCTAGCCCATACCCGAAATTTCCGGAATGCCGGGCGCGGTTTTTGCGCCCGGCATTCCGATGGCAGGAAGGCGGCGTGCCGCCTTTTGCTGTTATCCGCACTTAGGTGCCGCGTCGGCGAGAGCGCCATCTTCCGCTATCACACGCGCCCCGGGAGTGCGACTTTACTCACTCTCCGCATGGACATTGCTGGCATTTCGGAACGAAAAATAGTCACTGGGTGCGCAAAGTGAACACCAGATGCCTGGTGGGACTGATGGCGTATGGACGCGCTTCTTCCGCGCGGAAGAAGCGCGTCCATAATCCCGCAAGCGCGTTTCCCCCGGTCGCGCGAGACGGGTGAAGGGGTGCGCGTAGGCACGGGACCGTTCCGAAACTTTCGAATTACTCTTTTTTCGCCGTGACTCGGTGCAGCGACCAGGCCAGAGCGGCGAAGACGAAGATTGGCAGCAACCACCAGACGTTCGCCTTGGCGGCATGGGTCAAGATGGCGGTCAGCCCGAGGCCGGCCACCACGAGCGCGGCGACGTGCCAGTCGTCGCCGATGATGAAGTCGTACCAGAACGCCCCGAACGACTTAAGGTGTTTCATGAGCCCACAACCTCCGATTCCGGTGCGGAAACAGTGACGGGCGCCTTGCGGGAGTGCAGCCAGAAGACGTAGCCGAAGCAGATCACCGCGACCACGGGGACGAGTACGAGCAGTGCCGCGTCGTTGCCTGGCCACTTCACGCCCGCGCCCTCGGCGCCCCAGAAGGTGCCGAACGAGGTGAGCATGACGCCCACCGCGAACTTCATCCAGTTCTCGGGCACCTTGGTCAGCGGGGCCTTGAGCGCGACGCCCGCCACGGCGACCACGACGATGGCGGCGGCCGCGCCGATGACCGCGGCGCCGATGTCCTTCTGGTTGGCGCCGAAGGTGATCACGATGAAGACGACCTCGAGCCCCTCGAGGAGCACGCCCTTGAATGCGAGGGTGAAGGCATACCAGTCGTTGACGCCGCGCTTGGACTCCTTGGTGGCGGCCTCGGCGGCGGCGACCTCCCGCAGGTAGGCGCTCGCCTCGTCGTGCAGCCCCTTGTAACCGGTGGCGCGGAGCACCGCCTTGCGCAGCCATTGCAGGCCGAAGATTGCCAGCAGCGCGCCGACTACCACGCGGAGGGCGGTCAGCGGCAGGTAGGTGATCGACGGGCCGACCGCGGCGGTGACCACGGCGAGCACCACCAGGGCGACCGCGCCGCCCTGGAAGGTGGACTTCCACTCTCGGGTGATCCCGGCGGCCAGGACGATGGTGAGAGCCTCGACCGCTTCTACCACGCAGGCGATGAAGACGGTGAGGATCAAGGGGAGGGCATTCAACGAATCTCCTCAGCTGGGTCAGGGACAATGGGCCGGTGACGAGTCATCAAGACCAGACCGCCGCCGCCCCCGCGAACGGTGAGAGCGCCAACCCGGGCTGGCTGCTGCTGATCTACCGTGTGCCACCGGAACCGACCAGGTTGCGCTCCACAGTGTGGCGCCGCATCAAGTCGCTTGGCGCGATTTACCTGCAGAACTCGGTGGCGGCACTGCCGGCGAGCCCGGCGGCGGAGCGATCCCTGCGCAGGCTGCGCAAGGAGATCACGGACATGTCCGGAACCGCGATGCTGATCTCCGCCGCCGTGCTCGCGGGCGAGGCCGACGTGCGCGGCGCGTTCCAGGCGGCGCGCAACGCCGAGTACGAGGAGATCGTCGACAAGTGCGAGGACTTCCTGCGGGGGGTCCAGAAGGAGTACGACGAGAACCACTTCACCTATGCCGAACTCGAAGAGAACGAGGTCGACCTGGTGAAGCTGAAAAACTGGCTCGCGAAGATCGTCGAGCGGGACGTGTTCGGCGCGGACGGGCGGTCGGCCACCGAGCGCGCGGTCGAGTCGTGCGAGCAGACGCTCGAGGCATACGCCGCCCGGGTCTACGCCGAGGAGGCCGAAGGACAGTGACACCTCTCAATAGTAACAGTCGTTAGATTTAAGAAGTAACCAATGTTCTTCCCATGTTGTGACAATCGGTTCACTATTTGGCTAACTTGCGGACACCTCCGGGTTGCCTCGACTCCGCAGACTCGTGGCCATGAACCGTACGTACCGGCGCACTCGGCTGCGCCTGCTCGCCGGCGTCTCCGGCGCCGTCGCCATGTCAGTTATCGCGGTGGCAGGCTGCTCGTCGAGCTCATCGAGCTCGACGTCGACCGCCGCTACGTCCTCCTCCCCCGCTGCCGCCTCGGTGGCCGCCTCCGCCTCGTCGTCGTCCGCCACCCCGGTGGTACCGCTTGTCGTCTATTCGGCCCAGGGCTACGACTCGGCGATGACCAAGGCGTTCAGCAAGGCCACCGGCATCCCGGTCCAGCTCGACGACAACTCGACGGGACCGCTGCTCACCCAGATCGAGGCCTCCAAGAACAACCCCAAGTGGGGGCTGCTCTGGGTTGACGGCGCGACCGCGTTCGCCGGCCTCGACCAGCAGGGCCTGCTGCTCAAGGGGTTCGAGCCGAGCGTCACGTGGAACTCACTCGGCACCGCGTCCCTGCCGTCGGACAAGAGCTACACCCCGACCGGCGTAACGCTGATGGCGGCGATGGTCTACGACAAGACCAAGGTGTCTGACCCACCGGCCACCTGGCAGGCGCTGCTGTCTTCGCAGTGGAAGGGCGCCGTCGGCATGAACGACCCGTCCCAGTCGGGGCCGACCTACCCGTTCATCGCCGGCCTGATGAACTACCTGGGCGGCGTGTCCGCGGGCGAGAAGTACTTCACGTCGCTGAAGGCCAACGGGCTTGTCATCAACCCGACGAACGGCCCGACGCTGCAGGCGCTGACCAGCGGGCGGATCAAGCTCGCGCTCGTGCAGAGCTCGGCGGGCATCGGCGCCGGGTTCACCGACAAGAACCTGGTCGTCAAGTACCTCAACCCGGTCACCGTGTTGCCGTCCGCGCTCGGCATCGACGCGAAGGCGCCGGCCGCCGAGCAGGCCGAGGCGGAGAAGTTCATCTCGTTCGTGCTGTCGGCCGCCGGCCAGAAGGTCATGCAGTCCGGTGACCCGACCGGCGACTCGCTGTACTACCCGGTGGTCTCCGGCGTCAGCCCGCTGCCGGCGCTCCCCTCGCTCGCCGCCACCAAGACGCAGGCCATCAACCCGTACACCTGGGGTCCGCAGGAGGCGACCATCAACACCTGGTTCGACTCCAACATCGTCCGTTGAAAGCTGTTACTCCTGGGGGGGCGACCCCCCTGGACCCCCCCGCGCATGGGGGTGCTGCCCGCCCCCCCATTCCCCCCCGGGCCGGCCGGCGAAGCGCTTCGCGCTTCTCGCCGGCCGGCTTCGGCCGCGGGCTGGCGCCCGCCAGGCTCGGCATGCCGATCTTCTGGCTGATCCTGTTCCTGTTCATCCTGCTGCCGTGCGCCTGCTTCCTTGTCCTCTGCCTCTCCCCCAGGCTCTTCGACCAGGGCAGCCAGTGGTTCACGCTGACCTACCTACGACAGGCCCTGACCAGCTCTAACGCCGTCGCCATCGGCAACTCGCTGTGGGTATCAAGCGCGGCCGCCGCGATCGGCGTCGCCATTGGCTTCCCCGTCGCCTGGCTGGCGGCACGCACCACGATGCCCGGCCGCCGCCTGGTCAGCGGCGGCATGTGGCTAGCGCTGCTGCTGCCGTCCTGGCTGCCGGCGATCGGCTGGGTGCGCCTCGTGCAGCAGGACGGCGTGATGTACCGGCTCGGCCTGAACTGGCCGTGGGTCACCCACCTGGTCATGGGACCGTTCGGCGTCACGCTGCTGCTCGGGCTGCGCTGCGTGCCGTTCTCCTACCTGGCGATCAGCGGCGCGCTTAACGGTCTCGGCCAGGAGTTCGAGGACGCGGCCCGGGTACACGGCGCGTCGCAGTGGCGGACGCTGCGGCTGATCGCGGTGATCCTCGCGCCCGCCATCATGTCCGCGCTCGCCATCGGGTTCGCCGAGTCGATCAGCGACTTCGGCATCGCCGCCACGCTGGCGTACCAATCGAACTTCACGCTCGGCACGTACGCGCTCTACGCGGCTATCAACAACTTCCCGCCCAGCTTCCCGCTGGCGGCCGGCATGTCCTGGCTGCTTGTCGCCGCCGTCTCGATCCCACTGTTCCTGCAGGCGCGGGCGCTGCGCGGCCGGTCCTACGCGATCTTGTCGGGGCGGACGAGGCAGGCGGTGCGGCGGCGGCTCAGCCGCGTCGAGGCCGTGGCCGCAGGCTCTGGGCTCGCGCTGTTCTTCCTCGTCATCTTGGGCATCCCCGCGTTCGGCGCCGTCTCCGCGTCGCTGCTCGGCGACTACGGCGGCTCCTTCTCGCTGACGCTGTCCAACTACACGGCGCTGTTCCAGCAGCCCGGGCTGATCGGCCCGCTCGAACGGTCGATCATCTACGGCGTGATCGTCGCCTTCGTGACGGTCTTCCTCGGGTTCATCGTCGCGCGGATGCTGTCGCAGCGGCGCACCACGGCCACCGGGCTGATGGACTACATGCTGCTCGCCTCGGTGGCGCTGCCTGGCGTGGTCTTCGGCGCGGGCTACATCTTCGCCTACAACCTGCCGATCATGTCCACGCTGCACATCAACCTGTACCAGACGGTGCAGCTGCTTGTCATCGCCTACATCGCGTCCTCGCTGCCGACCAACGCGCGGGTGCTCGTCGGGTCGGTCTCCCAGATCCAGGGATCGCTGCAGGACGCCGCGCGGGCGCACGGGGCCGGCGCGATCGGCGCCTGGGCGCGCGGCGTGCTGCCCATCCTGTCCCGGCCGATCATGATGGCCTGGCTGTATACGTTCTGCGGCGTGTTCCTCGAGCTGCCGCTCTCGCAGCTGCTCTACGCGCCTGGCTCGCCGCCGGCCTCGATCGCCATCGAGGACAACCTGTCCAACTATCACTTCGGCGTCGGCATGGCCCAGGCCGTGCTCGCCGTGGCCATCGCGTTTGGCGTCGTCGCCGTCGTGCTCGGCGGCTACCGCCTGCTCGCGCCCCGGGGCTGGCAGAGAATAGGACAGACCATCCGTGGCTGGGACCGTCTATAGCCGCGACCGCCCGAGCGGCGGCTTTTTGAGTACTGGAGGAACGGACCGTGGCTGAGCCCATCTCGATCGCGTCGCTTACCAAGACGTACCCCGGTGGCAGCGTGCCCGCGCTCAAGTCCGTCTCACTCGACGTCGCGCCCGGCAGCTTCCTTGTGCTGCTCGGCCCGTCGGGGTCAGGGAAGACGACGCTGCTGCGCAGCCTGGCAGGCATCGAGCGGATCGACAGCGGGACGATCACCATCGGCTCGCGGGTGGTGGCCGACGGGCGGACTCATGTGCCGCCCGAGCAGCGCGACCTGTCGATGGTCTTCCAGGACTACGCGCTCTGGCCGCATCTGAACGCGGGGGACAACGTCGCCTTCGCGCTGCGGCGGCGGCGCCTTCCCCGGACGGAGTGCCGGGCACGGGCGGCGGTCATGCTGGACCGGGTCGGGCTCGGCGAGTTCGCGAAACGGTATCCCAACGAGCTGTCGGGCGGCCAGCAGCAGCGGGTCGCGCTCGCCCGTGCGCTGATCGCGGACACCGGACTTATCCTCTGCGACGAGCCGCTCTCCAACCTGGACGCCGACCTGCGCGAGCGGATGCGGGTGGAGATCTCCTCGCTGGTCAGGGAGGCCGGCGCGACCACCGTGTACATCACCCACGACCAGGCGGAGGCGTTCGCGCTCGCCGACCGCATCGGGGTGCTCGAGGAGGGCGTGCTCGTGCAGTTCGGTACGCCTGAAGACGTCTACAACCACCCGGCTACCCCGTTTGTCGCCCGGTTCACCGGGCTGGCGGGCGAGGTTCGGGTGAAGGTTGTGGCGCATGGAGCGGACGGGACCGTGGAGATTACCGCGGCCGGCGCCGCCGCGCTGCCACGGCTGCGGCCAGTCTCCGTGGCTCTGGCCAGGTCAGCGGCGGGCATCTACGGCGGCACGGCCACCGAGGACGGCAAGGTCACCGGTTACGACACAGCGGCCGGGGACGACACGGCCGCCAGGCACGCGCTGCGAGCCGGCGAGGATGCTCTGCTCGCGATCCGGCCGACCGGCGTCCACCTGGCCGGGTCCGCCGCGGATCCACGCCACCTGACCGGCCGGGTGGCCGACGTCGCGTTCCGCGGCCGTGGCTACGAGTACGCCATCGACCTGCCTGGGCTTGGCAGGCTTACCGGCGTGTTCGCCCGGCATCGCGCCGACCGCGGCGACGAGGTCGATATGCACCTGGAACCGGAAGGCTGCCATCTGTTCCCGGCCGAGTCCCCGGCCAAGAACGACGCCGCATCCCACGCTCCCGCCCTCACATCCTGAAATGCAGCGTCGCGCCGGACCGGGCCGGGCCGCGGCACGCTTCTTGCTGTTATCCACCGGGATTGCGCTGTGCGGACGCCGATCTTCCCGGAAATCGCTAGTGCTGAAGGTCTGACCGGTTATAGGCGGTCAGACCTTCAGCGTTATCAAATCCGGCCGCGGATGACGGCATCTGGCAGCCCGCCTCACGGGTCCGTGTGATGATAAGTGACGCTATTTCCGACACGCGGACAACGGGGGGTCGTCCCCCCGGGCGATGACTGTGCCATCGGGCCCGCACGGCCGGACATCCGGAGGTATGGGGTCGTCCTCGTCGATACCTCGTCCGCCCGCACGCGCGGACATCGGGGTATGGGGTCGCTCTCCCGTCGATACGTCGTCCGGCCGGACGGGCCCTCTTGCGATCGCGGTTTTTGCGATC
>Ga0302314_10014772_pt1 | contig 13322 bp, 7 predicted proteins | sample III_Palsa_N2_3_FD_200533 | JGI IMG/M metagenome (GOLD analysis project Ga0302314, IMG submission 200533) | Peat permafrost microbial communities from Stordalen Mire near Abisko, Sweden - III_Palsa_N2_3 | ecosystem: Environmental > Terrestrial > Soil > Palsa > Peat permafrost | place: Sweden...
CCCAGCAGCACGCCGAGCGCCGATCCGGCACCACAGTGATGGTTATCGTCGCTCGAGGACGAAGGGGCTGAGGAGCCGGCGGTCGCAGCGGTGGTGGTTCCGCCCGTCGCGGTGCCGCTTGTTGCGGTCGCCGTACCGGTCGAGGTGGTCGCTGCTGCGCTGATGGTATAGGTCGCGGTCGCAGTGTTGGCAGCCATGCTCGCGAAGGTGCTGGTTGCGGCCAACGTATTCACCGTGGTCGTCGCGCTGATGGTCAGCGGCGCGGAGTAGACCGGCGAGCTGGTGGTCGGGGTCGTGCCGTCGACAGTGTAGTAGATGGTGGTGGTGGGGGTGGCGCAGCTGAGGATCACCGACTGCGTGCTGGAATAGGTGCCGGTTGGGACACTGAACGTCGGAGCCGCCACGACCAGCGGAACGGTCTCCATCGGCACATTGGTCGCTGCAAATGTGCTGTTCAATCCGGTGTCAGGATTGAGCGTGGAGGTATCGCTCGAGAAGGCGACGGTGGGGTAGTAGCGCACCTCGCGCACCGTCATCTGCCAGGTTGTGGTATTGACGGTCGCCAGGTCGAACGACAGCAGGGTGTCAGGGGTCGCATCCGCTGCGCCGGTGGTCGGAGCCGAGGATGCCGCAGAGAGCTGACCCTTCATGGGCGAATCTATGCGGAAGCAGTTGAGCTTGAGGTCGTGGTTGCCACCGTTGTAGGTGTACATCTCATTGAAATTGGTGTGCCCATGGAAGTAGGCGACGATGTTGGGATGCGTCTTGATCCAGGTGGACATCGCCACCTGCTCGACCTGGGTCGAGGAGCCGCCGGCGAACTCCGTCTGATCGATGACGTCGGATACCACGCACTCGTAGTCCTGAGGAGCGCCGACGGCGGTCGGCGGACCGGCGGTGGTCTGCGAGTAGGGCGACGTGGTCGCAGGGGGGGACATGAGCTTGGGATCGACGTCAGGGTAGCAGTGCGTGAAGAGGATGACCGGAGTCGTCAACGGCACCGAGGCGAGGTTGGCGTCGATCCACTTGCGATTGCCCGAGTCGGGCCACGCCGATATCGAGACGAAGTGGATGCCACCGATGTCCAGCGAGTAGTTCGGCTTGTTGATCCAGGCTCCTGCGGAATTCTGGGCGGTGAAGTAGGACTGGGTGTAGGTCCCGGGGGTGATAGGCGATGCGTTCTGGGCGATAGCCAGGAGCTGACGCATCGAATCGTCATCGATTGTCGAGGTGTCAGGGCTGCCGGGCGTCGGTGTCGCGCCGTTGCTGCCGTTGGCGATATACTGTTGGCCGATGGCGTTGGAGATGTCGTGGTTGCCGGGCGAGAGCAGGAAGGGGGTCGGATTGTTGGCAGGATTCCTGAGCGTAAGCCCGGTCAGGTAGGTCGAGTTGAAGTTGCCCCAGCTGGCCGTGGCATCCTGGAGCTCGTTGACCGATTCGCTCGACGGGGCCCCGGTGGCAGCCGATTCGAAGCGGTTGGCCATGTCGCCGGTGACCGCCACCAGGTCGATCGGACCGACCGTGGTGCCAGCGCCGACGCCGCCATCGCTGGGGTAGGTCATGGCCGAGAGCCCGTTGACCGCTGCAGCCATGATGGCGTTGACCGACACCGCGTCCTTGTCGGTCCCGCCATCAGGGACGGCGGTCTTGCGGGTATAGCCGAAGTGCACATCGGACAGGATGACGAACTGCACATCCGCGGCGGCAGCCTGCACTCCTGAGCAAAGGGCAATTGCCAAGAGGCCCAGCGATGGGACCACGACGCGTGAACGGACGGCAGACAGGAGGGCGGACATCGGCGTCATGATCAGGGATCCTTGGAGGAGGCGCACTGCGCTCCGGCGATGGGTTGATGAGAATGTCGAATAGCGGGAGTGTATGAAAATCATATGAGCACTCCGCGAACGTTCATGGAATCATCGAATATGTATCGTACGCAGTGAGTACTCGCGGATCGCGACGCGATGCGTATTGCAATACATCAGGTCTTCACATCATGCGCCACCGCTGCATGCAGACACCTGATGACCATGGTATGATGACCTCCGCTCAAGCGCAGACGATGAATGTTCGGTTAATGCCGCGACACGCCGATCATGGCGGGGCACGGGGCACGGCGTTGGCAACATGAGCATGGCCCTCGTGATGCGTGTGCTGGGTATTCTGGTCATCGCCTGTGGCGTCATCGCTGCAGCGCTGCTGGTCGGCGCGCGCATCATCGCTGGGGTGGAGCTCAGGAGCTGGTGCACCGTGCTCGCCGGAGCCTACGTGCTGTGCTTGGCCGGTCTCGTCCCAGCGTGGCTGCTGACCAGCGGCCGGCTGGTGGCGGAACGTCTCCGTGCTGCGAGCGCCTCCGCACCGGGGGTTGTACAGCCGGCGGTCGATCATGAGACGCAGCTGCGCGATGACGCCGCGTGGCCCCAGACCTTGGCGGTGGCATTGCCGGTCGCGGTAGTCCTGGTCGCCGTGACGCGTATTGCGCCGCAGTCGGGACCTGCTCCCGGGATGCTGCTTGCGGCGATTCTCAGCTTCGCCCTGATCTTTCCGACCGTCGTGGTCGAACGCTTGCTTGCCGAGGTCCCGCTGGAAGTGCTACCGGAGCGCCCGGGCCTGCTGCGCCTGCTGCGCATACCGAGCGCCTGCGCCACGCTGTGCGGACTGTCGCTGCTCGCCACCAGCATGGGTTGGAGCAGCGCCTGGCTCGTGCAATGGGTGGCCTATGGGCTGGTGGGTCTGATCGCGGTGGAATTGGGACTGCGCGCACTGCTGCACGGTGTGCTCGGCTCGCATCAGCTGGTCTCGTGCGCCGACAGCCTGATCGCCGGGGCGGTCCTGACCCGGCGCAATCCGATCGTGGCGATCCACGCGGGTATGCGCGAGCGGTTCGGCGTCGATCTCACTCGCAGTTGGTCGGCGCACATCATCGGACGCGCCACACCGTGGGTGCTGCTGGGCATCCTGCTGCTGGGCTGGGCGCTGAGTGCGGTCAGCGTCGTGCCACTGGGCAGCCGCATGGTGCTTGATGGCGGCAGTGGGGTGCGGGTGCTCCCGGCCGGGGCGCATTGGCATGTGCCGTGGCCCTTCACCACGCGGGTGCTGATCGAGGATGGCCACATCCATGAAACTCTGCTCGGGGACCTTGAGGCACCGCTGCCGGCGATCGGACCGCAGGATGAGCCGGCGGTGGCCTTCGACCGGCGCTGGGATGTGGCGCATCCCGCGGAATCCAATTTCCTGGTGCCGGCCGTCGCCACCGCTGGTACCGGTCAAGGCTTCCGGGTGATTTCAGGCGACGTGCGCGTGCAGTGGTGCATCGGGCGCAGCGATGCGGATGCGGTCCTGGCCGTTTCGCGCCTGGCTGAGCTCGACCTGGTGGTGGCGCAGGCGGCGCGCCGCGCCCTGACCCGGACCTGCGCTGCGCACCCCCTGGTCAGCCTGATGGGTGTGGACCGCGACCGCCTCGGCGAGGAGCTGCGCCTCGCGGTGCAGGCCGACATCGATCAGCTCGCCGGAGGCCGCAGCGGCCTTGATGTGGTCGCGATCGTGGTCGACGCCCTGCACCCGCCGGTCGGCGCGGCGGTGGCCTATCAGAATGTGCAAGCCGCTGAGATCACGGCCCTGGCGACTGTCGCGACCGCGCGCGCCGCTGCGGCCAAGAGCGCCAGCCTGGCTGCGGTAGCGGCCCTGGTACGGCTCTCCGACGCGCAGGCGACCGCCAGCGAGGCCGTGACCCGGGCCCATGCCGATGCGCTGCGTTTCGACCTGGAGCGCCGCTCCTGGGCCGCGCAGCGCAGCGCCCTGGGCACGGAGCGCTATCTCGCGGCCTTCACCCGCAGCTTCACTGGCAAGCCCTTGATCCTGCTCGATGCCCATCTCGACCTCACCCAGGTGCCGGGCCTCGAGCTGATGCCGCTTCCGTATCAGACCATCCGCGACGCCATGCCCCCAGGCCCGGCGTCGAGCCCACCTGCACATCCCGAGCATGCACCATGATTCCCGATCACGTCCGTCGCTCCTGGCCCCGTTACCTCGTCGCAGCCGGCCTGGTGGGCATGGCCCTGGTCGCAGCCAGTGCCGTGCCGGTGCGCACCGGGGATGCGGTCGTAGTCACCCGACTCGGGGCCCCGGTCCGTGTCGTCGCCGCCCCGGGCCTGACCTGGATTCTGCCAGCCCCCTTGGAGCGCGTGCTGCGCATCAATTGCCGGCTGCGCACCACCGCCACCGGCAGCCATGAGGTCCTGACCAAGGATGGCCTCAGCCTGGTCGTCCAGGTCTATGCCGCATGGCGCATCTCGGCCGATGCGGGGACGGTGCTGCGCTACGTGCGCGCCACCGGCGGCGATGGCGACAGCGCCGCGAACCAGTTGCGGACGCTGCTGAATTCCGCCCTTGAGACCGTCTCAGGACGCTTCCAGTTGTCGGACCTGGTCAACACCGATCCCGCCCAGGTGCGCCTGGTCGACTATGAGGAGCTGGTGCGCAACCGGGTGGCGACAGCCGCAGGTCCGACCCTCGGTATCGAGGTGGTGCAGGTCGGCATCGAGCGCCTGCTGCTGCCGGAAGTCACGCTCCAGGCCACGGTCGCACGCATGGCCGAGGAACGCCGGGTGGTGGCCGAAGAGCGCCAGGCCGCCGGACGGCGCGCTGCGGCGGCGATCACCGCGCAGGCCGACAAGGATGCCCGCATCACCCGCGCCGGAGCCGAGCAGGAGGCGTCGCAGATCGAAGCGAACGCCAAGGCCGTGGCCGCCGACATCTACGGGAGGGCGTACAGCGCCGACCCCGACCTCTATGTGTGGCTGCGCACCCTGGATGCGCTGACCACCACCTTGGCGGGCAATGCGCGCCTGGTGCTCTCGACCGCCAGTCCGCCATTCCAGGCGCTCGTGTCCCCGGTTCCGCCGGTGCCAACCACCGTCACGGCAGGACGCGCGCCATGAGCACTGCTCGGGCGCTTGAATCCGCCGCGACGCGCACCACTGGCGTCCTGTGGCTAGCAGCAGGATTGGTCGGCCTGCTGTGGCTGGTCTCAGGCATCAGCACCGTTGAGCCGGGCAGTCGTGCGGTGGTATTGCGCTGGGGGGCGGTGGATCGTGTCATCACTTCCGGGCTGGTCGTGGCCTGGCCCCTGCCGCTGGAGACGATTGTACGCATTCCCGGGTCCGAGCGCACCCAGTCCACCCTGATCCGCCACTTCGCCTCCCCCGCAAGCGCCTTCCGCATTGCTGACGTGGCGAATCCCAGCGGCGGCGCTGCGCCTTACGACGCGCCCCTCATTGCTACCGCCAGTACACCGGGCTGCCTGACGGGCGATGCCGGCATGGTGCACCTGACCGGTACGGTGGTGTGGACGGTGAGCGAGCCGCGACTCTTCGCCGCACTGATCGGCGATGGGCCGACGACCATTGTCCTGGCCCTGGAGCGCTGCTTCGCCGCAGCCGCGGTGGCAGCTTGCGCGCGGCGCAGCGTCGATGGCGTGCTGGTGGTCGGGACCGAGGTCGTTGACGACCAGGCGGCGCAAGCCCGGGACCACCTGCGCGGCGAGCTGCTGACCGACCTCAACCGGCGCCTTGAGGCCCTGAACCTGGGCATCACTGCGCAGCGCATCGATCTCGTGGTCGAGCTGCCGGACGCCGCCAAGCCGGCTTTCGCCGAGGTCCTCACGGCGGCGCAGTCGGCTGAGCGGGCAGTGGCGACCGCGCGCGCTAGCGCCGAGCGCACCCGTCAGGAGGCGCTGCAGGCACGTGCCCAGCGTCTGACCGACGCCACCGCAACGGCCCAGGAGCTGATCTCCGGCGCACACGTCGCCACCGATGTGGTCATCAGCCTTGCTCAGGAGCACGATCCGCGGCGTCAGTTCCTGCTGCGTGAACGTATCTATCACGACTTCCTCGATACCGTCTTGCACCAGGCGGGGCAGGTTACCCTGGTGGCGAGCGGTACGCCCAGCGTGCTGTGGCTGATGCCATTGCTGCAACCAACCAGTGCGCAGCCAGGAAACCGGCCATGAAGCCCTCAGCGCTCTTCCATCAGGCGCGCGCGATCGATCCTTTGGGCGCAGCGGACAGGCTGGGAGTCCTGGCCGGGCCTTCGTCTGCCACCGGGCATCAGCACGATGAGACCTGTGGCCATCACCATCATGTCGACATCGGCCTGCTGACTGGCCGCGAGCGTTTCCTGCTTGGAGCCCGCCTGGTCGTGGCGCTGTGCGCGGTCGGTTTGCTGGTGCTCGCCGCGGTGGTGCGCTGGCTGCGTCCGGGTGAAGGCGAGCTGGCGCAGTGGGTGGCCATGGCGGCGGCGGCCCTGGTCAGCGTACCGGTCTTCAGCGCCGCGCTGCGTTCCCTGCGCTCTCCAGGTCTGCATGGCACGACCGACCTGCTGGTGGCCATGGCGCTGATCGCCGCCTGGATGATCGGCGATCTCGAGACGGCGGCGCTGGTGCCGCTGGCTATGGTCATCGGCCATGCCATCGAGGAGCGCAGCCTGCTTGGCTCGCAGGAGGCCCTGGCAGCGCTCACCGGCCTGACGCGTGGGGTGGCACGGCGCCTCGACGCGCAGGGCGCGACCACCGTTGTTGATGGCGATCGGCTCACTCCCCAGGACCGCATCGAGCTGCGGCCGGGCGACCGCTGCCCGGTCGACGGGGTGGTCGAGTCAGGCCATTCGAGCATCGACACGGCACCGATCACCGGCGAATCGGTACCGCAGGACTGCGGTCCTGGGGATCGCGTCCTGGCCGGAGGCATCAACCAGGGCGGCCGCCTGGTGGTGGTGGTCGAGCGCATCGGCGCCGAGACCGCACTTGGCCGGGTGGTGGCTCTGATGCAGGATGCGGAGCGCTCCAAACCGGAGATCACGCGCCTGCTCGACCGCTTTGCCGGCGCCTACCTGCTGCTGGTCATGTTGAGCGCGATCCTGCTCGGGATTGCCACCGGCTCGGCCACGGTGCTGATGGCGAGCCTGGTCGCAGCCTGCCCCTGCGCCCTGGTGGTGGCGGCGCCAGCCACCGCGGTAGCGGCGATCGCGGCCGCGGCTCGACGTGGCATCCTGGTCAAGAACACCGCCTTCCTCGAACGTCTGGCCAGTTGCGACAGCATCATCTTCGACAAGACGGGGACCCTCACCGAAGGCCAGCTCACGGTCCTTCCCGAAGATGCTGGTCGGCTGACGCGCGCGGCGCGGCGCATGGTTGCGGCCCTGGGCCGGGCCAGCAGCCATCCCGTAGCCCAGGCCTGCGCCACCCTCGACATGTCCAGTCCGCACGCCGGGCTGAGCGGAGTCCAGGAGGTCTCCGGGCAGGGCATCGGCGGTGTGGTCGATGGGCAACCCGTCCTGCTTGGTCGCGCCGCCTTCCTGACCGCCCACGGCCTGACCGTGCCGGTGGCACCAATCCATGATGGTCCGGTGGTGGCGCTGGCGATTGCCGGGCAGTGGCAGGCCTGGTTGCGGCTGCGCGACCGGCCTCGCCCCGAGGCGATGGAGGCCTTGCAGGAGCTCCGCATCCTCGGTTTCGACCGCCAGGTGCTGTGCACCGGCGATCACCTGGCGGTTGCCCAGGCGATCGGCGCAGAACTCAAACTCAGCGATGTCCACGCCGAGGCTCTGCCTGCCGACAAGCTCATGCGGGTTCGATGCGAGATCGCCGCCGGTCATCAACCCGTAGTCGTGGGCGATGGCATCAATGACGCCCTGGCGCTCAAGGCCGGGGTGGTGGGCATCGCGGTCGGAGGACGCAGCAGCGATGTGGCTGCGGCGAGCGCGGACCTTGCGCTGATCGACGGCAACTTGCGCCGCCTCGGCCAGGCCGTGCGCCTGGCCAGGACCTGCCGGAGCTCGATCATCGTCTCCCTCACCATCGCGGCACTGTGGACGCTGGCGATCATCATCCTGGCGGCGTGCGGTCTGATCTCACCGTTCGCTGCCGCCATCCTGCACAATGTCGGCACCGTGGCGGTGATCCTGAATGCCGGACGCATCATCGCCGTGGCGTGATCCCACCATGAGGACTACAGGCGGGAGAAGTGGAGGTCCCATTTGATCTGGCCGTGCCCCAGCTCCAGCGCCAAGGCATGGAAAGCATCTCCGTCATGTCGCACTGGGCGGATGCGCCGCACAACAGCTCGCTTCGATGGCGCGCGAACGACAGGCGAATAGCAGACGACTAGAGAGGGGCTCCAGTCCACCTGCACAGGGGGGTCTCTCTAAGTACTGTCACACAAATGAGATAATGGCGACCTGGAAGGGTCTTGAACCCTCGATCCTGCCGTGACGGCCGATCCTGGTCTTATGAGTTGCTGTATCGCAGCATGAGCGATTCGGTAGTCCTGCCCCAGTCGGGCCTGGGCGGCGATCTCGTCATCTTGGCCCCCGGCCTCCATCAGGGTACGGAGGTTGACTTTGGCTTGCATCATCCACGGCCGACCGCACAGGAATGGTTCAGCAGGAGCGTGGGTATGATGCGACCTTGCGGTCGTACTGAGATGGTCAGATCTGCCACAACATGCGAGCTGAAACGGACCGCCGCTACGGGCAGGTGCGGGCGGCACCGGTCCTCAGGGCGCCGGTCGGGCCGTCGGCCCGGGGCGCGCCGCTGCCGGCCGCGCCGAAACGGTCACGGCACTGGCCTCGATCGAGAAAATCGACTGGGTGAGGCCTGCGCTGCGGATCTCCTGCACCGTCAGCCGGCCATCAACGCACACCCAGCCGTCGGCCAGCGCCAGATCCAATCCGCGGGCATACCTCACCACCACCACATGCTGGATGCGAGGCGGCCCTCCGAAGCAGCAGGACTGGCCGTCGGTCAGGGCGAAGCGCAGCGCACTGCTGTTGTCGGCGTTCAGGTCCCACGGCGTGACCGTGCCACGCATCCGCACCTGCATGCCATCGAGCGCGAGCACGTCCTGGGGGATGTTGCCACCCACCAGCGGATCGTAGGGGAAGTTGCCCAGCTGGGGGCAGCTCAGCTCGCGTCGTTCGCCCGGCCGGGGAGGTGCCTGGGGCACACGCTCGAAGCCGGCTGTGCCATCCGCAGCCATGGCTGGGCTCGTGAGCGGAAGCAGGAGCAGGAGTGTTGCCAGGATGCTCCCGGACCAGCGCCCCGCCCTGCGTACGGCCTGGCTCAACACAGCTGCTCCGCGACCATCTGGCGGCCAGCGACATATCCGGGCACCAGCCCCGCCAGGGCCGCCGCCGCCCCGGCCAGCAGCACCACCAGCAGATCGGGCCACCCCGGCTGCCACCAGGGCGCGCCACCACCGAGACGAGCTCGCATCCACCACTCGACCACCGCCATCAGCAGGTGCGCCGGCACCAGTCCACATACGGCACCGAGCAGTCCGCACAGCGCGGCCTCGCTGCTGATCAGGGTCAGGAGCCAGCGCCGTGAGGCGCCCAGTGCGCGCAGCGTGGCCAGCTCCAGGGCCTGGGCGTGCACCGCGTGGTAGGAGCTCAACAGGACCCCGAGCGTCGCCATGCTCAGGACCAGGGCGACCAATGCGGCGCCGAGGCGCAGCGCCGGCGCGAGCAGGGTGCGCGACAATCCGGCCAGGATCAGGGTCGGATTGACCGCCATGGCCTGATCGCCGCTGTTGACCCGATAGAGGATGCTCTGCGCGCTGAACTCTCCCCGGCTGCGCACCAGGATCATCGACAGCCGCCGTTCCGTGACCGGCAGCCCGAGCTGAACGGTGCCATCCGCGGCGACCCGGGAGGGGGGAGGGTCCTGATCGCCATCCGGGACCTCGCCTGAGCCGGACGCGCCGGCACTGGCCGATCCCGCAGCGGCCGCACGCACGAGCGCCTGGTCATGCAACCCGCGCTCATGCTCATCGATCGACCAGAAGCCGGCGAGGGTCACGAATACGCAGCGGTCGAAGACCGTGCCGGTAGGCGCGAGCACACCGACGATGGTGAAGGAGCGCTGGTGCACCTCGTTGGGATCGATGCCATCGCCGGTGCCGTGCGTCGGCCGGAAGCTGGCTCCGATCTCCAGACCGGTGAGCCGCGGCACCTCGGCCCCGACCACGGCCTGGATCGTGCCGTCGCGCATCATCTCACCGGCAGCGAGGGCGCCGCCGCCATCCGCCGCCGAGGGTGCCGGCCGTACCCCTGCCGGTGATGCGCCGCCAACCACTGCGAACAGGTCCGGAGTGGTGGCGATCAGGTCACAGCCGTCGACGCTGTCGCCGACTGCCAGCGGCACCGCCTGCGCGACCGCACCGTGCCAGCTGGGATCATGCTGCAGGCTGTCGTAGAAGGACCAGCTGATCGTCCCGGTAGCGCTCTCGAGATGGAAGAGGGTGGTGAGGGTGAGGTCGATCCCTGAGCCCTTGGGGCCGATGATCAGGTCGAAACCCCGCGGGCCATGCGCCAGCAGCTGCAGGCCCTGCGTGCGCACCAGCAGCAGCAGCACCGCCAGCCCCGCGCTGAGCGCGACACTGGTCGCGGTCAGGAGGGTAGATGTGCGGCGCTGCCAGACCCGCCGCCAGGCCACCGCCAGGAGGCTCAGCACGCCAGGCCCCGTTGCAGGGTCGCAAGCGGCAGCTCGCGTCCGACCCGTGCCACGACCGCGGGATCGTGGGTGATGACCAGCACGCAGGCGCGCAGCTGCGCCGCCAGTGGTAGCAGCAGATCGAGCAGAAGCCCGGCCGAGGCGTGGTCGAGCGCGGCGGTGGGTTCATCGACCAGCAGCAGCTGCGGACGTCCGACCAGGGCCCGCGCGCAGGCCACGCGCACCCGCTGCCCGGGCGAGAGCTGGCTCGGCAGATGATGCGCGCGCTGCGCCAGGCCGAGCGCCTCGAGCAGCTCGTCGGCCCAGCGCCGGTCGGCAACCCGCCCGGTGACGGTGAGCGCGAGCAGCACGTTGTCGCGCGCGTTCAGCCCGGCCAGGAGGGGGCTGCCTTGGAAGACGCAGCCGATGTGCCGACCGCGGTAGCGGTCGCAAAGCGCCGGGCGGCTGGCCGTCATGGGAAAGGGCTGGCCACCCCAGTCATGGACCACCGTGCCCGCATCGGGCTCCAGGGTCCCGGCGATGATGTGCAGGAGCGTGCTCTTGCCGGAACCGCTCGGTCCGGTGAGCGCCACCTGTTCGCCGCTTCCCAGGCGCAGCGCGGGCAGGTCGAGGATGAGGCGGCGCGTGCGCGGCGCGTCCGGGGCGGCGTAGCTCTTGCGGATCGCGGTCAAGGCTACGGACATGGCGCACCGGAGGCGCCATCCGCCGGCGGGTGCGCGTCCGTGCCCGCCGGGGCTGGCAGGGGTCCGATGATGGTCAGCTCGCCATCGGGCCAGGCGGTGGCGAACAGGGCGACATGGCGATGGTCGCTGGCGATCACCACCGCCTCCGGGGCGTGGCCGTTCACCGACCAGGCCGCCGTGGCCACCGCAGAGTCCGCGAGCACTCCCGCCGCGCTGCAGGTGATCTCATGCAGGCTGCGGGTCGTGGCCCGCCACGGGCCGCTGCCGGTGGCCTCACCGAGCTGTGCCACGTCCGCGGCGGCGCTGCCGGCCGGTCCGGCCTGGCGGAAGCCGAGCAGGTGGTGATCGGCCGTGGTCAACTGCGCGTAGCGGCGGACCAGTCCCGAGCCGGCGCCCGCCGGGAGCAGGACGATCGGTGCCTGCAGCTCCACCGTATAGCCATCCGCGCTGCGCTGGCCGGTGCACGGCACCGCCACCGCGTCGCACCAGGCGCAGGGGCCTGCCGTGGTCCAGACCACCTGCAGGTGGCGCAGCGGGCTGTCGGGCGCCTCGCCCTGGATGAAGAGCTCGGCCTGCGGCTGATCGCCGAGGGCGGCCGGCGCCAGGCCGGCGGGCACCTGGACGGCGGCAGCGCCGTGGTCATGCACGGTCAGGCGCAGATCGAGCTGGTCCGGCTCCCAGGCCAGCTGCGCGCTCAGGCCCTGGGCGGGGGTCCCGAGCGTATAGGCATCGGCCGCGTCCAGCGCGGCGCGGCGGCTTTCGGCATCCGCACCGTCCAGCCCAGGGATCACCGCGTAGGGTGTCGCCGGCACCGTGAACGGCACGGTGGTGATGGTCTGGCCCTGGGCGTCGCCCAGCACCAGTTCGAGATGGTGGATACCGGGCGCGAGAGCGGTGGTGTCGATGGCGCCCGACCAGGTGGCGGTATCGGCCAGGCTCGCTTCGCTCTGCAGCGTGGGATCGTACCAGCCAGCCGGGATCGGGCACCCCGCGCTCACGCTCGCGGCCCGGACCAGGGCCACGGCCTCACGGCCGATGCGCATCGTCCCCAGGGTCGGAACCACGTTGCGCCCCCAGCCGCTGCAGCGCAGGGCCAGGTGGTGCAGGCCGCACGGCACGATGGTCAAGGAGGAGATGATCGGCCCCGGCTGGGCGAGCACGCGGATCGGCAGCAGCACGAAGTCGCCATCGATCGCGGCGCTGGCGGAGAGCTCGAGATCGATCAGGTTGGGCGAGCAGGGCGAGTCCTCCAGCAGGTCGTCGAGCGGGATGCTGACCACCTGCAGGTGCTCATCGACGCTGCCCAGGACGGTGACCAGGGCCACGCTGCGCGAGGCTTGGGCGTTCTCCGCACCGGAGCCCTGACCATTGTCGTGGACGCGCAGCGTGAAGGCCATGGCGGTGGGCTGCGCGGCGCGGATGGCGAAGGCGATCACCGCGTGGTCGCGCACCGCGATGGCGCTCTCCCAGGGATTCATGAAGGGCAGGACCATGGTGCCGGAGCCGGCGCAGTGCAGCAGCAGCTGCGGCGGACCCTGGGCCGGGATGCTCGCGCTGCAGCTCCAGGCCCCGCTGCAGTGCGCGGCCAGGGCACCGGAGCGGCTGGCGTCCCACAAGACCGCATCGGCGGCGGCCGGCAGCACACGTACCACCGCCCGGCCCGAGCGACCCGCCCCGCCGCCCGCAGTGGTGGTCCGCACCGGCACCACCTTGGTGCCGGGGGGCAGTGTGGCGTCGAGGACGTCGAGCCGGGCGCTGAACCGGTCATCGCCCGGATGCTGGTCGCCGTCCAGGCCCTCATCATGCAGCGCCAGCGCCAGCGGGCCGCCCAGGGCGCTGCAATCCGCCACCACCGTGTCGCCAGGGCGGGCGCGGGTGGTGATCACCAGCGGTCCGCCCCCCGCCGCCGTCACCGCCGGCAGGACCTCGACGGGGAGCTGGTCGGCGGGATGGGCAGTGAGGTCGTAGCGGTAGAGCACGCCGTTGGCCGATGCATAGAGTGCTGCGCCATCGCAGGATACCGCGAGGCGCGACCCTTCCTGGGTCCAGGTCGATGGCGGCAGGCCGTTGGTCAGCGCCTGCCAGGTCGCGAAGCCGTCGCTGGAGGCGATCACCCCGGTCTGCTGCGG